>JAEEGL010159559.1_pt1 | contig 112401 bp, 68 predicted proteins | sample 9134231 | NCBI WGS metagenome assembly JAEEGL01 (sample SAMN16246548, study PRJNA631951) | gut metagenome | biome: gut microbiome; feature: rumen; material: fiber-attached | host: Bos | place: Iran: Karaj | collected 2018-10
GTTTTCGCAGGCCAGTCCGGAAGAACTCCGACGAGTCGGCGCAGAGATAGAACGTTCCCTTCACTCCAACACGCTCCATCATCGAGGCCTTGGCGAGATGGGCAGGGTTCGTATCGTCCCACCGGCAGCCGAAGGCGAGCGAGGCTCCGCCGGGCAGCGGCGCGACGGAGCACTCCGCCGTAGCTGCCTCCTCCTCCGTGGCGAACGTCGCCACGAACCTCTGCCTGTAGGACGGAAACGCATCGGGTGCCCGCCGTTGGTTGCCGGGGACGCGCAATATTTCGTAGAACATCCTCGCGCCACGACTGGAATCGACATCGGCCGTGAACGAAAGGCTGCCGTTTTCGGCGGTGGCAGGGACTCGCTCCATGCGGGTACCGTCGGTGGCGAGGCCCCAGACTTCGCAGGATTCCGGGGCGGCCAACGCCAGCGACACGCGCGCGGCGCCGTTGCGGACGAGCGTACGGCCCTTGCCCCATTTGAGGAGCGTGTCGCGCGCTCGTCCGGCAAAGACGTTGCCTTCCGCCTGCGCATCAGTAAGGTGCGTGACGAGGATGCGCGAAGAGGTTTCGAGCGGAGCACCGTCGAGTGATGTCGCGAAGACCGTTGCGGGGTTGTTTTCAACGCAGAGACGCAGAGGCGCAGAGGTTTCGGACACATCATTTACAGGATTTACAGGATTGTTTTTAGCCACAAAGGACACAGAGTTCACAAAGTCTTTGCGTTCCTTTGTGTTCTTTGTGGCTAAAAATTCCACCCGCAGCGCCCCGGCCTCGTGCGCGCCGCCTTCGGCGAAGACGCCGCACGTTCGCGGCGTGGCGACAATGACGCTCCCCGCCTCGCGGTCGATGATGAAGTCCGGCCTGTTCTCTGGCGCTACCGGCGGTGCGGAATGGATATTTGCGATTTGTGAACAATTGTGCCAATTGTCATTTGTGAACAATGGCCTCTCGCCGGCGACTCTTCCCACTTGAATCCGCCACGCTTCGTCCATCCATTCGGGGCGGTTCGCGGCGGATTTGCCATCCTGGGGGATGCGCGGCGCACCCACGTCGAGCGCGACTTTCGTTTCGAGCGGCGCCATGTCGCCGCGCAGGAAAAGGCACATCACGGCGCGTTCGGACGCCAGGTTGACGGGATCGACGGCGAGGTCGAAGAGGTGCGGCGCGCCGTAGCCGTCTGCAAGACCCCGCTCGACATGCGAGTAGGCGAAGCGCCACATTCCCGACCACTCCTGCCGCGCGGCCATGGTGCCGGCAAGGAGCGCCCCCGCCGCACGATGGCGGCTTGGACCCGAGAAGTTCCACTCCGTGATGGTGTAGGGCTTCCCGACGATGCGCGTGAAGGCGGCGTTCACGAGCGAAAGCCCTTCCGCCTTTGCGGGGTTTCCGCCATCGAACCGGAACGCACCCTTCCAGAGCGTGCCGAGAAATTGCGGATTGCCATGGTAGAAATGATTGTCCACGTAGTCGTAGGCGGATCGCATCGAAGCCATCGCCTGGTTGTCGGCGCAGTTCTGGCTGGTGAGGAGCGCCTTGCAGCCGAGGGATTCAAGAAACGCCTTTTCCCGTTCGAACGCCTCGCGCTCCACGTATGCCGCGAAGCACTGCGCCGCCGCGCTGTCCGCGAAGTTGCCGATTTGTGAACAATTGTCAATTGCGAACGATTGTGAACATTCCCTCTTCCTCCATTCCCGCCACTTCTCCTTCACGCAATCCATCTTCTTGACGGTGCTCCACGCCCACTTCATCGGTCCTTCGTTCACGAGGCAAAGGAGCGGCATCCCCGGCTCGTCCACATAGCGGCGGCCGGTGTAGGGGTTTTCGTGGAGCAGGAAGTCGCGCGCGAAGGACGCCCAGTTCTCAAAGGCCGGTTCGTGCAGGGCGACAAGGCTCTTGAAGACGTTGTTCGGCACGAAGCCGTCGCGGTCGAAGCCGATGTCCCGCCACGCGACATTCCGGGAAACGTAGAGATCCGTCGTGACGTAGATGCCGTTGCTTATGGCGACGGCGGCAAGGTAGTCGAAGCGGTCGATGTCGTCGCCTTCGTCGAAGTTGAAAGGTTGAAAAGTTGAAAGGTTGAAAGGTTGATTGTCGGGAGCCGATTGCTGTGGAACTTTTTTACTTTTCAACTTTTCAACTTTTCGACTCACGATGGCATCTTTCCAGATGCCATCGTGGTGGTGGAGGCGGATGGAGTTGTAGCCGAGGCGCTTCAGGCGCGTGACGAGTTCGTCCGCCATGGCGTGGTCGGGAAAGTTCGCGGTTTCGCAGAGGTTCACGCCGTAGAAGCGCTGCTCCACTCCGGGCAGCCCCTCGAACTCGAAATGGCCGTCCACGGCCTTGAGCCAGCCGTGTTTGCCCGCCGGGGCGTCGGTCCAGCCCATCGCGGAGAAGTCGAGCGCGCTTCCCGCGACGATGTTCTTCCGGTTCTCGAGCGGCGTCCAGTCGTCGCCCGCTTCGATGGCGGCGATCTCGTCGCGCTCCACGGCGATGCCGTCCGGATGCGAGATTTCGCAGTCGAAGGCGAATTGTCGGGTCGCGGGCGGCTCGCCCGCGACTTCGGTCGCGCGGAAGCGCGACCCTCCCCCAATCTCAATCCTCACCGAGAAGTTCGGCCCCCACAGACGCGAATCCTGCAGGAGGAGGCTCATCGGCTGCGGGAAGCGCAATTCCACGGGCTTGCGCGTTTCGGGATCGACGAACGAGAAGGAATCGGTCATTCCGCGCCAGAGGCGCAGTTCGCCGTAGCGTTCGGGGAACACGCCGCGCGCGGCGTCGCCGGCGCGCCATTCGAGGCCGGCCGCGTCCTTGGAGGGAATCGTGAACTCCATCGCCACGCTCTCGGCGCGGATGGGGGAAAGCGCGGTGGCGCGGAGGGAGAGAATGGCGGATGACGGGTGGGGCGAGTCCTCCGGGCGAGCCGCTTGCGCGACAAGCACAACCTGTCCCGTCACGCACACCGCGCCGGAGTCGTCCTTCATGCGGAAAGGAATCACTGGGGGCGCGGGCGGATCGCCCGCGGACTCGTCATCGTCGCGGGCGAGCCGCCCGCGCCCCGACAATTCCTCCCAAATTGGCTCGCCCGTGATCGTCCCCGTCCAACCCTCCTTGTGGATGCGCAGGCCGAGCGCCACGTCTCCGCCGCCGAGTGCCACGTCGCCGTTCGTGGCGAGGCGGAGGGCGAAGGGCGCGGCTTCAGAAGCCCAAGTGGCTCCAACGAAAAGAACGCCGAGAATTATGCAAAGGGACGCAAATGTTTTCATTCGACCTCCATTTTCTGCATTAATTCTAGCGGATTATATGCAGAAAACGACCTGTTTCTGCATATTCTTTTGAAATTTTTATACAGAAAACGACCCCATTTCCGTTTTATTCCTACCGCATGAGGATGACGGTCGATTTGGCGGCAAGCGTCAGCGCGCCATTGGCGTCAATCTGGATGCGGCAGTCCTTGCCGGTACCATTCACCGTCACCGTCCAAGACTTTACATTCGCTGTGCCAGTTGCGGCGGGGAACGAAAGCAGCGTCGGTCCGAGGACATCCGTTCCGGCGGGAACGTTCACAAGGGCGAGCGTCCCGTTCGCCGGGATGGCGAGGCCACGGATCGTGCCGCCGAGGCTCGTCCAATCGACCTCGATGGCCGCGATGTCGCCATGCGAACCAGTCAAATCAAGAGTTGCGCCAGCATTCACCTTCAGCGTCGCGCCGGAAACGTCGACGTTTGCAGGGGCATTTGAGTTGATTTTCCACGGCATGCCGCAGATGCCGCCCCACGTGCCGTCGCCCAGCCAATAGTAGTAATGGTTCCAGTCTGGCATGGACGCGGTTCCATTTCCGACTGTTGTCCACGTTCCGTCAGCACCCGTCGGACTGGTTTCGACATGGAATTCCTTTGGGCCGTTTCCGTCAAGCGCGGAAATCGCGAAATATGCAGCCGGATTCGCTCCCGCAGGCAGACGGAACGCCACCTCGAACGGCTGGGCGCTTTGATCCTGCTGCGCCGCCATTCCGGCAATCTGCAAATAGTTCCAATGATTGCCAGTGAATATTTCGGATGGCGTTTTGTCGTTCTCGTATGACCAACCCGACGGCGTGGCGTATGTCGCGTTACCTGGGGCAAGCGCGGATACTGTCGCTCCTTCCGTCACCCTCATGCTCGTCCAGAGCTTGTTGCCGTTTATATCGAAAAGTCCGAACTGGCCGAAACGTAGTCTCCCATTCGCGTTGGCGACTTTCGTGACGACGATCTTCCACCATTCGTTCGTGTTGCCGACGCCGGCGAATCCAAGTAAGCCATCCGCGACGTTAATCGTTCCACCCAGTTTCTGGGCTTCAGCGCTTGAGATTGTGCAGGAGCCAGCACCGATCTTGCGTATCGTTCCAGAGTTCGTGATGGCAACGCGCTCCACCACCGTGTCCGCAGAACTGCCGAATTCCAGTGTTCCGCCGTTTGCAATCGTTATGGGAACAGCATCGTCTGCGCCCGCAAAATCAATGACACTGGCTATCGAGCCGCTTCCGCCATCCCCGAAGAAATAGGTAGCCTCCGCCGTGACCGGTGCGAGTGTGGTTGCAAAAGAATCGGCCTTTAGCGTCCCGCCGTCCTCAATCGTGATATTTGCGCCGGTCCTTGCCGTGAGAGGGCCCACAGTCGAAGTCCCGACGACCGAAATGGAACCATCTTCTACCGTCAGGTCCGGCATGGAGGAATCATGGAGCGTAAACGCGGCGTTGCCTGTTTTCTTCACGTGGATGTTGCCGCCGATCGGCCCTTTCACGTAACCCGCCACGTCGCCCGTGCCGAATGTCAGCGTGGCGTATGTGCTGTGGGTGTTCGTCACCATCCCTCTGTTGGAGGCATCGAGCCAGTTGACGCACTGCGACTTCAGGCGCAAATCGAGCTGCCCGGCGATGAAACGGTTAGCCGCCGCCCAGCTCTTCGTCGAAAGCCTTACTCCGCCACGGCCGGGTCCGCATGGCATGACGTTTTCGGAAGCAAGCACTACGGGGATGTTGTCTGAAACGAAGTCGCCACTGTTTCCCCACGTCACCGGCTTGTCGATGTAAACCAACGGGTGGCCGGTCCAGACGTCGGTGAACGAACCGGGGTCGTCCGGCCCCTCCAGGATGAAATCGCAGTTCCCGTCCGTGGCGGCCGTCCCGCCGTCGGCGCCGATGGTCATTCTAGCGTAGTTGGTATAGCGGATGCATATGGGATGCTGCGAGTCGCCAACGAACGTCGCGTATGCGCCAAGGATGCGTGGGGCACCGGAACTGATGACGATCCTGCCGCCGACGAAATTGACGACGAACGGATTGTCGGACGTGCCGGAATATCCTGTCGTCGTTACCGTATCGGTGGCGATGGTAACCGTGTCGCCAAGCGTCGCGCCCGCTGCCAGAGCCAGAGCCGCAGAGAGGACGAATATGTTTTTCGAGTAGTTCATGGTTTGTTTTTCTCCCCGCACGGGCGGCGCCCACCATGGACTCCATCGCCGCGCGACGCATACCATGATACCATTTTGCGGAAACACTACCGATGGTTTTGGCCAAAGTTTTTTTTTGGGGGGGGGGAAGTGACGTGCGAATCCTCCGGCCTTTTCAGTCTGCAAGTTTCGCGACCCGTTCTTTGATGATCGCGACGATCTTGCCGTAGATGCCGCTTGGATGCTCCTTGCCGAACGTCTCCGCAAGCGTGGCCGCAGCGGGGACGATTCGCTCCGTGAGATCGCCAAGCCGCCCAAGCACCAGTTTGGGCGAGACATGGAAAAGGGTGGCCATTTCCACGAAACTGGTCCGTGAGACCGAATCGAACGCGGCGTCTTCGCCGATTTTCATGGCGTATTCGCGCGAGAGTTCAGGATATACCGCCGTGCAGACCAGATCGTAGAGCGGCGCGAACGACGGTCGTCCCGGCTTTCCATAAACTACGGAATAGTTCTTCGCATGTGCGTCGGCATTCCCGATCAAGACGTTGAAGAGAATGGCGTCAAGGAAGGAAAGCTGGTCGCGCGCGGCTGCCCGCATCCGTCGCAGCGCGCTGAAGCACTGCGGTGCGGTCGGGCCGCCGTCGCCTTCGTATTTCCGCTCCGGATCCACTGACAGAATCTGGCAGAAATCCTCCTGGTGCAGCCGCTCCGGCTTTCCTGCAACAAGCGTCCTGTCATACCGTTCCGAAACGTAGTGCGGAATTCCGCGCAAATTGAGAATCCGGCAATTTGCGGCGTTCAGGCCGACAGCGCCAGCTAGCCTTTGGCAGAAGAACTCGTTCTGGACGGAATCCTCGAAGTCCTGGGCCGCCGGCTTGATGATGTGCGTGGACGGCGTTCCGTAAAGCGGGAGGACGACCCGGTCTCCAGACAGGCGGGCGATGAGCTTGTCCTGCGCCCCAGCGCCAGAATAGCGGTATCCCGATTCGCCTTCCGCGTAAAGCGGGCGGCGCCTGAGCGATTGAAGGATGGAGAGCGCCTCCTCGTCCGACAGTTCCCTAAAACGCTCCTCTTCGTCGGATGGCGGCGAGACGCCTTCTGGATAGAGGGCGACGGCCCCGGCACAGTCCCGTCCCAGGGCGCGGAGAAAACCAAAGACGTTGTTCCGGGAAAGGTGAAGCGACGCTCCGAGTTTCGTCCGCACGACAAGCGGGGGCAGAAGATTCGCGAAGAAGCCGTATGTGCGCTCCGCGTCAAACGCCTCCGGCATGAGCGGAAGCGAAAAGGAAAGCGGCCCTTCCCTGGGGGCTTCTAGATATCTGGCGTCGTAGCGGAAGGAATACGAGTCGCCGCGCGTCTCGTGGGAAAGCCACCCGACGAGACAACCCTTCAAATACACTTTCAGCGCTTCGTGCATGGCTTCGCTACTCAGGAATGTCGAGTTCCATGGCAATGCCCAAAGTGGCTAGGACGGCAAGGAGCTTCCCGGCGTGGACGGATTCTTTGCCGCGCTCCACGTCGCACACAAAGCGCAGACCGACGCTTGACAGTTGCGCCAGTTCCGTCTGGGTGATCTTCTGCGCCTTCCTGACCTTTTTGACGGCAAGCGCAATATCGCGGATGTTTTCGATGGTGGTCATTGTAATCCTCAAAGCAGAAGTGAGTCTAGCAAAACCGTGTTTGGAACGCAAGCAAAATTTTCCCGATAGGGATAAAACTGTGTAAATTGACAAACCTCGTCTTTGTTTTATCCCGAACGGGTAAATACAGACTTTTTTACCTACCTGTGCAGGGCGCGCCATTCCTTCATAGAGGTCCTGACCCGCTTGCGGAAAATCTGGCGCAGCTCGACCTCCGAGCCGAAGCCGCACATGTCGGCGACGACGCCGAGCGGCGTGTCGGTCTCGGCCAGCAGCGTCAGGACGCGCGCAAGGCGCACTTGCTCGATTTCGGCGCGGACGGAATGCCCCATTGCCTCGCGGAACCGCAGCGTGAAAAGGCTCTTCGTCACGCCGCTGCGCTTGATGACATTTGCGGCGGTGAGGCCGTCACACGCCTCGCGGCGTATCATGTCCACCGCCTCCATGACGAACGCTGCCCGCCTTCCGCGTCCGCGAGTCGATTTGCGGCGTTCAACGAGGAGAGGACCGAAGATTTCGCCGCCGCCCCCTTCCAGCAGCGCCTTCGCCGCAAGATAGCCGGACAGCTCGAAGTCAATCGTCACGGATGAAATGCCATTCCTTGCCGCAGAGTCGGACGGATCGGCGGCATTGGCGCCGACGAGCGTCGCATCGTGCGGCATGAAGCGGTGGGCGGCGCTGAGAGCCTCGGCCACGTCAACGGCGATGCAGTCGTTCACGGCGAAGATCGCGCAGCGGCGCGGAAGCGTTGTGACCCAAGCCCCAAGGCGCGTCCTGAATGCCTCTTCGGATTCGCCGCGCTTCCCGTCCAAGACCAGACACTCCCTGCCGTCCTTTCGGCAGCATTCGAGGAAGGCATCAATGCGTTCGGCGGGCCAGGTGTGGAAGAACATCCAGCGCGAGACGACAGCGAAGACAGGAGGCACCCCGGCCGCGAGTTCCCTGTACGCGGCCTCCGCCACGGCTGCCTCGTCGCACCTCACGCCGGCGCTTACGCCGCGCCACTTGGGCATGTGCGGCACATCGAAGAAGACCGTAGGAAATTTGCGGAAAAATCTTGGGTGAAGAAAAGGAGGCTCCACGATGCACCCGGCTGGCCGCAAACGGGCCAGAGACGAAGACACCTCCTCGATGCCGCAGTCGTTCCGGCCGAGCGTCGCCACCTCGATCCCAAGCGCCTGGGCGTAGCGTCGTATGCCGTCGAGCCTGCGCCGGAACATCCCGCTCGCCGAGGCCTCGTTGAAGTTCACATAGAGTATGAGCTTTTTAGCGTCTTTCACGGCACCAATCATAGCACATTGCCTTGCGAGGGAGGTGGACAGCGGTATATGCCGCCGGTGACGTCTTCGCCAGACTCGTCCTCGCCTAGTGCGCCGAAGAACCAGGCGCCGTCGCACAGGGCCGCGCATGTTATGCGGAAGGGTGTCGAAAGCGAAAACCGGGGTTTGTAGTCAAGGCCGTCGGAGGTCGTCCAGAGCACGCTTTTGAAGGGGCCTTTGCCGCCGTCCCCTTCGCCGGCGCAGGTGACGACGGCCGCGCGCCCGCCTTCCATAGGCGCTATGCAGGCCACGGGCATCCCACCAAGATCGATCCTTTCCGCCTTCACGGTGGCGCCTCCAACGCATGCGGCGCTGTATAGCACGAGATTGGTAAAGCATGTGGCCGAAGTCGAACCGCAGCCGTAGAGAAGCCTCTTCCCGACTTTCGTGACATGGAACATCGCGTTGCCGCAGCCGACATTATTAAGGAGATTAGTCTGCGGCGTGAACTGGCCGGACGCTTCGTCGAAGCGCCACTCGTCGATTTCAAAAACGCCGTCGCGCTCCCTGCCGTTCGGCTTGAAGAGCGTGTAGCAGAAAAGGGCGTCATCGAAGGGCAGGAATGAGTAGAAGCGCTGGCTATGGTATTTGACTTTTTCGGAGGCTATGACGCCATTGGTGATCACGACGGCCTTGCCGTGGGGATGTTCGAGGCGGACTGTCGCGTTCGAGAGGGCCCCCGAAGAGTCGAGCGGCATCCAGCCGATGCCGTAGCCGGCGGTGAAGACGCGCCCCTTCCAAATGGCCAGGTCCCATGTGTGGACGGCATATCCCTGGGCGGCCATGGTCGCGCCGGAGAAGTCTTCGGCTGGGAACTGGCAGGGCGGGGGCTGCGCGGGGACGCCCCATGCGCCATTCGCTTCGCGGCGGAAGAACGGGCCCTTGTCGGGGCACCGTTCGCAAATGTCGGTGCATTGGGCGTAGAGTCGGCCGCTGTCGTCTTCGCGGAACCAGTCGATGCGTTCGGTGGCGGCGCTGTATTCGTTCGTGAACTCGCCCGTGGCGGGATCGACGTTCCAGATGGGGCAGGGGCCGAGGTTGGCGTTCCACTCGCCGCCGCTCAGGTAGATGCGCCCGCCGTGGATGAAAAGACTTGTGATTGGGCGGGCCTTCGCGTGCTCGGGGTTGTCCCAGCGGGTTTTGTTCGGATTGCAGAGCGGCTTCAGAAGGTGCGTGTAATCAGGGGGCGCGATTTCGGAGTGCACTGTCGGCTCCGTGGCCGGACTCCCGGCGTGGTCTGAGACGCAGGCGGAAAACAGAATTCCAGCCGCAGTTGCGGCGGCGATGAACGGCATTGTGCTTTTCATGGTGCTTGTGCGGGGCATGGCGGGGATGTCCATAAGGGCAATGATTCTACCATATCGAGCATCTTCACTGCAAAACGGGTGGAACCAAAATTTGTCAGCGACACGGCGCTCCGCGCGAAACACGAAAACCGTCATCGTCGGCGGGCGGCTGCGCCGCCGTGCGGCAAGGCCCGCCCATGCGCCAGTGGGCAAGCCCCCGCGCAAGGCCGTGCCTTTGCCGCGCCCCATCTGGGCCTCCGCCTCGACGGACACGAAACGGGCTTCGCCCGACACGAAGTGACACGAAATCAGAGGGTCGCAGTTGCTGCGACGACAGCCGCTCTTTTCGTGAAGGCCGCGCAGCGGCCGTTTTCGTGATGCCGTCAGGCTTTTCGTGTCCGGTCCGACGAAAGGCGCGAAGCGCGCGGCCGTGCATTTTAGGCGGACGGGGAACTTGTTCACCAGACCGCCAACAAGGCTCGCCCGCAACCCGTCGAAGACGGTCTTTCGGCGTGGCCGGCTTTCGTGTTTCGCCCGTAGGGCAAATGGCGCGTCCTTGGTTGGCCAACCTAAATCGGCAGCGTTCGCCAGCGGCTCCCGCTTGTGGACTAGCCATGCCGCCGATATTCTTTCAACAATGGTGGACATTCTTTAGTTGCACCCCTGCAAAACGGTCAGTTTGATTAAACGGTGGATATTTGGTAAAATAGTATATTTCAGAAATTTTTAGACATTTTTATGGCTCTCATCGTTCCATACAGGCCACCCGCGCGGGATGACGCCGCACCCAAGGAACCCGTCGCGGACGCACCTGCGCCGCCACCGGTGCCGGAAGACACCGAAACGGTCACGGCTCACTGGAGCCGCTGCCCCCACTGCTTCATATCAATCAGCACGGTCGGCACCGAGCCGCCGTCCGTGTGCCCATACTGCCGTCGTCCCCTTGACCAGACGGTGGAGACGCGCCACCTGGCTGAAGCCGTCGAGCCGCCATCCGCCGAGGAGGTCAAACGGCGCATCCACAACATCTACCACCGCCCCCACATGATCCTGGCGTGCATCCTGGGCGCCATCGCAATCCTGATTCTTGGATGGGCGGTCGTGGAGCAGCTTAGGTCTCTGGACGAGTTCTGGTACAAGAACCGCTTCATCGCATTCTACTCGATCATCGCCGGCCTCTTTGTTATTACGCGCTTCATCTTCGCGGCTTTCTACCGCGCGCCTCGGGAGGTGGGCTTTGAGCCAACGGTCACGGTGCTTGTCCCATGCTTCAACGAGGGCGAGGCGATACGGAAGACCATCGAGCGCATCTTCTCGTCAGGCTACCCCGAGGAGAAGCTGGAGGTGGTCTGCGTCAACGACGGTTCGAAAGACGACTCCCTTGTCCACATGCTAGCCGCGCAGACGCGCCACCCGCACCTGGTGGTCGTCAACTTCGAGAAAAACCGCGGGCTATGCCACGGCTGGGGCGTGGGGACTTTCCTTGCGCGTGGCGAGTTCATGGTATGCGTCGATTCCGACACATTCGTCTTCCCCGGCTCGCTGCACAAGCTCATGCAGGGCTTCGTGGACCCGTCCGTCGGCGGCATTTCAGGGCACTGCGACATCGAGAACGCCGACGTCAACACTCTGACGCGCCTCCAGGACGTCCGCTACTATTTCTCCTACAAGATCATGAAGGCGGCGGAAAGCGTCTTCGGCGTGGTGAGCTGCCTTCCCGGATGCTTCTCGGCATACAGGCGCACTTGCGTGTTGGCCGTGATGGACAAGTGGATCAACGCCACGGTCTTTGGCGAGCACGGCAACTTCGCCGACGACCGCTCCCTCACAAACCAGATCCTCCGCGACTATCGGATCATCTACGACGACGAGGCGCTGGCGACGACGATTTGCCCGGAAAACTGGCGGCAGTACATCCGCCAGCAGGCACGCTGGGAGCGCTCCTACCTGCGCGAAATCTGGAAGACCGGCAAGTTCATCTGGCGCAAGCACCCCGTTCCGGCCCTCTCGTGGTATGCCATGATGTGGATGCCTATCATAGAGCCGTTCGTGATGCTCGAGGCCCTGGTCATCCTTCCCGTCCAGGCATTTTTGAAGGCCCCGGATCAATACTCGGCCAACCTCGCCGCATGGACGGCGGGCAAGATGAAGGCCATGACGGCAGGTTTGGATGTGTCGGCGGGCTTCATGGGAAGCGTCGCCTCGAAACTGGGATACTCCCTGATCAAGGCGATTGTCGCACCGGAGTCGCTTTTGGCGCTTGCCCTCGTATTCGCCACCCTCCACTTTTTCCGCCGCGAAACGGAAAACCCCTCGCGTTCGCGTCTGCCCGGCGTCATTCTCTCCGGGGTGTCCCTGGCCTTCTTCGCCGTCCAGGCGCTGCCGCTTCTCCAGGACATCCCCCTCCTTGCCGCCACGGTAAGCGACGACTATCTCAAAGGCGTTGTCGGCTCTTCCGCGAGCCTGGCGGTGGCCGGCATGGTGATTCTCGGCGCGGCCTTCTTCCTTGAATGCACGCATGGCGTGAGGCGCTGGGGAGGGTGGGGCTTCGTTCTGCTGTTCCTACTCTACCTGCTGTGGAAGACGGCGGCCGTCATGCCGCCGAACATGGAGCCGGGCAACATCTCCATGCCGATCTTCTACCTCTCCGAAGCGCTTCTCGTCCCGCGCACCTTCCTTATCGGCGTAATGGCCATCACCGCAGTGTGGTCGCTTCACTTCCTGGCCACGACGGGGCGCCGCTGGTGGAAGGCGGGCTTCGCCTTCACGATGTCATACATCCTCTTCTTCAGCTGGCAAATCTACTGGGCCATGTACACCATCCGCGGCAAGGCATGGGGAACACGAGGGTAGGACGAGTTTAGCAAATCAGCCATGGACAACAAGAACGACAATCCCGACCGGCAGGGGGCGCCGCAGGAAAACGACGCCTTCAACAAGAACTCCACCTGGGCGCGCCCAATGGCGATGGCCCGCGACACCAACGTCGCCGCATGGTTCGCGCTTGCGGGTGTGATACTTCTCGTCGTCGCCCTGTGGGCCCCCATCTCCCGCGCCTACTGGAGCGTTCGCAATGCCAGCGCGAACAAGGAGAAGGACGTTCCGCGCACCGAAAAATGCTTCCTGGCGATTGCCTACGAGGGCGTGTCGCATCTGCCGGACCCATCTGGCAGGTTCATCTCCGCCGATGTCTTCCGGACGCACATCCAGGCGCTACGCGACGCCGGCTACCACCCAATCGGCCTTGAGGACGTCCGCGCCTTCTTCTACGAAAACAAGCTTCTCCCGCCGAAGGCCATCCTCCTCACCTTTGACAATGCCCGCAAGAGCACCTATTTCGAAAGCCGCGAAATCATCGACGAACTGGGCTGGCACGCCGTCATGGGCGTCGTCACCAAGAAGGTCGGCACCAAGGACACGGACGTCATCCTCACCCCCTATCTCAAGAGCATGGTGCTCGACAGCCGCTGGGATCTGGCGTGCGAATCCAATCAAGGGCTGGACTTCGTAACAGTCAGCCCGCAGGGGCGCAAGGCGCCGTATCTGTCCGCCCCGCTCTGGCTTGCCGGCGAGAAGCGATACGAGCGCACCGACGAGTTCAAGGCCCGCATCGAGGAGGACCACCAGTCCGCACTTGAAATCTTCGACTCCAAGCTTGGAACGAAGCCAATCGCCTTCTTCTTCCCCCTCGGGAACTACGGGCAGTTCGAGCAGTCGAACCGCCTCCTGCGCGACGCCAACCTCAACGCCGTGGCCAGCCACTACCCGCTCGGCTTCGCCCTCAACAACCAGGCCCTCAACGAGGCCTCGACCGACCGCCGCCGCATCAACCGGGCGCTCATCCCGGCGAACATGACAGCCAAGACGCTCCTCGCCACCCTCGACAGCGCATGGCCCTTCGACTCCAACGGCGAGACCGGCTCCAAGCCGATCGACGTGATACGCTGGGTCGCCGACTGGGGCATCATCGAGAAGGAGTCGGAGTCCTTCACCCTCCGCGCCATGACGGCGGAGGACCAGCGCTTCTCCGACGCAGGGGCGACCATCGGCGGCCGCGCCTGGCTGTCTGGCAGCAGCCAATTCTCCGACGGGACCTTTGAAACCCTCTTCGAGCTGGTGCGCGGGGAGTTCCACGTCTATCTGCGCTACCGCTCCGAGGACGAATGGGTCAAGGTCGCCCTGACGGAGGGCGGCCGCGCCACTGTCGGCCAATGCCGGTTCGGCGGCGAGCCCGAAATCGTCGCATCCGACGCCATCCGGTCCGACATAGACTTCCGCACCGTGCACAACCTCTTCATCACCATGCGCGAGAACCTCGTTTACGTCCGCCTCGACGGCGCGCTCCTCTTCAAAGGGCCGGTGCTGCTCCCAACAGCCAACGAAGGGCCGGCCGCGCCCGGCCTGATAGGCATAAGCGTGCAGGGGCCGGATCCCGGCCTCGCGCAGAGCCGCGTCCGCGAATGTCATGTCAGGCCGCGCGTCAACGGCGTCATCACCTGGCCGGCCTCCCTCAACCGGGAACCGTCCTACCTGGTGTCCCAGCTAAACGAGTCCGTCTTCCGCTACACGGTCATTTCGCCGCCGTGGCTGGACGTCAACCCCTCAGCGCCGCTCGCGTTCCCGTCGATCGACGCCGCCGCGATGCGCGTTGTCGCCACGGCGAACCGCGCGCGGGTGTTCCCGTTGATAACGCTCCACGCCCAGGCCCCGCTGCCGGGCATCGAAAGGTCCAAGCTGGCGAACCAGCTTGTCGATGAGGGCGCCGACGGCGTGTTCATCGACGCCAGCGACTTCCCGGTTGACCGCATCTCGCAGTTCAAGGCATGGCTCGACGAGTTGGACAATCTCCTCTCCGTCCGCAAGCTCGGCCTCGCCGTGAAATTCCCCTCGTCGGTTTCCCACCTCGCCTCGCTGTCGTCGTCCCTTGGACTGGACTCCAACCACCTTCTCGTGGTCGATGACGCCACCGTTCCCTCTGGAGTCGACGCCAACAACACCCTTACGCGCATCGTCATCCCGCCGCCGGCGGACGAGGACGACATCGCCATCGTCTTCCAGCTCTCCGACTACGAGAACGTGGCCGAGGACGAGCTTCCCGAAATCGACATGCTTCGCAGCAAGGGCTTCAAGGCCTATGTAGCAGGCGACTACCATGGTGCAACGAACTTCTTCACGCGCTGGCGCTCCCTCGAACCCTCCAACTCCGAGGCGTGGGCCATGCTCGGCAACGCCCTCGCCCGCATACCCGACCCGAAAGCCGCCATCGCCGCCTACAATGTCGCCCTGCGCCTCAATCCCGGCCAGGTTGACCTAATGGTCGAGTGCGCACGCCTTCTGGAGTCCAACGACCAGCCCGAAAAGGCCGCCGAGCTGCTGGACACCTACGCCCGCGCCTTCCCGGAAGACGCCAAGATCGCGATCGCCCAGGCGAACTGGCTTGAGCGCCACGGCAAGCGCAGCGCCGGGCGCGAGATACTCACCAGCCTCATCGCCCGCCACGACAACGACATCCTGAGCCGCCTCGCCCTGCACAACCTGCTCGAAGCCCCCGCCGACAGGTACATGAATATGCACGCGCTCCTGAAAATCGGCTCCAGCGGCGGCCCATCGCGCCTGCTTGGCTTTGGCCACGACATCGCCGAGTCGGAAATCCTCACCATGCCGGAGTCGAGCGTATTCTTCGACTTCATCCGCGACACCGCCTCCTCTGGTGACACCGAGGCCCTGCGCACCCTCTATTCCGAGTTCCTGCCCCCGCTCACGCCGATAACGGAACGCTTCGATACAGCCGATCTCTCCGATCATTGGACGGCGCGGGGCACGCCGCGCGCCGCCACCGCCGGCACATACGACATCCAGGCTGCCGCCGACATGGCCGAGGCATCCCTGCGCCTCAAGCAGTCGGAACTCTTCCGCGACGGCTACATGGAGGTGCATCTCGGCGAGTCCGTAGGCGCCTTCTGGATCTACGCCCGCCGCTCCGGCCGCGCCATGATCCGCTTCGGCTTCAACGACGACGGCTACATCCGCATCCAGTCGTGGAAGAACGGCGAGATACGCACCGGCGACAGCGCCTCGTGGATCCGCCCGTCGGGCGACATCGTCCTGCGCCTGGAAATCCGCGGCGACGGCGCCATGGGATACGTGGACGGGCATCCGATGTTCCACGCCCCGCTCATGATCCCGCACGACATCGCCTACGGCTGGTGGAGCGTCGCGCCCTATTCCTCGGACCTCGGCAGCGCCCGCGCCCGCATCAGCCTGATTTCGGCCGGCCCGCAAAACCCCGCCCTCGTCCTCATGCGCGAATACAAGCCGGAAAAAATCGTCGATGCCCTCGACTCCCTCCGCGCGAAGACGCGCTACATCTCTGCGCTGGCGCCGGTGATGTTCGAGCAGGCCCCGGACGGGACTGTCCTCTCCACGCCGCTGGCCGACTTCATGCCCTTCCGCATGTTCTGCTCATACCACCGCATACGCCTGATGCCGGCCGTGGCGCTTGACTACTATTCCGACGTCAACTCCGAAACGCTCGTCAAGATCATCCAGGAGCACAACCTGTCCGGCCTCGTCCTTCTTGTCAGGACCATGCCGGATGAGAAGTGGTACAAGAAGACGACGAGCCTCCTTGAGAACACTTCGGCGAACCTCGTCATCGTGCAGCGCGAGTTCCCGGTATTCTCTGAAGAGCCTCCAAAGCCGGGCGAGGAAGTCGCCACCATCCGCGAAATCCAGCGCGGCTCCACCCTCTTCCAGCCCAACGAGCTCTCGTGGGGCCTGGCCATCCAGAGCTACGACGAGTGGTATCCCGCAACGGCGATTCCGTCGGCGTCCCCGCAGGTCGTCCTGCTAGGCGGCCCCAAGGCCCGCGCCGTGGAGGAGGAACCCGTTCCCGCGCCGGAGGAAAGCCCGGCGAAGCCGGAGGAGGAACCCGCCCCCGCGCCGGAGGAAAGTCCGGCGGAGCCGGAAAAGCAAGAAGACGCCAATCCTCCGGCGCCACGGGATGATTCCGAGAAAACTGACGAAGACAATGCTTAGTTCTGCCCGGCGCGCTCGCTGCGCCATTCGCCGGGAGGGACGCCAAGGCGCTTCTTGATGAGGTGCGAAAGATAAGGGCCGGAGGAGAATCCGCATTCTTCGGCGATGGCGCGGATTGAGAGCGGCGTCGTGGCCAGCAGGGAGCGGACGCGCTCCATCCGCGTATCCTCTATTTGCTGGCGTATAGTCTTGCCCGTGGAGCCGAAGAGGCGTTCTGCCTGACGGCGCCCCGTTCCCATTGCGGCGGCGACGTCGCGCACCCCCAGCAGCGGGTCGGAATGGTGGTCGGCGATGAAGTCCAGCCCCGCCGCGATGCGCGGGTCGGTTTCCGCCGCGCCGCCACGCGTGCTGCCGCGCCGCGAGATGCCGACGACGCCGAAGCGGACGATTGTCGGCCGTGCGGGCCGCGTGGACTTCCGTCTCGCCATCAGCGCCGCAAGCCGCTCCACGGCCATTCGCCCCGCGCCCTCGAAGTCCAGGCGGATGCTGGAAAGGGCTGGCGTGGTGGAGAGGCAGAGGGTCCCGTCGTCGTCGGTCCCCAGGATCGCGGCGTCGCGGGGGACGTCCAGCCCCGCGCTCCGGCAGGCACCGAGCGTGAACTTGGCGAGGAGGTCGTTCCCGGCGAAGATGGCCATCGGGCGCGGCAGCGACGAAAGCCATCCCCCAAGCGCGTCGCGCTCCTTCGCCCAGCCCCATTCGGTTTGCGGCTCGTAGAGGAAGGCCTCGCGGCCCGTCGCGCGGATTCTGGCGAGAAATGGCTTCGCGCGGTAGTCGGTCCATGTGCGCGGCCTGAGCGCCGGGACGAAGACATGGCATTGCCGGCCAAGGGCCAGCAGTTCGTCTGCCGCGGCCACCGCCACGGCGTCGTGGTCGCACAGGACGATTCCGCGCGGCGAGTCCGCCGCCGTGCCGGATGGCGCGAAGTCGGTGTCCATCTGCACCAGCGGGGTGCCGGGGCGCAGCATGGGGAGCACGCCCGACACCTTCGACCCGCCGCGGACGATCACGCCGTCGGCGGCGGCGATGAGGGGCGCGAATGGCGAAAGGTCGAGGCCGGTCTGCGCCGGGTCGATTGTCTCAAGCGCCCAGCCCGCGCGCGTCGCGGCGCGTTCGATGCCGCGGAGTTCGGCGCGGCCGACCTCGGCGTTCGTCGAAACCACTGCCACGACAAGCCTTGTTTTTCCCTCGCCGCCTTCCATGAATGCTCTCCTATTGAAAATGATAGCCTTTTCCCTGCATCAAGTCAAATAATCCATTATGCCACAGTCGTGAGACATGAGACGTGAGACGAGATTCAATGTCTGACAGTTTTTCCCGCGTCTCGAGTCTAATGTCTCATCTCAGCGCCAAACCTCGCCCGAAGGGCTCAAACTTCCCAGGCGCTTGCGCCAAGCCTTCAAGGCGCGTGAAGCGCGCCGCCCCACTATCATCATTTGCGGTTTCCATGTCGCAAAAACGCATAATAAAACATGTCGCAACATTCCGTATTTACAATGAAAAGCCCTTATGGGATAATTGATGCCGTCTTTTCAGGATTGTCAAATGTATTCATCCGACATAACCTCCCATGCGGCTCCCGCCGACGCAATGCTCGGCCCGGCGCTCCGCGACGTGCGCCTCGAAGGCTGGCTGGGCGCAAAGGTTGACCGCTTCATCGCGCGGCGTCTCGTCGATCCCGTCATGCGCGAGCAAGTCTTCGACGAGGCGCGGCAGGCGTTCGAGTTCCGCGACGACGACGAGTACCGCGTTGGCGGCCTCTGGCGCGGCGAGTTCTGGGGCAAGGAGATGATGTCCTCCGCCCGCGTCGCCGACTACCTCCAGAACCCGGAGTTCCTTTCCTTCGTCCGCGACGAGTGCCACCGCCTGATGAAGTGTCAGGACGCCGACGGCTACCTCGGCAGCTACGCCGACAAGGACTTCATCAGCATCCGCGACCCCGCCGCATGCAAGGCGAAGTTCAACTGGTTCCCCAACTGGAACCTCTGGAACCGCAAGTACGCCATCTGGGGCTTCCTCATGGCCTACAAGGCGACCGGCGACAAGGCCATCCTCGCCTCCGCCGAGGCGCAGATGGACAACTGGATCGAAATCGTGCGCCGTTCGGGCGTGTCGCTCCTCGACGCCGGCAACCCGGCCATCAACGGCCTCGCGCCGATGTCGATCCTGAAGCCGCTCCTGATGCTCCACGAGGAGACGGGAAAAGAGGCCTATCTGGACTTCGCCTCGGAAATCGTCTCGCTCTGGGACCGCGACGACGGGCGCTGCCCGAACTTCCTCCGCAACGCCGCCTCCGGCAAGGCGCTCCACACCTGGTATCCCGAGCCGCAGTCGTGGGCGAAGGGATACGAGATGATGAGCTGCCTCGACGGCCTTCTCGAATACTGGCGCGTCACGGGCGAGCGCCGCTGCCTCGACGCGGTCGTGCAAATCCGCGACCTCCTCGAACGCTACGAGACGAATCCCCTCGGCGGCATCGGCTTCGTGGACAAGTTCGCCTGCGCGGCCTCGCGCCCGAACGGCATCTCGGAAATCTGCGACGCAATCCACTGGATGCGTCTCAACATAGATCTCTACCTCATCACCGGCGAGGACCGCTACCTCGACCCCGTGGAGACATGCTGGTACAACAACTTCCTCGCCGGCGTTGACAGGGACGGCCTCTTCGGCGCCTTCGCCGTCCGCGCCTCGGGGCGGCACGAGCACAAGGTGGCGTGCGGCTACGCCTACAGCCACTGCTGCCTGAACAACGTCCCGCGCGCCTTCATGGACTTCGCCTCAACGGTCGTCACGCGCGACCGCGAAGGCGTCTTCCACGTCAACCAGTACCAGGACGCGACCTTGACGCTTGACGGTGTGACCTTCACGATTCGTGGCGGATATCCCGTGGATGGCCGGGTGACGGTGGAGGTGTCGGACCCAAGCCGCAAGGTCGTCTTCCGCAAGCCCGCGTGGTGCCCGCGCCTCGACATGGTGCGGGAGGGCGGCTTTTACACGCTCACCTTCGACATGAATCCGCGTCTCATCCCATCCGCGCAGGTGGCGAACCCGCAGGAGGCCGCCACTCTGCCCGCCACGGACAAGTGGGCTGAAGGCCGCCACGCCATCGCATGGCAGCCGGATGTGGCCAGGGACGTGCGCCGGCTATACCGCAGAACGCCAGCGCTCGCGCTCTGGAACGGCCCGCTGCTGCTTGCGAAGTCGCGCCGCCTCGGCATGACGCGCGAACAGCTCGAAGACGTCTCAACCGTCATCGGCCAGGGCTACCGCCCCGTCCTCACGCGCATCGCGTCCGACCGCGTCATGGCGGCATGGGAGGCGCGGCTCGTCAAGGACGGCGCGCCCGACGTCACGGCGAAAGTCTGCGACTACCAGTCCGCCGCAGACGCCCGCCTCGGCGACGACTTCATCTGGTTCTCCATCTGGTTCTGACCAACTACGCACTAACCACTACGCACTTTGAACTTTGAACTCTGCACTACGCACTCTGCACTACGCACTACGCACTTTTCAACCTTTCAACCTTTCAACTTCACTAGAACCCCAACAAGAATGGCACACAAAATGAAACACCGTTTCAATGTCCATTCCAATAACGCTAACTCCGCGCGCAAATCCGCCGGAAGCGCAGTCGCGCTGCTCGCCGCAGCGCTCGCAACGGCACCCGGCGCAGCCTATGCCGATGATCCGCTCGTCGTCGAGCCAGGATCGCCGAAGGTGATGACAGCGGCGGAGTCCGCCGCCTACTACACAATTGCCAGAGGACCGGACTGGGTACCGGTAGATTACAGAAGGGATGTCATCCCAGGTTCGGCGCTCGATTTTTCGCGTTTTTCGAATGACACACCCGCCGGAAGTCACGGCTGGCTTCGCCGCGTCGGCGGGCATTTCGAATTCGAGGGTCGCCCAGGCGAAAATGTGCGTTTCTACGGGGCGAACATCTGCTTCGATGCCTGTTTCCCAACACAGGAGGAAGCGGAACTTCTCGTCAGGAGACTCAAAGCCACAGGATACAATTCGATCCGCCTCCACCATCACGACGAGGCGTGGGCGAAAGCCCACGCCAGTCGAAAGGTTGAAAAGTCGAATAGTGCGTTTTACGGCGACGACATCGACCGCTTTGACTATCTTGTAGCCACCGCAATCAAGACCGGACTCTACGTCACGACCGATCTTTACGTATCACGTAGTGTGAAGTGGCGCGACATCGAAATCGACCGCGACGGTGAAGTCCCCAAGGCCTGGTTCAAGGCCCTGATCACTTTCCACGAACCGGCATTCCGGAATTGGCTGGCATTCGCCACGTCTTTCATGGAACACGTTAACCCCTACACCGGCAGAAGATATGTCGACGAACCGGGAATGCCGCTTGTCTGCCTGGTCAACGAAGGCAACTACCGGGTGAATTGGGCGAAAACCGCGCAGTTGCCGTGCGTCCGGGAGGCGTGGAGCCGGTGGGCCGCCGCAAAACTCGCCGAGGATCCGGACTTCGCGGGCGGCGACGACATCTCCGATCCGGCTCGCCTCAAATGGAACAAGCTGGGCCGCTTCACGCACACGGCGCTTGCGACATTCATGGCCGAAATGGAGGAAAAAAGCTACGCGCGGGAACTCGCCGCGATGCGCGAAATCGGCGCGAAGGCGCTCTTCACCTCGCTCAACCACCCGCCTTTCCATGCGCCCGACCATGCCGTCCGGCAGCGCCTCTACGACTACTTCGACGATCACTGCTACGTTGACCAGCCGTTTTGGCCGCAACGCAAGTGGCGGCTTCCCGCCGGGCTGAACAACCTCAACCCGCTCCTGGACCCGGAGTTCCGCCTCCCGAAAGATGCCTTCAACCGGCTCTGGGGGCTTCCGACAACGATGAGCGAATGGAATTTCGCGGGGCCGAACGCATGGCGCGGCATGGGGGGACTGCTCACGGGCGCGATGGCCGCCGGCCAGGAGTGGAGCGGCGTCTGGCGCTTCGCGTACGCGCACCACCGCGATGTCCTGAGGGACGGCGCCGGGGGATTTTTCGATATCGCCAAGGATCCGCTGAACATGCTCGCGGAGCGGACGGCCGTGCCGCTCTTCCTGCGGGGCGACTTCGCCCCTCTCCCTCGCAAGATCGCACTGATGATCGATGAAAAGGCGCAGCGTCCGAAGGGGTCGCAAATGCCTGCGTTCTTCCCCGAATGGCGGGCGGAGGCGGTTTGGCGCTCGCAGGTCGGCGTGGCGTTTCCCGGAACCGAAGTGTCCGGCGCCGAGGCGTTCGACCTCACGTCGGTGATGGACGACGCCGTGCCGCCGCTTGATCTCGGGAACCCTCCGCAAATGCGCATCGACCGGGAGGCGGGGACGTTTGCCGTTGAAACGCCGCTCACCTGCGGGGGCTTCGCGACGAATGGCACGATTTCGGCGGGCGCGTTGACGGCCACTGTCGTTCGCGGCGGCCCGACGACCATCGCGGCCACGTCCCTCGACGGCAAACCGCTTGGGGAGTCCGGCCATGTTCTCGTCACGCACCTCACCGACGCGCAGGCCGAAGGCCGCCAGTTCGGCGATGAAACACGGACGCGGATGCTCGCCTGGGGCCACCAGCCGACATTGATCCGCGACGGAGAGGCGGAGATCGCACTGCAAGCACCATTGGTGAACAATCCATTCCAGGTGTGGGCCCTCGGCACCGACGGGAAGCGGGAGGGGATTGTCGCGTCTCGCTTTGAAGACGGCCGCCTCCTTTTCACTGCCCGCGTCCGGGGACCCAACGGCGCATGCATGGCATACGAAATCGACGGTAACGTCAACAACACCGGTTTTCCGATGGCGGCGGGTGCCGCCACGGCTTCAACAACAACAAACTGAACACATGGAGAAAACCATGAACTTCACAAAAACAACATCGAAGGCGCTTGGCCTTCTCGCAAACACGGCCGTCCTCGCCGCTTCGCTCACTGCGGGTTCCGTCCTTGCGGACAATCCCCGCGTCATGAACGGCACCAATGGCTCCGGTACAACCGGCGCCGGCGGGACGTCCGCTAGCGCCGGTGCTCTCACCAAGGCCATCGCCTGGACGGCAGCAGACGGCGGCAACGTCGTCACGCCGTGGAGCGCCAACAGCAACACGTGCGTCTATGTCATCCAGAGTGCCGCGAAACTGTCGTCAAGCTCGTCGTTTCCTGATGTCCCGGTCGAACTGGCGAATTCGACAGTCATCGACACGACCGCCAAGACAATCACATTCCCGCGGATGACCGTGAAAAGCGGCGCGAAGGGAATCAGAATCAACGACAATGGGACGTTGACGCTGAAAGGCGGCTACACGGTGCCGTCGGGCGTCACGTTCCCCCTCGCCGCCAACACGGCCGGCGTCATCGCCGACAATCCCCGCAACGTGACGCTGAACGCAACTTTGACGGGTGAGCCGGATTCGACCGTCAAGTATTCATTTGGCATCTCTGGTTCTCCCGCCGTCAATCCCGTGCCGTCAACCTTCACGGTTTCCGGCGACGCCTCGGCCTTCAAGGGCAAGTATGTTGTCGCCGACGCGCCGACGAGAACCATTGGAGAAACCAACTATGTCGGACAGGCGCATCTCGTGTTCTCTTCCGCCACCGCTTTCGGCGACCCGACTTCGGAGCTTGCCGACGCCGTGACGCTTGGCAACAGCGCGTATCTCTCGCTCGGCGCAAGCGTCGTGCAATACGCGACGCGCGGAATCACAATCGCCAACAGCGCGACGGGCGGCGTCGAGGTCGCAAGCGGGGAGTCTTTGAGGTTGACTGCGCCTGTCGCGACCGGCACAGGCGCGACCTTCCAGAAGATCGGCGCGGGCACGGTGACGCTTGACGGCGACTGCACCGGCGTGGGCGCGATGGACGTCACGGAAGGGACGCTCGTCCTCGGCGTGAACGGCCAGTTTGCGAACGGCCTCGCCGTCACGGTCAAATCTGGCGCGACGCTCGTCCAGAACAAATACGTCGGCAACATCGCCGTCACCTGCGAGGAGGGCGGAATCTACACGCAGGACATCCAGTATGTCGTCCCCTATTCCGACGCCACCGGCGTTTCGACGCCGCTCGACTTCACCGCAGCAGTGCCGGAACTGCCGCTTTCGGTCCGTCTCACGGAGTCCGTCGAAATCGCCTCCTTCGCGGACAACGGCTACACCGCCAAGCGCATTACGGTCGCGCGCCTTCCCGTCGCGACAACGGCCACGGCGGCTGACTTCGCCGACGCATCGGAGAAATACTGCGGCCTTCCGAAGACCTCGTTCGAGATCGTGAACGGCGACGGCTACAAGGAACTCGTCCTTGTTGCGAAGCCCGTCGTGTGGTCGGTGAAAGATTTCGACAACCAACCTGCGAATGACATCACGCTGAACGGCCTTGCAGGCTACTGGTCTTACGGCGCCGCCGCTCAATCCGGCTACGACTATTTCGTCACCAATCTGCTTAGAAGAACGGGTGCCAACTCCCTTAATGCGACACCCGGCTTCGACGGCGACTCGTTGACCGTTTGCGGAACCAAAATCCTCCTTACGACGCCTGGCGTTGATGTCGGTGACATGGCGTGCCACGGCACTGTGGACATTTGGTACAACAACGGCTCCGTAAAAGGGGACGGCTACACCGGCATTACAAGTGGAGCAATCGAAATCTCCGATGGCGCCACGGTCAACCTCCAGACGCGGAAAAGCACGAGCGGGGTCGTGATGACAAACCGCATCGCCGTGGCAGTCTCGGGAAGCGGGACTCTCGCTCCCCAGAGTTATACCGCCATCGAGGGTGGCATGCCGGTGTATATTACGGGCGACAACTCCGACTTCTCCGGCAAAATGCTCGTGACTTGCACGGAGAACGGTGGAGTTTCGGCGGCGGAAACGACGGGCACGACGCTTCACCTCGGCCAGGGCGCAAGCTTCGGCGGCGCGATGCCTGCGGCGACGGCGGACGGAGTTCTTCTTGAAAAGTATTCATTCCTCATGCCAGAGCAGACGATGTCGCTTTCAGCGGCGAACCGCGGCATAACGATTACTTCTGGCGGCTTCGACGTGCCGGACGGCGTTGCGCTCACGGTCGCCGTCCCGCTCACTGTGGATGGCACGGCTATCAAGCGCGGCGCGGGCGAACTCGCACTCGGCGGCGCGGCGGCGTTTGCAAGCGGCAGCCTTACGGTGAAGGAAGGCTCCGTCCGCGCGCTTTCAGATGCCGCAGTCGCGGGCGACTTCTCGTTCGCGGACGGCACGACGATTGTCCTCGATCCCGGCGCGGCTCTCGTGAACGGCTTCTGCGGTTCGTTCGCCGTCACCGGCGAAGGATCGCCGAAAGTGACCATCGCCGTCGATACGGCGAGCGCGGCGTTCAGCGCCGACGGCGCGGCGACGCTGCCCATCTGCACCGTCCCGGCGACCAGCCCAGACCTGACCGGCTCGTTCACGCTCGCGAAAGTTCGCGGCTGCAGCGCCGAAATCGTCAAGGGAAATGTCACCGTCGATGGCGTCGCATGCGTCCGCTACTCGGAACACTTCTCCAAGGCGGGAACCGTCATCTACATGCGATAATGTTCGACCATTTTTCCGCAAAACGGCTCTGTGCCCACAGGGGACTGAGTGCCGACATTCCCGAAAACCGATGCGCCAGAAAAAAGCCTGCCGCATGAAAGACGCATGCCAAGCCGACCTTCTATGGACGTTCACGGACGGTTCGCGGAAGCGCGAATCGGCCACGCTTGCCCCTCGCGACGCAGGAACTGTCCACTCCCTCCGCATCCCAGCCCTTCGCCTTCGTGCGTCCGGCGCCATCTCGCTACGAATCACGCCTTCCTTCGGCCATGCGGAAAAGGGGGAAGCTGGATTCTGGTTCTCGCCGTATGGCTACTACGGCGAGTGGGACCGCGAAGAGGGCTTCTTCAAGCCGTCCGCAGACCGCATGAACATGCCGATGTTCGGCTGGGCGACGCCGCGCGGCGCATGGCTCGCCGTCATCGAGTCGCTGCGGCTCTACCCGCGCATGGTCGTGGAAGCGCACGACGGACACTACGCCGTTTCCTGCGAACTCGACGAGGAACTTTGCCGCGACCCCTACGAGGACTTCGAGATTGTCTTCCTTCCCTTTCCCATCGGGACTGGCTACGCGACGCTTGCGCGGCGCTACCGCGAACTCCAGCTCGCGCGCGGCATCGTGAAGCCGCTCCAAGAACGCGCGGCGGAAAATCCCGCGCTCGCCTACGCCGCTACAGCGCCCGAAATCCGCATTCGCCAGGCGTGGAAGCCCGTGCCTAGTCCGGTTTTGCACCAGCAGCCGGAGAACGAGCCGCCCATCCACGTGGCCGTGCCTTTTTCGCGCGTCCGTGACATTTCCCGCGCCCTTCATGCTGCGGGCGTAGAAAGGGCGGAATTCTGCCTCGTCGGCTGGAGCGTCGGAGGCCACGACGGGCGCTGGCCGCAGTCGTTCCCGGCCGAACCGCTTCTGGGTGGCGACGATGCCCTGCGCAAGGCCATCCGCTCCGTCCAGCGCGACGGGTACCAGATTGTCCCGCACGGGAACTTCCGCGATGGCTATGAAATAGCCAATGCCTGGGATGCCGAATGGACGGTCAAGACGCCGGACGGGCTTCCGTCGTTCGACCACGGACATGCTTGGGGCGGAGGATTGCCCTACTACGTCTGCCCGCAACGCGCCTTCGAGCGCTTTGTGACGAAGGACATTCCGCGCATGGCGGCTTTCGGCTTCAGGGGACTGGGTTATTTCGACTGCGTGTCCATCGTCGAGGCCCCGCGATGCCACGATTCGCGCCATAGGTGCAGCCGCGCCGATTCCGCACGCTGGTGGGAACGCTGCGCCGAGGTATCGAAGCGCGAACTCGGCGGCTTCGCAAGCGAAGGCGCGATGGATTCCTTTGCCGGATCGCTCGACTCCGTGCTATACGCCTCGTGGGACACGCCGCCGCAAATCGAGGGAGGCAACGAGGAGGGTGGCGGTCTCGCTTCCCGCCATGTTCCGATTGTCCAACTCGTTTACGGCGGCATCTGGCTTCAGAACCCTTTCACGCTCACCGTCAACGCATCGCTGCGCGACCGTTACTGGCTGCTGAAACTCCTCGAATACGGCGGACGGCCCACCTTCTACTTCCATTCCAAGTTCATCACAAACGCGAAAAACTGGACTGCGCAAGGCGATCTCTCCTGCGCCACCGACGCCGACTTGGCCGCCTCTGTGGAAAAGATCAAGGAGGAGTGCGAAATCTGGCGGCCATTCGCGCACCTGCAGTTCGAGTTCATGGACGGCCACGAACGCCTCGCCCAGCACGTCTCCCTTACGACCTGGAGCGACGGCACCCGCCTCGTCACCAACTACGGTCCCGAACCATTCACCTTTGAAGGCCGCACCGTCGCGCCGATGGACTTCGCCTTGCAACCTATCGTGGCGGATGTCATGAATATCAATTGACCATCAATGACACAAATGAAAAACTCCGTGCCTCCGTGTCTCCGTGCGAACCCCAACTTTCGCATTCTCTGCGCAACCCTCTGCGCTCTCTGCGTTGAAATGAACTCCCTCGCATCATCAGCCTCTCCACCCGCGTCGCAAAACGACATCGCCAAGTGGGACCCGAACATGGCGGCGGACAGCGCCGCCGTTGACGAAAACGGCGTAAGGTGGATCGACGGAACGGACCTGCCCCTCGAGGGGCGAGTCTTCGACGACGTGGAGCACTACTTCGACCGGCTTCCCGCGAACGTCTCGACGAATGTCAACGCAGGCGTCCGCAACATGAAGCACCACACGGCAGGGATGCAGTTCCGGTTCCTGACTGACTCGAAGAAGCTCCGCTTCAGGTGGACGCCGTGGAACGCCGGGCGCCTCGCGATGGGCCACATGCCTTCGACCGGCGTGAGCGGCATCGACATCTACCGCTGGAACGCCGGCAATGGACGCTGGGTTCACGTGAAGTGCTTCCGTCTGCCCGATGAGGCGAAGGAGGACTTTTCCTTCGACCTCGACTGGAAATACGGCGGGCCGTGCCTCGTCTATCTGCCGCTCTACAACGGGCTGCGCTCGTTCTCGCTCGGCATCGACGCTTCGGCCACTGTGGAGCCGCTACCGCCGCGCGCGAGCGGCGTTGAAAAGCCGGTGGTCTTCTACGGGACGTCCATAACCCAGGGTGCGTGCGCCTCGCGTCCGGGGATGTCGTTCGTGAACATCGTCGGTCGCGACCTCGACGTCCCCGTCGTGAACCTCGGCTTCGCCGGCTGCGGACGGATGGAACTCGAAATGAGCGAGCATCTGGCGCGCATCGACGCAAGCTGCTACGTCCTGGACTGCCTTTGGAACATGGGAAGCGCGGCCGGCGGAAGCCGCCCCGGCCGCAACGTCGAGGAGAACTACGAGCCGTTCATCCGCAACCTCCGCTCCAAGCGTCCCGGCATTCCGATAGTCATGGCGGGCCAGTGCAACGTCCGCAACGACGAGCCAAACGCCAAGGAGCGGTTCGTCAAGGCGCTTTATGACCGGCTCGTGGCCGAGGGCTGGGGCGACCTCGTATTCCTCCCCGGCCCCGGGATGTTCGCCTACGACTCCGAGGGCTCCGTTGATGGGTGCCACCCGAACGACTACGGCATGATGTCGCTCGCACGGGCCTACGGCACCGCAGTCAAAGCGGCCCTTGGATTGAAGTAACCGAAGGTCAGACTTGCGGAAAGGATAACCGAAAATGAAAACCAAGGCAATCGTATTTGAGGATGGCGGCTGAATCCGCCTCTCCGATGTCGCGCTCCAGCCGTGCAAGCGGCTGCAGTGGCTACTGCGCGGTGACTATCTGCATCAGGTCGAAGAACATCAGGCGCGTGTGCAACGGCCCGTCGCCAGCGATGTTCCGATATTGCCGCTCCTGCTCCTCGGTGCTGAACATGAAACTGAACCCATTGCTGAGATAGTATTCGCAAGGCGCAGGTTCGTTATAAGCATCCACGACAAGGTAGCGGCATCCCGTCTTGTTGTCATCGTCAATGAACCAACTCTTGATGCTGTCCATCAGTTCGGTTCCGACATGCTTGCGCATGAATTTGCTGTTGACGCCAAGTCGTCCAATCAACACCGCAGGATAAATCATGTCGCGCTTTTGCTGTGGAACGTCCTTGCCAATGCGCTTCCTCCTCGCGTTTGGGAGGTGGTTTGTGAAGATGCTTGCGTTGGAAACGGTAAATGCGCAGACAATCTCCTTGGGATTCGCAATTTCAAGGAAAGCGTAAGTTTTCCCCATCAACTGGCGAGCATAGCCAAGATAGTCAACGGAGAAGAACTCGTCGAGATCCTTGTTCCCGCAACTGAAGGGTTCACATGCGGAGATGATGCGCTCGGAGAGCGGAACGCGTATGCACTTGTCTTTCAAAAAGGCCATTTGCCCGCTTTCTTCAATGCTTCTATGCGGCGGTCGTTGTTGACCTCGAAGTCGCGCCATTCGCGCCGCACGGACGCAAAACCAACGCACCCGCGCCGACGGGCGTTCTTTTCCGCATCACGGACGAACCGCCGGGCGGCTTCTCCAGACAGGACGGGTATGTTGCTTATTGCGAGTGCCATTTCTTGTTAGCCTTTCTTCAAGATTGCGTCAAGAATTATACATAATCCAGCAGAATGATGCAAGTTCCCTTTGCGCTCAAACGGCAAAAATCACCCATCAAAACCAAGGCAATCGTTTTTGAGGAGGGTGGCGGAGTCCGCCGATCAGATGTCGCACTCCCGCCATGCGGGCCGACGCAGGTCCGCGTGCGGACGCTTTTCTCGTTCGTCTCCCCCGGCACTGAACTGAGGATGCTGGGCGGCCACTACGGCGCGGAGGGGCGCTTCCCGTTCGTTCCTGGCTACGCAAGCATCGGCCGCGTCGAGGAGGTCGGTGCGGAGGCGAAGGGCTTCCGCGTGGGCGATCTCATCTCGTGCCGCAACTCGGTCTCGTTCGCCAACTGCACCGCCCTCTACGGCGGACACGCCGGGGCGCACGTCTTCGAGACAGTCGGCGAGGATGTGCCGGTACTGCTTCCGCCCGTCGCGGACGACGAGGCGCTGCGCTACGCCGTGGCGGAGTTCGCCGCAATCCCGCTGCGTGGCGTCGATGCCGCCGCGCCACGTCCAGGCGAGAACTGCTGCGTCGTCGGCCAAGGTGCGATCGGGCTTCTCTCGGCGCGTCTCGTTCTGCGCCTCCTGTGTTTGCGCCGCGCCGCCGAGGCCATCTGCGAAATAGACTCCGAGACGCCCATCATCATGGAGACGAATCTCCTCGACCATTCCGAGGCATATCCGAATACGGCTGGGACTAGACCTGCCACGCCTTCCGCGAGTCGATCGTGTGGGATGTCGAAAAAGCGGGAAATGATTGGAAAGGGATTAGCCCATCCGTGTCGGTTGCGAGGGCGGCCGGGCCACGCGGGGAGTCATCCGATAAAAATCAATCCGATTTTTCTCGGATGTTTCTTGCGCGATGAAGTTGATTGTGGTATATTCATTTGCGAGAAAATGAGCAAATTGAAAAACAACGACTTCCCCTTCCATTTTGGCACTGTGGCATCGGGTGACTTCTTCTATGACCGTTCCGACGACGCCGTGAAACTGCACGACCTCGTGGCGGGAGGCCAGAACGTCGTCCTTTACGCGCCGCGACGCTACGGGAAATCATCACTGGCTTTGAAGGTCGCCGAGTCTTGGAAGAAGGACGGCTTCATCTGCATATACTTCGACTTGATGCGCGTCGAATCCATGGATGAGTTTATCCGGTCATACGCCAACGCCGCCATTGCCGCAGAGGGACGGACCGAGCATGGCATTAGGGCAATCCTCGCCGCATTGCCGTCGATTCATCCGAAAATCACAATTGGCGATGATGGCAAGCCTGCAATTGAAATCGACTTTGGCCGGAAAGGACCAACGGCAAAATCGCTTGAGGAAGTCCTGTCTCTGCCTGAAACTCTTTCTTCGTCCAAGCGGCGAATCATAGTCATTTTCGACGAGTTCCAGGAAGTGGCAACCCTCTCCCGCCGTCTTCCAGCAGAGCGGATCTTCAGGAGTGTAATCCAGCAGCAAAGGAAAACCCGCTATCTTTTCCTGGGCAGCAAGACGCACCTGATGAGAAGGATGTTCAACGACAGGGCGCGTCCATTCTACAATTCTGCCTCCACCATACTGCTGCCGAAGCCGCCGGAGGAAGAAAGCGCGGCCTTTCTCAAGGCACGTTTTATCTCATCTGGGATGGATATTTCCGACGATGTGGTTGCCGGGATAATCCGCGCTTCGGACAACATCCCCTATTACATCCAAGCCATAGCGCTCCAGATTTGGCTCCTGGCGAAAAGGCGCGGGGCGGCCAAGCCTGCCGCGGCCGATGTGCCGGCGGCCATGGACGAGCTAGTCGAAATACACCGGGATGTCTATGAGGCGATTGCCGAGAGATTGAGCGAGACATCGCGCAGGCTTCTTTCCTCCATTGCCCAAGAGCCGACCATCCGTTTCGATGCCGACTACAGGGCGCGCCATTCCCTTCCAGGAACGACGACAATAGGCAGCGCGCTTACCAAACTTGTCAATGACGGACTCGTGGAAAAGGACGCGCAAGGCTGCCACATCGCAGATCCCCTCCATGCGCGATACCTGCGCACTTCAGCAGCAAGGATTCTATAAAAATGATTGACGATCGTTTCAACTTCTCCGGCAACGGAAACCCATGGCGCGGGAGGCGCGTCGCCTTTTTCGGCGATTCGATTACGGATCCCGCCCATATCGGCTGTTCAGAAAACTACTGGGGCGTGCTTGAACGCGCAATCGGCATTGTCCCCCTCGTCTATGGCGTGAATGGCCACCAGTGGTGCGGCATCCCCGGCCAAATCGAGGCCTTCTCCGCCGAAAACCCAGAAGGCCCTGACACCATCTTCGTTTTCGCCGGGACCAACGACTTCAATTCCAGCATCCCGCTTGGCGAATGGTTCTCGGTCAGCGATGTCGTCGTCAGGCGCAGCAAGGGCGACACTCCCGTGCGCCGCCGTGATTTCATTTTCGACGACTCCACCCTGCGCGGCCGCATCAACATCGCGATGCGCATGCTTCAGGACCGCTGGCCCGGCGCACCGAAATTCCTGCTCACGCCAATTCACCGCGGCTACGCGGAGTTTTCTTCGGACAACGTCCAGCCCGACGAGACCCACTCCAATGAACTTGGCCTTTTCATAGGCGACTACGTCGATGTGGTGAAAGAGGCCGGCGGCATCTGGTCGGCGACGGTCATAGACCTCTTTTCGGAATCGGGGCTGTTCCCGCTTCTGCCATCCCACGCCAAGTTCTTCAACCAGACAGGCACCGACCGCCTCCATCCTTCTGACGCGGGGCACAGGCGCATCGCAGCCGCGATTCTTCGCCGCCTGGGCTTCCCCGCAATCTAAAGCTCCAGCGCGGCGTCTGCGTTGCAATTTGCGCGGCAATCCTGTAAACTGGATTGCTGTAAAATTTCCACATCCATGCAGTTTCCGACCGCCATATTCGCCTGCTTTTTCGCCCTTGTCCTTGGGCTGCACTGGACGCTTCCCGAGCGGGGCGTCACGCGCAAGTGGGCCTTGCTGGCGGCAAGCGTGGCCTTCTACGCCTGGTGGAGTTGGAAGTTCGCGCTCCTCACGCTGGCCTCCGCGGCGCTCAACCATGGCGCGGCCCTTCTGATGGCCTCCGTGGAGGACGCGAGGAAGCGCCGCGCGCGCCTCGTCGTGGCCGTCGCCGCCAACCTGCTCCTTCTCGCGTTCTTCAAGTATTCCGGGTTCCTGCTGACCCAGGTGTTCCACCCGCTCGCCGTCATCTGCTTCCGGCAGTTCGGCGCAATCGAGAACCTGCTTGACTTCGAGGACAGGATACTCCCCTTTGTCGAAAGCATCATCCTGCCAATCGGCATATCGTTCTACACCTTCCAGGCAATCGCGTATGTCGCGGACGTCGCCTCAGGCAAGGCGCGCCCGGCCGCGTCTTTGCTCGACTTCGCGAACTACCTCGCCTTCTTCCCGAAACTCTGCGCCGGCCCAATCGTGCGCCCCTCCGCGCTCCTGCCGCAAATGGAGTCGCTTCCCGCGCGCACGACCGAAGTCGACACCGGCCGCGCCGCAACGCTTGTCCTTGGCGGGCTCTTCAAGAAGGTCGTCGTGGCGAACTGGATCGCACAGCACCTGGCCGACCCCGTCTTCACCGACCCCGAATCATTCGGCGCCGCCGACGCCCTCCTCGGCATCTACGGATACACGATTCAAATCTATTGCGACTTCTCCGCTTATTCCGACATCGCCACGGGCTGCGCGCTCCTCTTGGGCTTCAAGTTCCCCGACAACTTCCGCGCCCCATACGTGGCGAGCTCGCTCCAGGACTTCTGGCGTCGCTGGCACATCACTCTCTCGTCCTGGCTACGCGACTACCTCTACATCCCCATGGGCGGGTCGCGCTGCGCCAAGTGGAAGATCCACCGGAACCTCATAGTCACCATGCTCCTTGGCGGGCTTTGGCACGGGGCCGGATGGTCATACATACTCTGGGGCGCCATCCATGGTGTCGGCCAGGTTCTCGAACGCCCCTTCAACAAGAAACGCGCCGCAGACGCGCCGCCAGCTCCTCGCGCGGTCACGCTGCTTCGCGGCATCGTAACATTCCACGTCGTGGCCTTCGCGTGGATATTTTTCCGCGCGGGCGCAGTGGACGCCGAGGGGCTGACCACGGTCTCGGGCATCCTCTCCGACCTCGGGCGCTGGAGCGAACCGGCCACGCTCCTCACGCCAATGGCCATCGCCATGCTCCTCATCGGCTTCGCCCTGCAGGCGCTCGACGGCGACACGCCGCGTCGCCTCTGGGCCGCCTTCGGGCGCCTGCACCCCGTGGCGCAGGGGCTCGTGGCCGCCATACTCCTTACCGTCGTCCTCGGACTCGGCCCCGCCGGGGTCGCGCCATTCATCTACTTCCAATTCTAGAAACCCATGCAGCGGACATCTCAAAAAAGAATTGCCGGAACGCTCCTGGCCGTGGCCGCATTCTACGCGGCGGCGCTCCTCCTGCGTGCGCCGGCGCTTCTGCGAGATGCCGAAAACCTGCCGCATGAATCCCCGCGCCGCGCACTGTGCCTCGCCATCATGAAGCCGATCGCGGCATTTTCCCACACCATCCGCCTCGACGCCATTTGCGTTCCGGTGGAAAAATTCGAAAGGAAAAACCTGGAATGAACAAGGCAAAATCCAACACCGCCCTCGCCGCCGCGCTGTTCGCGGCATGCTCACTGGCTGGCGCAACGGCCCTTGCCGCTCCTGCGGAGCAGGCCGAAGAGGTCAAAATCCCGAAGCCCGACACGCCTGTCCTCATGATTGGCGACTCCATGATGCGCATCCTCGGCCGCCAGATGGAAAAGGCATTCAAGAAGGCCGACGTCCAGCCCGCCGTCGCCTTTTCGTCGCTCGGCTCAGGTCTCGGCCGGCCCGAGGCATTTGACTGGACGGCGAAGATAAAAGAGCTCCTCGAAACGGAAAAGCCGAAGACCGTGTTCGTCTGCCTCGGCACCAACGACCGCCAGGCGCTCGAACTAGAAAACGCCGTCATCAGATACGAAACCGCCGACGTCTGGCGTGAAGCCTACGGGAAGCTTATCGGCGGCCTGATGGACCAGCTGCTCGAAGGCGGCGTGACGCGCGTGATATGGATGCTCCTCCCCGACATGAAGGACTCCGTGGCGCAGGAACACGCGCAACTCGTGAACGAAATCGTCGGCGAGCAGGCGCAGGCGGAGAGCCGCAAGGACCGCGTAACGCTCCTCGACCTCGCGCCGGTCCTTTCCCGCCACCCCGGCAAGTATTCGCAGTATATGATGTCGCCGACGGGCACCTCCCTCTCCGTGCGCGACCCCGACGGCGTGCACCTCTCCGTTGATGGCGGCAAGCTCATCGCGGAAACCGTCCTGAAGAAATACTGGCGGAAATAACTGGACGCCAACCCCGTCCTTTTCTATTCTATTCCCATCAATCCGGCGCAAGTGCGCCGGATTCGCTAAATCATTCCAAGCGCTTGCGCCAAACTTTTCAACCTCTCAACTTTTCAACCTCTCAACTTTTCAACCTTTCAACTTCTCAACTTCTTATACGCGTTAGCGCCAAACATCTAAACTTCGACTCTGTGTCCCCGTGCCTCTGCGTGAGATTATCTGTCGTGCGTTAGCGCCACGACGAATCCTGTCAATCATGTGAATCCTGTCAAAAGAACAATGGATTACGGTGCGGAAATCTCGTTAGACCACGGTGCGGAATTCTCTTCAAAAGAACGAGCACATCGTGCGAGCCACTAACCACTAACGACTAGCTGCTAACCACAAACTTCCAAGGCGCTTGCGCCAAACATCTAAACATCCAAGACGCGTTAGCGTCAAACATCCAAGGTGCTTGCACCAAACTTCCAAACTTCTCTCCCCTCCCCTTGACACCTCCCCCGTCCTTTGCTAATATATTTCCACAATTTCTTATTTAGCGCTGCGGGTGACGCGCTGCTACTACCAAGGACTAACCACCAACCACTAGCTACTAAAAACTTACCAACGCCGTAAAGACGATTCATCATTTTCACTCCATCATGCGCGTCTATCTTGACAATTGCTGTTACAACCGCCCATTTGACGACCAGAATCAACTTAAGGTTCGTCTTGAGACGATTGCAAAACTTGAAATACAAAAACAGATGCGTTCCGGTGAGATAGAGTATGTGTGGTCGGACATACTCGCAAATGAAGTCGAGGAAAGTTCATTTTGGGAGCGCAGGGAACGAATAGAGCCTTGGGTGAAAGATGCCAACATGTATGTTGCCACCACTCCCGAAATTGAGCGTCAGGCCGAGTTGTTCATGGATTTGGGCGTGAAGGCAGCGGATGCGATTCACCTTGCCAGTGCCGCCTCTGCGGCTTGCGATTGGTTCATAACAGTTGACAAGGGCATTTTGAAGAAAATCAGGAACGTGGGAAGGATGCGCGTTGCGAATCCGCTTGAATACTTGCAGGAGACAATGCCATGAATGCAGTTGCCGAAAAACTAACCGACAGGGATTTGATGGTGCGGGGTTTCCAAACGCTTGTCGCCACTTTTGGAGATGTTGATGCGGAGCGGTTCATAGCTCTCACAATCCGTGATCCGCAAGACTACACTGCCTGGCGCGAACGCAACATGTATGTTGGGGAAAGCGTCCATGATGTTGCGGAACGAGCCCGTGCATCTGGCGCAAGATTGAGGGCAAAATACGGCATTCCACAATAACATTCACATATATCCAAACCGCCAAGGCGTGCCAGCGCCAACCTCAAACATCTTTTTTCCCTGCAGCCTCCAATGTCCGGCGCGCCAGCGCTATAACATAGCCTGTGAATCCTGTCAAAGAACAATAGCCCACGGTGCGGAATTATCGTTAGCCCACGGTGCGGAAATCTTTTCAACTGAATGAGCACACCGTGCGAGCCACTTGCCTATAACTTGAACAAAGTTATCCTCATTTACATTCCCGCGCAAAGCGCGGGCGGGCGGCTAACGACTAACCACTAACGACTAGCTGCTAACCACAACCTTTCAACTTCCCAACTCCTAACCACTAACTCCTACACCTACACCTCTTATCTACACCTAACTCCCAACTTCTCAACTTCCCAACTTCTCAACTTCCAAAATACCATTTGCGCTCAAGGGCGCAATGTGTTAGAATAATCACTCAATTCTCGCTGGCGCGTGCGCCCGCGAGGCGATAAAGTTCTTTGGATATACTCTGCCGCAGCCGCTTTCAGAGCCGCAGCGCAGGGGTTGGGGCAGGTAAAAGGAAACTCACATGAAAAGAACGCAGGAATTGACAATAAGGGACACGACTGTTCGGGTAGTAAAAATCAATGGTGATGATTTCATCTGCCTTACTGACATGGCAAAGCTCAAGTCGGAAGATGCGCAACAGACCATCAGCAACTGGATGCGCAACCGCATGACGATAGAATATCTGGGACTATGGGAGGAGTTGTATAATCCTACCTTCAACCCCCTCGGATTCGAGGGGTTTAGAAAGGATGTTGGGCTGAATTCGTTCACGATGAGTCCAGGCAAGTGGATTGAAGGGGTGAATGCCATTGGCATTGTCGCACAGGCTGGACGTTATGGTGGCACGTATGCGCGAAGCGACATAGCCTTCAAGTTCGCCTCTTGGCTGTCAGTGGAGTTTGAACTTTATCTTGTCAAAGAGTTCCAGCGTCTGAAGGCAAAGGAGCAGGAGCAGATAGGATGGTCGGCGAAGCGGGAGCTGGCGAAAATCAACTACCGCATCCACACCGATGCCATCAAGGATAATCTAATTCCGCCGGAAGTAACACGCGACCAGATGAATGCCATCTATGCGAGTGAGGCGGATGTCCTCAACGTGGCCCTTTTTGGCTTGACGCACCAACAATGGCAACGGATAAACCCGAATCTCAAGGGGAACCAGCGCGACTACGCGACAGTAAACCAGTTGATCTGCATTTCGAATATGGAGAACATCAACGCCGTTATGATAAACGACGGAATTCCGCAGCCAGAGCGGCTGAAACGCCTCAACGAGATTGCCATACATCAAATGAGGATTCTTTCGCAGGTCGGTGGTCGGAAGTTACTGAAGTAAAAGTTGCGTTTCCGCATGAGGTTGTTGGCCCCTGGCGCGCCAGCGCCATGACGAATCTTGTCAATCTTGTGAATCCTGTCAAGAAACAGTAGATCACAGTGCGGAATTCCCGTTAGACCACGGTGCGGAATTCTCTTCAATAGAACGAGCACATCGTGCGAGCCACTAACGACTAGCCACTAACGACAAACTTCACATACGCGCTAGCGTCAAACTTCCCAGGCGCGCCAGTGCCAAACCTCCGAGACGCGCTAGCGTCAAACCTCAAAACCTCTTAACATCTGAGCTACCACTAACCTCTTGAATACGCTTCCGCAGTACTCAATCAGATCATGGCCGAACACCTTGGCGCCATCCAAGTCCTCGGCTATCTCCTCGGCGCCCTCGCCGGACTCCTCCTCGTTTTCACGTATTTCACCCCGTTCACATCAAAAGAACGACTGTAGATTTGGTTTGCGCCGGAGACCTTCCTTCATCCGCAAAACGGAATTTTGCTTTCTTTGATTTCAAATGAGCAGTTATATTTTGTTTTCAGCGCCTCAACTACCTCTTTGAGAAACAGTCGGTTCCCATGAGGTGATATGGTCACAGACACGATGGAGTCCTTCAAAGAATGCCGCTTGCCAAACAAGTTAGATGGGATGCGTTGCTTGCCGCCAACCCATTGCACTTCATCTGACTCCTTAAAATTCACAAATCTCACAAGCCGAAATTCCCGTTCCATCCAGTAGTCGCCGTGCTTAAATCGGATCGAGTCTGAAACGAGTGGTTTTAAAACCTTCGCAAGCGAAATCGCAAAACTATTTGTGGAAGAAATCATGGAAGAACTCTTTCGCTTTGCTTCGGCAACAGCCTTGTCATATGTGGACTGAAGCGACAAGTTGATTTTTTCGCAAGAATCTTTTTGTTCGTCCGCTGACCGCAATTCTGATCCTTGGGATGACCCGTAAAGACATTCTTTCAGGGTTGTAGTTTTTGTATCAGCCGCAAACCTTTCCAGATAGGGATACATGAAACCGATGGACACTCCACCCTCTGGCCATTTTACGTAGTTGTTCCATTGTGAATAACTGTCCCCGTCTAGGGAAAGGGAAAAGGTAAATGGGCCATAGGACTTACTGTTGAGAAGGGCTTTCAATACCGAGGACAGTGAGGAATCAACCTTCGCTTCTTTGGACGCGAAATAGTCATGATGGGCTTTCAAACCGGCGGAAAACTCGGTAGAATCGGAAAGGTGTCGGAAGTATGTACACCACAAATCTGCTTCCGGTTGAAGAAACCGATGAAGGACAGAAAGGGAGGTGTAGTGGTAAAGTTGATTATCAGTGTCCATTTTGCTCTCTGTTTGAGAAGTGGTAGTTGGTTGGTGGCTGATGTCTTTACAAGACAATTGTTGCGGCAATGCCCAGATTGGGAAAAAACTCCTAGTCAAGTTTGTCAACAGATTTTAGGAAATCACGGAGCGCCATTGTCAGTTTTTTGCACGGCGCAATTTTTGTGCGATTGAATTTTTCGACCACGCACATGGATGTTTCCGGTGGTTCTACCCAAAATATAGATAGCAGTTTATATCGTATATTTTGCTCTTTTCCAGTAAAGAGACTCCCGACAAGCATGTCAAGATTCTTGAGATTTTTCAGTTCCATGATGTCCCCCTATCCTGCATCTTTTTGTGAACAGTTGTCTGCTTGATTAAGAATAGGTGTCCAGTCCGCCTGAAAGACAAAGCGCACCATCAGTTCTATTGCCTTGCGGATGGCAGACTTTCGATCTCCTTTGCATTCTTTGAAAAAGTTCTCTAGTGGCAAGGTGTTAAGGACTTGACTCATGTTTTCAAGAACAAATTTCCCTGTTACCATATTCGTCGAATTTTCTAGCGACTGGGGAATGCAACACGTTGCCCAGACAAGTGTGTCCCGAACCAGGACAGCTGGATTGATTGGATTATTGACGGGTAATTCCGATTCCGTATGTTCAAGGAAGTCAAAGAACGCTTTTGCTTTTTCTCGCATCTTGATTTGTTCGTCAGGTGTGTAAGCACGCATGGTGTATGTCCTTTCTTTTGTGTGCGGTGGATTCAGTGCGGCAATCAAGGCCTAACGCATTATAATATATACGCTTCCGCTTCAAATGTCAAGTTTCGCGGTGAATTGCCAGTCAAATGTGCCATTTCTCAAGGTAAACGCAACACACCCTGTCGCATTTACCTTGAGAACTGGCAAACGAATTGAACTTTCTGAGGGGCAAAAAACTTCTTGACAGTTGTGTCAGATGTGGTAGAATTATTCCGCCGTTTTTGATGGCGGAAACTTCGCCATTTGCGGATTAGTTCTTTGGATATACTCTGCCGCAGCCGCTCCCGGAGCCGCTGCGCAGGGGTTGGGGCTGATGAACGGTAAAGTTCCAGAGTCGCGCTCACTGGCGACTAAAACGATTCAATAAATCGACGCTTCATCGGCAAGGGTCTTGCGAGATAAGTCGAAAGTCCAACGACTAGCAACTAGTGACTAGCGACTAGCGACTAACAACTAATCTTGCAAGGCTGCGTACGCGACAGCGTATTTTCGCTTTGGTAGAAATCGCCAATTTCAAAAGAGAAGCGAAATGCGAGGTCGCGCTACGCGGTTGATACCGCGTGGCGTGTCTTCCTTCATGTTTCTCTTTAGGCGTTTGGCGATGCCTCTACCAAGACATGGATATGGGCACGCCACTTTCTTTTCCCTCCGCGTCCGGGTGGGGTGTCCTTTGTAAGGTGGGCGAGGAGGAGAACTGCGAGGAAATAGTGGATTGGCAATCAAATTTGCTTTCAGGAGTGGTTGGCGCATTGGGCGTTCAACTCCTATCGATGCTTTGGGGCGAGATCAAGCGGCGGCGGGAATACCATGCCCTATTGAAAGGCATCATCGCCGAGTGCGACTATAACCTTTCCATTGTGGATGAGATTCTCGAAGGAGCAGTAAACCAATCGGGATCGTTCAAGCGGATGTCTGTGGAGTTCTTTCGCTCCGCTCGAGAAGGAGCAGTCAAGTATTCCATGTCGCAAGAATTGATTCGGACTCTTTCCCGCGCCGTTGTCGATCTCGACCTTTACAACCTTGAGGCTGACTACATATTCAACGGGAGCGAAAGCCACGCCGTTTATACAGGAAACATTGGTGACGGCTTGGTTCAAGTAGAACGAAAAACTGTCGGGTTGAACATTAAGCCAACAATGATTGCTGCAAGACAAGGCGTAGCCGACACTTTGAACTGCCTGAAAGAACTTGCCGAAAAGACTCGAAAAGGAGAAAACGAATGACAACCGCACAAGCCCGGTTTTCTGCCGGCGTCAAATATACGGATGCAACGGGACTGGAAGTGTCCATCAGCCAGCCAAGCGCAGAGACAGGAGTTGAGGTCAAAGTTTCGCCAACAATGAAACCTGCCGGCGGCTGGAATACGGGGCTAGTTCTCGGATTGATTGCGGGAGCCATTCTCGGCGTCGCGATTCTTATTCTTTGCGTGAACAGCGAGTTGTTCTCATGGAAGGCAAGTGGTTCATTTGGACTATGCCGTGCGGCACGGTTCTCACATGATTCACGCCCTTTGGCCGCCGCAATCATATCATTGCTGCTTTCCGTAGTCGCAATCTTCTGGATTCTTTGCTGGCGAAACATCCGATTGGCCAAAATTGAGCAAGAGGATCGCAAAATCAATTGCGACATCTTGAAATTCACTGTCGAAAAAGAAATCAACAAAAGACTGCTCTTGCAGATACCGATTGTACAAGTTCATTCGCAAGTGGCAGAAGTCAACACCGCCAATTGTAACATTGTGAACACAAGCAAACAACAACACCGATAACTACCGGAGGATAATCATGTCGAATCGAACGCCGAAAATTGCGGCTCTCTTTTTGATGACACTAACCGCTTTCGCTCTTGCCGAGGTCTCGGTCGATAATGTCGTCGCCAAGCAGCGGTACCCGTGGAACGGGAAGGTGGATATCACCTACACGGTGACGGGCGACATGGCGGCGGAACTGCCGGATGGGACAGTGCCCATTCTGTCCGTGACGGCCGAGGACAGGGGGAACGCCACGAACTATGTGGCCGCAGCATCCGCGCTATCCGGCGACACGGGCGCAGCGGCGGGGGCGCACCACATCGTGTGGGACCTGGAGGCGCAGGGACTGGAAATCGTCTCTACGAACGTGGTCTTCACGGTGGCGTATGCTCCTCCTCCGTATTGCGTAATCGACCTCTCCGCCGGCTCCAACACGGCGTCCTACCCCGTGTCCTATCTCGCGGAGCCGCCGAGCGGGGGATTCAACACCGACGAATACAAGACGACGAAGCTCGTCCTGCGGCGGATCGAGCCGGGGTCGTTCATCATGGGCGGCGGCTCCGATGAATCCCATCGGGTCACGCTGACGAAGCCCTTCTACTGCGGCGTCTTCGAGGTGACGCAGAGGCAATATGAACTGGTGACTGGCTCCAACCCGTCAAACTACAAGGGCGACAAGAGGCCTGTTGAGCGGGTGTCGTGGAACACGATACGCGGGGACTCGGTCACCTACAACTGGCCGGGTTCCGCGAACGTCAATCCCAATTCTTTCATGGGCAGACTCCGCGCACGGACGGGCCTGGACTTCGACCTGCCGACGGAGGCGCAGTGGGAATACGCCTGCCGCGCCGGGACGACGACAGACTACAACAACGGGACGAACTACGGCGGGAACGACGACGGGAACGACTCGAACCTGGACCAGCTGGGGAGGTATTGGTACAACCGTTCTGATGGCATGGGCGGCAACACGGATGCGCATACTGTGGTCGGCTCATACCAGCCCAACTCATTGGGGCTATACGACATGCATGGCAATGTCTGGGAATGGTGCCTGGATTGGTACGGGACGTTGGCCTACGGGACAGACCCCAATGGTGCTTCCTCGGGGTCGTACCGGGTGATACGCGGCGGCAGCTGGCACTACAGCGCGGGCGGCTGCACTTCGTCCTTCCGGAGCATCTGCAGCCCGTCGTACGAGGACGGCGACTACAGCTACTGCTACGGCTTCCGCCTTGTCAGAACCCTGTCGGAATAAAGCGCGGTAGCGCGAATGCGAGCGAGGGCCGAGGCGGCAGCCGGACCGAAGCGAGCGGGAAATGCCGGCGAAGCCGGCCAAAATAGAGGTCTCAACCATGAAGAAGACAGTCACAATGTTAATTGGCTTTCTCGCAGCGGGAACCGCCGCGGCCGGCGTCATCTGCTCGGGCAGCAGCGCGGCCGTGGGGATTGACACGAGAATAGGCGCCAGAGTTGCGCGGGAGACGGAGCCGCTGGCCTACTCGACGGAGTGGAACACGGGCGCCACGGGCGTCGCCATCGCCCTCGACGGCGAGACGCTTTTCTCCGCCGCCGTCCCGACCTCCGGCGACTACGCATGGGACGCCGGGGACGCTTCAGTTGGTCTCCACAAGCTCACGCTTGACGATGGTGTGGAGGTGCTGAACACGCAGTTCCGAGTCAACGGTATTCTCTTCAACGCCAATGGCGGTGAGGGAACGATGGCATCGTTACCTCTTTTCAGCGGCGTTGAGCGGATATTGCCCCAATGCGCATTTTCGCGGACTGGCTACACCTTCGTCGGATGGGCGACGAGCACCAACGGAACTGTCGCCTACCCCGACGGGGCGGCAACTCCAACCCCGACGACTGAAGCAAATGGTGTCGTGTCGCTCTACGCCAAGTGGATACCGAACGAATACACGGTTTCCTTCGATGCGGCAGGTGGGACGGTTTCGCCGGTGTCGAAGACGGTGACGTTCGACGCAGCCTACGGGGCGTTGCCCTCCGTCTCGCGGACTGGTTACTCGTTCGCTGGCTGGACGCTGGACGGAGTGGCCGTGATGGCGGAGACGATTTGCGCCACGCCATCGAACCATACGCTGGTCGCAATGTGGACGCCGAACGAATACACGGTGAGTTTCAACGCGAACGGTGGAACTGTGTCGCCGGCGTTGAAGATGGTGACGTTTGACGCGACATACGGCGCATTGCCTACACCTGAGTTTGAATGGCACTCCTTCCGCCGCTGGCTGCTGAATGGTGTGGAAGTCGATGCGGCCACGATAGTGAAGACTGCGGCGAACCATACGCTTGTCGCCGACTGGAACATTGGCATCGGCGGCGGAGTCTGGACTTATCCTGCGGAGGGTGAGCCGATTGTCCTCAATGAGCCGCTGTCCGCACCATCGGGCAATGTCGTGATTCCCGAAGCGATTGACGGCCATCCCATCGTGGGAATCACGGAGGAGGCGTTCGCCGGGAACACGGCGATTACGGCGATTGAGATTCCCGCGAGCGTGACGAACATCGCTGAGGGGGCTTTCGCGGAATGCACGGGGCTACGAAAGGTCGCTATCGGGAGCCTTTACGGGCAGAATCGTTTCGCCGACATCCTCCCCGAACTGGCGATGTCTGTGCGGGAGGTGGTCTTCCTTGACGGCATCGAGGCAATTCCCGACAACTTCTTCGAGGGCTGCACGGCGCTGGAGTCGATGGACATCTCGGAGAGCGTCGTGGAGATCGGCACGAACGTCTTCGAGGCCTGCTCGGCGCTGGCGACGACTGAGACGGGCGGGTTGGTGATTTGCGACGGATGGGTGCTCGGCTTCGCCGAGGAGTTGAAGGTTGAAGAGTTGGTGGTGCCGGAGGGGATTCGCGGCATCGCGGCGGGGGCGTTCAAAGGCGAATGGGGGATAGAGAGCCTGACTCTGCCGGAGTCGCTGCGGTTCATCGGAGCGGGGGCGTTCGAGGACTGCACGGGGCTTGAGAACATCATCGTCCCGACGAACGTGGTGAAGATCGACCGCGACGCATTCCGCAATTGCACCTACGCGCAGGGGCTTTCCCTGCCCTCATCGCTTGTGGAGATTGGCGACGGCGCCTTTGCGAACTGCGCGATGCTGATGGGCGCGGCGGTGCCAGACGGCGCGAAGTCGATTGGCGAGTGCGCCTTTTCCAATTGCTGGCGGATGCTGTCGGTTTCGCTTCCGCAGAGTCTGGAACGGGTCGGCGACGGTGCCTTCGCCGACTGTCGCCGGATTGTCGGCGTTACTGTGCCGCTGCATGTGGCGACGATGGCGGAGCTGTTCCCGGCGGCGTATGACAAAATCGAGACCGCGGGCGTAGCGGAATTAAGGATCAACCACGAAATACACGAAACACACGAAACGAGCGGGGGCAATTCAGAAGAAGGCACCTCCGCGCTCTCCGCGACTCTGCGTGAGTTCATTGCATCAAGGCAGATGGTTCCTGGGATGTTCATGGGATGCGCGGCGCTGGAATCGCTGACGCTGCCGGAGTGGGTGAGCAATATTCCCGACGAGGCGTTCGTCGGCTGTGCGAGCCTGCCGTCGATAAGCGTCCCGGCGGCGGTGACGAACATCGGAGCCTCGGCCTTCGCCGGCCTTTCGCAGTTCACTTCGTTCTCCTTCCCGACGGGTTTGGTCGCCATTGGCGAATCGGCTTTCGCGGGCTGCTCTGGGATTGGGTCGCTGTCGATGCCGGAGGGGCTGCGCCGCATTGGCGCACGGGCATTTGAGGGGCTTTCGCTTTTGGCGCGGGCGGATATCCCCGCGACGGTTTGCGAGATCGGCGATGGAGCCTTCGCGGGCTGCGGGGCCATCAGGGCCGTGACGGTGCCAGGGGACGCGGCGCTCATTCAGCAGTATCAATATTACGCCGGAGACACAATATCCCTAGTGGAGACGGGCGACACCGAACAGCCGAACAACTATTCTTGCCAGCACATATTCCCCAGTGCCTATGACAAAATCACGGGCGCGACGGTAGCGACTGGAAGGATGGTTGACCGCCTGTTTTCCGGTTGCGCAGCGCTGGCGCATGTGGAGATGCCGGCAAACCTCGCGGAGATTGGCGGAGCGGCCTTTGAGAACTGCTCGTCCCTGACGGATGTCGGCGTTCCGGCGGGCGTGACGAACATCGGGGCGCGTGCCTTTGCGGGCTGCTCTACACTTTCGGCGGTGGCGTTGCCGCAGGGATTGCTGGCGTTGCCGGACGAGGCATTCGCTGGCTGCTCGTCGCTGGCGGAACTGGTCGTCCCGGCGACCGTGGCGTCGCTTGGCGCGGATGTCTTCGACGGCTGCACGTCCCTGCGGGCGGCGCGGTTCCTCGGCAACGCGCCGTCATGCGGCGCGGCGGCCTACGGCGGCACCTCCGCCGCCCTGGTGTCATACGTGGAGCAGGGTTCCATGGGTTGGGACGGCATCCCGACTTCAAAGGCCCTGCCGGAGTTCTGGCCGGCTGGGACGGCGCACGAGATTGCCTTCTGGACACCTAACCGCTTCAATGTCGCATTTGATCCGTGCGATGGTACGGGTTCGACGCTGGAGGTCGAGCAGGTGACGGGAACGACCTGCATGATGCCGCCAGATCCCGTGAGGCAGGGCGCGCGTTTTGGCGGATGGTGGACGGCGCGGGAGAACGGCGCGCGCGTCACGGCCTCGACGCAGGTGACGGCGACGCGGCCCTACACTCTCTACGCGCACTGGACGATGAACCGCTACTCTGTCCACTTCGACGCGAACGGCGGGAGCGGTTCGGCGGACGCGCTGCCGATGACGGTCGGGGAGCCGGCCACGCTTCCGGTCTGCCCGTTCACTCTTGTAGGGCACTCCTTCGCGGGCTGGGCGACGGAGCCGGGTGGCGCGGTCGAATACGCCGATGGCGCATCGGTATGCGACCTCGCCTACGCGCAGAACGCCGCAGTGATGCTCTACGCTGTATGGGAGGAGCGCAACTGGACGGTGCCTGACTATCTGGACGCGCCGGGAATGGACTTCGAGACGGAGGGCGACGCCGAATGGGTGCCCGACTGGGATGCGTTCAAGGTCGGCGGCGGCTCGTTGCGAAGCGGCTATCTGCCGCCTTCTGAAATTGAAGGCGAATGGACGAACACAACGCTTCGCACCAAGGTCTTCGGCGCGGGTTCGCTTTCCTTCTGGTGGAAAGTGAACTGCGAGTGGAACGACGAGGATTACGGCGAATGGTATGACTTTGCGACATTCACGGCCGATGGCATCGAGGTCGCCCGCATCGCCGGCGATTCCGATTGGCGGCAAGTCGAGTGCGAGGTCGGCGGCGAAGGCTGGCACACGCTTGAATGGACATTCTGGCGCGACGACTACGACGAGGAAGGCGCCGCCTGGGAGAACTGCCTCTGGGTGGATGGCGTAGAGTGGACACCAGCGCCAGTGACGCTGACGTTCGCATCCGGCGGCGCAACGGAGGGCGAGGCACCTGCGGCGGTCGTCAAATACGCCGGATTCGCGCTGACACTTCCTGGGCCGGGGACTCTGGTCACCCCGCCGTATGTCTTCGCGGGCTGGAATGACGGCACCTCGACATACGCGGCAGGGGAGACATATGTTTTCGGCTCGGATGACGCCACACTTACGGCAGTATGGGTGCTTAAGATTTGGACACTCGCAGAGGCCGCGGATGCGGATGCGATGTCATTCATGACAGGCGGCGATGCCGATTGGTCGGTTGATGTTGAAAACGGCTGGACGAACGGCGTATCCGCGAAAAGCGGCGCCGTAGCAAGCGGGCAGTCGTCATGGATCGAAACGACCGTTACTGGCGGCGGAACGCTCGCCTTCCATTGGAAAGTCATGGGCGGCATCTACCGAAACAACCCCTTCGCCTACGCCAAAGCCGAAGTGGATGGGGTGAATGTGGCGCAGTCGCACCTTACGGACGGCTGGGTGGGGCAGAGCCTAACTGTCGAGGGCGCGGGCGAACACACCATTCGCTGGACATACCTCCGCACCTCGGCGCGTCCCGCCGACGGCGACTGCGCCTGGCTTGATGCTGTGGTGTGGACACCGGAGGCGCCGGAGTCCATCGAGGTGGATGGGGTGGAGGTGCCAGTCAGTTGGCTTGACGAATATCCGACACTTGTTGAAGAACATAGCGGAAGCCATGAAGCGGCGGCTAACGCCATCGCCGCCAATGGCGTGAACACCGTTGCGGAATGCTATGTCGCGGGACTTGTGCCGACAAATGCGACAGATGTGTTCCGCGCCATAATCTCATGGAAGGACGGAGCGCCAGTAATAACTTGGGAACCCGACCTCAACGAGGGCGGAACAAAGCACGAGCGCGTCTATACCGTTGAAGGCCGCGAAAGTCTTACGCAAGGCTCATGGGGGCCAACGAACGCCAACAGCCACTTCTTCCGGGTGAAGGTTGAGTTGAAGTAGCGGCGCGTTCGCGCCTAGAAGTTTGTCGTCCGTGGTTAGTGACTAGTCGTTAGTCGTTAGTGATTAGTACGGAGTGCTTGCCCTGATGAAGACTATTCCGTGCCGTAGTCTAGCGACTATTCCGCACCGTGGTCTTGTGGAAGGGTGAGCCCTTCGGGTGAGGTTTGGCGCAAGCGCTCTGGATGTTTGGCGGCGCCGCATCAGCAGCTTGCGCATAGCGGGAGTGGTTGTGATACTACTCAATCAGATGACAAGGTGTGTAGATAGCAGAATGCGCCTGAGCAGAATACAGGTGGTTGTGAAAATGGAAAATTTGGCATATTTTGTGGTTGTGAAAATGTGAAAATCTGTATGTTTTATGGTTGTGAAAATGGAGCGAATATGATATAATATCTTGAATTTTGGGAGAATCTGCATGATAAACAGAAAAATAATGAAGAGGCTTGAACTCCTGCGTACTTCCAATGGAAAGCACGCGCTTCTCATCGATGGCGCGCGACAGACTGGGAAGACTTACATTGTAAGGGAATTCGCAAAAAGACATTACGAGTCCTTCATTGAAATCAACTTTATCAGAATGAAGAGGGCTCGGGAAATTTTCGAAAACGTCGAAGACGAGAAGGACATCCTTGTAAAACTGTCAGCCCTGTTTAAGAAACCGCTGAAGAAAGGCGCAACGCTTGTGTTCCTTGACGAAGTTCAGGAATGCCCGGAGGCTGTCACTTACATCAAGTTTTTGGTGGAAGAGGGGTCGTGCCATTATGTGTTGAGCGGATCCCTGCTGGGTGTCGAACTCAAAAACATTCGTTCGGTGCCTGTCGGGTATATGGATGAGGTGAAGATGTATCCGCTGGACTTCGAGGAGTTCGTCGAGGCGAACGGTGAGTCCCCTGAACTGGTAGAGGCCGCAAGACAGTCGTGGAACAAGCGCCGCCCGCTTGCCTCCGTCTATCACACGAGGCTGCTGAAACTTTTCCGGCTTTACCTTGTTGTTGGCGGCATGCCCGCCGTTGTCCAGAAATACATCGACACCCACGACATCGCCCAAGTCGTGCGCGAACAGAAAAAGATACTTGCGCTCTACCGCCGGGACATAACGCAATACGACGAGGCGAATTCCCTTCGAATTCGTGCCGTGTTCGACCGCATTCCGGCGGAGTTAAACGAGAAGAACAAGCGGTTTTTTGCGTCTTCCATAAAACCGGGCGTGAAGTTTGAAAACCTTGGAGACGAGTTCCTTTGGCTGAAAGAGGCTGGCGTGGCCCTTGCCACGGTTAACGTGGAGGCGCCGAAGTCGCCGCTCAAGCTTGCTGAGAAGCCAAGCTTGTTCAAGCTGTTTTCAAACGATGTCGGACTTCTGGCGGCCCAGTACATGAATGGAATCCAACTTGAGATCTTGAATGGAGCCGTGGATGTCAACTTTGGGGCCGTTTACGAGAACGCTGTGGCGCAGGAACTCGCCGCGCATGGGTTTGAGTTGAACTATTACGATTCAAACAGGCACGGGGAGATTGATTTTGTTTTGGAGCGCGAAGGGGGCGTTCTTCCCGTGGAAGTCAAGAGCGGAAAGCACTACAAGCGGCATCGTGCGTTGAACCATGTAATGGCGGAACGTGAATACGCGATAAAGGAGGCGCTTGTCCTTGACGATTCGATGCTTTCCGTTGAAAATGGGATATTCTATGCGCCAATCTACATGGTCATGTTCCTGAAAAGGGACACCATGCCTGAGAAGATGATCTATTCTGTAGGCGCACCGCTGGAAGTGGCAAAAGCCTTGTCATGAACTTCCAACATCCTGCAGCCCGAACCGCATCCACCGGCACGGCCACGGCGGCAAGTGCATCTGGTGCGGCTCAACCTCCACCGGCAGCGGGTGCCCATACTCCCCTACCCGCCGGCATGAACGGTAGAGGGCAGTGTGAACTTAGTCGCAATACTGTCTGAAGTTAATCATTAGTCGTTAGCCGTTAGTCACTAGTCGTTAGTGGCTCGCACGGAGTGTATTCCCTATCGAATACTTTCCCGCACCGTAATCTATCGACTTCTCCGCACCGTGGTCTAGCGACCTTCCCGACCCGTAGTCTATCAATGTTTCCGCACCATGATCTAGCGACATGCCCGCACCATAGTCAAACGACTTTTCCGAAACAGGATCCAAAGTTTTTCCGAACCATGGTCAGTTTTTCTTTACGCACCATGGTCTATTGGCATTTCCGAACCATAGTCTTGTGAAAGGGTGAGCCCTTCGGGCGAAGTTTGGCGTAGGGCGCTGCCGCGCCGAAGTTTGGAGCAAGCGCCTGGGAAGATTGAGCCTTTCGGGCGAGGTTTGGCGCAATAGCGCCTTGGATGGTTGAGCCATTAGGGCGAAGTTTAGGAGTTTGGCGTGAAATCCTTTTTTTGTTTTTTTTTAACCATGCGTTTCGTGGAAGTTTACATTTTTTTAACCATGCATTTCGTGGTAATATGACAATTTATTAACCAAGCATTTCGTGATTGCTTGATTGGCAAAAATATCGAAATATGATATTGTATTGGAGAGCAGCGCCCGTTTCCGCGAATACGAAGGTGCCTTCATGTGCTAAAGGATGCCATGGTTGCAAATGTCGCCCTAAGCGTAACAGATCCGAACATTGGGTTTGACTTGAGCGCCGACGATGCCAAGATGAAATGCTACTTCCTTGACACGGGGCTTCTTGTCAGCCATGCGTTCAGCGAAAACGCGCTTGTCGCCGTCGACATCCACAAGAGAATTCTGTTTGATGACATCGAATTGAATGAAGGAATGCTTGTTGAAAATGCCGCTTTTGTTGCTTGCAGACGAGATGCGTTTATGATAGGTTCTCAGTGTCTGGAAACATTGTTTTTTGGCTAAAAATGATGTTTCAGGACATTCGCAGGAGAGCCAAAGATTCACCTGTGGCTTCTAGGCTTTTGATCGCAGGCAAAGACGGTTTTCCAACTTTTCGGGCACGAAATCTTTTATTTCAGGATTTCGTGCCCAATATTTTGATTTATGGCTTGTTTTATGGTATAATAATTAGCGTTTTAGAACAACAACAAAGGAAGAGGGAATTTGTGGAATTCGTAGGAAGGGAAGAGCAACTACAGCAACTAATGTCGCTATGGAGGAAGGGCACTTCCTCCATGGTGACGTGCCAGGGGCGGAGAAGAATCGGCAAAAGCCGCCTTATTGACGAGTTTGCCGCTAGAAGCGGATGCCGCTACCTGAAGATTTCAGGTCTCGCCCCGCGTCGGAACATGGCAAACCGTGATCAGTTGCGGTACTTCTGCGACATGCTGTCAGAACGAACAGGCATGGGCGGCTTGTCGGCATTGAACTGGATAGAGGCGTTCCGCCATCTGGGCAGGGCGATTTCCGAAAACGGCAAAGAGCGCATAGTCGTGCTGTTGGACGAAATCTCGTGGATGGGGGCCTACGACGTTGATTTCCCCGGATACCTAAAGGACGCCTGGGATGACGACTTCAAGAAGAACCCCAATCTGGTATTCGTCCTTTGCGGCTCCGTTTCATCCTGGATACAGCGCAACATCCTTGACAGCACTGGTTTTGTCGGGAGGATATCGCTTGAACTCCAGATTTCGGAATTGCCGGTGGCGGATTGCGTGAAGTTCTGGCGTCAGATGAGCGACCGAGTTTCATCGCGGGAGGTGTTTGACATGCTGTCCGTGACGGGCGGCGTTCCCAGGTATCTGGAGGAAATCGACCCTGCGCTCACGACAGATGAAAACGTGCGCCGACTCGCGTTCACGAAAAGCGGGACACTCTTCAAGGACTTCACGCGCATTTTCAACGACGTTTTCGGGAAGAAGTCGAAGGCCAAGCAGGAGATACTGAAGGCGATGTCCAAGGGCGCGAAAACATTGTCGGAAATCGCGTCCGAACTTGGGAAAAGCAGAAACGGGCATGTGTCCGATGCGCTTGATGAACTTGAACTTGCCGGATTTGTGGAGCGCGGGCGGAGCATAAACCCAGAGACCGGCGAACCCGCGAAAATCGACTTATACAGAATCCGCGACAACTACACGCGTTTCTATTTGCGCTTCATCGCACCCTACTCGGCAATGATACGAAATGGCGCGTTCAGGTTTGCCTCGCTTTCCTCGCTGCCAGGATGGGATGCCATTCTTGGACTTCAATTCGAGAATCTCATACTCGGGAACATCCAATCGCTGGTGGCGGCCCTTGGCCTTGACCGGTCGCTCGTGCTATCAGCCGCCCCCTATAAGAAGGCATCATCGAAAAGAAGTGGCAGTGATCCTTCTGGGCGGGGATGCCAGATCGACCTTCTTATTCAATTGAAGCAGTCGATGTATGTGATAGAGGTGAAAAGGCGGGATCGCATCGACGCTTCGGTCATCGAGGAGGTGAGGGAGAAAATTGCCAGACTCCCCAACCCGAAGTCACTTTCCATTCGACCGGTTCTCGTGTACGATGGCGTTTTGTCCCCAGCTGTGGTCGAAGATGGGTATTTTGCCGCGACAATATGTGCTTCAGAAATGCTGATTGGGGGAAAGGCACATAGCGGCTTACCACCAGCATGCTCCCCAGTTTGCCTTTGAAGGGGCTTTTTTGATAAAATGAATATGTTGGAATTGCTTTAATTTTGTGATTGAAAAACAACGAGAACCAGGCAATGAATAATTCATTTTTGCACCGCATCCCGTCAGCGGCCGCGCTGGCGCTGGCCGCGTTAGCCCTTTTGTGGGCCAACGCGGAGCCGCCGCGCTTCCTGGCCCCCATGCCGGGCAAGGAGGAGGAGAAGTCTACGACCGACATCCTTCCAATCCCTCCCGAAGCGACCGAGGAGCAGAAGGAGGAGTATGAGAAGGTCATCGAAAAGGCCCGCACGGACGACGTGTCGGTGACAGACCAGGCCGCCCTCATGTATCGCGGCCTCGCCTGCCTCGTGGACGAGGAATACGAGGAGTCCATCCCGTTCTTCGAGGAGGCCCTGCGCCGCGACCCATCCCTCCAGGCCGCATGGGAAGGCCTTGGCTGGGCCCATATCCGCATTGATGACAAGAAGACCGCCAAGGCGATCTGGGATTATTTCCGCCGTTTGATGCCCGAACAGCCCCTCCCTTACGCCCTTCTCGGGCAGATGGCCGTCCTCGAATACGACTGGCCCCTCGCCGACAGGCACTTCAAAAAGTCCCTGGAGCTGAAGCCCGACCAGTTCGACGTGCGCTACTGGTACGCCCAGAATCTCATGCGCCTCGGCAAGGCCAGCGAGGCCGAGGACATCTTCCGCGCCCTCATAAGGCTTGAGCCGGACCGCCTCGACATCGAAATTGACCTCGCCGGCCTTCTCGTCCAGCGCCTCGAATACAACGAGGCCGTTGAAATATACCGCCGAGTTAACGACGAAATTCCCGACAACCCCCGCTTCCTGCTTGAAGAGGCTCTTTTGGAACTCAAGGTGGGCGAAGTGACCCGCGCCGACGAACTCTGCCAGCAAGTGCTGGAGCTTGAGCCGTCGAACCTGGACGCCATGCGTCTCCGCGCAGACATCGCGGAGATAATCGGCCTAAACGACATCTCCCCTCTCCGCGACTTGATAGACGAGACGGAGGACCCACTCCAGAGGGCCGCGCTGCGCATCCGCCTCGCCAACCGCTGCCTCCTTGAAAACCGCAGCAAGCCGGGGCAGTATGAACAGGACATGATCCTTGGCCTTATCCACGACGCCATCAAGGACAACCCGGCCAGCGTGGAGTACCGCATTCTCTACGCCCAGCTGCTTGTGATGGACAACCAGTACGCGAAGGCCCGCGCCGTCGCGAACGCCGTCCTCGAACGCTTCAACCGCGCCAATTTCGACGCCAAGCAGGTCCTGCTTGAAGTCGATATGCGCGAATCCAGATACGATGACGCCCTTCAGGTCCTTTCCGACCTCTACAGCGGCCTTTCCGCCGATGACCCGATGGCCCACTACTACCGCGCCCGCATCTACACCTTGCAGGGCCGCTACGCCGATGCCAAGCGCGAAATAGACTTCATCGAGGCCGCAGCCAGCCAGGGCGCGGTCCTCTCGCTAGTTTACACCGCCCTCACGGAGAGCGACTGGACGCCCGCCACATCGGTCCGCCGCCTCCACGAGCACATCCTCGCCCTCCAGCAGGAGGGGTGGATACTCGTCCCGCCGACGGAAATAGAGAAGCTGCTCCGCCCACCGGAAGGCGAGCGGCGCTCCGGCGGCATGGCGAAGGAGTCGATACCGCTGACGGCAAAGCTCGTCGATTATTTCCGCTGGTGCTTCACCGGCAAGAGGAAATACCCACCGGAGGATTCCTCATCAGCGATCGCCAAGCCCAAGAAATACTTCACGGTGTTCTTCGACGGCGACCTCCGTTCCTCCCTCCTCCTCGGCAACGAGGTCGCCGAGGACTTCGGCGTGCCCTTCGGCATTTTCGTGCCTACCGGCCCATCTAAGGAATACGTGCCGTCGCGCGCAGGTTGGGATGAACTCCGCGACTACGCCCAGTCTGGCAACTGGGTGGTTGGCAGCCAGCTTCACTACGCCTATGAGAAGATGCCCGTGGACAAGGACAGCCTCGACTGGCGCCCGCCGCTCCCGAACCGCATCTGGCTCCCCGAGAAGAACCGCATTGAGTCCATGGGCGAGTGGGACAAGCGCGTCCGCACCGAGTTCCGCATGAGTCGCAACGTCCTCAGACACGAAATGGGCGCGGACGACTCGGCAGTGCCGATGGTCGCCTATCCGTTCAACGACGTCGGCCAGGCGGGAGCCTGCAACCTCTATTCCGTCCGCGACCCCATTGGCACCATCGTAGCCGAGGCGGCGCGGTCCTATCGACTGGGCTTCGTCCAGAGCCAGAGCGGCTACACCCTCTACGGCGACAACCTCCTCCTCTGCCGCCGCTACGCCCCGAGCTGGACCGACGAGGGCGCGGATGTCGTCCGCCACGCCTACGAATACCACCCGCTTTTCATCGCACGCAAGCTCCGCGCCGAAGTGGCGATGCTCATGAACCACCCGAACGAGGCGAACGCGATGGCAGACGTCCTGAAGCGCGACGGCTATCCCGACGAACTCTGCCGCGAGCTGGAGGCGTCCATCCACTCCCACTTCCAGAACAAGCCCACACGCGAGCGCCCGCCGCTCGTTGTCGAGGAGGACTACTACGACGACAACACCAACGTCGTCATCGCCTCCTCCGTCAACGAGGGGACCGGCAACCCGCTCATCAGATTTGACCACCCGTTCGTCGGCGCGCTTGCAATGCACAGCAAGGCCAACGACCAGATAGAGACCTTCGAATACGGCGCCCGCGCCGGCATAGACCTTTCGCGCAACACCACGCTGGCCTTCGAGTTCACCAACGGCCGCATGGAGCAGACGGTCCGGCCGCGCTGGGACGCCGTCATCATCACGAACGTCCCATACTCGAAGAGCAAGTACAAGTTCAAGATGGAAACCCAGACCATCAAGGGCACGCTCACGCACCGCAACGAGAGCGGCACCATCCTCTCCGCCACCCTCGGCATCGCGAAGAAGTCCAGGGTCTCCACCTCGGTCTCCCTCACGGATATCAACCTCCAGGACGACCTCAACTCGCACGTGTTCACGCTTGACGACGACGACTCCACCGTCATCGGCGCGCTGGGCGCCCTCTGGAACCCCACTGACAACCTCCGCCTCCACTTCATCTACAGCCACGACTACGTGTCATCGGCGGTGAAGAACATCGACTACCATGGCGTGAGCGCGAACATGCTGTGGAAGCCGGAGGACGGCTGGAACGTGAACAGCATGGTGCAGTACAGGACATACAGCGACGACAACGCCTTCTACAACGGCATGGTCGAATCCATGTGGGAGACAAGCCAGGACAGCGGAATCTGGGCCGGCCTGCAGCTCTCGACCGTATCCACCAGCGAACCGCACGACTTCTACTGGACACCGTATTGGGACCAGCGCGCCCTGGGCGTTCTCCGCTACACGCAGAACCGCGAGGGATACCACCTTTCGCTCAGCCTCCTCGGCGGCCTCCACCGGGACGAGGCGCGCTCGGACCGTCTTTACGAGACGGAGGTGACCCACGAGAAGGTCGTCGTGGTGGATGGTGTGGAAAATACCGTCAAGGAGACCGGAACCGAATACGTGGTCATGGAGACCGGAGCTGCCGGGTGGCATAAGATCTGGGGCTTCTCCGCCAGCTACGAGAAAGACCTAACCCCGAACTTCACGCTGATCATGGAGGGGCAGGTCATGGCGCTGCGCGACTACATCGACCACATGGCGCTCGTCTATCTGCGCGTGAACTTCTAACCATAACCTGAAGATTTGGTAGCATACTTAAGCTTTCTACAAGGAGAAGCAGTCATGATTAAGGAAAAGGCAATTGAGATTTGGAGTTTCTTCCGCGCGGCCGGCGTGCTGCAGGCGGTAGTGGACGCAAAGGCGTTCCGCGCGCTCAAGGAGCTACCCAACGAGAACTGGGCCGTGCTGAGCTGCCCGACCACCGGGCTTGACTTCGACGCCCGCACGCTCTCCTTCATGGACGGCAACGGCGATGGCCACATCCGCATCGAGGAGGTCCTGGGCGCGCTCGCCTGGATGGAGAAGCGCATCGGCGACATGGCCGAGCTTCTCGACGAGAAGGACGAGGTCGCGCTGTCTTCGTTGTCCGGCACCGACGAGGGCAAGGCCCTCGCCGCTGCGGCGCGTGCGGTGCTGAAGGCCGTAGGCAAGGATGACGCCGCGTCGCTTTCATTGGCCGACGTGCTGGCCCGCTCCGCTTCGTTCAAGGCGGCCGACTTCAATGGCGACGGCGTCCTGGTTCCGGCGGCGGCCAAGGAGGCGGGCCTCGACGGGCTCATTGGCGAAATCCTCTCCGCCACCGGCGGCGTATCCGACAGGAGCGGCGCCAATGGCGTGGACAAGGCGACCCTCGAGGCATTCTACTCTGACTGCGCCGCATGGCTGGCCTGGCTGGACGCCGGCCGCGCCGACGCGGCGAAGACGCTTCCTCTCGGCGACGCCACCGAGGGCGCCGTCGCGGCGTTGGATGCCGTTCGCGCGAAGATCGACGACTTCTTTGGCCGCTGCGACCTGATTGCCTTCGACGGCGCGGCCTCCGCGGCCCTCAACTGCGGGGAAGGGGACTATGCGGCAATAGGCAAGGAAGAGGTCGCCGCCGGCGCCGACGCCATCGCCGCCTTCCCGCTGGCCAAGGCCGCGGCTGGCGCGGCCCTCGATCTCGGCGGCGCCATCAACCCGCAGTGGCGCGCGAAGATCGACGACTTCATCGCCAAGGCGCTCAAGCCGACGCTCGGCGAAAAGGCGTCGCTGACGCGCGAGGACTGGGCGAAGGTAAAGGCGAACTTCGCGCCCTTCATCGCCTGGAAGGCGTCGGTCGCCGGTGCCCGCGTGGCGGGGCTTGGCGAGGCGCGTGTCCGCGAGATCGTCGCCGACGCCAAGGCGAAGGACACACTCGTCGCCCTAATGGACAAGGACCTGTCCTACTCCGGCGAGATCGACCAGCTCGATGACCTTGAGAAGTTCCTGCGCTACCACGCGAACCTCAACCGCTTCCTCAACAACTACGTCAACTTCTCCGACTACTACAACCCGGACCGCCCCGAGATATACCGCGCCGGACGCCTCTACATCGACGGGCGCGTCTGCCGGGAGTGCGTCTATGTGGCCGACGTCGGCGCGCACTCGACCCTCGCCGCGTCAAGCAAGATGTTCCTGGCCTACTGCAAGGTCACGCGGCCGCAGACGGGCGAGACGCGCACCATCTGCGCGGCGGTGACTGCTGGCTTCTCCTCGACGCTCTGGGTCGGCCGCAACGGCATCTTCTACGATGCGCAGGGCAACGACTGGAACGCCGTCATCATAAAGGTGTGCGAATGCCAGATCAGCCTGAAGGAAGCCTTCTGGGCGCCGTGGCTGAAGATCAGCGAGCTTATCAGCGACCAGATCAAGAAGCTGCTCTCCTCCAAGGAGACGGCCATGATGTCGGCCGCGACGACCAAGGTCGGGACGATTGGCGAGCAGCCGGCGGCCGCGCCTGCGGCGGAGCCGAAGCGCGACGGCGCCGCGATGGCCTCGTCGGTCGCGGCGATTGGCATTGCGATTGGCATCATCGGCTCGGCGATTGGCGGACTAGTCTCCGCGCTGAAGGGCATATCCTTCTGGTATGGCGTGCTTGGCGTGGCGGCTATAGTGCTTGCCGTGTCCGGCCCGTCGGTAATCCTGGCCTGGTTCAAGCTGCGGGCGCGTGACTTCGCGCCGGTGCTGAACGCATGCGGCTGGGCCATCAACAAGAAGATGCTCATGCCGATGCGCCTGTCTCGCGTATTCACGCACGAGGCTGTCATTCCGGTTGGCTCCAACATCAAGCTCGAAGACCCCTACGTCGAGAAGCACTTCTGGCGCAAGACGCTTATCGTGGTCCTTGTCCTGGCGGGGCTGGGCTTCTGGGTTTGGAAGTGGCACAACAACTGGCTGCCAGAGTCGCTGCAGCGCAAGGCCCCCGTCGCCGAGCAGGCGGCGGAGGCCGCGCCCTGCGCCGACGAAGCCCCGGCTGAACAGCCGGCAGAGCCTAAGGCTGACTAGCCTGGCGCCTCCGCGCCAGACATCTAAACTTCCCAGGCGCGCCAACGCCAAACTTCCAAACTTCGCCCGAAGGGCTCAAACTTCCAGGGCGCGCTAGCGCACACTTCTCGCCCTTTCGGGCAAGGGAAACACCCTTCTGTCTGAAAGATTTTTCCATAATATCGCATTTTGAGGAGCGAGGAGGCGAGGCAATTCGCTACGAAAAGTGTGTCGTAGGCTGGATAATTCGCTACGAAAAGTGTTGCAGGATTGATGGATCTTAGAAAGTCTGGCTGCGAACTCTACTATAGGCGTGGCTATTCCGCCCACCTGAACGAATACAGCGGAATCTTCATCATAATGAAGATATTGGCGCATTGCCCCTTGACACAAGGGCAGAAAATGTGATATTCTTCAATATAATGAAAATCGATGAGATAGGATTGTTTCTTGCACAACGGCGCAAGTCGCTGAAAGTCTGCCAGCGGGACTTGGCGGCCTTGAGCGGCGTTTCCGAACACGCGCTTGTCAATCTGGAACGCGGCATCGGCAACCCCACCCTAAAACTTGTCAATGCGGTGGCCGATGCATTGGGACTTGAACTTAACCTTTCCGTGAAGGACCAGGAGGCGACATGAAATGCGTTACGGTTTATGTGAAGGGGGTCGAGGCCGGGGTGCTTGCCCGCTTTCGAAGCGGCAGCTATGAATTCCGCTATACGCGCCGTTATCAGGAAAGCGCGAGGCCGTCGGTAGCCTTTCCCATCCCAAAGCGCAAGGCCGTGCACCGTTCGGCAATGTTGTTCCCTTTCTTTTTTGGGCTGCTTGCCGAGGGCGAGCAGAAGCGAATGCAGTGCCGGACATTCCGGCAAACGAGCACTTGAGGCTCCCAAAAATCTGCGGGAAATGCCCTATTTCGCCGTGAGGGCGGGATCGGCATAGGCCCCTTCGCCTGTCGGCGGGAAATACCATGTGATGAATGATGGCGGCGAGAAGTTGACGCCGTCGTCCGCCACGCATATCACGTCGGCCCGGCAGGACTCCACTCCAAAGGGGGTGGCGAACGGCGACTCGTGGCGCTTGATGTTGATTTCAACCATGCGGCCATTCGGGGCAAGTTCGCGTATGGCTATCTTGTCCTGGTCGCCCTGTCCCACGAACCAGTGGAAGACAAGGTCCTTGTTGTTTTCGGGGAAGAGGGCGGAGACGACCATCTTGCGGCTTTCGGGCTTGGCGCGCCAGACGCGCGCGATGGCGAAGGGGGAGTCGAATATCCGTTCGCCGCGCTTGTCGTCGTAGTCGCGGCCGGGGACGAACGATGCGGACTCGTCGGCGAGAATCCGCAGGGGCGCGATTGGCGGCAGGGCGTTGGTTTCAATAGAGTGGGCGAGCATTGCCAGGCGCAGGGTGTCGATGGCGTTGCCGTTGAATATGACCGGGTGCGCGGCTGGCGTGAGGTAGTCGGCGCGGCGGACTACATTGGTCTGCGCCATGCGGAGGAGATACTGGAGGGTAGGGGCTATGTGGCCATGCGCTGCGAGGGCGTCCTTGGTCTCGGGGCGGAATGCGGCGAGGGCGGTTGCGAGGCAGGCGAGAATCGGACGGTCGGTCCAGGATGAGCCGGGTGCGATGAAGAGGTATGGCGTACGGGAGGGGAAGACGTCGCCGTGGATGGAGGGGAGGTAGTCGTGGTGCTGGGGATAGACGTAGGTGGTGTTGGAGAGGTATTGCTGTAGGAGTATGTGCGGGAATTCGTTCTGGAGCCTGCGGGCGCACGACCCCCACAGCGGGCCGGAGGTGTTGGCCGTGGAGGAGTTGCCGATTGCGATGCGGCCTGGGAAGTTGAAGAGCGAGACGCCGGTGTCGGTGCCCACGTCGCGGGATTCCGCGCAGTGCGTGGTAGGGGTGAGGCCGGTGAATGGAGTGACGTCGAGTTTGGAGTGGCCCCGGTCGTGGTTGTCGTAGAGGTCGCCGGCGTTGCCGGAGGCGGTGCCTTCGGCCAGCCATGCGTTGATGGCGGCGCCGGTCTTGCCTGGAATGGCGGTGGAGCGCGGTGCGTAGAGGACGGATGGGGAGCGCGGCGTGAAGAGAGTTGAGAAGCCGCCCGCTTCCATGTTCCATACGGTGTTTGAAGTGGTGATTGGCGCGGTGAGTTCGACCGCGAGGGGATGCGGGGTTCCTGGAACGGTCTCCGGGTGTTCGTGGTTGGAGCGGATGATGGTGAGCGCTCGCTGGAAGGCCGGATCCCGGCGGAGGAGGGCGAGGTCGGTGTCGGCTGCGGCGCCGTCGGCATCAGAGAAGCCGAGGATGGCCGCGGCGAGGAGCGCGGTGCGGGCCTCTGGGATTTGGCCGAGGCGGGTCTTGGCGCAGGCGAGGTTGTAGCGCCAGATGGGGTCGCGCGGGAAGAATGTTACGGCGTTGGAGCTGATGGTCTCCATGGCCGCGTAGTCGGAGGCGGCCATCGCGCGCTTGAAGTCCGCCAGAAGGGCGTTGTGGGCGGGGAATGCCTCCTGGAGTCCGAAGACGGTGGTGGCGGGAGGGAGGTAGATTGTTGTTTGCGCCTTTGGCGCCTCGGCGGCCTGAGTCGCCTCTGGCGACGATGCCTGGGCCTCTGCGGCCCCAGGCCCACTCTGGCCAAACGCAATTTGGCCATTGATACAGGCGATGACGAGGAGGGTGGCTGCGAGCTTCATCGGATGCTGGATGCTGAATCTTTTCACGCTTTTACACTTTCACGTTTTCCGCCAGGTTCCTTAGGATGGCGGGTGTGACGTCGGCGATGGACGTGCAGGATGAGAGGAGTGCGTCTGCGCCAGGGCCTGTGGCGATCAATGGCACAGGGTTGAGGGTGTGGGTCTTCATCGCGATGGCCTCGATGTTGCCATGGTCTGAAGAAAGGGCCGTGGAGATGCCCATCTCCGTGGCGAGGGGGAAGAGTGCGCCCAGGAAGGCGTCGAGGGTGCGCAGGACGGCGCAGGCGGCTTCGTATGAGCCAGAGTGGCCGACCTGGTCTGTGAGGAAGTATTCGAAGAGGGTGTAGTCGTAGCCCAGGGCGAGCTGGACGAGGTGGTCGGCGGCTTCCTGCGGCGTGACAGTCGGCCCGTCGTAGCCCTTGGAGGCAAGGGATTCGCGGGTGATGTCGTGGAGAAGAGCCTGGTTGTGGAGAAGGTCTGCGCGGAAGGAGAGCGTTTCGGGGACTGTGAGCGCGGCCGTGGTGGTCACGGAGCGGAAGCGGCGGGCGCGGAGTTCATCGGGGGAGTCGGCGAGGTAGGCGTCAGCAAAGCGCGCGCGGCGGCCCTCGGCCTTGAGCATGGTGAAGACGTTTGATTCTTCTACGAATGCGCGCAGGGTCGGCCCCGGGAAGCCTGTCACGTGGCGGCCCATGAAGGTAGCTGCGTTGCGGCCGCAGAAGAGCGTGGCCTGTCCGGTGGCGCTCTGGGGAAGGCCGGGAACGCCGAGACAGGCGTCGAGCGGAACGCAGTGCGAGGCGAGCAGTTCGCAAATGGCGGGGCAGACCTCCGGGCGGATTGGGTTGTCCGCCGCCGGAGCCCCGAGGCCGAAGCCATCTACGAATATGAAAAGCTGCTTCACGGTTGATGTTGGGTTTCTGCGCTGCGCCTGTTTGCCGCGCCAGGCGACGCGGCTATGTCGATTACAGAATAGCAACATCCCCTTCTGAAGTCAAGCATGCTGGAAAACCGATGCCATGCGGAATGGTATAATAGATGCCATGAGACATACCGCTATCGCCATTCTTTCAGCTCTCCACCTGTTCGCGTTTTTCGCGGCTGGCGCGGTTCCCGAGGCCCGCGTCCTGCCCTTTGAGCGGGCGGCGTGGGAGAAATACCATCCGCTGGGTGGCGAGTTCGTGGACGGCCGCTATGTCTCGCTGCATGAGCAGGCGCCATCCTTCGAGGTGTCGCGGCTTGTTCCGCCGTCGGCCAATTTGGCCGTGGAGGCCACCTTCACGCCGGAGCGCAAGGCCGCAAAGGCCGACGGCACCGCCGCGATATCCATCTTCGAGTCGCCGGGCCACTACTGGGATCTGGCGCTTTACGAGTCCAAGCCCGGCAAGCGCTCAATCTCCATGTCGGAGCGCAGCGGAACCTCGCAGGTGCACTCAGCGCTGAAGATGGAGGCCGACATCGGCGCTGGCGCCACCTGGGAGTGGGGCCGCGCCTACAGCCTCCGCATCGCCCTTGACGGCAAAGGCGTCCAGGGCGAGGTGCGCGACGCGGAGAGCGGCGAGCTTCTTTTCCGCCGGCGCTACGCGCTTGAGCCGGGGCATATCGCCTCCGGCCGCCCCGCATTCAGATTCAACCGCATCATCGGCAACTTCTCGGGCATAAAGGCGATGGTGAATGAAGCAGATTCACACAGAGCCACAGAGGCACAGAGAAGTTCATTGCCCTCAAATCATGAAACAAATCTCTGTGGCTCTGTGTCTCTGTGTGAGGAGAATAAAAAATACTATCGCACAACGCGCGCCGAGGACGGGCGCTGGTGGTTCGTGGATCCCGATGGGAAGCGCTTCTTCCTCTCCGGCATCGGCGTGGTGTCGCACAACGGCTTCTTAAACTCGGCGCTTGGCTACGCCCCATACGCCCGCACCGTCGCCCGCAAGTATCCGACGCTTGACGACTGGGCCACCAACTCCCTCGCGCGCATCCGCTCATGGGGGTTCAACTTCCTCTCCTCGCCTTCGGCCATCCTCCTGCGGCGCGGCTTCCCGCACGCCCATGTCATCAACATCGGCCAGAACTTCGCCTGCTACGGCGACGAGTTCGACATCCTCCCCTGCGACGGCGGCCCGTGCTCTGGCTTCCCGAATGTTTTCCATCCGCTCTTCAAGGAATACTGCCGCTTCCGCGTGCGGTCTTTCTGCACGGCCGACCGCGACGACCCCTGGACGCTAGGCTGGTATATCGACAACGAGCTATCATGGTGGGGAGACAAGCGCAAGTTCAAGACTCCGCCTGCGCGTGGCCTTTTCGACGCCGCCGCCCGCAAGGCGCCCGACCATCCGGCGCGCAAGGCGCTGGAGGCGTTTTTGGAAGAGTGGAACAATTCACACAAAGATACTGAGGCACATAGGGGTTCATTGTCCATCAATGCCGGCACAAATCTCTGTGTCTCTGTGTCTCTGTGTGACATAGAAAGCATTCCCGTTGAAGTGACCCGCGAGTTCGTGCGGCTCGTGGCCCGCAAGTATTTCGAGGCCACGACAGCCGCGATACGCGAGGTCGATCCCAACCACCTGATCCTCGGCTGCCGCTTCGCCGGCTTTGGCTCCGCGGACCCCGTCGTCTGGGAGGAGTGCGGGCGCTTCTGCGACGCCATCTCGGTGAACAGTTACCCGATGGTCGATCTCGACCGCGGGATTGCGGTGAGCGGCTTTGCGCAGCACGACCGTCCAATCGCCGACATCATCCGCGAACGCGCCCGTCCTGCCGGCAAGCCGGTAATCATGACGGAATGGGGCTTTTCGGCGCTCGACTCCGGCCTCCCTTGCACGCACGGCGCGGGGCAGCGCTTCTTCACGCAGAGGGAGCGGGCGGAGGCGACCTCGATCTTCGCCCGCACGATGTGGGCCTTGCCCGAGTGCGCCGGGTATGTCTATTTCATGTGGTGCGACGAGCCGGCTGTCGGCAAGAACGGCCCCAAGAGCGAAAACACCAACTACGGCCTCGTCAACGCCGACGACGAGCCATACGAGGAGCAGGTGGCCGCGCTGTCCGCAGTGCAGCTGCATCCCGAAGAGTCGCGCCATGCGCCGCTGCCCGAGGCTCGCGAGGTCGTCCCGCCCAGTGCAGCAGAGATGGCCTCGAGGTTTGGACGTGTGGAGTCGCAGGACATCTCCATTGGCGTGGCGAGCTCTCATGGCGCGCAGCGTGGCATCCCCATTGGCGGCGGAACGCTCACGCTGGCTCTTCACGGGCATGAGAACGGCGCCTTTGAGGCCGACGTGCGCCTCCACCGCATTGCCGGGAGGCCATTTGTCCTGGCCGAACTGCTTGCGGTGCGCAACTGCGGCGCGGAGCCTATGACCTTCGACGCGGCAACCTTCCAGTTCCTGCCTGCTGACGAGGCCGCAGTCGCGGGCACTGCGCCGGCGCGCGGTGACGACGTTTTTGCGCCACCGGCCGATGGCCAGCCAACGCCGATTCCGCCGATGCTGTGGCGGCCGTGGCAGTCCGGCGCGTGGGTGCTGCCCGACGGTAACATCCTCGGCATGCTCTCGCCGCGCACCGGCGGCGTATCCATCAAGTTCCGCAAGGATGACGCCCTCCACGGCGACGCCGAGTATAAATGCGGAAGCCTCACCCTCGCCCCAGGCGGGGAGTGGAAGCCGCAGCATGCGCCATTCGTGATCGCCGCGGCCTTGCCGGGCGGCGAGGATGCCTGGCGCGACCTCTGCGCCGAAATCCGCGCAGCCGCCACCTTTCAAACTCCCGCAACATTTTCCCTAACCATCGACCCCTCCCGCATCCTTGGCCCGGTCAAGCCGGTGAACGGCGTGGGGCAGCCGCCGATTCTCGGGCTTCGCAAGTATTCGATGTTCCGCTACCTCAAGGAGGCAGGCGTTCCTTTCTCGCGCCTTCACGACGTGGGTGGGATGTTCGGGCGCGGAATCTTCGTGGACATCCCGAATCTCTTCCCCGACTTCGATGCCGACGAGAACGACCCTGCCAACTACGACTTCACCTTCACGGACATCTTGGTGAACGCGCTGGTGGAGAATGGCGTCGAGCCTTTTTTTCGGCTAGGCGTAACTCTTGAGAACTACGCCACGATTCGCCGATACCGCATCGACCCGCCCAAGGACTACGCCAAGTGGGCGCGCATCTGCGAGCATGTCATCCGCCACTACACCGAAGGCTGGGCCGACGGCTTCCACCACACTGTCACGCACTGGGAAATCTGGAACGAGCCGGACAACTGGGACGACCCTGAACAAAACGAGTCGTGGCATGGCACCTTCGAGGACTACTGCCGCCTCTATGAGACGGCCTCCAAGCACCTCAAGGCGAAATTCCCGCACATCAAGATCGGCGGTCCCGCGAGCTGCGGCGTCGCATACCTGACGGGCTGGGATGTCCCTCGCGCCAAGCACCACCTCGACTGCTTCCACGCCTTTCTGCGCTACGTCCGCGAACACGATTGCCCGCTTGACTTCTTCTCCTGGCACAGCTATTCGACCGTGGAGAGCACCATGGCGCAGGCGCGCTATATCCGCGAGAAGCTCGACGAGGCAGGGTTCGCGGGCGTTCCCTCGGTTCTTGACGAGTGGCTGCCGGAGCCAGACCACGACAAGTTGGGCACGGCGGAGCAGGCGGCTGAAGTCGCGGCGGGGCTGATTGCGATGCAGAACGGGCCAGTTGACGCCGCCGCCATTTACGACGCCCGCTGCTCAATAGGCAAATACAGCGTGCTCTTCAATCCGCTCACCTACGAGCCGCACAAGGCATACTGGGCATTCGTGGCCTTCAACGAACTTCGCAAGTGCGGCACGGCGGTGGAAATCCTCGAGTGCGGCGCAGACCAGCCTGCGCACGCCCTCGCGGCAGGACGAAAACAAGGCAGTTCCGCTTCCGTCTTGCCGCAAGGGCAAGCGCATGGCGCCGCACTTGCGGTTTACGCGGCGGCGAAGGGCGCCGATGGCACGGTCGCCGTGATGCTCGCGAACACCGGCGACGAAGAGGCGCCGTTTGCGATAGAGAGCGCGGATGACAACAAGCGGACAACGGCAAGGAGCTGCCGCATAGTCGATGCTTGGCGCACATGGGAGGAGATTCCGCTTCCTGCGGCGCTGCCGCCTCATTCCTTTGTCCTCATCTATTTTTCAACCAACCTCACAGGAAAGGCACAAAAAATGAACACACTGAATCCCAATGTCCGCGCGCTCGTCGCGGTTGACCAGGCAGCCGTAGTCGGCCCGATGAAGCCCATGCACGCCGTTAACAACGGCCCCGCCGTGAAGAAGCCCGGCGGCGACCAGGTTCGCGGCAACTTCGATGAATACAAGGCGGCGCGAATCCCATTCGCCCGCACCCACGACTCCATCAACTGCGTCTCAGGCGGCGCGCACACCTGCGACATCAACGCCATCTTCCCCGACTTCGACGCTGACGAGAACGACCCCGCCAACTACGACTTCGTCTTCACCGACCACTACCTAGACAACATCCGCCGCGCGGGGACGCAGGTCTTCTTCCGCCTTGGCCAGACGATCGAGCATGGGCCGAAGAAATATGGCGTCTTGCCCCCGAAGGATTTCGCCAAGTGGGCGCGCATCTGCGAGCATGTCATCCGCCACTACAACGAGGGTTGGGGCTGGGGCGTTGACAAGGGCTGGACGACGAAGAACATCGAATGGTCGAACCAGTTCGGCATCGAATATTGGGAAATCTGGAACGAGCCCGATCTCGATCCGTCGGACGGCGAGCCGCCGCGCAACCCGCGCTGCTGGGGCGGGACGACGGAGGAGTTCTTCCGCTTCTTCGAGACGGCCGCGAAATACCTCAAGGCGAAATTCCCGCACCTCAAGATTGGCGGCCCCGCCCTTTGCGGGCGCCTCGACTGGGGCGAGCGCTTCCTCGCCTACTGCCGCGACCACGAGGTGCCGCTTGACTTCTTCTCCTGGCATGTCTATGCAACCGAGCCGAAGACCATCGCCGGCAGGTGCGACGCCGTCCGGGCGCTGATGGACAAATACGGCTTTGCCAAGGCCGAGTCGATCCTCAACGAATGGAACTATGTCAAGGGCTGGACGGACGACTTCGTTTATTCGCTTGAAGTGGAGTCGGGGCGCTTCAACCAGAAGAGCGCGGCATTCGTCATGTCCGCGATGATCGACTGCCAGTGGAAACCGCTCGACATGCTGATGTTCTACGATTCAAGAGTCGGCAGCGGCATGAACAACCTCTTCAACGCCACGACGCTCTGGCCGATGAAGGGCTACTATCCCTTCTACGCCTGGTCGAAGCTTGCGGCGCTTGGCACGCAGGTCGCCTGCGAAGTCACTGACGGGGGCGCCGGCGGCGGCGCCGCTGGCGATGGCCCGGCGACGGGCGTTGTCCTGGATCGCGCCGCCGTCGCGGAGACGCTTGGCCTCCGCGCCGTGGCGGCAAAAGGGGCTGACGGCTCCGGCGCCGCAATCGTCGCCCGCTATTCCGAGGACAACAATGTGACGGCCACCATCTGCGTGGCGGTTTCCGTTCCCGGCGCAGACCTTTCCCGGGCGCGCTGCCATGTCACCGACGCCGTTCGGACATTCACCGAAGTGCCTCTCGACATGCAGGAAGACGGCACGGCGCTTCTGCGCATGCAGCCCAACTCCTTCGCAGTCGTCGAATGGTAGTGCGCGCGTATGTGGTATAATGGATAGCGCACTTTTTAGGAGCAACAATGGCACTTACACTTGAATCACTCAAGGGCTTGAAGGTCGGCGTCTGCGTTTCGGGCGGTCTCGACAGCAAGACTATCGCAAAGCGTTTCACCGAGGCGGGCATCGACACTGTCGCCTTCACGGCGGATGTCGGCCAGCCGGACGAGAAGGACATCAACGATGTCGCAAAGCGCATGGCGCCTTGCGGCGTCGAGACTGTCATCGTCGATCTCAAGCCGGAGATGGCGGAGGCCTGCTTCGACGTCATCGAGGCCCAGGCCATGTATGACGGCGGCTACTGGAACTCCACCGGCATCGCCCGCGCCGTCACCGTCAAGGGCCTCATCCCCGAACTCAGGAAGCGCGGCTGCACCGTGCTCTCCCATGGCGCGACCGGGCGCGGCAATGACCAGATGCGCTTCGAGCGCTACACCAACGTCCTCGCGCCCGACATGAAGGTCTTCGCCCCCTGGCGCGACCCGACCCTGCTCAAGCAGTTCCCCGGCCGCACCCAGATGGTCGAATACCTCGCGCAGTTCGGCATCATCGCCTTCGTCGGCGGCAAGAAGAAATACTCCACAGACTGCAACCTGGCCGGCCTCTCCCACGAGGCGGAGGATCTGGAGAGCATGCAGACGCCGATGACAATCGTCGAGCCGACGATGGGCGTGTGGCCCTTCCAGGCGCCTGACAGGCCGGAGCGCTTCGAGGTCGAGTTCAAGCACGGCCGCTGCGTCGCCATCAACGGCGAGGCGGTCACGCCTCTCCAGGCGATGCTGCTCGCCAACAAGATCGGCGGCCGCAACGGCATCGGCATGAAGCACGCACTTGAAAACCGCATTGTCGGCACGAAGTCGCGCGGCGTTTACGAGGCCCCCGGCATGGAGCTTCTCGCATGGTGCCTCCGCTACCTCTACCAGGCCACGATGGACAGACGCGCCACGCTGCTCTTCCAGCAGCTCTCCAAGCTGGTCGCCGACCAGATCTACGACGGCCGCTGGTTCGACCCCGCCACCCAGGCGGCCCGCGCCGCCATTGGCGTATTCTCAAGCAAGGCCACGGGCAAGGTCGCAGTCTCGCTCTACAAGGGCAACATCCTCTTCGAGTCGCTGGAAGGCTGCGCCGCCACCATCTACAACGAGGCCGACTCCTCTATGGAGGCCAGCGCCGGCCTCAACCCGGTGAGCTCGCAGGGCTTCGCGGAAATCCAGTCGGTCGAGGCAATCGCCTTGGCCAAGGCCGGGCAAATAGTATAAGGACCACAGCCATGTCATACCACGAACTGAACGGAACTCTTGAGGCGAAGGGCGTCTCCTTCGCAATCGCGGTCAGCCGCTTCAACAGCTTCATCACCGAGCAGCTGGTGAAAGGCGCCCTTGACTGCATCGCCCGCCACGGCGGATCCGACGAACAGGTCACAGTCGTCCGCGTCCCCGGCGCCAACGAGCTGCCGATGGTCGCCGACAAGCTCGCCGCAAGCGGCAAGTTCGACGTCATCATCGCCCTCGGCGCCGTGATCCGCGGCGCCACGCCCCACGCCGACCTCATCAACAGCCAGGTCTCGAAGTCGCTGGCCCAGGTCGCGATAGCGCATGGCGTGCCGGTGATCAACTCCGTCATCTGCGCCGACAGCATCGAGCAGGCCGTGGAGCGCGCCGGAACCAAGGCGGGCAACAAGGGCTGGGATGGCGCGCAGGCCGCCATGGAGATGGCAACGCTCTGGAAGAAGCTCTAGCCCTAGCCCCTAGCCTAGTCCCTAGCCCCAAGCCCTTAGCCTAGCCCCTAGCCCCTAACCCCTAGTCCCTACTCTTCCCGAATGAACAAGTCTTTCAGCAATCTCGACAGGACGATTCGCCGCCGCCATTCGCGCGAGTGGGCGGTGCAGATGCTTTTCGCCCTCGACTTTGCACCACTGGAAGGCGCGATTGACGACTTCTTCGTCTCATTCTGGCAGCAGCAGGAGGACCTTTTCGTTTACCTGAGCACCGACAAGGAAGCCGCCTTGCGCACCTTTGAGGGCGAGGCGGCAAAACCCCACCGCGCCTTTGCCGAGCAGATCGTCATAGGCGTCCGCCAGCACCAGGCGGAGATTGACGCGAAGATTGAGTCTTTCCTCGGCGACTGGACTCTTCAGCGCCTTGGTGGCGTTGACCGCAACGTCCTGCGCGTCGCCATCTACGAGTTGCTCTTCGAGGGCGACACTCCGCCGGCAATCATCATCAACGAGGCGATTGACATCGCCAAGTATTTCAGCACCCGCGAGTCTGGGCGTTTTGTGAACGGCGTCCTCGACCGCGCGGCCAAGTCATTGGAGCGTCCGGTGCACTACCAGGCCGATGCTCCCGATTTCAGCCAGCAGGCCAGCCAGGGCGGCGACGCCTAGCGCGCGATTTCCAGCACGAGGCCGTTGCGGCCGCGCACCTTCGCGCGATCGCCCGGTGCAAGCGCCTCGCTGGCGACGGCGTTCCACTGCACGCCGTTTAGCTCCACTTTCCCCGGCTTGCCAGGCTCCAGAGCCTCAACCGCGACCACCTCGCGGCCTATGAAGTCGTCATCGTAGTCAACTGCGGCGTCGGCGTTCTTCTTTGCGCCGTGGCCGATGGCGTGGCGGCGGAAGATGACCAGCGACACGATTGATAGCGCAAGGAACAGCAATGCCTGGGCGTTGGCGCCCATCTCGGGGAATATAAGCGTTGCGAAGGCCGTCAGCACGGCGCCCGCGCCGAAGAAGATGATGATGAACCCCGGCACGACGAACTCCAGGGCGCACATAACCAGACCTGCGACAAGCCAACTGTAGAACACGGACATTGCTACCTCCATCAGGCGTTTAAAGAATACAATAAGATTATATCACAACTCGCGGTGTCGTCGAAGGGCACGGTTTGCGGGGAACTTTTCATAAATTTTTGGTATAATGTTACTTTTCAACTTTTCAAAAGGACCATTATGGAAAACATACTGAAGGAAGTTGCAGACCGCATACGCGAAACCCGCCTGGTCTGCGAAATATCCGAGGAGGAGATGGCCGCATGCACCGGCGTCACCCTCGAAGCCTACCGCGAACTTGAGGCAGGAAAGGCCGACTTCTCCTTCACCTTCATTTACAAGTGCGCCGCGCGCCTTGGCATTGACACCACCGATCTCCTCAAGGGCTCAAGCCCCACGCTGAAGGAATACAGCGTCACCCGCGCCGGCGGCGGCCTTCCCATCGCGCGCCGCAAGGGTTTCCGCTACAACAACCTCGCCCCCCTCTTCAAGAACAAGATCGCCGAACCCTTCATCGTCAAGGCCCGCGTCTCAAAGGAGGAGATGGCCGCGCCCATCAAGCTCGCGCACCACGAGGGCCAGGAATACGACTACATCCTCTCCGGCAAGCTCAAGGTCTCCGTAGATGGACACGAGGAGATCCTCGGCCCCGGCGACTCCATCTATTACAATAGTTCCAATCCCCACGGCATGATCGCATGGGAGGAGGACTGCGAGTTCCTCGCCGTCGTCATCTCCGTTGGCGGCGCCGCCTACGACTACCCAGACGCCCAGATTGAGCCGGCCAAGCCCGCCGACGTGGCCGACAGGCTGTCGCCGCTTCCGCCCGACCCAGTGGCGGCGCGCTTCATCGAGTGCGTCGAGGAAAACGGCCACCTCAGGGAAATCAAGTTCCACAACGCCGACAAGTACAACTTCGCCTACGACACCGTCGATGCCATCGCCGCCAAGACGCCCGACAAGTGCGCCTTGCTGCACCTCGACCGCGAGAAGAACGAACGGCGTTTCACCTTCCGCGACATCTCCCTCCTCTCCAACCAGGCGGCCAACTACTTCGAGTCGCTCGGCATCAGGGAAGGGGATACCGTCATGCTCGTCCTCAAGCGCCACTGGCAGTTCTGGGTGGCCTCGATAGCCCTCCACAAGCTGGGCGCCGTGGCCATCCCCGCCACGCACATGCTCGTCGAGCACGACTTCGATTACCGCTACAAGGCTGCGAGCGTCAGGGCAATCGTCTGCACCGCCGACGGCGAGACGGCCATGCACGCCGAAAACGCCGCGAAGAACGTGGAGCAGGAGATCATCAAGATCGTCGCGAACGGCCACCGCGAAGGCTGGCACAGCTTCGACGACGAATTCGGCGCCTTCCCCAACACCTTCGAGCGCCGCCTGTCCGCGGCCGGCGACGCCACGATGTACATGCTCTTCACGAGCGGCACCACCGGCTACCCGAAGATCGCCGCGCACAGCTTCAAGTATGCGCTCGGCCACTACATCACGGCCCGCTACTGGCACAACGTCGAGCACGACGGCATCCACTTCACCATCTCCGACACTGGCTGGGGCAAGGCCCTCTGGGGCAAGCTCTACGGCCAGTGGCTCTGCGAGGGATGCGTCTTCGCCTACGACTTCGACAAGTTCGACGCCGCAGACCTCCTGCCGCTCTTCGCGAAATACCGCATCACGACCTTCTGCGCGCCGCCCACGATGTTCCGCTTCTTCATCAAGGCCGGCATCGAGAACTACGACCTCTCGTCGCTTCACCACGTCACAATCGCCGGCGAGGCGCTCAACCCTGAGGTCTTCTACAAGTTCAAGGAATACACGGGCCTCTCGCTGATGGAGGGCTTCGGCCAGACCGAGACCACCCTCGTCATCGGCAATTTCGTGGGCGATACCCCGAAGCCCGGCTCCATGGGCAAGCCCTCGCCGCTCTTCAAGGTCGATATCGTCACGCCGGAAGGCAAGTCCTGCGACGTCGGCGAGACTGGCGAGATCGTCGTCTCGACGGCCAACGGCGCGCCCTGCGGCCTCTTCAAGGGCTATTACCGCAACGAGGAGGCCACCCGCGAGGCATGGCACGACGGCTACTACCACACCGGCGACACCGCGTGGCGCGACGAGGACGGCTTCTTCTGGTATGTCGGCCGCATCGACGACGTCATCAAGTCTTCGGGCTACCGCATCGGCCCGTTTGAGATCGAGTCGGTCATCATGGAGCTGCCATACGTCCTGGAGTGCGCCATCACGGCCGCGCCTGACCCGATCCGCGGCCAGGTAGTGAAGGCGTCGATCGTCCTGGTGAAGGGCAAGGATGGTTCTCCCGACCTTGCCAAGGAAATCCAGGAGTACGTGAAAACGCACACGGCCCCCTACAAATACCCGCGCATCGTCGAGTTCCTGCCGGAGCTGCCGAAGACCATCAGCGGCAAGATCCGCCGCGTTGCCCTGCGCCAGGGCGGCCACTAGGGCCGCAGCGCAGCATGCAAATGCCCGACGCCCCGCTTCCACCACTGCTCATTGCCGGCGCTACCGCGACCGGCAAGAGCGCCGTCGCGCAGTGGCTCGCCGAGCGCACTGGCGCGGCGATAGTCTCGGCCGACTCCATGCTCGTCTATCGCGGCATGGATGTCGGGACGGCCAAGCCGTCGGCCGAGGAGCGGGGGCGCGTCCAATACATCGGCCTCGATTGCGTCGAGCCGGGTGAGCGCTTTTCCGCAGGCGACTGGCTTCAGCGCGTGCGGGAAGGCGTGGCCGCGCTTCCTGCTGGAACGCCATTGATAGCCGCCGGCGGCACGGGCCTCTATTTCAGGGCGCTTCAGCAGGGGCTGGACGCCCCGCCATGCGACCAGGCCGTCCGCCAGAAGTTCCGCGCGCTCTACGACGAAGGCGGCATCGACGCCCTTCAAGCGGAGATGGCGCGCCTGGGCGTGGCCGTGCCGCCAGGCGATGGGCAGAACCCGCGCCGCCTGATGCGAGCGCTTGAGAAGGCCACATCAGGCACACCTGCGCCAGCAGCGGCTGCGGGCGGCTTTGCGCCCTTTGCCGATGCGGCCGCCTTCCTCCTCACCATGGACCGGAACGCCCTTGCGGCTCGCATTGAGCGGCGTGCCCGCAAGATGTTCGATGAAGGCATCGTCGAGGAGGCAGTGCGCATCTTCGGCGAGGGCGCGCCCTCCGAAACCGCCGCAGGAGCCATCGGCTACGCCGAGGCGCTGTCCTTTGCGCGTGGCGAGCTGACGCTTGAGGAGGCCATCGAGCGCGTATCCGCGCGCACCCGCCAGCTGGCCAAGCGCCAGCGCACCTGGTTCCGCCACCAGTTCGAGGCCGTTGAAGTCGCAGTTTCCCCCGATGACACCCCCGAGGCCGTTGCCACGAGAATCGTGGCCCTTTTGCGGAAGTAGCGGGAATGGAAGTTGTGACAACAAGCGGACAACAGCAAGGAGGGGGAATGAGAGTCGCACCCTCATCTTGTTGTAGTCCGCTTGCTGTCACCCCTATGCGCCACAAGGGGTTGCTCGGTTGGCGTTACGATTCCCGCTTCAACTACATGATCACGCTGGTCACGGAGCCGCGCCGCCCAATTTTCGGCATACTGCGCGAGTGGGGCGTTGAGCGCAATGAGGCGGGGAAGGCAGTCTATGATGCCTGGCAGGCCATCGAGGCGAGGTTCCCCGGTGTGCGGGCAACTTACAATGCCATCATGCCCGATCATTTCCATGGAATTGTCTATGTGACTGCCGAGGGCTGCGCAACCTTGGAGGATGTCGTATCTTTTTTCGCGGCTGAAAGCGAGCGCCGCATTGGGCGCCGCGTCTGGTGCGGCCTTTGGAGGGATACGGTCTGCACGGCGAAGGGACAGCTTCACCACCAAATCAACTATGTGCTGGCGAATCCCCGGCGTCGCTGGATAAAAGAGAACAACCGGGAGTTTTTTACGAAGACCATGGGCTTCAGGCACTGGCGCCTCGACCGTGCCGATGAAACCCTCGCCAGTGTGGATGATGCCGACAGCTGGGATTTCCGTGCCTTCTCCCGTGATGGCGGCTCCGGCGCTGAAGGCCGGGAATACTGGGATATGGAAACAGGCGAGGAAATTGCCAAGCCAAGGAAGGGTAACAAGGTGCAGCAGGCTTTTGGCGCTCCGGACATGGCCGGTGCAACTGCAAGTGAACAGCGGCAAGGCGCTTCCCACCGCCTGTCGTGGGCCGCCATGGGCAATCCCTTCCTCATGGAAGCCCCTCTTTTGGTGAGCGTGCGGATATCCACTCTTACGCCGCCTGAGATTCTAGCGGGGCTTGTTCAAAAACTGGTCGAGAAGGCTGAGCGCGGAGCCGTGCTGGTGAGCCCATGGGTTTCGCCTGGGGAGAAAGCTGTCAAGGCCGAGGCGCTTGCGCACGGTGGTAGAGTGGTGCAGATTCTTCCTGAAGGCATGGGGCGCTACTACAAGCCAGGCGGAGGAGATTTCGGCTTTTGCTCCGAAGGGAGAATGCTGCTGCTCTCGCCCTTTGAGCCGCGCAAGGAAGGCGCGCCGAGAGTGAAATATGGCAAGCCGCGCTTTGAGTGGCTCAACCTTGCGGCGCGCGCGATGGCAGACATCGCCATTGGCTCTTCCAGGGCGCAGCTGCAACGGTGACAACAAGCGGACAACAACAAGTAAAGGCCCCCTTGCCGCTGCACATTGCCGCCACCCCTTGCCGCCACCCCTTGCTGTTGTCCGCTTGCTGTTCCCGTGTGCCTTCCGGCTTCCTTTTTAGCGGAACTCCATTGAGTAGCGGAGGGTTGCCGAGGCGCCGGGGGCCAGGCGCACCATGTGCGGGCGCGTGGCGAAGTCGTCGATGACATCCACGTATGACGGCAGCCCGCTCCATGGCTCGATGCAGAGGTATTTGGTGTCGGTTTTGGCGGAGTGCCATAAGCCGAGATAGGGCATGTCCGGGAAGCGCACCGTGACCGAGCGCGGCGACTTCTCGGAGCGCAGCGTCACTTCGCTGCCAACGCGGTCGAGGAAGAGTCCGGTGCCGTTGAACAGCTCGTGGCGAAGATGCAGCCGGTTGCCGTCGGCGAGCGGGAAGGCGTGGGTGTGGCCGGTGATGAGGCCAGTGCCTTTGCCGAACTCGAAGGCGTCGGGGCAGACACCCGGAGCGAACTCCAGGAAGAAGTCCTCGAAGGCCCCGTCGCCGCCAAGCGGAACGGCAATGCCCGGATGGCCGCCGTAGGCGAATGGCATAGTCGTGGCGCCGTTGTTCCGCACCGTGGCCTCGACGTGCAGCGTTGCGCCGTCAAGTCGGAAGACGATGGCGAAGGAGAAGTCGAAAGGGTATTGGGCGCGGGTGGCGTCGTTGCTCTCAAGGGTGAAGGTGGCGCGTGAGCCGTCTGTGGAGCGCTCCGCCTGGAAGTCCGAGCGACTGGCGAAGCCGTGCCCTGGCAGGGAGTATTCGCGACCGTCGAAGGTGTATTTCCCTTCGAGGAGACTGCCGCAGATGGGGAAGAGGACAGGGGATAAGCCCGATGGCTTTCCCGGCTCCTGCTGCCAGAGGTATTCGAAGCCGTCCTTCTTTGCGGAAAGCAGTTCGGCTCCGTGCGGAGACACCGCAACGGAAAGGATGCCGTTCGAGATTTCAACGGGGACGTTCGCCCCGGCGGGGATGGCTGCGCACGTGGCGGCGGCGAGGACGGTCGCGACGACTTGGGATTTTCCAGGATAGTTCATTTCGGTCATTTGTGCCTTTCAAATGCGGGTGATGGTTAGGGTTTCAGTGAGAGCAGCGCTATGCCGGCTATGCCAAGGCCGACGGCAATCCAGCCGCCCTTGGAGAAGCGTTCATGGCGGAAGAACCGGCACCATAGTGCAAAGAGGAGAATGCATGTCCCGGTCGCGACGGGCATGACGACGGAGGTGATCCGCAGGGCGTCCGCCGCGTCCGTGGCGGCGAAGAAGCATGCCTGCCCAAGCGTTACCACGGCGGCGTATGGAAGGGATATCTTCCAAACCAGCCCGGGCTTCCAGATGCCCTTGGCAATGCAGAGGGTCGTCCAGAAAACCATGCCCACTGGCGCCTGGAGCGGCAGCCGCCAGGTGAGCGTCTCGGGAGAGAAGCCGGCGTATCCGGGAATCTGCCGCAGGAAACTGCCAAAGCCGATCAGTGCGAACGAGCCGAAGGCGCACAGGAAATAGACGGTGTCGTTTGCGCCCCCCTCCTTGGTAGGCTTGTCCCTCGCGAAGAGGAAGAGGCTGGCGAGGGCGAGCGCCATGCCCGTCCACTGCGTGGCCGACGACGGGTTGTGCAGGAAGATGATGGCGCAGAGGAAGGTTATGACCATGGCGCTCTGAGCGATGCACCAGGCGATTCCCTGACTGCCGCGGTTCATCGCGTATTTCAGGAGCAGGAAGGCGACCACCTCCATGGCCGCGCTTGGCATCATTATCAGGGCCAGGCGCGCTATCTCGCCCACTTGCGCGGCTGCGGACGGCGTCTGCGTCAACCAGACGAAGGCATTGTAGAGAATGCCGTTGAACGAGAAGAATGCGTAGAGCCTGTCCTTGTCCGATGGCGCGGCGCCGAACAGGACGCCGACGGCGCCCCATGTCAGCCCTGTGAGGAGCATTAGAAGAATTGCGGTGGTCATGGTTTATGGTTAATTTCGGGAATCTTCCACACCGTTGATTTCGGCCGCGTCTGCGAGCGAGACATGGCCTTCCACGCGGCCGTCGGCCACGCATAGGACGTAGCGGTTGGCTATGCGCCCGGCGGAGAGGAAGTCGGCGACGCCATGGACGTATCGCTGCGCCTTGATTGCGGCGATGACGACGATGGCAATTGGTATTGAGAAGAGAACCCAGTCTATCCAGTGCATGATGGTAATGTTTTTCAGTATGTTAATTATACTGCATTGCGGCAGGCGCGGCAGGGCAGCGGTGCGGTCGTTGTCCTGGTCAAATCGACGGACAGAGTTTCACACGCGTTGTTTGGCCGGTGAACCGTGACTTGATGCCTCCCTGTGCCGTGGCAGCGGATGGCGCCGTCATCCGCGACCTCAAGGTGAAGTTCGCAGGAGTCCGGCTCAAGAACGAGGCCCGGGAGGATTGTCAGGATCTTCGCCTGGCGTTCGACCACGCCCGTCTCGAACTGGACGTCTCCGGCCTCGATGCGGACTGCCTTGCGGTTTCCGGCCTGCGTCCAGTCGGTGTTAAGGAGCATCAGGCGGCGGACATCGCCATCCTCCACCCATTCATTCCAGAACACCTCGCGGGAAGTGTCTATCACACGGGTTTGCGGCAGGTTTTGCGAGGCGAGTCTCGCGATCAGCGCGGCCATGACCTCGCGCAGGTCCTCGTGGCCCGGGTAGGCGTAGGCGGTGACGGCATAGACTGTGCCCCGGCCCTTGCTGAAGCGGCAGACAAGAGTCTCGCCAGTCATGGCGTCCCATATCACCGGCTCGGCTCCGGTCATTTCCAGCTGCGCCAGACGGCATGGACCGTCCTCTTCGGGCGACTTGCTCGGGGTGGCGGAGAGTTCGGGAACGACGAAACCCTCGCGCCCGATGGCGTTCCACTGCCCCGAATAGCGCTTGCCTGGGCCTTTTACCCTAAAGCCGCAGAAGTCGGAGAGGTCGCCTCCGTTCCAGAGGTCGAGGTCCATCATCTCCTCAAGGAACTCTCGTCTGACATGCCGGCTGAACTGCGGCAGGCCGATGAGGAGCGTCCCGCCATTCTCGACGAAGGCCGAAAGTTTGTCGTAGTCCTCCTGGATCATGGTGTTCCAGCCGAGATGCAGGAGCAGCGAATAGCGTTGCAGATATTCGGTTTTCGCCTCCGTTGGAACTTCGTCGAAGTCGCCGTATGGCGTGCCGGAGAAGAAGAAGCGGCGCCTGGTAAAGTCCTGGCGGAGCGGCAGGGTGCTTGCGCCGGGCATCAGGACGTCCAGCAGCTGGCGGCACTTTTCGGGCTGGCAGTGGCCCCAGAGCGGGTCGTTCTTGCCGAAAAGTCCCCAAACAGCATAGTCGGGCCTTTGGTCGGTGTCGCAGATGAAACCGTTGAATGGCGCGGCGTAGCGTCCTTCGACGAAGGCGATTTTGCGCGTTGGTGCGCCCTTGCGGGGATGCGTCTTGACGAAGCGCAGGAAGTCGCGCGTCATGTCGCGCTTGCCCTTGGTCAGGAGGTCGTCCCATGCCTGGCGCTCCTCTTTGAAGAGGAGGAAGAGGCTGTCCTCCTCGTAGATCATCGACGCGCCCATCATCCATGGCTGGAAAAGCGACAGGTAATAGACGCCTAGGTGGGACTCGAAATAGGGCTGGAAGGCGTGCTGGATGGCGATGTGGACGCCCCATTCGCCGCTTCCCAGCGCCTCCGCAGCCGGACGCGCCTGCGAGCAGATGTGCTGGGTGTGGGAGACCATTGTTTCAGTGCGGATGAAGTCCGCGCCGGCCAGATAGCAGTAGCGGTGGGCGCCGGAGGCGTCGCCGAAGGCCATGCGCGGGTAGAGCGCGTGGGCGTGGTCTATCTCGATCTTCAGCCTCTTTAGGCAGTGTTCCATCGCCGTCTTCATGTCCTCCGAGCGCCACTCGAAGCCAGGGTCGAAGGCATAGACCGCGCCGGGCCATTCGTGCTTGCCGGCGCTGTGCATCATTTCCCCCGCGCCGCGCAGGAGGGCGTCGCTGTCGAAGCAGTTGGCGGCCTCCACGTGGATGCGGTGGTCGTGGCAGAACCTCCCCCAGCGCTCAAGCAGCTCGTCAGGGACTTTCGCGCTGGCGTGGGTGTCCGGGGCTGCGTAGCGGAAGGACCTGAAGACGACGAGATTGCCGAGCCTTGTCCGCCAGGTGTAGTCAAGCAGCCAGTCCATAAGGCCGCTGCCGTCGTGCGGGACGACCGTCATGTCGTAGCCGACGGTGACCTCGGGCGTTTCGTCCTTCAGCGCATAGACGGCGGGAATGACGCCGGTTGTCGAATCGGTTGAAACGGGAACGTCGATGCCTGGTTCTGCGATGGAGAAGGGGAAGTCGTTCCATCCCGGGGCCAGTTCCACTTCCTGGCGTTTGTTCTCCCAGCGGATCGTGGCCTTCCCGGCCTTGGTCGCGAATACTCTCCCGATGAGCAGCTCCCCCGCGAGCGCCCATGGCGGCAGCGACAGCTCCAGGTGGCGTCGCTCGGACTGCTGCAGTATCAGGCGCGAGACAAGCAGGAAGTATTTCCCGTTGCCGTTCCTCAGCGCGAAGCGGTGTCTGCCGGAGACGGCGGGGAAGCGCAGCCAGACGTCTTCGAGCATCTGCATGAAGTTGTCATGCTCGCGGAAGTAGCGCGTTGTCTCGGCAACCTGCCGCCCGTCGCAGAAGAGTGTGAGCGGGAAGTCGTCGTGGATTTGCCTTTCTTTGTCCTCCGTGTATTCAGGCGCCGCCATGGCGACGATATGGAGAATCGTCTCGTTGGAGTCGCCGTGCGGCTCTGGCAGGTCTGCTTCGAACTCCGCCGCCTCGCCGGGGGCTATCCATGCGGTCCGCATCCGCGCCCAGTTGCGGACAGGAGTGGAACCGGCAAGCTGGTCGGCCTCAATGGTGACCTGGCCAGCCCGCGCCGGGGGCCTGAACCAGTAGTGGCCGCTGCGCGTGACGATGACATGGCATCCGAGGTATTTCGGGCCGACGGGGAACTCGACGCGTCCGTTGGTGAGGATGTCCTGCGTCCTGAACTTGAATGTGCCGGAGAGCGTGACGAGCGTGAAGACGGCGTCGTCCGCCACGTCCGCCTCAACACGGATTCCGGCGAGGCCGCGATGGGTGGTGCTCTTCCAGCATGGGGCGGGCAGCGGCGTCTCCTTCGCGCAGTGCCCCGGGCCGAACCAGAGGACCGGGTAGTCCAACTGGAAAACCTTTTCGATGGTGCCTCCAGAGCACTCCAGATGGCCATCCCAATGGTAGAAGGGATGGTAGTGGCGTCGCGAGTAGAGATATTGGTAGCCCCAGTCGATACGGAAATCAATTTTCATGGCGATATCAACTTACATCCTCCTGCCCTCATCCGCAGTCGTTTTCGTGTTTTTGTTGTCGGTCATTCCTGTTGTCTCCATATATGGTGGTTGGGTTAAAGTGCAAAGTCAAGGGGAGGTGGGCCACCGCCCCTTGCAGGGGGGCCGAATTTGAGGTTGAAAACGGACTGCCCTACTCCACCTTCACCGCCGTGCCGGTTGCGGTGAGGAGGAGTGTTGAGGAAATGTGGTCAGGCTGGATGCCGCAGAGGCGCGAGATTGCGCTGCGGTAGGCGGCCATTTGCGAAGCATACGTCTCCCGCATGCGGCACTCGAAGGTCTCCACCGCCTCGCCGCCACTGAGGCGGTTGGTCTTGAAGTCGTAGATGTCGGCGGTGCGGACGCAATCTTTGACTTTGAAGACGACGCGGTCGAATGTGCCGGTCTGCCAGACGCCCCTCTCTTCGTCGAAGAGCTCGTACGAGCGTTCACGCCAAAGAACGGCGCCGGGCGTCTCGATGAATGCCTCGCGCCAACCAGGACCAGGGGCCGCAAGTATTTTCTTCTCGCGGTCTGTCTCGGGTGCATCCGGGTCTATCCAGCCGATCTTCGCGTATTCGGCATGCTCCTCCGTGCCTCTCCGCGCCCCTTCGCCGAAAGACTCGCCGAATGGATTTGCCTGGCGGTATTTGCCGGCATTGCCGGTTGCCGCCGGAGGATGTGTGGAAGGTGTCTCGTGTATGACGGATCTTCCGCCGTCCGTACCCTTCCATTCCCATTCTGGCGGCTCTGATGCGGCATCGGTCACCTTACGCCCGAAAGCAGGCATGGTTCCGATGGAGAAGAGGATCGTTCCGTAGTCGCAAGCTTGCCGTTCACAATCCGTGAACGGCTTGCAAAGAAGCGTCCGGCATTGAACCTTTCCCTCTTTCCCAGCCCCGTCTATGACAAAGACATGCGTCGATTTCTTCGCTCTCGTGAGGGCGACGTACCAAGTGCGCAGCTCTTCCAGGAGATGTTTGTCCGCCGCCGCTTCGCGCGCCTTGCGAATGGGCTCCACGGCGTTTGCCACCTGTTCCGGCAGCGACTTGAAAAACCAGCCGTCGCCCAGAATGCCCGAACGCTGATCCGGTTCAAGAAGATCGCCTTTTGATGTGTCGTTTTCGGGTATGGGAACGATTACATGGTCGATCGAAAGACCTTTGGACCTATGGATCGTGAGGATACGGACCACGCCGGCTGACGATGCCGCATCTCTGTCGGTCGCAGTTTCAAGATAGCGGCAGAAGGCATCGACGCCGCCTTCTTCCCGCCGCGCTTCGAACGCCGCGCCCTGACGGACGAGTTCCTCGAGCCTCATCATCGACCTTGCGTCCGGCGCCTTCCCGGAATTCGCCAGATCGGCGACGATTTTTCGGATGGTCCGTGACAGACCGTGCTTGGAGAGATGTTCCGCGACCGCCGCCGACACTTGCGCCGCGTCTTCTTTGTCAGGAAAAACGGCGCTCCTCACCGGGAAGAGTTCGTTCACGGTCTTCCACGAATAGGTGTCTTCGGGATGGTCGGCGAGTCGGAGAAGTTCCAGCACGGCATGGACGACCGGCGCATCAAGAACGCCGCCGACCCCCTCCCAAACGACGGGGATGTATTCTCCGTCCGCCGTTTTGGTCTCCCTGATTTTTTCGGCCAGGAATAATCCGTCCCCATTGCTGCGGACGAGGATGCCGATGGTTTCCGTGCTGTTTGCGGCCTTGTGGGACTCCCACAGCTCCTTGACGCACTTGCAAAGTGCGGGCGCCATGTAGCGCGTCGCCTTCTTGGGGTTCAGATTGTCATCGTCATCGTCCGATCCGGAGTCGCCATCCTCGTCCGATCCGAAATCGGCCTCGGGAGTAACCCCGACAAGCTCCACGTAGTCGCCGCGCCTGGGCTCCTTGTTCTTGTCCTTTAAAGCCACATGCTCCTGCCAGCACGACTCGCGCCACTTCTTCACGGCTTCGGCGCATCTGCCGCCGGCAATGGACTCGATGTTGGCCGGGCCGAAAACCGCATTGATGAAATCGGCCGTGTTCTGTCCGTAGCGGTGTGATGTGACGAGTTGCTGGCAATTCCCTATCTTCCCGTCAAGATCCTGGAAGGGTCTGTCATCGCCACCGCGCCAGGCGTAGATGGACTGCTTCAGGTCGCCGACGGCCATGACGCTGCGTCCGCCGTCCGCCAGCGCGGCATCAACCAGATCACGGAGGCTTGCCCACTGCGGCATGCTTGTGTCCTGAAACTCGTCCAGCGCCCAATGGTCGAACGTGGAGTCGAGCCGGAACTGAAGATTCTGGAGCCTTTGCTCCTTGTCAACATCGCCTTTGGCCTGCTGGCAGTCGATGAAGTCGGAGAAGGTCAGCTGGCCCTTCTTGCGCGTATCCCTGTCATAGACGCCCTCCACCTTCCTTGCAATTTCGAGCTCGGCGGCGAAAACCTTGAGCTTCCTGTCGAGAGCCTTCGCTATCATGAAGCGCGCCGCGGCACGAACGGCGTCGGCACCATCGCGGGTTTTGCAGTCAATGGTTTTAGCACCTGTCTTTGGTGTCTCGTATGTGTATGACGTCGCATCCGGATATGCCAGGAGGTGCTGCATGAGTTCACCTGGTTTGCCGCCGAAGATATCCCCATCTGCCAATGCATCCCTCTCGCAATCGTCAACGCGCTTGGCAAGAGTGTCGAAAGGATCGTTTCCTTTCCCTGTTCTTGGCAAAGCCGACAAGTCCGGTTTCTTCAAATCCTTCTCTTCTATGCCGAGATCATTGCGCATGGACTCATGCGTCCAGCCCTTTGCATCTGGATGATCATGCAGGAAATGGCGCCTGTCTTTGGCGATTTTCTCGATTTTCGAAAGAACCGACCGGACAGCCGCATTGCTTTGCGTTTCTCCGAATGCCTCGGCCACATCGCTGCCGCTCACGCCGGAGTCCGCCGCAAGTATCGCATCCACGGCTTGGCGCACCGCCTGCGCTTCCCCGTAGTCGTCAAGAACGGCGAGCTCCCTCTGAAAGCCCATTTCAAGCGGGAAGCTCCGCACGATGCGCTGGATGAAGCTGTCGAGCGTCGCGATGGTGTCGTGATGCTGTGACTCGAGTATGCTGCGGAGGATGCCGGCGAAGAACTTCGGGGTCCAGGCCTTTTTCGCAGCTTCGTCCTTCATTCTTTGCGTAGCGTCCTCAAGGAGATCTTCGCGCTCTTTGTCGGCTGCCGCCTGTTTTTCGGTTTCGATTTCCGAATCCGTCTTCGCGACTTTTCTTTTCACCCCGCCGACATCGATTTCCTTGATTGGCGAGACATTGGCCCCGGACGCCGTCCACAGGCGCTCCAATATCTTTGCATAGATTTCCTGCGCCGCCGCGCGGGAGAAAGTCAGCGCGAGAATCGTCGCGGGATCGACTTTTTCAAAGATAAGGAGCCGCAGATAGCGCGTCGCTATCGCGAACGTCTTTCCTGTTCCAGCTGATGCCTTGAGAACAAGATTCCTGTTTGTGCCCGCATCCTCGCTCATGGCTGTTCCTCCTGTGTTTCGGTTTCTTCTTTCTCCTCGACGGAGAAAGACTTGCGGAGCTTCTCTTGTCGCGCAAGCCATTCCGACCCCTCGAGATCGTTCTTTGGCGAGTTGAGGAAAAGCTCCTTGAGGCCTCCGTACCGAAGTTCGTCGGACGGTCCCGGCGGCCAGAACAGATTGGCGCGGATTGCGCGGATGGCTGCTTTTGCCGTCTCAAGCGCGACTGGCGCCAATTTTGCAAGAACAATCTTTGATTTCTTCTGGCATTCAAATCCACCTTGATCGGAACTGCTGCCGAAGACAACGGTGTTTTTCTCGTCCTCGCCAAGCACCAGATAGCAATAATCGGTAATTTTCCCCGCGTATTTCGCTTGGTCCGCTTTTTCAAGACAGCGCCCGTAGAGCGGCAGCTGGATTGTCAGAAAACGCCTGTCCTTCGAATCGCCTTTGGAGGTCTTTTCCCCCGTCAGCGGCACTCCGACTTTTCTTGCATGTTCTATCTGCTTTGCGCTACCGGTGATGATTTTGCCTGAGACCTTGTTCCTTTCGTCCCATGTCTTGTAGTCGATGATCCGATACTCGACGGTTCCGTCATCCCGCTTGCGGGAATCGATGCGGTCGACATAGCCCTTGATCCAAATATCGGCTTTGCCTTCGCCCTCGAATGGACGGACGCGAACGGGGAACTCCGAAGCCTCGATACGCCATCCCTCCCCAGACCATTTTGCCTGTATCGGCGCAAAGTTCAGAAGACGCTCCCTGACGGCATCCAGCTGGAGCCGGAACTTCTGCGACTTCGTGAAGCCGTACGACGCACGGACGTCATTGAAGTGCTTCTCGATCGCATTCCGAATATCGGCCTCGTTCTTCAACTGGTCGGCACGGGCCATCTGCGCCTTTGCATAGCGCTCGAGAACCGCATGGACGATCGTTCCGAAGTCATCGGCGCCGAGTTCGTCCTTTTCCTCGAAGCGGTCCATGCCGAGGCCGTATTTGAAAAGATAGGCGAAAGGACACTTGAGCCAGGTGTCGATCGCCGAAGGGGACAGGTGGCCACCGGGAGTTTCATCGTCATCATGGGACAGTTCTACCGTGTCGGGCAGTTTCGGGCGCCAATCGTCCGCGACGATGCGGGGCGGACGCCTCCCGCCTGCGGGAATGTCGCCGAAAAGAATCTTTGTGCGAACTGCGAGACGGTCGTCGGGAACCAGGAAGAGAAGCCTGCTGGGCTTGTGGATGTCGCCTTCGTCGTTGGCGCGGGAGAAATATGCGCGGACATTCCCATCCTTTCGGGAGGATAGAATCGACGACAGCAGGAAGGTGTCGCGGGCGAGGCGCTGCTCGTTGGACGGCAGCTCAAGCGCCGTGCGCAGCGACTCGGGCAGGAAAGGATGGCCAAGAACGGAATCCGGCACGTCGCCTTCGTTGAAACCGGCCAGCACGATGCGGTCGGCGTCGCTCCAGGCAAGCTCCAGCCAGCCTTCCGTCCGAAGCGCCTTTGGCGAATCGGGTTCCAGCGAATAGACGGCATCGGAGAGGCTCTTGCGGAGGACTGTCGCGAGGAGTCCGTCGTCAAGCCCTATGGCGGGGAACGCGTCTCCATCGAACTCCGAAATAACATCGCGCAAAGCCCTCGCGGCGGCATCGAACTCCTTCTCTTCGACCTTGTCGCCGACATGTCGGCGCGCGTATATGGCCACGAGGACGGCGCGAAGAAAACCGGCGGCCGAGGCCGAAGTCGCATCTTTTCTGGCTTCGCCAAGAAGATACACGAACTTCTTCGCAGCGGCCTCGAAGGCCAGAATACGGTTAAGCGCACGTATGTCCCTCTTGTCGTTCTCATCGAACCGCGAGTGGTTGAATTCGCAGTCCGCCGGCATCAAGGCGGGCAGGTACGTATTGCGCACGATATCCAGCCCTTCGAGTATTCTTTTTCTCGACGGACCATGTTTTTTCTTCTTTTTTCCGGACTCGCCTTCTTCTTCCGCCTCGTCTTCTTCTTTCGCCTCGTCTTCTTCTTCCGCACCGGCTGTTTCGTCCGCCTCTCCATCTGCCGACCCCTCCTTGTCCGCTTTTCTTGCGTCGGCGTTCAGAAGGGCTCGTATCCGCCGCATGACATCGTCCTCCCTCATCAGCGCCGCGAAATCACCCCAATTGTACGGGGGACCGGCCCAAAGCGAAACGATGAGGCTGGCAATGCGGCCAAGAGACGAATCCGCGAGCCGGAACTTCTCCGGGTCGTGCAGTTCGTACCCTTTTGCGGACAGTGCCGCCGCAATGGGGGCGAAAAGATCCGCATCGCACAAGCCGAGCGAGGGGCAGGCTCTTCCGGTGTCCGCTTTTGGAAAATCCCTGGCTATCTTTTCCGCGAGGGCGGTGTCTTTCGAAGCCGTGACAAGGTCTCCGTCGCCGAGCCGGAGATCGGGACGCGCATCACCAGTCCATGCGTTGACATCAGGACGGCCCCATGCATCGAATTTGGCTTTGTCCACCTCGTTGGCATGGACAAGAACCGCAACATCCCCCTGGAAATTCTCCAAGACTTGATACATCACCGGCACGGCATCGACCAACGCCGGCAAAACGATTGTCGTGATCTCCGGATCGATTGCGGGCGGAGCGACACGTATTGCATTCAGGCGTTCCGCCTCGTGGCGTAGTCCGTTCTTGTGGAGAAATGCGAAAAACTTCTCCTCCAGATCCGCGAGCTCCTCCCAGCGAACGGCCTCGTCACCGATGGCTTGTTCCAGAACCTCCTTTGTCTTCTCGCCATCGCGGACGTCCCTCATCAGAAATCCGCCGGCCCCGAGGATGTGCCACAGGTCCTCAAGCTGATCGTGGAATGAGAGAATGGAATCGTGGTCCTTGATCGATTCCTCCAGAAAAAGGTGTGGCCAAATTGCGGCTGGACCGTCCTTGCAGCAAGCATCGATGAAGGCGAGAAACAAGGCGCATGACTGGACGCGAGTGGCTATGCCGGTCTCGTCAACGCCTTTTGTCAGCTGCATTGGAAGCACGACCCTTGGCGGGACGAGACCGTTCGGGAAGCGTTTCGCAAGGGCGAGACGGAGGTTGCGGCCGCTCTGCGCCGTCGGCACGACGACGCAAATGTGCGCGAGCGAATCCGCTCCGGATTTTTCTTTTTGCGCTTTTCCCGTCAACCAATCGGCGACCGCGTCGACCAGTTTTTTGTCAGGGGATAGGAATACAGGCTCTTTGTGCATCATTGGAAAGACCTCTTTCTGTCACGAAGAAGTTCGCGTTCTCTTCGCTTCGTTTTCCATCTTAGTCGTTCAGTCTAGCAAACGAGGTGGCTTCATTCAAGGAAATACTGATTCATCCAGGGCCGCCTATCTTCAGGTGCGGGAAGGCTGCCTTGAGGTGCTTTGACGCGACCTCGTAGAGGCGGCAGTAGTCCTCGAAGGATCCATGCCACATCTGGTTGATTTCAGGTGTATGGAGGTTCTCCGGTTCGTTCCAGATCTCCCAGTAGGTTATCTTGTGGCGGAAGCCGTTGGCCCAGCCTTCGGTGTAATGGCGGATGACATGCTCGCAGATGCGCGCCCACTTGGCGAAGTCCCTGGGAGGGTCTATGCGGTAGCGGCGCACTTCAGGGATAGAATGAACTCCGGCCAGTCTTTTTCACTTCGCCAGCGAGACGCGCTTGCCGGCGAATGCGACACCGTATTTGAGGACGGCGATTCCAGTTGCCTCCATTTCGGCGGCGTAGCGCTTCTCGTCGATTTGGTTCCGGGCTTCGCGGGCGGCGACGGCAAGCGCAGCCTCAATTGTCTCAGGACTGGCGCCGGAGTCCAGTTTTGGCGCCTTGAATTCGAGAATCACGCCAGGGAGAGTGACTCCCGGACGAGGCTTCATGGCGATGTCTGGGCGACCGTCGCCAGACTCCCGGTTCGATTTGATCTCGTAGTGGTTGCCGCCCAATGCTAGGATGCCAAGGACAAGTCCGTGGAAGAAATCCTCGTGCGCCATGTCAAAGTAGCTCGCCGAAGACACAAGGAACGCCTCGATGGCCCTGCGGAAAGCTTCCGCGTTACCGCGCGTCAGCGAGGCAAGAATGTCCTGGAGATCATCGCCGACCGTTGGCATGCGGTTCATCGGACTGAGAATCTCATCCCTGAATACACGCCGGAGTTCCTTGTTCGGGAAAGCCAGTTTCGCCTGGTCATTGTCATCCGGCCCTGCAAGGACTTTCAAGTATCCAGTATGGACAAGGAGCGGCCAGATGCGTCGCGGTTCGTTCTGGATGGTGCCGTAGGGGCCGAGGTCGCCGGGACAGGGGACGAGGCACTCGCCTTTCTCGAAGAAGTCGGCAAGCGAGTCGCGCATCTTCGGCGTCATGCGCGAAAGGACGTCCGTCACAAGGTCGTTGCTGCTGGTGCTTGTCCAGTAGGGCCTGGGCCTGAATCCGTCGTCCACATAGTTGAGGAGCGACCACGGGTTGTATATCTCAGTGTCCCCGAAACGGTAGCCGTCATACCAGCCCTTCGCCTCGTCCATCTTCTCCGGGTGCCCGTAGGTGGCGAGCATCCCGCGGACCTCCTCCTCCGTGAAGCCGAAACAGTCGGCGAAGTCCCTCTCAAAGACAGAATAGACCTTGATGTTGTTCAGCCCCGAAAGGACGCCCTCCTTCGCGACGCGCAGGATGCCGGTGATCACGCCGAGACGGCAGTGGTCGCCGTCCTTCATCGCGCCGGAGAGGAAGTTGCGGAAGAACTGCAGCGCCTCTTCGCCGAAGCCATGCGTCGCGGCCCAGTTGATAGGCGAGTCGTATTCGTCGATGAGGATGACGGGGCGCTCGCCATGGGCGGAATGAAGCGTGGAGGCGAGAATGCCGAGACTTGAGTCTAAGTCAGGTGGGGTTTTTGTCCTGTCCTGGATGTCCTGGAACAGTGACTTCGCCGCTTTGGCGCAGTTGTCCGACTCAAATGCCGCGCCGTGCCGTTCGAATTCCGTTCGGATTGCCGCGCCGATTTTCACCAACGTCTCCTTCCAGTCCACGCCCTTGGCGTCCTTGAAGGTGATGGAAATGACGGGGTATCTGCCCTGTTCGGCGCGGTGCGCCGGATCGGCCCAGACCTTGGTGCCCTCGAAAAGGTGCGCGTTGCTCTCCGGAGTCTTCTCGAAGAATGTGCGGAGCATCCGTATCGCAAAGGTCTTGCCGAAACGGCGCGGGCGCGTGAAGAGCGCGACCGTGGCCTTGCGGTCGAGGAGGCCGGAGATGAGCTGGGTCTTGTCTGCGGACCAATAGCCCGCCTTGACGGCAGCCCAGTCGCTGTTGCCGACGGGCAGCGGCAGCCTTTTTGCCGGAATCGGTTTTTCGGGAGTGCTTTCCATGTTTGACGGCTTCCATCATACCACAATCACCCCGCGCGGCGCAACGGCGACGCCACCAGTCTTTTTGTATGTAGCCGTTGTCGCTGGCATCGGCGACGCGGGCGTCGAGATCGCGAAAGAGCCGAATGCCGTCGCGGGCGTATTTTCTCGTGTAAACCGCGAAGCCCAGGACGGCCGCAAATGGGACGAGCATGATGATCCAGTCGAGGAGTTGCATGGGGGACTCACGGTTTCAGTGAGAGGAGTGCAATCCCGGCGATGCCAAGGGCGACAGCCAGCCACCCGCCGCGCGAGAGGCGCTCGCCACGGAAGAATCGGCACCAGAAGGCAAAGAGAAGAATGCAGGTCCCGGTCGCGACGGGCATGACGACGGAGGTGATCCGCAAGGCATCCGCCGCATCTGTGGCGGCGAAGAAGCATATCTGCCCAAGCGTGACTACGGCGGCGTATGGAAGGGATATCTTCCAAACCAGACCAGGCTTCCAAATGCCCTTCGCAAGGCAGATAGTCGTCCAAAAGATCATGCCCACTGGCGCTTGGAGCGGCAGTCGCCAGGTGAGCGTCTCGGGAGAGAAGCCGGCGTATCCTGGAATCTGCCGCAGGAAACTGCCAAATCCGATCAGAGCGAACGAGCCGAAGGCGCATAGGAAATAGACGGTGTCGTTTGCGCCACCCTCTTTGGTAGGCTTGTCCCTCGCGAAGAGGAAGAGGCTGGCGAGGGCGACCGCCATGCCCGTCCACTGCGTGGCCGACGACGGGTTGTGCAGGAAGATGATGGCGCAGAGGAAGGTGATGACCATGGCGCTCTGCGCGATGCACCAGGCGATTCCCTGGCTGCCGCGGTTCATCGCGTATTTGAGGAGTAGGAAGGCGAAGATCTCCATGGTCGCGCTGGGCACGATCATTGCGGCGAGACGCAGGATTTCCCGCGCCGGCGCGGCGGCCGACGGCGCCTGCGTCAGCCACACGAAGGCGTTGAAGAGGATGCCGTTGAGAGAGAAGAAGGCGTAGAGCCTGTCCTTATCCGAAGGCGCCGCGCCGAACAGGACGCCGACGGCGCCCCATGTCAGCCCTGTGAGGAGCATCAGCAGAATGGCGGTTGTCATTGCGTCGCCGCCCCCTTCAGCACCTCCACGCTGGCTGCGGGGATGCGGCCGAGGGCGTCCGGCCCGACGTTGAGCAGGTAGTTCGCCCCGATGCGCCGCAGGTGCTCGCGGTTGGCCCGGATTTTATCAGCGCTCTTCCAGTTCTGGTCCGAAGGCTTGTAGCCCCACGACTCATTGATCGTCGCGCAAGTCTCGTAGAGCATCCCGCTCTTGTCGTCTAGGGGAATCTCGTTGTCGTCCGACGACGTGTAGTCGCATTTGCCGGCGCCGATGCGCGAGTTGATGAGGCAGCCCGGCTGGAGCGAACGCACCATGTCGTAGAGGCCGTCCGCCTGACTCTGCGTAAGGGTGGAGCCGATGTCGAACCAGATGAGGCAGAGGTCGCCGTATTGCGTCAGAATCTCCCGAATCTGCGGGAGCGCCTTGCCTTCGAAGTAGCGGCTGAAATCCTTCTTCGACTTGTCGGGGAAGTCCCAGCTGTTCGTCCAGGACGTCGGCCCGCCGCACCAGTCGTCGGGGCGGTTGTAGCCGCCGCCGTCCGGCTCGTGCCAGTCGAGGTCCTGAGAGTAGTATAGGCCGAGCTTCATTCCGTGACGGCGGCAGGCTTCGGCAAGTTCCTCCACCACGTCGCGCCCAAAGGGGGTGGCCTCGACGACGTTGAACTTCGACGCCCTCGTGCGGAACATCGCGAACCCGTCGTGGTGCTTCGAGGTGAAGACAACGTATTTCATGCCGGCGTCGCGGGCGACCTGCACCCACTCGTCGGCGTCGAAGCAGACGGGGTTGAAGGCCGCCGCGAGGCGCGCGTATTCGGCGTTGGGAATGCGGAAGTATGCCTGCGCCCATTCGGCGATGCCGGGCATGACGCGCCCCCTCCACTCCCCGCCCAGGAGCGAATAGAGTCCCCAGTGGACCATCATGCCGTATTGCGCCTCGCGGAACCACCGCTTCTGCATTTCAAGAGCGCCGTTCATGTCACTTGCCTCTGATTACAATTGCATTTGGCCCCAAAAGCACATAGGGCGCAAAGGTGGGCTATAGGGTGAAATTCAGTTTAGAAAGGTCGATTTCGAGGTCGCCGAGCGGCTTCGTGGTCTTCCATGCGCCGCGGGTGAAGTCGGGGATGTCAACTGGAGCGCCGCGCATGGCCTGGGACTTCTCCGTAATCTCGCAGAGGCAGCTCCACGAGGCGAGGTCGTACACGTCCATGTCGAGTGGCAGCCCCAGGTGGAGACAGTAGATCCAGCGCAGGTCCATGAGGAAGTCCATGCCACCGTGGCCGCCGGCCTTCTGGGCGAGGTCGCCCATCTTCTTCCAGAGCGGATGCCGGTACTTCTCCAGCAGCTCCTCCGTGCGCTTGCGGTCGAACTTCGCGCGCCAGACGTCGTCCGGGGCCTCGTGCGGCCCCGACCCCGGTTCGTCCTCCACGTCGATCCGGAGCGGGTAGTCCATGAAGATGCCGTGGGTGCCCTGGATCGTGTTCAGCCGCGTGTAAGGATGCGGCATGTGGCACGAGACGCTCAGGAGGATCATTCTGCCGTTCGCGGTGTGGATAAGCGAGGCGTTGAAGCCGCCGACCTTGTATTTCCTGAACTCCTCCAGGTTCTCGCCGTTCCAGCGCACGTCGCCCTCGCGGATGAGCTCGCTAATGGGCTTCGTCTCCATCGAGTTCAGATACTCGAAGCGGTCGCCCCGGTTGATGTTCATGTATTGCGCGACGGGACCCAGGCCGTGCGTCGGGTAGAAGTTGCCCCGGTGCGTCTGGTACCATTCGGCGCGGAACTTGCTCAGCGTGAAGCCGCGAATCTGGCCGCTGTGCCAGTAGCCGGCCTCGCCATAAACGGTGTCGCCGAGGACGCCGAGCCGGCACATGTTGAGCGCCGTCATCTCGTTCTCCCCGTAGCAGCAGTTCTCGAGCATCATGCAGTGGCGCCGCGTCGCCTCGCTCGTCTCCACGAGCTCCCAGCAGCTGTCCACGTCCATTGTCGCGGGGACCTCCACGAACACATGCTTGCCGGCCCGCATGGCGGCGAGCGCGACGGGCGCGTGGAGTTTCCACGGGCCGCAGACGTAGACGACATCCACGCCGTCCCATTGGCAGAGACCCTTGTAGGCCTCAGACCCGCAGAATTCGTGCGCCGGCGGGAACTTGTTCTCCGCAAGCCACTCGCGGTTTTTCGCGAGTGCGGCCTCGTCCACGTCGCAAATCGCCGTGACATCGACGCCCGGCATGTGGGGAAGGCGGCGGACGGCCTCGCCGCCGCGCGAGCCAACGCCCACCACGCCCACGCGAATGCGCTCCAGCTTCGGCGCGGCGAAGCCGCACATGCTCCCTGAGCCGCCTTTCCCCTTTTCACCGTTCATGATGAAACCCCTCTTGCTACTTGAAGAGAATCGTCGTCCCGATCTTCTTGCGGATGCGGAGGACGCCGTTCACCACCTTACAGTTCATATCGTTGCCGTTCTCGTCCTTCCACCCGCTGAAGTCGGCTGGCAGCTCGAATGACGCCGCCGTGATCGTGGCGATCCCAGCCTGCGAACCGTTGTCCCACACGATGACTGCGTTCGCCGGGAGGATGACCTTGCCGCCGAATACGGCGTTTTGGAGGATGCCGTTGGCGTCGGAAACCTCTATCCGGGCGTTCTCGCGGATCGTGAAGTCGCCGGTAAAGGCGTCCGTGTCACCGCCGAGGGTGAGGTTCGCCACCTCGACCGCGCCGCCGCCCGTGAGTTCGCCGGCGAGGGCGAAGTTCCCGTCGAGCGTCAGCACGGAGCCTGGCTTCACCGCCACCGACCCCGCGCCCGCAAGGGTGCCGTATTCGTTGCCGTAGCCGCGCACTTCCGCCGAAATTCCGGCGTCGAGCTGGATCCTGACCGGCGAGGGGACTGTGCCGGGGGACGAGGTGTCGAGCGTCCGCGACCCCTGCGCGTATTCAGCCGCCACTTCCTGCGCGGTCAGCGCGACGTTGAATATCTTGAACTCGTCAAACCCGCCGAGGTAGCGGCGGGTATATTCGTTTGCGGCTCCGGAGAAGCCAAGGGAGATGGATGCCCCGTCGGCAACGTTCAGGGAATAGGTGGCAGTCGTGGTGGCGACCTGAGCGCCGTCGTAGTAGAGGGTCAGCGTCTTGTTGTCGTAAACGCAGACGACATGGTGCCAGCCGCCGTCGAAGAGGTTCGACGGCTCGTAAGTGCAGGTGCCGTCGCCATCGCAGTAGTTCGCAATCGACCACCAGAGCTTGCCGTCATTAGCCCCCTTGCTAAGCCAGAGGTACGAGGCTCCGCCATTGCCCCACGTGCCGCGGCGGAAAAGCCAGACATAGTCGGTTGAAAGGCCGTACATGCCATTATCCCACCGCCCTCCGTCAAGCGGCTTGATCCAGAGGCTGTAGGAGACTGTCTGGTCGCCGTAGGGGATGCCGTTCGCCTTTGTCGTGGCGGCGGAATCCGTCTTCAAGTAGGGACTCGCGTAGTAGAGCCACTCGCCATTTCCTGGGAAATACATCGCCTTGCCGCTCACGCCGTCGGTCGAACGGATTGGCACGGCTGTCGAACCATTGTAGGTCGTCACGTCTGTCGTCGCCGTCAGTCCGGCGGTGCCGGAATCGTAGGTCAATTCGTCGGCGTCGTCGAAGGAGAGGTGGGCGACGAGGCCCCGCTGGGTCGAGGGGCGCTTCATCGCGAGGGCGCCGGACTGCATCCGGAGGGTCACCTCGTCCTGCCCGTTCGAGCAGATGGCGCCCCGGAGCGACAGCGTCGCGTTGGCGTTGTGCGTCACCGTGCCGCCGTCGGTGACGGCCGTCACGTCCATGACGGAGCCGTCGGCGTAGATGTCGTTCGCCGTGCGGCGGTTCGACGTTGCGCCCCAGTTCCCGAGGTTCTCCACGGCGCCGCCGGCGGACGCGCCGCGCCAGACGAGGACGTCAGAGTCGAACGCCACCGCGCCCGCGTTGTAGGCGGCAAGAATCTCGGAGGCGTCCAGCGCGCGGTTATAGACCTTGATGTCATCGACACTGCCGGCATACCGTTTCAACAGGTAGTTGTCGCCGTTTTCGCAATAGTCTCCGAAGAGGAGTGGCCTGTCGTCGCCCATCGTGATGTCCTTTGGCAACAACGTCTCGGCGACCTTCTGCCCGTCATAGTAGAGGGCGAGCGTCCTGTTTGCATGGGTCGCGGCGATGAAGTGCCAGTTACCGTCGAACAGGCTTGGCACCTCGTAGAGGGCGGAAGTTTCGGGGGCGTCATACGCGCCGACACCGAAGGCGATCTTCGGGTTGCCGGTTGTCCCGTCCTTGCGGATGTAGATGTTTTTGTGCGAGTACTCGTCGCCATACCATTCGTAGGTGGGGGAGCCATGCCGCAGGACAAAGCTCAACGTCCCTATGCCATAGGAGTCCCAGGTTTGCCATCCCGGAGACGGCTTTATCCAGAGCGAATAGGTCACCGCCTGGCTGCCATAGGGGATTCCGTATGCGGAGCCGAACGACGCGCCAGGCACTTCCATGTAGTTGTTCTGCCACCAGCCAGTCGCTGTCGCCAAGCCGCGCACGATTGGTGCCGCGCAGGACGTCGGGTAGCCCACGGGCTCGGAGAAGCCCGACACGACAGTGCTGTACACGGTTCCGATTTCCGCCTGCCGGACGGAATCAAAGCCCCAGTGCGCGGCGTCGTCGAACGTGAAGTGGGCGACGAGGCCCTGCTCGGAGGCGGCCGTGTGCATTGCCATTCCAATGGCGAGCGTCACGGCGAGAGTCTTGGTGGTCTTTGTGATGTTCATTTACTTATTCCTTTCGGGGTTTAGGGTTAGTAGTTAAGAGGTTATTCGCGGCCGGGGCGTTCCACGCCTGACCAGTCGCCGCCGTAGATGATGTCGCGCCACGTCACGAGGCCGTTGCCGTCGTAAACGGTGATGCGCTCGCCGGAGCCGGAGCGGGTGAATACGCAGTTGGCGACCAGAAGCGCCTCGCTGTTCCCAGTCTGGCGGAAAATCGTCAGGTCGTTGAGGCCGTAGTCGCGGTTGTTGTAGTAGCTGCAGCCAAGGACGCGCACATCTGTCGCGTTGCGGATGTCGAAGCCTGTCTGCGATGTGTCCGCGTAGCAGTCGCGGAGGATGGTCGAGTCCCCCTCGACGCGGAATGATGTGGATTCTGGGAGCATCTCCGGAATGTCGCCGGGGGTCGAGGGCGACAGCGACCCGCCCCACACGTGGAAGCGCGTCAGGCGGTTGGAGCGACCCGCCACCACCACGCCGGTTGTCCAGTCGAGGATGTGGATGTCGGTGTAGTGGCCACCGTCGCCCTGGACGAGCATCGCCGTGTTCCCGGCAAGGCCATGCTTGCGGCAGATGAAATAGAGGCCCCTCGCGACAACATCCGAGCCTTCCCCGCCGACGTGGAGACCGTAGTTTTTGCCGTTGAGGATCTTGATGTCATCGAGCGACTGCCGGCAGGAGTCTTCGAGAGAGAGGCAGGAGGCGAGGCCGTTGCCGTCGATGGCGCCGCCCCGGATGAAGCACAGGGCGTCGGGGTTTCCCAAGACTCCGCCATTCCTCACGCGAAGCACGTAGTCCATTTCCGCCACGGCCTTCAGCTTGGCCGACTTGTGCATCAGGAGCGAGCAGCGGTTGGTGACGACCAGCGCCGAGGCGATCTCGTAGTCGCCGCGCGGCAGGTAGAGAACGCCGCCTGTCGTCGCGTCGATGGCGCGCTGGAGGCGCGGCGCGTCGTCCGTTTCGCCCGCAATGCGGGGAAAGTCCCCGGCGGAGGTGTCCGCCGTGAGCGGAACCGATGTGGCGGAGGCGGGATCGGGTGTGTTCATCACGGCGTTGTAGGCGGCGAGGACCTCGTCGTCGCCGAGCGCGCGGTTGTAAACCCTGAGGTCGTCCACGGCGCCTATGTATTTGTATTGCGTCCACGGGGAGTACCAGTCGGAGGACGGCAGCATGAACCCCAGCCACAGCGCGGAGGAGTCGGCGATGTTGCAGTCGCCGCCCAGCGTCTGCTCGACCTTGTTCGTCGCGTCGTAGTACAGCGTGAGCTTCCGATTGGAATAGGTTGCCACGATGAAATGCCAGTTTCCGTCAAAAGCCGTTGGCGACTGGTAGATTGCCGACGTTGACGCAGTCCAGGTGTTCCCTGCGGCAAAGGCGATCTTCGGGCAGTTGTTGTCCCCCTTTACAAGCCAGATGGCGTGGTGGTCCGTGTCGTTGCTCCATTCGCTGCCATTGTAGCCGCGCCGCAGGAGCGTGCACATCGTGCCAAGCGAGTCGTCTCCCCAGGACTGCGCCGGATTGATCCAGATGGAATACGTGACATCCTGGTTCCCGCAGGGAATCCCCTGGGAGGAGGAGAAGTCCGCTCCCGGCACGAGCATGTAGTTGTTGTTGTACCAGGCGGGCTGGAACGACATTCCGTTGACGATCGCGCCTTCGCAGGAAACGGGGTCGCTGGCGGCGGAAAGCTGTTTCCCAATTTCGCCGACATCCGCCTGCCGGACGGAGTCGTAGCCGAAGCGGGCCGCGTTGTCGAACGTGAAGTGCGCGACAAGCCCCTCCTCGGAGGCATTGGAAACGAAGGCGATTCCCGCAGTGAGCGCCGCAAGGGCCTTTGTTGTTTTCGCAAGGTTCATCGCAAGTTCCCTCCTATTCCTGCTCTCCCGCCAGCTTGGCGTTCGGCGACTCAAGCGCCTGGCCCGGGGCGGCGTCGCGGTCGGGGCGTTCGATGCCCGACCAGTCGCCGCCCGCGTAGATGATGTCGCGCCACTTCACAAAGCCGTTTCCCTCGTAAACGCGGATGCGCTCGTCGGGGCCAGTGCGCGTGAAGACGCAGTCGCCGACGAGCAGCGCCCCGCTGTTTCCGGTCTGGCGGACGATGAGGAGGTCGTTGAGCCCATGGTCCCGGTTGTTGAAGAAGCTGCAGCCAAGGATGCGCACCTCCCAGGCGTTGTGGATGTCAAAGCCGATTTGCGCGGTGTCCGCGTAGCAGTCGCGGAGGATGGTGGAATGGCCCTCGATGCGGTAGGCGGTGGAGCCGGGGAGCATCTCCGGGATGTCGCCGGGGTGCAGCGGCGGCAGCGATCCGCCCCACACGTGGAAGCGGGTCAGGCGGTTGGAACAGCCCTTGACCACCACGCCGGTCGTCCAGTCGAGGATGTGGACGTCGGTGTAGTGGCTGTCGTTGCCCTGGAGGAACATCGCGGTGTTGCCGGCGAGGCCATGCTTGCGGCAGAGGAAGTAGAGGCCGTTGGCGACAATCTCCGCGCCGCCGCCGCCAACGTAGAGGCCGTACTGCTTGCCGTTGAAGATCTTGATGTCGTCGAGCGACTGCCGCCAGTAGGATTCGAGCGCGAGACAGGAGGCGAGACCGTTGCCGTCGATTGCGCCGCCCCGGATGAAGCAGAGGAAGTCGAGGTAGTCCCAAACGCCACGGTGCCGTACGCGCACCACATAGTCCATCTCCGCCACGGCGCGCAGCGTGGCCGATTTGTGCATCAGGAGCGAGCAGCGGTTGGAGATGACCAGAGGCGAGGCGATGTCATAGGTTCCGCGCGGCACGTAGAGGACGCCGCCCGTCGTCGCGTCGATGGCCCGCTGGAGGCGCGGCGCATCATCCGTTTCACCCCGCTGGCGGGGGAAGTCCGCGACGGATGTGTCGGTCTCGGGCGGGGCAGGGGCCGGGACGACGAACGAGCCTGACAGCAGCAGCGCCGCCGCGACGAGCGCCGGGGCGAGGAGGAGTGCCAGTCCACGTTTGCTCCACTTATTAAAGAGTTTTGCTGCGGTGAGTTTCATGGTGTTTTCTGTCTATGTGGGCTGGATTTGTCAGTGGATGATGAAAACCGTCCCGCTTTTCCAGGTGTTGCCGATGCGGAGCCTGGTGCCGTTCACAACGCGGACAATGAGGTCATGGTCCTTTTCGTCCTGCCATGCGCCGAAATTGGCGGGCAGCTCGAACGATGTCGCCGTAATTGTGGCGACGCCGTTCCGCGGGCCGTTGCCCCAGATGACCGTTGCCGCTGCCGGGAGCACGACCTTGCCGCCGAACGTGGAGGACAGCATGCGCCCGCCCGCGTCAGACACCGCAATCGTCGCGTCCTCGGCAATCGTGAAGACTCCGGTGAAGGCGTCGGTGTCGCCGCCGAGCGCGAGGCCCGCAGCCGAAACAGCGCCGCCGCCGGTGAGTTCGCCTGCAAGGGCAAATGTGCCGTCTAGCGTCAGCGCCGAACCCGGGGCGACGTTTGCCGAACCCGCGCCCGAAAGCGAGCCGTATTCGTTTCCAAGACCACGCACGTCCGCCGTCGTCCCGGCGTCGAGGCGAATGTTGAATGTCGATGGTGTCAGGCTGGGCGACGTCGTGTCGAGCGTCCGCGACTGTAGCGCATATTCCGCCGCCACTTCGGCGTCCGTGAGGGCGACGTCGAAAACCTTGAACTCGTCGAAGCCGCCAAGGTAGCGGTCGTAGTTCTCGGACTGCCCCTTGCCGGCCCGGTTGTTGCCCAGGATGATTGGCGACCCGTCGGCCACCTTCAGCTTTATGTCCACCGCCTTCTCGGCCACCTTCGCGCCGTCGTAGTAGAGCTTCAGCGTCTGCGAGGCGTATGCGCAGACGACATGGTGCCAGTTCCCGTCGAAGAGGTTTGTTGGCTCATAGGTGGCCGTGTAGTCCGCCCCCGCGTAGTCCGCGATGGACCAGAGCAGCCTGCCGTCGTTGCTCCCCTTTTCCAGCCAGAGGTAGGTGGCGTTTCCGTTCCCCCAAGTGCCGCGCCGGAAAACCCATTTGAAACGGCTTGCCGCAAGCCCCGTCATGTTGTCGTTCCACCTTCCGGTGGCATACGGCTTGATCCAGAGGCTGTAGGTGACCGCGTCGCTGCCGCAGGGGATGCCGTTGGCCTTTGTCGTGGCGGCGGAGTCGGTCTCCATCCAGGTGCTGGGCCAATAGCCCTCAGTCCCCCTTCCGGGGAAGAACATCGCCTTGCCGTTCACGCCGTCGACCGACTGGATTGGCAGCGCGGCGGACGCCGTGCCGTTGTATGCCCAGACGCCGGTCGTCGCGGCCAGGGCGGCGGGGCCGCCATCCAAAAGCATCTGCGACGGGTCGTCGAACGAGAAGTGCGCGACAAGGCCCCGCTGGGTTGAGGGAGTCCGGATCGCGAGGGCGCCGGACTGCATCCGCAGCGTCACGTTGTTCGTGCAGATTGCGCCATTAAGCGCCAGCGTGGCGTTGGCGCCGTGCGTGATCGTCGCACCGTCGTCCACATCAGCCACGTACAGGAGGGGACTTGCGGCATAGACCTCCTCCGCCGTGCGGAGGTTGGAGTCGGCCACCCAGTGGCCGAGGTTTTCCACTGCGCCGCCGGCCGCCGGGCCGGTCCAGGCGAGGATGTCGGAGTCGTGCGAAACTACGCCCGCGGTGTAGGCGGCGATGACCTCGGCGGCGGTGAGTGCGCGGTTGTAAACCTTGATGTCGTCCACGCCGCCGCTGTAGCGATGCGCCACATACTTGTCGTAGTTGCCGGCCTCGTGCCCGAAGATGAGCGGTCTGTCGTCGCCCATGGTGACATCCGCCGCCACCGTTGTTTCGGCCTTCCTCTGGCCGTCGAAGTAAAGGGTGAGCTTCCGGTTCTCGTAGGTCGCGGTGATGAAGTGCCAGCTTCCATCGAAGAGTTCCGGCGCTTCGTAGATGGCGGACGTCGCCGCGACGTCCCAGACGCCCACGCCGAAGGCAATCTTCGGGTTGCCGGTCGAGCTGTCCTTCCGGATATAGATGTTCTTATGTGACAGCGGTTCGCCGTTTGACACGTCTCCGTACCATTCGTAGCCTGGCGAGCCATGTCGCAGAAGACAGCATGTGTCCCCCACCCCGATACTGCTGCTCGTCTGCCAACTCGGAGTTGGCTTGATCCAAAGCGAGTAGGTGACGGGCTGGTTCCCGTAGGGGATTCCCTGCGCGGAGCCGAAGGAGGCGCCGGGCACCTCCATGTAATTGTTCTGCCACCAGCCCGTTGCGGTTGCCATGCCGCTCACGACGGGGGCTTCGCAAGAGGTCGGTTCCGCCACGGCAGCCGACATGATGCTGGTGTTGTACACGGTTCCGATTTCCGCCTGGCGGACGGAATCGAAGCCGAAACGGGATGCGTCGTCGAACGTGAAGTGCGCAACGAGCCCATTTTCGGTAGTGATGTGCGGGAGGGGCGATCCTGTGGTGTCGCTGTCGGGGCGGGCGATGCCCGTCCAGTCGCCTTCGTAGAGGATGTCGCGCCAGTCCACGAGGCCGTTGCCGTAATACACGCAAATTCGCTCGTCGGTGCCGGAGCGGGTGAACTCGCAATCGGAAACGAGCAGCGACCCGCTGTTGCCGGTCTGCCGGACAACGAGCAGGTCGTTGAGGCCGCAGCTGCCGTCGTTGGAGAAGTTGCATCCGAGGAGCCGCACCTCCCAGGCGCCGACGATGTCGAAGCCAATTTGGGCGGTGTCCGCGTAGCAGTCGCGGAGTATGGTGGAGTCGCCCTCGACGCGGAAGGCCGTGGAGCCGGGGAGCATCTCCGGGATGTCGCCGGGATTCGTGGGCGGCAGTGTCCCGCCCCTCACGTGGATGCGTGTCAGACGGTTGGAGCCGCCCTTGACCACGACGCCGGTTGTCCAGTCGAGGATGTGGATATCGGTGTAGTGGCTGTCGCCCCCTTGCAGGTACATCGCCGTGTTTCCGGCGAGGCCGTGCCGGTCGCATAGGAAGTAGAGTCCGTTCGCGACAATCTCCGCGCCACCGCGGACAACGTAGAGGCCATACGTCTTTCCGTTGAGGATCTTGATGTCGTCGAGCGACTGCCGCCAGTAGTTTTCAAGCGAAAGGCAGGATGCGAGGCCGTTGCCGTCGATGGCGCCGCCCTGGATGAAGCAGAGGAAATCGAGGTGGTCCCATATGCCCTGATGCCTCACGCGAAGCACATAGTCCATCTCCGCCACGGCCCGAAGCGTGGCCGACCTGTGCATTAGAAGCGAGCAGCGGTTGGAGATGACCAGCGTCGAGGCGATGTCGTAGTCGCCGCGTGGCAGGTAGAGGACGCCGCCCTTCGTGGCGTCAATGGCCCGCTGGAGGCGCGGTGCATCATCTGTTTCACCAGCGAGGCGCGGGAAGTCCGTCAGCGAGGTGTCCGCCGCATCTGGGGCAGCGCCGAATGCGGAAGAAGCGCAGAATGCGACTATTGCTAACAGAAAAGATGCGGTCAACAGGCGCTTCCGGCGCGGGGAAACTGTTTGTGACGAGCCATCCATTACCTTGTGCCTTGAGGTGAGTTTATAAAGCCGCCCAACGGCGGGCGACGCAAATAATTCTATCATGCAATGGGTGCGGAAAATCGCCCCCTTGAAAAAACCTGCTTTTGCAGGTTGAAAAAAGTCAGGCGCATTTTAATGGGCTGCAAATTGCAATTTGTCGATTAGTAGCCCAAAATCTCGCTATTTTTGTGGAAAAACGGGCTGCAAAATGACATTTTTGCATTTAATAGCCCGAATTGTCGATTTGAACAGGTTCATTTCTTTTAGAGATTATTGTCCATTTGTCATGGTGGCAAACATGTCAAGGAAGAGTTCTGCTTGTTGTGGCGAATGTGGGCGCTTTGGTATAATCATTCCATGCCAAAACCTGATTCCAAGTATCTTGAAATCGCGGCGACACTGAAGCGCGAGATTCTCGAAGGCAAATACGAGGACAGCGAGCGCTTCCCCAGCGAGGAGGCCCTCGCCCGTCGTTTCGGCGCGAGCCGCCCCACCATCGAGCGCGCCCTCCGCGAGCTCAAGCGCGCCGGCCTGCTTGAGGCTCGCGCGGGATCGGGCTTCTACCTCACCTTCGCCGCGCGCAACGCCACAGGCGTAATTGGCCTCATCGCCCCCGACTACGGCAAGATCGACTTCTTCACCGACCTCTGCGGCTCAATTGCTGAGGCCGCCCGCGCCGAGGGCTACGGCGTCCTGCTCGGCGACGCCACCGCGCCTGGCTCCAAAAACCGCGCCGCCTTCGCCGTCTCGCTCGCCAGGGCCTTCGCCGAGCGCCGTACCGCCGGCGTCCTGCTGGAACCCGTCGATCTCGTGCCCGACTCCCACGTCGCCACCCGCCGCGTGCTGGACATCCTCGCCGAAAAGCACATCCCGGTCGTCCTCCTCGACCGCGACTACGTCCCGCCGCCGGCCCGCAGCGAGTTCGACCTCGTCGGCATCGACAACTTCGCTGCCGGCTACCGACTCGGCCGCCACCTCATCGACGCCGGGGCGCGGAGCATCCGCTTCCTCACCCAGAGCGACTACGCCAGCACCATCCGCAGCCGCATCCACGGCGTCGCCCAGGCGGCCATTGACGCCGGTCTGGCGTGGAACGCCTCGTGCGTCGTGGAAACCGACCCCGCCGACGTGGCGGCCTTCCGCCGCCTGATGCGCGGCAAGGGGCGTCCCGACGCCTTTGTCTGTCGCAACGACCCTCTCGCGGCGCGTCTCCTGCAGACGCTATCCGCGTTGAACGTCAAGGTGCCGGGCAAGGTCAAGGTCGCCGGCTTCGACGACGCCAAGATCGCGACGCTGCTCAACCCGCCGCTCACGACGATACGCCAGCCAATAGCGGAGCTGGCCTCTACGGCGGTCGCTTCGCTCCTGCAGCGAATCAGGGAGCCAAGCCTCGCCCCGCGCGCGATTCTCCTCGACGCCCCCATGGTCGCCCGCGCCTCCACCGGCGCATAGCGGCGTGTCCGTCTGAAGCGACGGCGGACAGTCTGCCTTGCAGGGAGAGAAACTTGAGAGGTGGGAGTCGCGCCTACTCCGCCACTATTTCGTAGAGAAAGGTTGCGTTTTCAGGATCGGCGGCGACATTGGCGATAAAGGCGAGCCTGCCATCTGGCGTCCGGGTATGCGCAACTTCGCGGACACGCCGCCCGGCGGTGTCTAGCGCGAAAACGGTGAATCTGCCCGGCCCGATGGCAAGCGCGACTTCCGCCCTTCCGGCGCGGACGAGATGTGGCAAATGGCCCCATTTCAGGAGGACGCGGCGCGTGTCGTCCTCGAATGTCTGCCCTTCGTTGCAGAGGTCGGTGAGGTGCGAGATGAGGATACGGCGCGACTCCGTCAGAGAACGCCTGTCGAGGGAGGCGGCAAAGACTGTTGCCGGGGATCCCGGCGACGAAACAGCGAGTGCCCCAGCCGTGAACCCGCCACTCTCCGCGAAGCCGCCGCACGTGCGGGGCGTGACAACCGTGAACGACCCCGCCTCGCGGTCGGTGGAGACGGCGGAGTCTTCGCCGACGCCCATGTCGCCTCGTAGGAAGAGGAGCAGCGCGGCGCGGTCAGCGGCCATTGTGAGGGCGTCGCCGGAAAGCTCGAACCACCTAGCCGGCGTCTTGTCGAGTTGGTCGAGGGTAGGCTCGTTCACGGCCCAGTCGAAGCGCCATATCGCCGCCCAGTCCTCGCGCGCCGCCTGTGCGCCCGCGACGAGCCCGCCCATGTGGCGGAACTGGTTCGGCCCGGAGTAGCAATATTCGCTAGCCGCGAAGGGCTTGTCGGGCACCCTTACTGCTGAGCAGAGTTCCATTGCGTTCACGCCGCGCGCCCGCACGGGATTCTGGCCGTGCCCCACAGACGGGCAGGCCCAGCTGTTTGAAGGAAAGGACGGGTGGTCCCAGTACCAGTGTTCGTCAACATAGTCGCAGAGGGCGGCCCGCACGGGGCGGTAGGCCTCGTTCTCCATTCCGGCGCTCATGTCGGAGAGAAGCGCCTTGACGCCCAGTTCGTCCTTGAGAAAAACTCGCATCCGTTCGAGAAAGCGTCCTTCAAGTCCGGCAATGAAAGGCATGACTACGGCCATTTCGTCGGTCTTGTCCCAGGGCTTTCCTGCGGGGATTACCTCGTAGGGGCAGCCCACGCGGGCGGCGTATTCCTTCCAGAGCGCGACGTATTCGGGGTGGCGGTTCAGCTTCTCCAGACCACCGATGCCGATGTGCCCCTCGTTGACGACTGCGACGAAGGCAACGGTCGGGTCGTCGGCCCAACGCATTCCCGTGTAGGGATTGACATGCTCCATCCAGGCGCGGGCGAAGGCGCAAAGATTGGAATAGGCCGCCTCGTTCACGAGGACAAGCTCCTTGAACTCCTCGAAGCCGATGAAGCCGTCCCGGTCCTGGCCGATGGCGCGCCACGGGACACGGCGCGAAACGAATAGGTCGGTGGTGACGTAGAGGCCGTTCCGGGCGCAGGCGGCTACGAAGGCGTCGAGTCGGTCGAGGCGTTCGGGGTTGATGGTCGTGCCGTCGGCGGAGCCGGCGACGAGGCCGTTGTCGTGGTGGTGAAGGCGAAGGGCGTTGTATCCTCGCCGACGCAACTGCCGGACGAAGGCCTCTGAGCGCTCCGTCGGGGCGAAGTTGGCGTCGCCGCAGATGTTAACGCCGTAGAAGCGTCGCGCCACGCCGGGGGAATCCTCGAACTCGAAGTGGGGGCCGCTGGCGACGACGCGCTGGAGGCGGCCTGTCGGCGTGTCGTCAAAGAGGAAGGAGAAGTCGAGGGCGCTACCTTCCGCGACCTCGTTCTCCACGCGCAGCGGAATCCATTCCGGGCCGCGCGTGACCACAATCGGCTCGGCGAGTGTGACGGAAGTGATGAAAAGCAGAAGGGGAAGCAGGTTTTTCATGGCATAGATGGTGTCTCAGCGGAAATGGATTTTCCCGCAGTGGTAGCGGCGATGTCCGTCTTCTTCGGCGTCGATGGGAAGGGCGACGCGCGGGGTGCCGTCGGCCTCGCCGACGGAGAGCCACACGTCGTAGTCGCCGGGGAAGGTGAGCGGAGCCACCCAGCGGCCCAGGGTGAAGGAGGCGGAAAAGGAAGTGGGGCGCGGCTGAGCGCCCCCCGGCAAGACGCTTAAGTCGCACGCGCTCCCGGCGAGGATGGCGACGATGGCGCCGGCGGCGTCCTTGACCGTGAGACATGGATAATATGGTCGGTAGGCGGGGGCGACGCCGGCGTTGCGGAAGCGCCAGTGCACCTCAAAGGGCTCTGCCTTATCGCCCACGACGACTTCGCGTGGCCATTCGACGCTCTCAGGAACGAAGCGGTAGCCGAGGCGGCGGTTGATGCAGCCGATTGTCTCGCGGCCGTCGGCAAGGATGTCGCGCGGGTTGCCGTGGATGGAGAGGAAACTTGCGTGGTGGTCCTCAACGGCTTTTTCGAGCAGCGACCAGTCCCATGCGCCGGTTTTCAGGCTCTCATGGTAATGCTGGTGTTCAAGAATGACCGGCATTTTCGGCCAGTAGCGCGCCGCCTGGGCGGCATGATACCACGAGTATGGCGCAGCCTGGACCATTATGGAATCATCGCGCCATGTAATGCCCAATGACCGTGCATAGGCGAGAAGCGGCGGAGCGGGGTCGGGGTTCGAAGGACCGGAGATGTCGTCGCTTAGGACGAGCCACGTGCGCTTGAAGTGCTTTCGGTAGAGGTCGATATGGAGGCGCGCGTCGATGTCTGTCTTCTCCTGAGGGACGCGGCTTGCGCCGTGGGTGTGGCCCTCGCCCCATGTGCCGTAACTGCCGATATCCACAAATGCCACCTCGGGGCGGCCGTCGTAGCGGGCGGCGAATGCGGAGAGAAAGGCGTCCAGCTTGGCGAGGAAGACGGGGTCGGCGTAGTCGGGATCGACGAGCTTGCCGGCGAGGCGAGGACCTCCGCTCTCGCCGAAGCCGAAGTTGTAGCGTATGCCCTTGGCCCCGGCGTCGAAAACCCACTTGGGCGTGGCGTATTCAATCCACGACTCGGAGCAGGTGATGCGGAAGGCGACTTGGCCGTCGCGCTCAATCCAGCGCTGGGCGGGCGTGTCGAGTGCGCTCCAGTTGAAACGCCCCTCCTCCGGCTCGACGTAGGCCCATGGGAGGCGCAGATAAACCGTTGAGCAGCCGGGGAACCACTCGGCGGAATCGCCCTGCGGCAGCAGTGAGCCATAGTTCTTGGGCACATTGGAATAGAAGTGCATCGTCCACCCCATGCCGGGGTTGACGAGCGCGCGTCCGTTGTCGGAGAAGCGGGCGCCGGCGGTCTTCTGGTTCTCCATTTCCCTAGCGCACAATGATGACGAATACGGATGGCGAGTATGCGACTGCTATGTTATCGACCAGCAGGCGGGAGTCTGTCGTCACAAACGGGCTGTCGGCCTTGACGCCTTTGGCCTGGACGGCGACGCACGAGACTCCGCCGAGGCTTTGGGGTGACATTCTAAAGGGCATTGCCGAAAATGTCGCGACCGCGCCAGTAGTAGGCGTAGACGTCGCGAGCGTCGGTTGCGCCGTCCCCATGTCAAAGACCGAAACATCGGATGAGCCGGCTTTCGATAAGTCGGACTCCACGACGAAGCGATACCAGTGCCCGGCAGTCGCAGTTCCAAAGGTCTGCCATGTGCCGCCGCCAGCGCCGTCGCCGTTGTAGGCGGCGAAGACGCCATTGCTGATGCCAGCGCCACTTGCAGCCCACTTGTAGTAGGCGCCATCTCCGCCGCTGAGGTTGCCTTCGTGGAACTGGTCTCCGCCCAGCCAGATGAACGCCCAGCCGTTGTTGCCCTCCCATGCGCTTGGCGCGCAGATGTCGAACTGCGTCTTCGTTTTGCCGCTATTGAAAAGACCGCCGAGGTCGTGTGCGGCGAAGACGGATGAAGCACTGCCGACAGCGCCGAAGCCGAGGGCCTGGTTCCCGCCGCCTACGAGCACGATGTCGCCAACAGTGGTGCTGAGGCGCGTCCAGCCGTCAATGCCGACAGGGCTCTTGTCCATCGTTCCGACAAGCTGGTCTTCATAATCTCCGTAGCCCCAGACCGTGCGCTTCGAGAAGGTGTCGGAGTAGATGAGCGACTTCGACCCGCCCGTTGGCGTGTGCCATACGCACACATTGTCGAAGTAGGTGACCGACCAGTAGCTTGCAAGTGCGAAACTGGAAATGGAGGAGACCGAATTCAGGGACGCAATCCCCGTCTTAGAGTAGAGCAACGTGCCATCGGCCGATCCAAATGCCGGGTGCGTGGCTCCGGCGGTCTGGCGGAAGACGGAGAAGTCGTAAGTCTTGGCGTCGAGATCGACTTCAACTACAAGGCGCAACCAATTGGTGCTGACAACCCCATCACCAGGTTTTACAGCGCCGGAACTCGTCCAATAGGCAACCTTGCGATTCACGACGCCATCGATCGTGACCTTTTCGCCTGAAATGCCGCCTCGGGCAATGCACCCGCTAGCATACGTGTCTTTGTTCCCGGCGTAAAGAATGTCGCTGCCAAGCGCCACGTATGCCCAGCCACTGTCGCCTAGAGACGTCGAGCGGGTGTCGGCGGCAATGCAAACTTTGCCGCTGGTGAAGGTCTGCCCGAGCGTGTGTCCTGCCCAGTCGAACTTCGTTGTGTCGTCCGTTGTCTGGCCTACGACGTCATTCTGGTAGGAGACCGTCTTGAGCGTGCCGGTTTGATCCTTGTTCAGGCGGCGCCAGCCGTCCACGCCGATAGGCTGGACCTGGAGCGCGGAATTTTGGGCGGCGAGAAGGTTTGTTCCTGTCGCGTATGTGAAGACATTCGTCGCTGGCGTGGTGGGAGTCGCGTATGATGTGGCTGTTGTGGCGTTGGCAAGGACGCGCGAGCGCCGCGTGGTGAAGTCGTTGACATAGCATTCCACGCCATTGTGTGAGATGCGAATGTTGTCGAAACACGCGGCCTGGCTCGGATCCGATCCGTCCGCTCCGCCATGCGGGGTATAGCTTACCAGGCCAATGGCTGAAATTTCATTCTTCACGTTTTCAGAAAAGTCAATGGGGCCTGTGGAAAAGGCTGGCGCATTCGGTGTGGCCATGTCGAGAGTCGGGTTTCTGTCGGCACCGAGGTCGTACCAATCGACGCTCCAAGTGCGCGCGTCGATGTCCACTGTCACGACAGCCCTGTACCAGTGGGCGGCGACTGCCCCGGCATCCTTGTCCCCGCCTTTTCGCCAGAACTTGAAGGCGCCGCCGTCCACCACGACGCCTACTGCTGCTGCGGCGAAGGTCATGTAATTCCCGGCGGGCGTTTCTGGGGAGAAGAATGTCTCGTCCCCCACCATGAACCTGGTGCCGCTTGAATTCCCCCAGCCGTTGTAGGGATTCGGGGCCCTGAAATCGACTTTCGCCACCACGGTGCCGCTTGTGAACGTATTGCCAATGCGGTGCTTGACGATGACGTGGCGATTTTCGTTTGAAGGGTCGCAAAGTGCTGCGCACTGGTTGCCGCCGACGGATATGACACGGGCATTTGCGGCGCCATTGTTGGCTCCCCTGATCCAGTTGTCCTGAAGGTCGCTTTGGTGGCTGACGGCACCGAACACGTCCGTGTAGGAGTCGTTCACCATCTTTCCGACGGAATACGACACCTCGCGCCATTCGCCGTAGGGAATTGCCCCGGCGCTTGTGCGCGTGGCGAAGTCATTTTGATAAATGACGTCTGCAGCGAAACCCGCAGATGGTATGGCGAGCGCACAGGCGGCGAGGATGGCGTGTTTTGTCTTTGACTGGTTCATTGCTTTTCCTTGTGTTTCGGGTGAGTTGATGCGACGCCCCAACGAAGAGCGACGCAAACAATTGTATCACGCCTAAACGGCAAGGAGTGGCAACTTTGCCAAAAAAATTTTAAGGCTCAGATGCGGTTGCGGGCGCGGAACTCGCGCATCGACATCTTCATGTGCGAGCGGAAATGGTCGCGGAGGGCGCGTCCGGAGCCGAAGCCGCAGAAGTCGGCAATCGCGTCGATGGAGGTGTCAGTCGCGGCAAGGAGCGTGCAGGCCTTTTCAAGGCGGACATGCAGGATTTCGTCCAGCACCGAGTGTCCCATCGCCTCGCGGAAGCGCAACTCAAAGAGCCAGCGCGATCCGGGGAAGTGGGAAATGAGCTGCGCTGCTGTGAGGCCGTCGCATGCCTTACGCCGGATGAGCTCGACGGCAGCCAGGATGTTCGGCTCGCGCCGGCCATGCCCCCGCGTCGATTCACGCCGCACCGCCAGCAGCGGGCCAACGGATACTTCCGTTTTCATTTTCCCTGCCACAAAGGACGCAGAGTTCTCAAAGCCTTTGCTCTTCTTTGAGTCCTTTGTGGCCCAAAAATTGTCTAGCATTTTCGCGGCCAGGAATCCCGCGTTCTCGAAATCGACCTGGATGCTGGAGAGCGTCGGCTTGGAGACATCGCAGATGGCCGGGTTGTTGTCCACGCCAAGGAGCGCTAGGTCCTGCGGGATGCGGAGCCGCGCCATGCGGGCGGCCTCGACAACATCGGCGGAGGTCTGGTCGTTCACTGCGAAGACTGCCGTCCGGCGCGGCAGGTGCGCCAACCATTCGGCAAGGCGACCTGTTTCGCCAGCAATGTCATCGTCCATTGGGTGTTTGAAGGAGAAGGAGAAGATATTCGCGCCGGCCTTCGCAACGGCGGCCTTGAAAGCCTTCACCCGCAAATCGGGCCAATTCCCCTGCGCAAGGCGGAAATCGACGACGGCGTAAGCGGCCGGCCGGCACGACGACAGCTCGTCGAAGGCGGCGCGGCCTATTGCCTCGTTGTCGATGGGGAGGCGGACGAAGCGTCGGCCGCGCGGCGTCGCGACGCAGTTGACAAAGACGGCGGGCAGGCCACCGAAAAGGGAGGCAGGGAGGTCGCAGGGGCCGTCGCCGCACTCGACGACAAAGCCTAGCGGGCGCGCCGCGCTGAACGCCTTTCGGAGCGCCCCGGCTTTCGCCTCGTCCCACGACATGGAGCGGACATCCCATCTCCGGGCCGCCGCGTAGCGGCACATGCCGTCGCGGATTAGGCCGCAGACCCGGAACTTGAAAGACGCGCTGAGGAATATGACTTGCGGACGAGCCATAATTCATCGGCAAATTTCAGCGCTAGAGCGCGGCGAGGAAGGCATCGACCTCGGCGGCGAGGGGAATGGAGTCGGCGGCGCCTCGGCGCGTTACCGATATCGCGGCTGCGGCGGATGCGCGGCGCAGGGCGGCGGCCTCATCCATTCCTGCGGCCTTGGCCGCCAGGTAGTATCCGGTGAAGGTGTCGCCGGCAGCTGTCGTATCGACGGCCTTCACGCGGAATGACTCGCAGCGAATCGCCTCGCGCCCTTGCGCGAGCGACTCGCAGCCGTCGCCGCCGAGCGTAATGACGCGGTCTGCCAGCATCGCCTTGCCGCCAAGCGCCTGCAGCGCCGCCTCCTCGGTTTCGTTGACGAGGAAAAGGTCAACCAGCTCCAGTGGCAGCGCGGCTATCTTCTCGTCAAAGGGCGACGGGTTGAGGACGATGCGCATCTTGCGGGCTTTCGCCTCACGCATGGCATCTGCGACGGCGGAGGTCTCGTTCTGGCAGAGGAGGATGTCGCCGGGGGCGGCGTCGGCGAGCGCTGCGCGCGCGGCTTCCGCAGTGATGGCGCCGTTGGCGGCCGCGAAGACTATGATGGCGTTGCGCCCGTCGCGATCGACTTGGATGATCGCGTGGCCGGTGGGCTTGTCCACGACCGCGATGCGCGTCGTGTCTGCGCCGGCGTCGCCCAGCATGGCCACGAGCTGCGCCCCGTCGGGGCCCACTGCGCCTATGTGGCGGACGGCCGCGCCGGCGCGCGCCAGGGCGATGGACTGGTTGAAGCCCTTGCCTCCGGGCGACTCCAGCAGCGCCGACGCGGAAGTGGTTTCGCCCTGGACGACGACGTGGTCCAGCGCGTATGAGCGGTCGATGTTGATGGATCCTAAGTTGAAGATGGTCATGCGAGGGCTCCAAACCAAATGCGGAAGAATGCGTCGGCATCTACGGTGTGCGCGAGGCTGTGCGGCGCCTTTTCGCCCTTGGGCGCGGGGCAGGGAACTGTCCAGCCTAGGGTCGGCTCTGTAGTGGATACGCGCACGAATGCGTCCTTATAGGTGCAGACTTCGGGGTGGAAGATGCAGACTGCGGCCAGCGGGTCGTGGAAGGTGACGTGCTCGGCGCGGCTGAACCAGACCTCGGCGAAGTCGCGGACGGGTCCCAGACCGGAGAGAGTGGCGAAGCGGCTGCGCGCCTCGTCGCATGGCAGCCGCACCTTGGTTGTGACATCGAGGCCGAAGCTTACATGCGCAGGCGGACGCGGGTGCGTTCCATTACCATATACTATATAAGTGGCCCATGGGTCGAGGAAGGCGTTCCACTCGCCGACGTTGGCGTCGAAGAAGCGCCCGCACATGAGATAGAGCCCTTTTAATAAAGAGGGTATCTCGGGGTCAAGGGAGAAAAGCGTGGCGATGTTGGTGAGCGGCCCTATGGCGAGGAGCGTCACTTCGCCGGGATTGGCGCGGATGGTCCTGCGCAGGAAATCGACGGCGGAGTTGTCGGCCACGAAGCGGTCGCGCGGCCAGTCGCCGAGGCGCGCCGCCTGCGGGCATGTGGGCTGGCGCTGCGCGATGCTGAGAGGCACTGGGCATCCTGGGTGGATTGGAATGTCTGTGCGGCCGAGGTGCCGGCAGATGGCGGAGGCCATCTCGCAGCGTTTCTCCGGTTCGCCGCAGACTGTGGTGATGCCTAGAAGCTCGCACTGCGGCTCGCGAAGGAGGTAGGCGAGGGCTAGCGCGTCGTCGATGTCGTTACCAATGTCGGTGTCGAGAAGCAATTTCATGATGAATTAATTCTATCATAGTTGAAAAAGCTTTAGCGCAGGGTCGCCGAAAACCTGCAAAAGCAGGTGCGCAAAAGCCCGCTCCCGACAGTGCCGCGCCAGAGTGTTTTTCATGTGCGGCTCGTCCCATGCCGATTGCCGCCGCACCTAGATTTGGTGCGGGTGCGGCGGCGATTACGATATTGAGGACAGGGGAGGTTCCTGCTCTTCTCCGCGCCTTTTTTTCTCCCTCTTGAAAAAATTTTTTTTGAAAAAGTTGACAAAAAAAATAGGAAGTGGTAGAGTAGTTAGCACGCTTTTGAGAGGCGAAGGCCCGAGGGGCCGAGCAAGGAGAAGGCGAAGTTCTTTGAAACCGAAGAGACGATTACGGAAACAGACAGACCTCCTATCAGGGAGGGATGTGACGGATTA
>JAEEGL013865557.1_pt1 | contig 112391 bp, 104 predicted proteins | sample 9134231 | NCBI WGS metagenome assembly JAEEGL01 (sample SAMN16246548, study PRJNA631951) | gut metagenome | biome: gut microbiome; feature: rumen; material: fiber-attached | host: Bos | place: Iran: Karaj | collected 2018-10
CACATACATTTCTGGTGAATATTAATGCGAGGTCACACCTGTTCCCATACCGAACACAGAAGTTAAGCTCGACATTGCCGACGATAGTTGGGGGTTGCCCCCTGTGAAAATAGGTTTTCGCCAGTTTTTTTATATTCCTCTTTAGCTCAGTTGGTAGAGCGCTCGGCTGTTAACCGATAGGTCGTAGGTTCGAGTCCTACAAGGGGAGCCAATAAAAAAGGGTGGTCATAAGACCACCTTTTTTTATTGGCTCCGTGGAGAAATTAAAACTAGTACTTATTCTTGAAACAGCTTAGTTGCGAAGCAGTGGCTCGGCTGTTAACTGCGTGAACACGAGCGCCGTCCTGTGGACGAAAAGCGCGAGTGTGAATGTCTTAAATGCTTGAGCTTGATGAGTTTTTCGAAGGAAAATCCATCAAGCTCTTAGCATTTAATTGAAGGGTCGTAGGTTCGAGTCCTACAAGGGGAGCCAATAAAAAAGGGTGGTCATAAGACCACCTTTTTTTATTGGCTCCAATGTGACTAGTTCTGTGGAAGAAATAGAGAGTGATGACACTTAGATAAGGCATTAATGCTGTTAAAAAAAAGAGCTTGGGAAATATTGAAGTGAACTAAATGGGGTTCAATTCATTTTAGGTATCCTTTTTTCTATACAAACGGAGGTATTTTATTGCAAATTATGTAAACACATGATATAATAACAGAGGTTTTAGGTATTAACAAACATAGCAAACAATTGAGGAGGTATACCATGTTTGCACTATACGTTACGCTATCAGTACTCTCAATCGCCGTACTCGCTGGCTGCTTTACCAACTTGATTCTTGGATTGACTGGTAAAAAGAGCCATAAAGAGTCTTACCGCTGGGGTATGGTTCATGCCTTTATGGCATGGTTTCTTTACCTTATGCAGTTGGCCTACCTGGGAAGCTTAAAGCTTAATTACAACCTTATAGCGATTATCTTTATCGGATCCTTTATACTTGGAGTAAGTTGCTTTGCAATGTATTTCCTTGAAAAAGAGTAGCATAAAGATAAAACGAGTCTTCGAATTATTCGAAGACTCGTTTGTTTTTATTTGTGCAAAAGTTTTTCTCTTTCTTTTTCGGATAGGTTAAGCCACCAAGTTTGATAATCATGTTTTAAGGCATTTAAGATGCGAAGAGAGTCTTCTTCAAAAAATGCCATCCAATCACCAAGGTCACTAGCTCTATCAATACACCACCAAAAGTGGGCACGAAGAATAGTCCACGGCTGTGAAATATCAGCGACAGTTCCTAGTTTTTGAAGCTCTGATCCACATTGTAGCTGATAAGGCTTTTTGATAAACTTCAAAAGTTCTTCCTTGATTTTTTCACTAAAATCTTTTTTGGCAAATAAGATAAGCTTACGATTTCCAACTATAGGAACTTGTGAGTCAATTGCGTGGTAGTCAGAATAGCTATTCATAATTCGAGCATACGCCCGAGGAATAGCACCCCACCCAAATTCGGAAGCCCCCATATAACTTAAGTCCACAATTCCTGGGTAGGAACCGCCTTTCTCAGTGTTCTTTTTAAGCAAATGTGGTCCACCGGATTTGTTAATGTCTCCCTTTTGTATAAGCCAGAAATGGTCCATTTTGCCCCCTCCTTTATGCAAATATGCATCATTTTCCTAGAATAATTGGATTTCAAGGCAGATTATATCAGATTTTTAAAATTATGTCAAGTAGACAAAACGCAGAAAAGCATTGAATTTTATGTAAAATTGTGATATCATAAACACGTTGAACTATACTAACCAAAGGAATTCTTTTCAATTAAGGAGGATATTATGGAGTACAAAGTAGCTTACACGATTCAGGAGGATGTTGCGTCGGCTCTAATCAATCTTAAAAGAAGGGTTGAAGATGCAATGAGTACAGGTTTTAAGCCACAAGGTGGAGTTACTATTAATCATTTGGCAAATGGCGACGTTGAAGCTTACCAGGCACTTATAAAAGAAGGACTATCTTAATTCTTCGAACGGTACCAGAAAAAGGAGATGCAGACAGATGAAACAGATGCAAGTTACCAATTCTCTTCGGAAGTTTGCAAACATGAACACCCCAGAAGAGCTTTTCGGTGAACCTTCACGAAGTGGCCTTGGTGGAAAGACCAAGCATGTTAACAACGTAATGCGAATTGGAACGATGCTTCCCAGAGGTGAAATGAATGTTGAACTCGTCCAGATTGCATTGCAACTACACGACATTGGCAGAAGCGTACAATGGGCTGTTTGCCACAACTTTTCCGACCGAACCATCAATCACAGGTACATTGCCTTGCAGATGGTCGAACAGTTCATTAGAAGTGAAAAGTGTGAAGTAACTCCTGACTGGACGGTGTGCACTGACGTTATGCAGTACCACGGGGTACCTCATATGTATAAACAGGTGCACAGTTTTGCGCTTCCATACGTCAAGCTTGTATCACTTGCTGACGACGTGGAGAACGGCTGCTGTGGAGCTCTTGGCTATCTTGAAGATGAGAAAGAAAGAGACGACAAGGGCTACATTAAGGCAGACCCATTTCAGGACCAGAAAGAACTGAACCCCATTCTTCTTGGTTACCTCGAAAGAGGCGAGAAGTTTGACAAGATGAAACTTTGCCATACCTACGCAGATTATTTTGTGTTTGCCGCAATGCTTGCTGTAAATGCATGCAAGAATGCTGAGACAATCGCAAAAGAAGCCATGCGTGACAAGTGCTACTGCTATACTGATGCCAGAGGTGAACACTGGCTTGACGCAGTAGATGGCTATTGCCACATCTTTAGGAAACATCTGCATGCGAAAGACGCTAAAATCGCGAGTGCGATTATGCGTGAAAAATGTAGATAAAACCAACCATAGCAAGAGTGAAAGACAATCTTTCACTCTTGTTTTTTGTTACAAAAATGTCATAAAAAACCACTACAATAGTATGGTATAATACTTAAGATAATAATTACATTGGGGTATTGTGCCCAAAAATATAAAAGAGGAGCTTTATTATGAAAGGATTAATAAAAGGATTTGCGATATCAATAGTGATTTTAATAATGATAGTAACAACTATTGCTTTTGCTGACACGTCATTAGATGACTTGCCACCACAAAATGGAGACACATCTAAAGTTTTATATGAAAATAGGCAGGATGTAGAACTATCAGATGGTACTAAAGTTAGATATACTTTATTCTTACCAAAAGTTGTTAAATATAATATGCCATGTATAGTAGTTGTACCAGGCGACTCAGAGTACGACCTTGGCGGTAATAAGGATAGATACCCACTAAAATCATTGATTAATGGAAATGCAAGTGTAGATGCGATTGTTGTCGTAATGGGTTCTAGAATGAATAGTGGAGGAACTCCAAAAGATGACATACCAGGCAATGCACAAAAGTTAGTAAGTGATATGATTAAAGGACTAGTTCCTGGCATTAACGGAAAAGTTTTTTCTGTTAATAAAGAAAAGGTTTGCTTAATTGGTTTTAGCCGTGGCGGAAATATGATTACATGGGCATACACAAATGGTGGAGATACACATCTTTTTAGTAAATCACAACTAAGTAAGTACAAGATGGTTGTAACAGTTTCAGCAGTTAGTGTAAGTACTAATAATGCTGAAAAACTAAAAGATGTTCAATATGTAGATTTCTTAGTTTCGTCTAATGATACATGGGAAACACAAGCTGGTAATTATACAAATACTAAAAAACTATATAACGAGCTAAAGAAAATAGGAAATAATAAAATCGTAAGTTTCAATCCGATGTTTAAAGATGGACTTACATATAAATATGGTCATGGCGGTTTAAGGACAGAGATGTTTAAAGATAGTGCATATTTTGATAGAATAATGCGCTTTTTAAATGATGATGAACCTGCTTTTGTGTCGACACCATCACCAAGTCCTTCACCAAGTTATTCACCAAGTCCTTCACCAAGTTATTCACCAAGTCCTTCACCAAGTTTTTCACCGAGTCCTTCACCAAGTTATTCACCGAGTCCTTCACCAAGTTTTTCACCGAGTCCTTCACCTAGTCTTTCACCAAGTCCTTCTGCTACAGTAACACCAACTGTTGCACCTACGGTGCAACCGACAAATACACCTGTAGTTACTCAAACAATAGCACCAACACCTACGCCGACACCAGTAGTTACTCAAACAATAGCTCCAACAGTTAAGCCAACACCACTTGTTACTCAAACAGTAGCTCCGACTCCTACACCGACTTCTACGCCTACACCAACTATTGTACCAACGGAGACGCCAGAGCCAACTCTAACTATAGATAGGGACCTAATAATTGCATCAGGAACAAAAAAGAATAAAGATGCTAATGGATTGCTTGTTTCATTAAGAAGTGATGTTAATAAAGCAAATAAGAACTTTTACATGCTTGATGAAGAAATAACATATTACATAGATTTTATGAATACAGGTAAAGATATTTCAGACAAAGTTGAGATAACTTTAAAAATACCTCTAAAGTTTGAGATTGTTGATAAAGACGGCGGAGTAGTTAATAACACAAGAAAAACAGTTACATGGACTTTTAAAGACGGATTAGAACAAAAGACATCTTCAACAAAGATTGTTACCTTAAGATATACAACGTTATCTAATAATTCTATGCATGATGAAATAGTATATCCTAATGCTACAATTTCACAATCAGGCAGAATAAAACATAGTTCTTCAATCATTCAATGCATATATCTTGATGATTCAACAGCATTTGATGAAGGACATAAACCATATATGCTTGGCGATGGTGATACTAAAACGTTTAGACCAGATGATGGTATTACGAGAGCTGAGGGTGCAATTGTATTAATTAGAATATTTGGCGAAAAGTATGATGACATACAAGAAATAACTACGAAGTATTCAGATATAGATCAAACCTATATGGCAGCAAAACAAGCAATAACAAAAGCTACAGAACTTGGCATTTTATCTGGATATCCAGATGGAACCTTTAGACCAAATAACAAAATGACAAGAGCTGAATTCATGAAAGTTATAGCAAGTTATATTAATAAATCGGTAGATGAAGAAGGCTTACAACTTGATTTTGACAGCATGATTAGTGTGTATGATTATAATGAGACAAAGGACGAATGGGCTGTTCCATATGTAACACTTCTTTACAGATTAAATATGACTGAGAGCGTAAAAAAGCAAGACGGATTAAGAATAGGTGAAGAAATAACTAGAGCAGAAGTTGCTCAGCTTTGCAATTTCTTCTTGTTTAGAGCTCCTGCTAAAGTAACGTTATTAACAGAGACTAATTTCTCAGACGTTGTTAAGACACATACGTTAATAGCCGATATCATCGAAGCAACTAGAGAAGAACATCGTTATTCAGTTGCTGAAAACGGAAGAGAAATAATCATAAACAAGTAATTTTTTAGATGTAATAAGGGAGATGAGATTTTTTGGAAGATGAGAAGATAAATCAAACCATGATGCAATACTTTGAATGGTATCTCCCGAAAAATTGCAATTTATGGAATAAACTTGCAGGTGATGCAGTAAATTTAAGAAGTATTGGAATTACGTCAGTATGGCTTCCGCCAGCATATAAAGGTGTTGGTGGAAACCAAGATACTGGTTATGGCGTTTATGATATGTACGACTTGGGCGAGTTTTTGCAAAAAGGCTCAATCGGTACAAAGTACGGTACTTGCGATGAGTATATAAATGCAATTAAGCACTTAAAAGCTAACAACATAAAAGTAGATGCCGATGTAGTATTTAATCATCGAATGGGTGCTGATGAAACTGAAAAGATTTTTGCTTATGAAATGGATCCTAAAAATAGAGAAAAAAGAATAGGTAAGCTAAAAGAAATTGAGGCTTATACGGTTTTTAATTTCACAGAAAGATATAACAAGTATTCATCTTTTAAATGGAATGCATCTCATTTTGATGGAGTAGATTATGATGCCAAGAGAAAGAAAAATGGAATCTTTTTGTTCTACGGAAAATCTTGGGATAAAAATGTAGATTTAGAAAATGGTAATTTTGATTACCTAATGGGCGCCGATGTAGATTATAACGTTGTTGAAGTTTTTGAAGAGCTTGTAAACTGGGGCGTTTGGTACATCAATAAAACAAATATTGATGGCGTTAGATTTGATGCAGTAAAGCATATCAAAGCAGATTTCTTTAGTGAATGGCTTTCAAAAGTCGAAGAAAAGACTGAGAAAAAACTGTTTTGCGTTGGAGAGTATTGGTCATCTAATTTAGAATCATTGAAATACTTTATAGCTAAAAACAATAATCGCATAATGCTTTTTGATGTGCCACTACATTTTAATTTATATGATGCATCAAAACAGCATGAAAACTATGATTTAAAGAATATATTTAAAGGAACTCTAGTTAAGAGCTTGCCTAAAATGGCAGTTACTTTTGTAGATAATCATGATAGTGAAGTAGGACAATCTCTAGAGTCTTTCATAGAAGACTGGTTTAAGCCACTTGCATATGCATTAATTCTTTTAAGAAAAGATGGACTTCCATGTGTCTTTTATGGAGATTACTATGGCATAGAAAAACAAAACTATAAGGGATTCAAGATGTTGATAGAAAGAATGCTTTCTATCAGAAAGAAATACATCTATGGTACTCAAAATGATTATTTTAATGACAAAGGCTTAATTGGTTGGACGCTTGAAGGTGATCCGTATGGGAATGGTTATGGATGTGCAGTGGTGCTTTCAAATAGGGAAGGCGTTCATACCAAGAGAATGTATATCGGGGAAAGGTATGCAAAAGTAAAATTTGTAGATATTTTGGGATACATTCCAAAAGAAATATACATCGATGAAAATGGCTATGGCCAGTTTAAGTGTGATGGAATTTCAGTATCTTGCTGGGTACCTGAAGCTAGTATATTTGATAGAAGGAAATAAAATGGAGTTGATTTAAAATATGAGTAGACAAATATGGAAGCCAGGGACTTTAGTTTATCCACTTCCTGCGGTTTTGGTAACTTGTCGGAGATATGAAGCACAGTAATGTATTAACAGTTGCTTGGACAGGCACAATATGTACAGACCCAGCAATGACCTATATTTCAATAAGACCAGAAAGATATTCATATAATTTAATAAAAGAAAATATGGAGTTTGTTATAAACTTAACTACAAAGGATTTAGTAAGAGCCACTGATTGGTGCGGAGTTAAATCTGGCGCAGAAGTAGATAAGTTTAAAGAAATGGGCTTAACCAAAGAAAAGGCAGAGCACGTTAAGTGTCCACTCATAAAGGAAAGCCCAGTTTGCATTGAATGTAAAGTAACCGAGATAAAAGAACTCGGGTCACACCATATGTTTATGGCCGAGGTTTTATCAATTGATGCAGATGAAAAGTATTTTGATGAAAATGGAAAGTTCTGTCTAGAAAAATGTGATTTAATTACATACTCGCATGGACAATACTACACCTTGGGTGAGAATTTAGGAAAGTTTGGTTTTTCGGTAAAAAAATAATATGTTTAAAAAGTTATTTGACGGACCTCCCTGTAATGATATAATAAACAAAAATCATACAGGGAGGTTTTGTTATGGAAGACTATGGACAGTTCCTTAGTCGAGTGAGTGCATTCGAAACTCCAGACTTTCGGATAAATCAAGACTCGTTTAGACCAAGTAACTCAGTTCTTCAAAAAGTTGATGCCGATAATCACTTCTGCAAGTTCTTTGGTGACACAATCATCTTTGACTTAGACCCAAGCACACAAGAAATGTGTAATGACCTAATCAGCATTCTTTATGAAAAGGTGCCTGAGTGCTTTGCTGAGCGACTTCCAAAAGATTCAATTCACATGACTCTTCACGATTTATCTAGTGCAAGTTGCGAGGACGAAATTGCTGAACAGATGGAAAAGAACATGCGCATCGTTGAAGCTAATCAACAAGCTTTTGCGATGTCTAAGACTAACATTAGAATGCGTACCAATAATATCATCAACATGATGAATACGAGTGTAGTGCTTTGCGTTGTTCCTGTTGACGAATACAATTATATGCCACTTATGACATATTACTCGCTTGCAGATCAAACGTTGCCACTTCCGTATCCGTTTACACCACACATAACGCTTGCATACTACAATTGTCATGGGTTTAGTAAGGAATCCGCAGAAAGACTCACAGAGACCGTTAATCTTCTTAACAGTCAAAAGTTTGAATTCAAACTCAAAGGAAGCAAACTTTTTTATTGTCGTTTTAGAAACATGACAAAGTTTGTTAGGTTCCTAAGGCTATCTTAAAAGGCGACTTATTAGTCGCCTTTTAAATTTGTTTAAATTGTTTATTATATGTGTTAAAATAAAAATGTCTTATTCAAAAGAAAAGAGGGTATTAAATGAGCGATTTAGTATTTGGTATAATCTGGCTTACATTCAGCATTTTGATGTCCATTCCTTTTTATATATCTGTAGGTGCAGCTGGAGCTTCTGAAATGATTTTTATGCTGTTTTTGTTTTTCTCAATATTCTACGCAGTTGGTTTATGGATACTAATAAGAGGAATAAAGCGTGTTACAAAAGATAAGGCTACCGATAGAATGGGAGCTGTTACTGTTGGTAAAGTGCTTAGAATAGGAAAAACTGGCACATATGTTAATGGCAATCCTGAACTAAAAGCTGAGATTGCATCTTATGACACGCAGACAATGAGAATAAAAGCTTACGTTGAAGTAATAGGTTTTGCTCCTGCAAAATATAGACCTGGACAATACCTTAGAGTAAAAGTTTATGAAGACGATTTAAACATTCTTGGAGAAATAGATGAAAATGAAGTAAGCATAAAAGATAAAGAAATTATAGATAGAGCATTTCCTACACCAGAAGATGAGAAGGTTGTTTACATTAATGGAGTAAAATACGTTCAAGAAGGATATAATAAGCAAGAATACCAATATCCTGAAGAATCTCCGTTTGATAGTGATAAATGGTAATAGAAAGGAATGATGAAAATTGTCTACACCACACAATGAAGCAAATGTTGGCGATATTGCCAAAACCGTAATAATGCCAGGTGATCCACTTAGAGCAAAATCAATTGCAGAAAAGTATCTTGAAAATCCAAGACTTGTTAATCAGGTTAGAGGAATGTACGCGTATACTGGTACATACAAAGGAAAAGAAGTTACCGTCATGGGACATGGTATGGGAATGCCAAGTGCAGGAATTTATTTTTATGAATTGTTTACTCACTATGGAGTTGAAAAAATAATTCGTATTGGTTCTTGTGGTGTTTATAGCCCTGATGTAAATTTATTAGACATTATATTAGTTGATGAAAGCTACACCGAAGGAGAATATGCATATACATTAAATAATGAGCATGCACATTTTGCAGAGTCAACACATGATTTAACAGAACATATTTATGCAATATCTCAAAGAGAGAATATAAAAGTAATTAGAGGTAATGCGGTTTCATCAGATGTTTTCGATTGGTACATGACTGATGTAAATAGCTTCATAGATAGGCTTCCAAAAGACAAAAACATTATTGCATGCGAGATGGAATCGTTTGCATTATTTTATATTGCAAATCTTTTAAACAAAGAATCAGCATGTTTATTAACAGTTGTTGATTCACATTATAAAAAAGATGAAGTTGTTAGTGCTGAAGACAGACAGAACTCTATGAACAATATGATTGAATTAGCACTAAAATCAATTTAAAAACTCCATAATTGGCTTTTGACTGTGTCAAACTTCACGAACAATGCCTCGACGTATACCACATACGCCTTCGGGATTGTTCGTTTGTTTTCCTTGCCAAAAGACCAATTCTGAAGTTTTCTATGTAGTAAATTATTTAATTGACAAATTAAAAAAATAATACAATAATAATTTCCATAAGGGAGGTAATGAAAATGAAAGGTTATATTATAAATCCAGATCGTCAAGTTGTAGAAAAAATCACAGAAGGCTTATATAGAAAGGATGGACATTGTCCTTGTAGATTAGTTCAAGATGATACTACACTTTGTCCATGTGATGACTTCGTTCAGAACCAAAATTGCGTATGCAGACTTTACGTCAAAAAAGAGGACTAAAATATCGCACAAAATGTCAAAAGTTCACAAAAAATAATCGTTATGTTAAACGGCTGAAAAGCCTGATAATTCAAGGTTGTTAACCGATTATGTCTGACGTTTTTCTGTAACAAAAAAGTAATAAAACTCGCAAATAATTGAGTTAGAATTGATTGACCGATTTCGAATAAAATATGTTGCAATTGCAACATATTTTATTTTTTTGTCGTTTTATAATAAAGCCATGAAAGTTAAAGAGAAATGATTCGAAAAGGAGGGCATTATGAAAATAGCAGGACTTCAAAAGCTTACTACATCTGATTTTCCCGGTGTTGTCTCTGCAATAGTCTTTACTCAAGGATGCAACTTAAAATGTCCTTACTGTCAAAATTCTGGCCTAATTCCAATAGCTGACGGTCAAATGACAGAAGATGAAGTTTTAGAGTTTTTAGAAAAACGAAAAAAGGTTTTAGATGGAGTTGTTATTTCAGGTGGTGAACCTCTTATCCAAAACGATGTTAAAGACTTTATCATTAAAGTCAAAAATCTAGGATACATGGTTAAGCTTGATACGAACGGCACCAACCCAATTCTTTTAAAAGCTTTGCTTGATGAAAACTTACTCGATTACGTTGCAATGGATATTAAAAACGATTTTGAAAACTATGCATTAACTACTGGTGTTCAAGAAATCAACATTACAAACATCAAGCAATCAATCGAACTTCTTAAGTCATCAAAAGTCGCATTTGAATTTAGGACCACTATTGTTAAAGAGTTTCACAACATTTTGAACCTTCAAAACATAATGAATAATTTTAGTGAGGGCACTAACTATTATTTACAAAACTTTGAAGATAGCTCAAATGTAATCAATCACAACTTACATGGGTTCACACATGAGGAATTAATAGAAATACAAAAAGCATTACCAAATGCAAAAGTAAGAGGAATACAAATTTAATTAAATGGAGGATATACAAATGAGTACAACACTTGATTACAAAAAATTAATTGAAAGTTATTTAAAAGTTGAAGATTGGAGAGTTAAAGAAAACTCTACTGTTACATATAGTATTGGTGGAATGATTCTTAACAACTCAGGTGCAGTTACTGCAAACTATTGGTTAAATGAAGTTTATGACGAGGAGATTGCTAAGGCTCATAAGAATTGCGATATTCATTTACATGACTTATCTATGTTTTCTGGATATTGCGCAGGTTGGAGCTTAAAACAACTTATTAAAGAAGGTTTAGGTGGTGTTCCTGGAAAGATTACTTCTACTCCAGCTAGACACTTATCTACACTATGCAATCAAATGGTTAATTTCCTTGGAATTATGCAAAATGAGTGGGCTGGTGCTCAAGCATTTTCATCATTTGATACATACCTAGCTCCTTTCGTTAAAGTAGATAACTTAACACAAAAAGAAGTTAAACAATGTATTCAATCATTTGTATATGGTGTTAACACTCCATCTAGATGGGGTACACAAGCTCCATTCACAAACGTTACATTAGACTGGACAGTTCCTGCTGACTTGGCTAACCAAAGATGCTTAGTTGGTGGAGAAGAAATGGACTTCACATATGCTGATTGTAAAAAAGAAATGGATATGGTTAACAAAGCATTCATCGAAGTTATGATTGAAGGCGATGCTAACGGCAGAGGATTCCAATATCCTATTCCTACATACTCAATCACAAAAGATTTTGATTGGTCAGAAACAGAAAACAACAAACTATTATTTGAAATGACTGCAAAATATGGCACACCATATTTTTCAAACTATATAAATTCAGACATGGAACCTTCAGATGTTCGTTCTATGTGCTGTAGACTTCGTCTAGATTTAAGAGAACTTCGTAAGAAGTCAGGCGGATTCTTTGGTAGTGGAGAATCAACAGGTTCTGTTGGTGTTGTTACAATCAATATGCCAAGAATTGCTTATCTTTCAAAAGACGAAAAAGAATTCTATGAGAGATTAGATCACATGATGGATATCTCTGCTAGAAGCTTAAAGATTAAGAGAGATACAATTACTCAATACTTAGAAGAAGGATTATATCCTTATACAAAGAGATATTTAGGTTCATTCAACAATCACTTCTCAACAGTTGGTCTAGTTGGAATGAACGAGGCTTGCTTAAATGCTTGCTGGTTAAAGAAAGATTTAACAAACGAAGAAGCTCAAAAGTTTACTCAAGATGTTTTAAATCACATGAGAAATAGACTTTCAGATTATCAAGAAAAGTATGGAGATTTATTCAACCTAGAAGCTACTCCAGCTGAGTCTACTTCTTACAGACTTGCTAAGAAAGATAAAGAATTATATCCAGATATAATCACTGCTTCAAATGATGAGACACCTTACTATACAAATAGCTCTCATTTACCAGTTGGTTATACAGACGATATTTTCTCAGCATTAGATATTCAAGATGAGCTTCAAACATTATATACATCAGGAACAGTATTCCATGCATTCTTAGGTGAAAGACTTCCTGATTGGAAGACTTGCGCAAATCTTGTTAGAAAGATTGCAGAGAACTACAAGCTACCATACTACACAATGTCACCTACATATTCAGTATGCGCAAATCATGGATATATTACTGGTGAAGTTTGCACATGTCCTACATGTGGCAAAGAAACTGAAATCTATAGCCGTATCACAGGTTATTATAGACCAGTTAAGAATTGGAACAATGGTAAGTTAAAAGAATTTCAAATGAGAAAAGAATATGTTGTAGATATGTCAGCACTTTCAAAAGGAAGCAACAGCGGAATTCCAGAAAATGCTCCAGTAGTAGATGCTACAGAGTATTGTGCTGAAGAGCCAGTTAACAACGTTGTTGAATTTCCAAAAGAGTCTGCTAAAGAAAACGTAGTTACAAACTTCGATTCAGTAAAGAAGTTTGCAATGCCAAAAGAAGCTCTTGAAAATCAAGATGGATTATATTTGTTTGGAATGAAGACTTGCACAAACTGCAAGACTGCAAAAGAATTCTTTGAAGACAACAAAGTAAATTATAACTATATAGATGCTGAAGATAACATCGACACATCAGTAAAATTTGGTATTAGTCATACACCTACATTAGTAGCTGTAAATGGTGGAAACGTTCAAAAGTTTGACACACTTTCATCAATCGAAGACTATATCAAGACAAGAATGTAAAAAACGCCTATGTCAAGCGTTACCCTATAATTTCTTAATAAAGAAGCTCCCATTTATTGCTTTTTGGGAGCTTCTTTATTTTTTACTTTTCTGTTACTGTTACTTTCACAGCAATTTCTGGAAGTAAGACTGCACCACACTTTGGACAAGTATGAAGAGTCTTATAAATTCCACGTCTACTGGTGTAATTGGTAAGAACAAAAAAAGAGCTATATTTTGCATCACCTTTTACAGTTTCGGCATCCATGACAACATCTTCCACTTTAGACCCGTCACGCCCTTTGACGACTTGCCTTTTAATAACTTGATGTTCTTCAAATACATAACCGCACGGACACGTGAAAGTTAAAATCCTTGTCATATCAAATCCTCCATAAAAATTATTTTGACTGGGGAATGTTTAAATTTGAATTTCATTACTATTAAGGTAATATTTCCAAGGCTTTGTTATATCGCTCATAACTTTTTTTATTGATAGTCTGTGCATCAACTGGATAAATCCCAAAAACATTAGCATCTGTGTCAATTTCGTTTAATACCTCTTCTGCAGAATGCATGCAGTTCTGGCAATAATAAAAAGACCAGTGAGTTCTGTTGATTCCCCATCTCTTAACGTGCCACATCTTTTCTTTCTTGAAAAGATTTCCACAACTTTCACACTTTGTAACCCAAAATACCCTCTTTAGCTTAATCTCTTTAAGCCGTAGTTGTTCTTGTGAAACCTTCATTACAAAATCCTCCTTGTTAATAATAAGGGAATATATATATTTTAACTGGACGAGTGGATTCTAGCATGGATGATATATTATGTCAATATACAATGATAGGAAAGATAACAGGCCAAGTTGCAATCGAATTTTATGTAACGTCAAAAAATGGTTGTCCCTAATTGACGGACTAAATCGTCAAAAAAGGTTGTCCACAAATGGCGAAATGCGGTATAATACTTAGAGCAAAAAATTTGCATAGTTTTTAAAGGAGGTTAACATGGCAACTCAAAAAGGCGGATGTATTTTAATTAATAAGGAGACTAAAAAAATAGGTCTTATTTATCGTCCTTCTCTAGATGATTATTCATTTCCAAAAGGTCATATGGAGTTTGGAGAAAGCGTCTTAGAATGTGCTGTTAGGGAAACCATCGAAGAAACTGCAAGGGATGTTAAACTTATCAAAAATGATCCAGTTTGTATCAATAAGTACCAAACTTCAGCAGGTGAAGATGTTGAATGTTATATGTATTTGGCAGAGGACTTAGGAGATTACAAAGGTGAAATTGCCGAAAAAGATAGAGAGCAATGCGTATGGATTGATTATGACAAAGTTTATGACACACTTACTTATCAAGATTTAAAAGAAGCCTGGAAAGAATCAGAAAATGAAGTTAAAGCCGCTCTAGGCTTATAAAATCGTAGCGGCGACCATTGGTCGCCATAAATACAAAAGACAAATCAAAAGAAATACACAAGTTTGATTTGGAGGAAATTAATGTTAGGTTTTGGAAAGGCCATTGGAATAGATTTAGGTACAGCAACTATATTGGTTCACGTCAAAGGCAAGGGCATTGTTTTAAAAGAACCATCAGTTGTTGCAATAGATAAAAACACAAACGAAGTAGTGGCTGTCGGTACTGAAGCAAGAAAAATGCTTGGCAGAACTCCTGGCAACATCGTAGCAATTAGGCCATTAAAAGATGGCGTTATTTCAGATTACACAGTCACAGAAAAAATGCTAAAGTATTTTATTCACAAGGTTTGTGGTACATTTGTGTTTTCACCAACGCTTATGGTATGCATTCCATCAGGTGTTACAGAAGTTGAAAAAAAGGCAGTTGTTGATGCATCTGTTCAAGCAGGAGCAGGCAAGGTTTATTTAATTGAAGAACCAATTGCTGCAGCGCTAGGTGCAGGCATAGACATTTCAAAAGCATGTGGAAGCATGGTCGTTGATATGGGCGGTGGTACTACAGACATTGCAGTTATTTCGCTTGGTGGAGCAGTTGTTTCAGCTTCAATAAAAGTTGCTGGTGACAAATTCGATGAAGCAATTGTTAAATATATTAAAAGAACATATAACGTCGTAATAGGCGAAAAGACAGCAGAAGAACTTAAGATTAATATTGGAAGTGTATATCCTAGACCACAAAAATTAGAGATGGACGTTAGAGGAAGAGACATTTCAACTGGACTTCCTGTTAATCTTACAGTTAATTCAGATGATATTTTAGAAGCGCTTTACGAGCCTGCAATGCAAGTTATAGAAGCGGTATTTGGGGTGTTAGAAAAAACACCTCCAGAGCTTTCTGCAGATATTTCAGATAGAGGAATTTATATGACTGGTGGAGGCTGTTTAGTTTATGGATTTGATAAACTAATTCAAGACCAAACTGGTATACCAGTTATGATTGCAGAAGAGTCTGTTTCGTGTGTTGCAATAGGTACAGGTAAAGCATTAGAAGATGATAATATGCTTGTTAAGCTTGCTGCAAAGCAAAGACAAGTTAAATACTAAACGTAAACATAATTGAAGGTGATAAAATGCTATTTGATGAACTAAAGAAAGGCAGTAAAATACACTTTATAGGCATAGGTGGAGTCTCAATGAGTGGACTTGCTGAGATTGCTCTGAATATGGGTTATAAGATTACTGGTTCAGATATGACTGAAAGTGAAGTTCTAGATAAACTAAGAAATGCTGGCATAGAAATATTTATTGGACATGATGCTAAAAATGTTCATGGTGCAGATTTAGTAGTTTATACAGCTGCTGTAAAGCAAGATAACGCAGAACTAGTTGAAGCTCGTAACTTAAATATAAAGACTTTAGAACGTAGCGAGTTTTTAGGCGAGATAACACTTTTGTCTCAAGAAACTGTCAGCATTTGTGGAACTCATGGCAAGACGACTACAACGTCAATGATTGCAATTAGTTTTATAAATGGTGGCAAAGATCCATACGTTCAAGTAGGAGCAGATTTAAAAGAGTTAGGCGGAAACTATAGAATTGGCAAGTATCCTTATTTAATTATTGAATCTTGCGAGTATGTAGATAGCTTTTTACAGTTTCACCCTGAAACAGTTGCACTTCTTAATATTGAAGAAGACCACTTAGATTATTTTAAAGATATAGAGGCTATTAAGGCATCATTTAAAAAGTTTGTTGAGAAAGTGCCTGAAAGAGGCTTTGTTATATATAACGCAGACGATAAAAACTGCGTAGAAGTTGTAAAAGATTTAAAATGCCACAAGATTTCTTTTGGAATAAAAAGCACAGATGCAGATTGGATTGCAACTGACATAAAGCTTCAAGATAGCGGATTTTACTCGTTTAAAGCTACAAATGGAATGGAAGAAATAGAGATTAATCTTAATGTAGTGGGGTATCACAACATTTTAAATGCACTTGCAACTGTAGCTACATCAAGAGCTCACAATATTGATTTAAATACAATTAAGGCTTCTTTGGAGCAATTTACAGGAGCTTCACGTAGATTTGAATATAGAGGAATGTGCAATGGTGCCAAGGTTTTTGACGACTATGCACATCATCCAACTGAAATTAAGGCTACAATAGAATCTGCAAAAGCATTGCCACATGGCAAGATTTGGGCTGTTTTTCAGCCACATACATATTCTCGTACAAAGGCTCTTTGGGACGAGTTTGCCCATACTTTTGAAGACGTAAATAACGTACTTTTACTAGATATTTATGCCGCCCGTGAGAAACCAGACGGGGAAACAACGTCAGAAAAGCTTGCAGAGGCTATAAACGAAGTCTCTGGAAATTGTCAATTTATGGCTTCTTTTGAGGATTGCGAGGCATATCTTAGAGAAAACGTCAAAGAGGGCGACCTTGTGCTTACCATAGGTGCCGGAAGCATCACCAAAATTTCGCACGAAATCGTGAAATAACGATTGCGAGAGGGCTTAAAAGTTCAAGCCAAGTTTACATAAATATTTAAAATAATGCTTTAAAATTGCTAAAATATGTGTTATCATATTACATAGAATGGTTTAAATCCTATTTTAGGGGGCTTATATATGAACGATGATGTCATTTGGAAAGCTAGAAAAAGAAATCTATTATTATTTGGATTACCAATATCTTTTACTCTATATTCACTAGACGATGATGCACTTTATGTAACCCAAGGCTTGCTTAATATGAGATATGAGGAAATCAAGCTATATAAAGTAAGGGATTATTCAATCAATAGAACCCTATTTCAACGTATTTTTGGTTTGGGAACTATAAAAATCTGTAGTGCAGATAGCACATGCCCAGAGCTTTATATCACCAATATTAAAGACGTTATGAGCGTTAAAAAGCTTATAGAGATGAAGGTTGACGAGGCTAGAAAGAAAGCAGGCGTTAAGACACAAGAGTTCTACGTTACAGATAGACCAGGTCAACACTAAAAATCTAAAAATAATAGCTTAAAATAGTTGAATTATAAGATATTATATGTTATCATTTAAAAGCTAAACGGCGAGGAGGTATAAAAATGGGCAACTTTTCAACTATAACTTATATTTTCATTGCACTTCAAATTATTTCAGCATTAGCTGTAATTATATTAGTTATGCTTCAAAAGCTTAAAGAAGGCGATGGACTTACAGGTTCTTCAAACGAAAATGGATCAAATATGGGTATGAGTAGCGAAAAGAAACTTTCAAGACTTACTGTTATTATGGGTATTTTATTTGCAGTATTTACAATCGTTTCAAGTACTCTAATGTTTCAAGACGTTAAATAAGTTTAAAATATAAAGAATGGCCAGTCATAGCAATATGATTGGCTTTTTTCGTAGGAGAGACTAGTCGCACATAGCAAAAAGGAGGTGAGTCACTTGGCAAGAAAGAAAAACATTGAATATCTAAATAATGAACTAGCTACTAATGCTGTAGTTGGCACTTTTGTTGGTAACGAGCACGGTTATGGCTTTGTAGAAGTTGAAGGTCGTGACGAAGACATTTTTATTGCACCATCCGACGTTAATGGCGCAATGAATGGTGACACAGTTTTTGTAAGAATAAAAGAACCTGCAGAAAAAGATGAATCTAAAAGTAAAACCCCTTCAAAGAAAAGAGAAGAAGGCACAATTACCGAAGTTTTAAAAAGAGCAAATAAAGAAATCATTGGAACTTATGCAAGAACAAAAGATATTAGCTTTGTAATTGCTGATGATTCACGTATTCCGGGAGATATATACATACCAAAAAAGGATAGATTAAAAGCCAAAAATCAAGATAAGGTAGTTGTTCAAATTACTAAGTATCCAGAAAAAGGCAAAAGCGCTGAAGGAAAGATAATTGAAATATTAGGAAAAATAAATGATGAAACTACTGACTTAATCACAATCTTAAAGGTATATGATTACAAGCAAGAATTTCCAAAAGAAGTTCAAAAAGAAGCAAAAGAACTTCCTCAAGTGGTTACTAACTTTGAAGGAAGAATAGATTTAAGAGAAAAAGAGATATTCACAATTGATGGTGCTGATACAAAAGACATTGATGATGCCATCTCTTTAGACTATAGTCAAAATCGCTATACACTTGGAGTACATATTGCTGATGTTAGTAGTTATGTTTTAGAAGGATCAAGCTTAGATGAAGAAGCTAGAAAAAGAGGAACTTCAGTATATCTAATAAATGATGTAATTCCAATGCTTCCAAAGGAGCTTTCAAATGGTATCTGTTCATTAAATGAAAATGAAGATAGATATGCACTTTCAATAGATATAACTCTTGATGAAGAAGCTAACATATTAGGCTCAAAGATTTATAAAAGTATTATTAGGTCTAAAAAGAAAATGACCTATGATGATGTTTATAAAGTAATCTCAAAGCAAAAAGAAATACCAGAAGGCTATGAGCCATTTAAAAAGACACTTTTAAAAATGAATGAGCTTGCACAAAAACTAAAGCAGAAAAGACATGATTTAGGTGCAATAGATTTTGATATTCCTGAACCAAAAGTTATATTAGACGAAAATGATAAAGTGCTTGAAATAAAACCTTATGATATTACAGATGCTAATAAACTAATAGAACAATTTATGGTACTTGCAAATGAATGCGTTGCAAAAACGTTTTTCGAAAAACAGATACCATTTATGTATAGAGTCCATGAACTACCTGAAAAAGACAAGTTAGAAAGACTAAAGAATCTTATAAAAAATCTTAACTATGAAAGCAAGATAAGTGAGGACGAAGTAAAGCCTTTTGAGATTCAAAAAATAATTGAAGAGTCCAAAGGAAAGCAAGAAGAAAAAGTAGTATCAACCATTGCACTTCGTTCGATGCAACTTGCAAGATACTCAGAACAAAACTTAGGGCACTTTGGATTAGCATTAAAGAACTATTGTCATTTTACTTCACCAATTAGAAGATACCCAGATTTGTTTATTCATAGAGTGATTTCAAAATACTTAGTAGGCGAACTAAATGACAAAATGCTTGCCAAATTTAAAAAGCAGGCTGATAAGTATGCTGAAACTTCATCGGAGATGGAAAGAAAATCTGAAGAAGCGGAACGCGATTTAACAGAAATGAAGATGTGCGAATATATGGCAGAACATATAGGTGATGAATATGATGGAATTATTTCTGGAATAAATAACTATGGAGTATTCATAGAACTTGAAAACACAATTGAAGGAATGTGCCATGTAGAAAATATGAAGGATGACTATTATACATATGATGAAATGAAGTGCGAAATGACTGGCGAAAGAACAAGAAAAGTGTATAGAATAGGCGACAAAGTTACGATAAAGGTCGTAGGTGCCAACAAGATGCTACGCCGAATCGATTTCGAAATAATGCGTCTTACAAGCGACTAACACAATTTGTATCAAGTAATTCACAAAGGCGGGCATACATAACTTCGAGGTCGAAGTGATGTATGCCCTTTTGTGACTTACAATATTAAAATTGATACTAAAAACAATTTTGCATCATATTAAAGCTGTAACTCTAAAACGAGAATGTATTACTTCGATTTCGAAGTCATACATTCTCGTTTGATTGTTTAAGAATTATTATTGGATATCAATACTGTTAGTCGCTTGTACGACGCATTCTTCGATCGGCATCTTTTTTGGCGATATCTTGTCTTTTATCGTATAGCTTTTTACCTTTTCCAACGGCGATTTCAACTTTAACGTGATTTTTGTTAAAATAAATGCTCAATGGAATTAGAGTTGCACCTTTTTGAGCAACTTGGTTTGAAAGCTTAACAATTTCTCTCTTGCTAGCTAAAAGCTTTCTAGTACGAGTAGGGTTAACGTTGGAAAAACTGCCTTCTTCATAAGGACTAATATGCATATTTAATATAAATAGCTCACCGTTCTTTATAATGGCGTAGCTATCTTTTAGATTCACTTTTTTATTTCTAACTGATTTTACTTCAGTCCCAACAAGAACAATGCCACATTCTAAAGTTTCTAAAATGGTATAGTCATGGCGAGCTTTTGGATTGTTTGCGATAATTCTTTTTTCATCAGTAGCTTCCTTCATTGAAGTACCTCCTTTTTCGAATCGGCGACCATTGGTCGCCATAAACAAGTATCTATATATTAACATAAAACGCTTCAAAAATCTACAAAAATGACAAATAATATATATTGCAAAAAGGGTGGCTTTAAAGTAAAATATAACTGCTGAGAACGCATATGAGCGCTTTCGTAGCGGCGACCAATGGTCGCCACATATCATAAACAAGAAAGAGGTAATGGCGATGGAATTAAAAGGTTCAAAAACAGAACAAAATCTTATGACAGCATTTGCTGGCGAATCACAAGCTAGAAACAAATACACATATTTTGCAAGTAAGGCTAAAAAAGATGGATACGAGCAAATAGCTGCTATCTTTGAAGAAACAGCTAATAACGAAAAAGAACATGCTAAAATGTGGTTTAAACTACTAAATGGTGGCGATGTTCCTTCTACTGCTGAAAACTTAAAAGCTGCAGCTGATGGCGAAAATTTTGAGTGGACAGACATGTACAAAGAATTTGCAGAAACTGCTAAAGCAGAAGGATTTGATAGAATTGCTTACATGTTTGAAGCTGTTGGAGCAATCGAAAAAGAGCATGAAGCTAGATACAGAAAGCTACTTGAAAACGTTGAAAATGGCCTAGTATTTAGCAAAGAAGGAGACAAGATTTGGCAATGCAGAAATTGCGGTCACATCGTAATCGGAAGAGAAGCTCCTGAGATTTGCCCAGTTTGCTCACATCCAAAAGCTTACTTCGAAGTTAAAAATGAAAACTATATGTAAATAGAGATATTACACTAACGACACCTTTGATGGTGTCGTTTTTTATGCCTTTATGGTGACAATTAGCCTTCATTATTCAATGTTACAAAAACATTAAAAATCATTTAAGATAAGGTTAAATAACCCCTAAAAAGTTGTTGCATTTTTGCTGGTATAGTACACTTTATTATGAATATGTTATGAGCGTGGAAACGTGCGGTAAGCCTACGTCAAAAGCGTATTAGATTAGTTTCTTTAAAAAAGAAGGAGAGATTTTGCTATGAGAAAAAAGAAGACGATATCAACAGTGTTAATTACAATTCTTATCACTTTTTTGATAGTGGGAGGAGTAGGCTTTTTTATTCATCATAATGCCATGAACAAAAAAGAAGCAGAAATTAATACTTTGAAAAATGAAAGAGCAGATGTTTATTACTTAGTTTTTAACAAAGACTTAAAAGAAGGAAGCGTAATTACAGCAGATGACTTTGAAAGCGTTGCTTTCAAAAAGGTTACTGCTTCAAAAGGTATGTATATTACTGATGGAGGAACTGTTTTTGCTACTAGAGTAGACGGCGAGATAGAATACATTATGGATCCTACTACTCAAGAACAAAGACCAGAATTTCAAGGCACATCTGTAGCTATTGAAGACGAAATCATTGGCAGAATAATTAAAACTACCGTATTCAAAAACACTCCAATTATGGAATCTTTACTATACACTAAGTTTGGCCCAGATGAAAAAGATGTCAGAATAGAAGAACTATCTGAAAATTATCTAAAGATTCCGGCTGATTTAGTAGAAGGAGATTTCTTTGATATAAGAATCACTTTCCCAGAGGGACAAGACTATATAGTTCTTACAGGAAAGAGAGTTGAGAAGTTACCTGTAGATGATGGTGGAAACCCAATGAGCTCATCTATCTATACAAAGCTTACAGAAGAAGACTATATGCTATTAAATAGTGCAATAGTTGAAGCTTATATGCAAGATGGCGTAAGACTATATGCAACACGTTATACAGAACCATATACTCAATTATATAAAGAAACTATTGAAGACTACATTCAAAAATACGAAGATGGCGTAAAAGCCGCAATTGAATATAGAAGATATGATGAAGCTATGAAGAAGATGATGGAAGATGGAACAGTAGCTAAAATTGGCGATGTAGAAATCACCAACTATGATGATTTCAAAGCATTAACAGAAGCTGAAAAGAAAGCATTCACAGAAGGAATTCCTGATTATAAAGAATCAGACTTCACTATCGAAAGAATTGCTAGTGCAGCTGGAATTCCAGTTTATCATGCAGAAGCTATTCAAAGAGCGAAAGCTAATTCTTCTGATGCTGTCTTAACATACTATAGAGCAATTAGAGTTCAAACAAGAAAAGATATGGCTAAGACATATGCTGTTAAGGATGAAGTTCTACAAGTTGTAAAAGCAAATCCTAATTTAATAGATACAATTAAAGCTGAATTTGATACAAGAGCATTAGCAAATACAAGAATAGACAAGTACAAACAACTTCAAAACGATTTAGCAAAAGCTAATGAAGGCTATGGAATGTACAATGGAAAAACTGCAGATCAAATTCAATCAGAAATGGATCAACTTCTTACTACTAGAGCAGCTAGCGTAGAGCAAGGAATCTCTGATGAAGTTACAGCTCAAAGAGCTAGAAGAGTAGCTTATTTACAATCACTTATTAATAACTAATTAATTAATGCCGTTAGTGGCGGCCGTTGGTCGCCACTACGATGAATTAAAAATGGAGGTAAAAATGAGAAGCGTTGGTTTTATTGGTCAAAGTAATAATGAAGGAATAATACTTTGCGTTGCAAAACTAATATCAAGTTTTGGTAAGAGAGTTGTTATTATTGATGCGACAAGCTCACAACGTACTAGATATACAGTTCCTTGCCCACAAAGTATTCGTGGACAAGAGCAATACATCACTCAATATGATGGCGTTGATGTTGCTATAGGCTTTAATAACATACTAGAACTTAAAAAACATATGATTAGCCAAGGCGAAGATTTCAATGACTATGAGTACGTAATCATCAATACAGATAGAGAAGAAATGTGCGAAGAATTTGACATTAAGAATGCCAACAGCATATTCTTTGCTACGACATTTGATTTATATGCACTTCATAGAGGCGTTGAACTTCTTAAGTTTGTGTGTGCTACTAAGAGAAGAGAAGATACAACAGCAATACTAGAAGTTAATAAAATGCTTTCATATATAGAAATCAAGACTCAAGGCAATCAATTAATAGATAATCTTACAAAAGATTTACCAATCAACTGGAATGGAGCAGATATAATCATTTCTTTTGATGAAGGTGATGGCTCTGCATTTATAGAAAATCAATATAGTAACAAGATTGAATTCAAAAACATCAGCAGAACAACTAAAGAAGGTTTAATAGAAGCTGTTGTTAGAATTACTGGTGAGCCAAGAGATAGAGTTTCAAAAGCTGTAAAGAATACTGAAAAAGTATCGATGTTTTCAAGAAAGTAAGGAGGAAATGAAAAATGCCTATTATTTCATTCTGGAATCCAACAGGCGTTGGACAAACTGGTACTACTGCCACAATGATTTCAATAGCTAACTCAATTGCAATTAGAAACCCAAGATATAAGGTTTTACTTGCACAAACACATTTTAAGAGTAGTAAAATGGAATCAGCGTATTTCAATATGGATAGAATGCGTTCTAAGGGTAACTTAGATGATATTACAGATATTGGAGTGGACGCACTAGAAAGACTTTTAAGAAGTAATAAACTTACTTCAGAAAGCATTAAGACTTATTCAAGACCCAAGGGCAACACCATAGAAATTCTATATGGTTCGTTCAAAAACGATAAAGACTCATTTAACAGAGTTTTAGAAACGATTCCATATATGATTAAAGCTGCTCAAGAAAGCTATGATATGGTTTTTGTTGACTTGACTTCTGGTACTGATTCAAAAGAAGTAAATGAGATTCTTGAAAATTCAGATGTTATTGTTGTAACTCTAAACCAAGATAAAGAAATATTAAATAAAATGCTTGAAAAGTTTAGCACACTTAAGATTCTTCAAGAAAAACCAGTTCTTCCAGTATTTTGTAGATATGACCAATATTTAACTTATAATGCAAGAAATATTATAAGAACATATAATTTTAAGTTTGATAAGAGAGATGTTTTCACCATCCCATATAATTCACAATATTTTGATGCAATTAATGATGGCAAATCACTCGACTTCTTTATAGAGCATATGAATTCAGATATGGCTACTACTAGAGAAGGATATTTAATCTCAGAAGTTGGAAAGGTTTCAGATAGACTTCTAGAAATGTTAAAAGGCAAGGTTTCTGATAGATAAAATTATTTTGGGAGGTGTGACTCCAGATGACGTTTAATACGATTATAATCATCGCTTTGGTTGGCGTAATGCTTTTGTTTTTAATCTACATTTTTACTAAAAAAGATGAAAAACTTACAGTTAATACAACAGAACGTGATAGCAAAATGTATAGTGTAGAGATGATGACAAAGTTCATTAAGGCTAGAATGGATGAAATCACTAGAACCAACCTTATGGATGCAGGTTTGTCAGAGGAGGAATTAAAAAGAAGAAAGGAAAAGAAGTACGAACTTAAGAAGGCTCTTAAAGGTTGTACTTATGGAGACGTAAACGATAAAAAATACGTTAAAGAATTAATCTTTGACCTACTTCATAGAGAATATGGAGTAAACCAAGTTAATATCACTAACGCAATTGATTTCGATAATCCAGACAACTTAACTTCATGTGATAAGTTCGATATACTTCTTTATATGTATAAACAAAAATTTGGATATGAAGGTTTAACAAAACTTATCCAAAAATATGCACTTGATGAAGAAAAGCTTATCTATGGTAGTGATCAACCTTCATACGTTATCACTGCTGAAGAGATATCTGAGATATTCAATAAAGAATATGAATTCTTATCTTTTGAAGATAGACTAAATATTCTTTCTCAAAGAATTTATCAAAACTACAAAGGATTCAGCGTAGTTGATGAAATCAGAGATATGAACATCGATGGTATTTCAGGTGGTGTATCTGGTCTTCCAGAAAGCTTCATGTATCAGGTTGCTTCACTTGGTGACTATGTTAAACAAACAACCGAAAAGACTATTCCAAGAGCTTATGACTCAGTATGGATATTCTTCAAGGGTAAATCAATCGAAATGTCTTGCTTAACATTTGGAAGCTACGACGAACTTAAGAGAGTTTGTCAAAACATTTATAAATATAACAATCCTGGACAGTTATCTGATACCAATGGTTATAAGATAAATGAAATGAAAGATGGTTCCCGTGTCGTTGTTTTAAGACCACAGATGTCAGAGTCTTGGGCATTCTTCGTAAGAAAGTTTGATACTCCAAATGCTGTACTTGAAAACTTAGTAAAACAACCAGGAAAAGAATTTGTTATACCAATGCTTAAGTTCCTAGTAAAAGGTGCTAGAGTTACAGCACTTACTGGTGAACAGGGTTGTGGTAAAACAACAATGCTTTTAGCAATGATTAAATATATTTATCCAGCTCTAAACATAAGAGTTCAGGAAACTGCATTCGAGCTTCACTTAAGAAAAGTTTATCCAAACAGAAACATCTTAACATTACGTGAAACCGAAACAGTTTCAGGACAAGAGGGCTTGGACGTTCAAAAGAAAACAGATGGTGCCGTAAACATCCTACGGAGAGGTTGCTACAGACCCCGTTGCTGCTTGGATGATTCAGATGGCTCAGGTTGCTTCAAAGTTTACAATGTTTACTCACCACGCTAAAACGTTTGAAAACCTTATACTATCTCTTCGTAACTCACTATTAAAAACTGGTGTATTTACGAATGAAAAAGTTGCCGAAGTACAGGTTGTACAAGTTATAAACTTTGATATTCACTTAAAACGTGGATTTGATGGTTCTCGTTTTATTGAAAGAATAACTGAATGTGTTCCTGTAAAACAAGTAAATCCATATACATTTGATTTCCACAATGAATCTACTGTTGAAGGCAAATTAGATAAGTTTATGGACAATGCTACAAACTACTTCCAAAAAGTTACAGAAGTAGACACATTTAAGAGCGTTAACATTATTGAATTCCATGATGGCGAATATCAAATATGTCATAGAATTTCAGATGCTAATGTTACAGCAATGAAGGATGCAATGTCACCTCAAGATCAAGTTGATTTTGATAAGTATTTAACACAATACTTCTCAAATGTTGATGCTCCAGAGGCTGTAAATGGTGTTGTTAATCCTCAAGGAAGAAAGATTATTGTAGAATAAAACTCGAAAGGAGATAGCTAAATGGGAAACGGAATATCAACAGCGGGTTCATCGGGCATAGATTTAACTACTTTAATAATTTTTATGTTGTCCATTTGTGGCGCTGGATTCATCCTAATACTATTTTTCTTCTTGAAAAGACAAAAAGCAAATAAAAGCTCTAACGAAACTCAACTTCGTAAGTCGCTTGAAAGAAGTGGTGCTAAGAATACGCAGCTTGGAAAGTCTGCTAAATATCAGAAGATTTATTTAAGACTTGCAGCTACTCCTTTTATTAATCGTTATCTTTTTAAAACAAGAATGCGTCTTGAGATGGTCGGAAACGATGATGAATATCATGTTAGAGCCGAAGCCGGACGTACAACGATGAGAGCAATTATTCTTACGATTGTATTTAGTGCAATCTTAATGTATATAAACCGTGGCAGCTTTTTTATGATGTTTGCTAGTATCATTGCTGTTATGATAGTAGTTGAAAACATTACTGAGATGAGTGTTTCTAAGATAGAAGATAAATTATTAAATCAACAGCTTGATTTGTTCTCAGAAGTTAGACACGCATATCATGAAACAAGCATGGTTGAAGAAGCTATTTACGATGCATCATTACTTGAAGAAAATGAGGTTAACTTCCAGGCAGAAAAGATTTATAACGTCTTGATTGCGCCGGACTCTGAAACGGAGCTTGAAAAGTACTACGATGTTGCACCAAATAGATTCTTAAAAGTATTTGCAGGTATTTCTTATTTAACTCGTGAGTTTGGTGATAGAAAGGTTAATGATACTTCTCTTTACCTTAAAAACATGAATAATGTTACTCAAGAGCTACAATTAGAAATTCTAAAGAGACAAAAACTTGATTATCAATTTAGATCTCTTTCAAACATAGCTTTAGCACCAATACTATTTATTCAAGCTACTAAAGCATGGGCAGAATCAAACTTTGCTTCTACTATGAGCTTTTATGAGGGCAAGGGTGGATTTGCAGTAGAAGTTTTGATACTTGTTATGATTTTGGCTTGCTATGCACTTTTGAAGAGAGTAAAAGATAATTCAAATGATTCGAGATTTAAAATTGTTAAAGATAATCCATGGCAAGAAAAAGTTTATCGAATTCCTTTAATAGAGCAATTCGTTGATAAGCTTATGCCAACTTCAGGAAAGAAGAAATATGTAAAAATTAGAAAGCTTCTTAAAGATTCTGCTTCAAAGCTAAAAATGGAGTGGCTATATATTAATAGACTTGCATGTGCATTGGCAGGCTTTTTAGCTGTATTATTGCTTTTCAATGTTATGCATAGCTTGGCTATTAAAAATGTTCTTGAGGGAGCAACATTATCTGAAACTGTTATAGGTAGTTTAAGTGAAGATGATATGAACAAGGCCAAAGGAACAACTGCTTATGATACTTATTCTATTAATAAGGTTTTAGAAAATGACAACTTAGTTAATTCTATTAAGAACAAGTCTAGACAAGTTGCTATTGATGAGATTTATTTAGCATTAAAAGAAATTAGTGAAATGCCACAGAATCCTGAGCAGATTCAAAAAGATGCTGAAATGATATACAAACAATATGGAGCTTTGAAAAGAGATTATATGTTTTCAAGACCTGAATTCCAACAAGCTATTTTTAATGCTCACATAACTTATACTAGAGATGACTATACATCAGCTTTATTACTTGAAGTATCTTCTTTAGTGTTTGATAGCGGTGGAAGACAGCTAAAACTTGATATGATAGTTAAAGGAATTGAAAATGTTAACACAGTTCCTTTGACAGAAGAGCAACTTAGAACAAACGCAGAAAGAATATATGATAAGATAAAGGCACTTACATCGGAGACACTTCAGTGGACAGAACTTGTTATTGCAATACTATTTGCATACTTTATGTATTTTGTACCACTAATAGTTATGGTATTCCAAATTTATATGAGAAAGATGGATATGGAAGATGAGGTAATGCAATATCAAACAGTTATATTGATGCTTATGCATATAGAACGTGTGTCGGTTGAATATATATTGGAATGGCTTGAACGATTTGCGGTCATATTCAAAGAACCGATATCAACTTGTATGAATAACTACGATGCTGGCGCCTATGAAGCATTAGAGCAATTAAAAGACGATGCGCCATATAAGCCACTTATAAGAATTGTTGAAAGCTTACAATCAGCAGTTGAAAATGTTAAAATTTCTCAGGCATTTGATGAACTAGAAACTGATAGAAACTTTTTCCAGGAAAAACGTAAAGAAGCAAATGAGAGATTAATTAATAAAAAAGTTAAGATTGGTAAGCTTTTAGGATTTGCACCTATGGTTACCTTATTTGTAGGTTATCTAATTGGTCCATTGATAGTCATTTCTGTATTTGATATGGGTAATTACTTTGCTCAAATGGGTAGCATGATGTAATCAAAGCGACGGCAGTGGTCGTCATAAGGGTAGTTTTAAAACATAATAATGTTTTAAATATTTAATTTTTTAAACAAAAAAAGGAGGAAAATTTTTATGGATAATGCAAGTAAAGCATTAGTAATGGCAGGTGCAATATTAATTGCAGTTATGCTTATTTCACTGGGAGTACTATTATTCAATCAAGGTCAGAACACAGCACAACAAGCTGGACATTTAATGGATTCAACGGCAATTGCTGCTTATAACAGGCAGTATACAATTTATGAAGGCAACAAGAGAACTGCTGCAGATGCAATCACGCTTATTGGATTAGTTAAGGCTAACGCAAAAAATAGCCAGATTGTATATGATTATGGACAAGTTAGCTTAGATACAGATGGAAAGACAGAAACAAGTGATATTAATCAACAAAAGAATTATACGATTACAGTTACTGAATATAGTTCAGTAAATGGCGCTGTTACAAAGGTAAAAGTTACAGAAAACTAGAAAATAGTTAACTGATTGTTTATTATGTTTAGTTTAGTTATTTAAGGGGGAAATTTAATTATGGATAATGCAAGTAAAGCATTAGTAATGGCAGGTGCAATATTAATTGCAGTTATGCTTATTTCACTAGGAGTATTATTATTTAATCAAGGTCAAAATACAGCACAACAAGCAGGACATTTGATGGATTCAACAGCAATTGCTGCTTATAACAGACAATACACAATTTATGAGGGTGTTAATAGAACTCCTTCAGATGCAATTACACTTATAGGATTAGTTAATGCTAATCATGCCAATAGCCAAATCGTATATGATTATGGCCAAATTGATTTAAAGTCAGGCTCTGGTTATGTAAACTCAACTTCTTCTGTTGATTCTCAAAAATTATATACAATTAAAGTTGAAGACTATAGTTCAGTTAATGGTGCAGTTATTTTGATGTCTGTAGTAGAACAGAATGGCAGAGTATAGTGGCTTTTTGCTTTTTATAATAAGGAGGAAATAAAATTATGGATAATGCAAGTAAAGCATTAGTAATGGCAGGTGCAATACTAATTGCAGTTATGCTTATTTCACTAGGGGTATTATTATTTAATCAGGGCCAAAATACTGCCCGACAAACTCAAGATTTGATGGATGCAACAGCAATAGCTGCTTATAATAGGCAGTATACAATTTATGAAGGCAAAAAGAGAAGCCCTTCAGATGCAATTACATTTATTGGATTGGTGAATGCAAATATGCACAACTCTCAGATTGAATATGATTATGGTGCGATTAGTTTTGCTGATGGCAGTATTACAGATACATCGTTAATAAATTCACAAGGTTGGTACACAATTACAATCACATCATATAATTCAGTAAATGGTGCTGTTGAAAAAGTTAAGGTTGAAGCAATGAGTAATTCTTAAGCTTTTTGATTTAATTTCATAAAATCTTTGCGGGGAGGTGTAAGATTTGGATAATGCAAGCAAGGCATTAATAATGGCAGGAGCTGTTTTAATATCTATTATGGTTATTTCATTATTAATGTATATGCTAAATGTTTTTGGACAATATAGCGAAAAACAATCCACTCTTACAGCCTCTTCACAAAATGAGAGTTTTAATAGGTTTTTTGTGTATTCAGAATTAATAGGTCCTACTATAAAAGGCTATGATGCAGCTAATATAATTGCAAAAGCAAGAGACATGAACCAGACTATGGATCCTATAAATCAAATATCAATAGAAGCTCCTTCTATTGGAGAAAATGATTATGAATCTAATTTCACCTATGAATTTGGCTATGGTAGTAATGGGAAGATTAATTACATTAAAATAAATTAATGGTGGTGTATTATGGATAATGCTTCAAAGGCCTTGATTATGGCTGGTGGTATTTTAATAGCGGTCATGGTAATTAGTATTTCCATGTACTTATTAGAAATGTTTAGGTATAATTATGAGCGAAGTTCTTCACTTGTAAATGCGTACCAAGTGAATGCGTTCAATTCGTTTTTTACGCAGTATGGTAATAATACTACAATTAGTGGAGTGGATGCATATAACATTTTGAGTAAAGTTTCTGAGGTTAATGCAGGATATGAAACCATTACTTATCATATTGATAGTAATGCTGGTAATGTTAATGTTGATAACTTTATAGAAACTTTTTACTTTACCCAAGACTTAGGCAACGAATATCATTATTCATATGGATACAATGAGTCACGGAGTTATTTCTTCGGTAAGAATTGATTTTGATTGATAAAGGTGGAAGTTAAATGGAAAATGCATACCATGCTTTGCTGATGGCTGGAGCCATTTTACTTTTCATAATAGCTGTAACTATTGGTGTATATACATATTCAACCATTTTGAGAACAAATGGCCAAATATTAACTGTTAGTGAAAAGTATGATCGTGCTCTAGAAAATTTTGATATGTCTATGTATTCGGATGATACAAAAAGACAATATACAGGAGCAGAAATTATAATGCAAATTGTGAATATGTCTGAAGGAAAAGACTATTCTTATACTAGAATTACGGTTGATGGCAAAGTGTTTCAGGCAACTAAGGATGCTGAAGGTAATTATAAATTAGATTTAAATTCAGCTTTAAGCAATATTGCTAGTATAAAAACATCTAGTAATGTTGTATATTTTATTGATAGCATTTCAATTGGAAACGATACTGCAGATGTTACGTACAGAGCTACGGAGTTGTAGTGTATTTTGAAAAGGAGATAAAGTAGTTAATGGGAGATTCATTATCTAATATATTTGCCGTTATTGTGGCATTAGTTATGATGTTCATAGTTCCGCTTGTTGATACATGGGAATTGCAAGATAATTTATCATATGTAGTTACATATGCAGCTGTAACAGATTTTGTTGATACAGTTAGAAATACAGGGTATATTACATTGAACAATTATACTAACTTGTTAAATACCCTTAATGCGACTGGAAACACGTTTGTTGTTTCTATGGAGCATAGGGCTTTTTTGCCAGAAGTATCTAGTGATATGATAGAAAACACTGGTAAGTATACGTCTGCATATTTAAATACATATACGAACACAATAGTAGATGTATTAAAATCTAATAATGGAACTGGAACATATAGATTGAATAAATATGATTATTTTTATGTCACAGTTAAAAATACAAACAAAACTCAAGCAAGTGCAATTAATGGAATTATAGCTAAAGATAATTCTAATTTCAAAATTGGTTGTGCATATGGCGGTGTTGTTTGGTCTATAAGGGATGAGTAATAAGAAGGGGATGATATCGAAAAATGAAGATTCAGCATTGGGCGATAATATTTCTAATTATAATCATTCCTTTTTCGATTGTTTGTAGAAATGTTATTAACAAGAAGATCTTAGTTTTAAGGGATGAAACCAAATATAATAACGTAGTAGATAATGCTACTTACGATGCAGTATCTCAGATTAAAGAACTTGCTGAATTTACTTCACTTGGCAAGAATGTTCCTCTTACAAAAAATACTATGGATGCAGCAGTAGACAGGTTCTTTAATACACTTTGTGTTAATTTTAATCTTCCAGCAAACAGACAAGTTGCTGAAAGCTATTTTTGTAGCTATATTCCAGCCATTATTTTTATAGGTTATGATGGTTTATATGTTTATTCCTATGAAAATACTGGCAGTGGATATCAATATAAGTTAAAACCAAAGATTCCATATTCATATTATGATGAGGATACTCATACAACTATTAACTTCACTTTAGATAATTATGTTAAAGTCTTTTTCCCTAGTAATGAATTCGGCATATCTTCGCAATCAACACATGTGTTGGGTGGATATGTTGGAAACAATATTGATATTGACGGTGATGGAAAAAATGACCTAGAGTTTGGTAATAGTGATCCATTCAGTATTGAAAGCAGTAGCAATAAAGCTGAGTACGTTAAGCAAGTAGTTTCTATGTTGATTACAAATTCAACTACTAATGAGGGTAACTTATCATACTTTTTGTATGTGTGGGATAAGTACTCACCAACGGAGACAACGCCTGGTAAGTTTAAGGGATTGCTACTTCCTACGGGAAATTCTACTGATTTTTCTCCAGTTAATCAGGATTATGAGTATAATGATGAAAGACGTGTCGAAAAGCTTGCAAGTGAGTTTCATACGTTAAGAAGAAACACAATCATTGATACTATAGTAAAAACTTTAACAGATGAATTTAATGAGCATAATGAATATGCCAAAAGGTTAGGTATTACCTATACGTTTAATGTTCCTAAAATAAGTAGAGAAGAGTGGAACAACTCAATTGATGATATTTCAGTTGTTTCATTTATTCAAGGCTTGCCTATGGGAAATGAAGTGTATTATAACAACTACTCTTTAGGTGGTGCAAGACTTGTAAAAGCTCAGATGATATATGGTGATACTCTTACAAATGGTAGAAAGGTATATCACAGAGAGTATTGTAGTTTGATTCCAAGGAAAGCAGATGGTGAAATAGACTGGGATTCCCCAATTATTGATCATAGTGGCCATGGAACTGGCACAATAGATGCAACTTTCTTGAGTGAAGATGATGCAATAAGAGCAGGGTATTATCCTTGCATAGAGTGTGGTTATGATTATATAAATTAAGAAAAAATAAACATTTTTCAACTGGTACACAACGTGTACCAGTTGTTTTGTTACAAATATGTTATATTTTCCCAATAACATTTAAAACGATTGAGACAACTGGTATAATCATTATTGGGAGATTATGCAATGGATTTAATAGATGTTTTAATATATATAACTATAGCTATTTCAGGAACTGTTTTTGGCAGTTTCTTTACTCTTGCGGTTCATAGAATTCCAAAACATCAAGACATTACTCACGAAAGAAGTTATTGCCCAAACTGTAATCACAAGCTTGGTTTTTTGGACTTAATTCCGGTTTTTAGCTATATTTTTCTTGGAGGTAAGTGCAGATACTGCCAAAACAAAATTAGGCCTAGATATCTCATTTTAGAGCTTTGTAGCGGTGCTATATTTTTACTATTAGCCTTATTCAAAGATATGCACTTTACTTCTTCAATTCATGATTGGACATTTTTCTTTTTAGATATACTATTTTTAGTTTGTTTATTTATTACTGCAGGCATTGATAAAGAGCTTTTTAAACTTTCTAACGGAGTAATTATCTACGGATTTGTTATTGGTGTTTTAAGTATAATCGCAAAGCTTGTCTTTGAAGAAGCTGTTTTGATAAACATTTGCGTTTTTGCAGTAGCTTTAATACTTAGTTTGATAATATCTAAGCTTTCAAATAGCATTGTTGAAAAAAAGCCAGAAGATAAAGCTTCAGGTGCTAGAGGAAGAATTAAATACATAGTTCAAATTCTTGAACTACTTGGTGTTATAGGTTTGTTCTTTAATCTAAAAGCTTTTTTAATAGGATTTGCTGTACTAATAGGTGTTGTTTTAATTACGGCATTATACAAGAAGCTTGCTAATAGAGAGTTTAAAGTTCCTTATGGATTCTTAACTGCGGTGGTTTATGCAATTGTTATGATTGTGTTATAGATTCAAATGGTGACCAATGGTCGCCTCTACGGAGAGGTAGTGAACAAATGATTAAATCTAATCGAGGATATTCATTGATTGAAATAGGAGTGGGCATTCTTATGCTTACTCTTTTCATGGTGTTCAGTATTACCCTTTTTAATGGCTGTTATACAAATTATCGTAGAATCAAAGCTCGTAATTTGGCCATAGATAGGGCTGTTTATCATGTTGAAAACATTTTAAGACAAAACTCTGATGAACTTACTGGATTCTTTACAAGAGATTCTGAAAACAACTTAGTTGCTAATCCAATATTTCTAGATGAAGCTTATGATGCTTTTAATATGGATAGATACACTAGATATAAAGGCCCTGGAGAAACAGATATTGAAAAGCCTTCAAAGCATTCAAAAGAGTATGCAGATTATTTACTTTACGATAAAAACTACTACATCAATCGTTATATCGCTACTCATTCTGCATCAGCAACAAATCAAGAGCTTGAAGAAGGAGATTATTGTTTCTTTAAACAATTAGATAATGGTAATTTTGAGGCTTCTAACAAAATTCAGATTATCTTAGATAATCAAAGCGCATTTGACTTAAATGATGCAAATGAATACATTACTTCAAATAATGGAGCCGTTAGAGTTGTTAAAACAATTCAAAGGATTCCAGTAGATGGTGTTTCAGTTTTTGGAAATAACGTTCTTAGAATTAGAGTTGACGTTTATTATACGCACGCATTTAAGAGAAATGCAAGAATCGAAGACATGGAAGTTTTAACTATAAACACAATTAAAGTTTCAAGGTAAGGAGGGGGTTCCATATGCTTAAAAATAATAAAGGCTCTGTAGCCATTATGGCATTTGTAGTAATGCTCTTCATTTCGCTATATGGAGCTATTGTTTTAGGTAATTCTTCTAGAAAGTATCAAAACCAGACAAACAGTATTAATGCTATTATTAGTTCATATGCCTTCCAAGGTGGAGACACTTCTTCAAATGGAAAAATGGTTACTCAACAAGAGCTTGAAAATCTGTATTACAAAATAGGCGGAGAAAAGATAGAAATCATCAGGCATTAATATTAAATTTATATAACAAATGCCTGGTCTTACTTGACGTAAGACCAGCATATAATAAAATTATTATAGAGTATTTGTATACAAAAGAGGAGGAATTGTTGAAATGGCATTGGGTATTTTTGAAGCACCCGTTAAAAAGAATGTTCCTTTAGGCGTTTTCCTTATTAGAAAAAACCTTATTACAGAAAGAGATATTGATACTGCATTAGCATATCAAAAGGAACATCCAGAGAAAAAAATGGGTGAAATTTTTCATACGCTAAACTTATGTAGTGATGATGAGCTTCTTAAAGCACTCGCAGAAAGATTAGGTTGTAAGCATTACATACTTCCTAAAAACACTTTCGAAAAATTTACTATAGCTGATTTTATCCCAATAGATGTTATGAGACAAAACAAGGTTGTCCCATTTGGATTTACAGATAAAAATAAAACAACTGTTATGGTTGCTTTTGCAAACCCAGAGGATGAAAACGTAAAAAGAAGAATAGACCTTATTCTTAAGGCTAAAAACCTTAATATGGAAGTTTACGTTACATTTGGTAGTTATATTGATGCAATGTTTGCAGAGATGGATAAACAAACTGGTCAATCTGCCGAATATGTTGTTGAAGGACAAGATACGACTCAGTTAGTAGATAACATTCTTCGTTCAGCTATGAACAAGAGAGCTTCCGACGTTCACTTTGAACCTATGGAAGACAGTATGCGTATTAGGTTCAGAATTGATGGTGACTTAATTGAAGCCACCAGAATTGATAGAGGTAAAATTGATTACGTTGTAGGAAGACTTAAAGCTATTTCAAACATGCACCAAGAGAAAAAGACTAACCAAGATGGTGAAATCAACTCTTACCCAGATTACAACATCCGTGTATCTTCACAGAAGCTAATTTGGGGTGAGAAGTTCTGTCTAAGACTTCTAAAGAAAAATTCAAACATCAAGGGCTTGTTTGATTTAGGTTTCCCTGATGATGAAAACATCATTAGACGTGCATTTGATAGAAGAAACTGTATCGCGATGGTTGCGGCTCCTACTGGTGAAGGTAAAACAACAACTCTTTACTCAGTTATGAAGTTCTTATCAAAGCCTACAATTAACATTACTACAATTGAGGATCCCGTTGAAATTCGTGTTGCTGGATTGAACCAGGTTGAGGTTACACCAAACAGTTCATTCGCAGACAACTTAAGAACTATCCTTCGTCAAGACCCTGATATTATTCTTGTCGGAGAGATAAGAGATAAAGAGACCGCCGAGATTGCTATTCAGGCTGGTCAAACAGGACACTTCGTTCTTTCTACTATCCACACCGTTGACGCACTAGAGGCTATCACTCGTCTTAAGAAGTTAGGTATTTCATCTTACGATATAGGATCAGTTTTAGCTACAGTTATAGCACAAAGACTTGTTAGAAGACTTTGTGAAAATTGCAAGACACCTAGAGAATTTACAGAAGACGAAAAGAAAGAGTTTGAAGTTATTGGTACTCGTTACAATCACAAATTCAACCTTGAAGGAAAACATACTTATGATGCACCAGGTTGCGAAAAATGTAACAACACAGGTTATTACGAAAGAATTGCATGTATTGAAATACTAACTACTAATGATGAAATCAAAGACTTCATCATTGATGAAAAACCAGCTTATGAAATTCGTCAAGCTGCTTATAGAGCAGGATACGAGCCACTAGTTGTTGATGCTTTTGAAAAAGTATTAAAAGGCGTTACAACTATTAGCGAAGTTAAGAAAAAGTTAGCATACTAATTATTTCTTGGAAGGAGCAATAACATGCCTATTTATGAATACAAAGCGATGACCGAAGACAAAAAAATGGTCTCGAGCAAAATTAATATAGATGGCAATGAAATTGCTGCAAGAGAAAGGCTTGAGCAAATGGGTTTAAAACCTATTAGTATCAAGAAAAAAGCTATTGATGCTAGTACTATAGTAGATAAACTTAAGTTTATCAAGCCTAAAAACAAACAAGCAGCGATTGGTCTAGATAATGCTACAACAGCCGCTGAAAAAGAAATGGAAAAGCAAAAGGCTGAGATTGAAGCTAAAGCACACAAAAAGAAAAAATCAGCCAAAGAGCTTTTAAAAGGCGATATTAGTTTCAATCTTGATCTTTCAGCATTTATGCCAGTTAAGGTTGAAGAAGTTGTATCATTTACAGAAATGTTCATGCTTCTAAAGCGTGCCAACTTTACAAACATCAGAGCAATGACTACCATGTACAATAATACTAGTAATGGTGCTATGAAGGCTATCTTAGGAGATATTGTTGCAGGTCTAGAAACTGGTACTTATATTAATACTACAATGGGTTATTATCCTAAGGTTTTCCCAGAAATCTACGTTAACCTTATTCGTGTTGGTGAGGAAACAGGTTCTCTAGTTAACGCATTAGAGCAGGCACTTATCTACCTTGAAAGTTCAACAACTATTAAGAAAAAGGTTAAAAAAGCATTGCTAGGCCCAATTCTACAGGCCGTTGGTTTCATCGCCGGTGGTGTTGCAGCTATTTACTTTGGACTTCCTATGATGCAAGATATGTATGCCAGCTATGGACTAGATGACCAAATCCCAGAAGCTACAATGGCTGCTGCTAATGTTGTTTACTGGTGTAGTGATCACTGGCCACTAATTATTGCAGTTATTGTTGGAGCAATTGTTGGATTTAAATTCTGGAGTCGTACACCAGCCGGTAAGTACGCATTTGATAAATTCAAAATTGGAGCTCCAATATTTGGACCACTTATTCTTAGATTACAGGTTCAAAAATTCTTCATAGCAGTTAACATCAACCTTAAGAACAATGCGAGACTGCAGGATGCTATATCCGATTGTAAAAAGGTTGTTACCAACGATGTTATGCTTGCAGCAGTTGAGGCTGCAGAAGCAAATATGATTGTTGGTAATTCATGGATTGAACCATTCGAAAACATGCCTAAGTTCCCACCAATGGTTAAGGAAATGCTTAGAATAGGTATGGAAACAAATATGTCAGAAATGATAGAAAACATCTTAAAGTTTATAGATGAAGATATAGATATTACTATTCGTAGAATTACATCAGTACTTCCACAGGTATCTATGGGATTCATGGGTATCATCTTGGTTGGTTTCGTTATAATCATTCTAAAGCCAATTATGGAAGTTTACATGGGATCATTCTTATTTGAAGCAAACGGAATGTAATAAAGATAAAAAAATTAAGGCGACTGAAAAGTCGCCTTTTTTATTGTCTTTTTTACAAACGATGATTGCTATATAAAATTGAACATAAAAATAAATAAGAGAGCCACTAGCAATGCCATAATCAATGGTTATGGGATGTCTAATAACTCTCCTATTGCTAATAGTATACCACCATATAGCCAAAATATCAAACATTCGATATCAATAGTATGAAATCACTTTCGTTTTGGTCTAATCAATGAAACTAGCACTCACATATTGACAGTGCTAAAAGTTGTATTATAATATACTCGTAGGGTAAATTTTTAATCACCTACAATACAAAAAACATTGAAAGGAAGCGTTATTTAAATGGCAAAGAAGCAGTTTAAAGCCGAAAGTAAAAGGCTTTTGGATTTAATGATTAATTCCATTTATACTAATAAGGAAATATTTTTAAGAGAGCTAATTTCAAATGCAAGTGATGCAATCGACAAGTTATATTTTCGTTCACTTACTGACGAAAAGCTAAAAAGCATCAAACAAAGTGATTTGAAAATTAGAATTATAAGAGATAAAGATAACAAGACTCTTACAATAGAAGACAATGGTATTGGTATGACCGAAGAAGAACTTGAAAAAAATCTTGGTACTATTGCACAAAGTGGAACACTAAACTTTAAAAAGTCATTAGTAAATGATGATGATAAGCAAGATGGAAAAGAAGACGAAGACAAAATGTCTTTGATTGGACAATTTGGTGTTGGTTTTTACTCATGTTTTATGGTTGCTGATGAGGTTAGAGTTACTTCTAAATCAGTAGACGAAGACAAGGCTCATGTTTGGATTTCTCAAGGAGCAGATGGTTACTCAATTGAAGAAGCAGATAAAGCGGATAATGGAACTTCAATAGTATTAAAGCTAAAGGCAGATACCGAAGATGAGAAGTATTCAAGATTTGTCGAAGAATATGTTCTAGAAAGTCTAATTAAAAAGTATTCAGACTACATTAGATATCCTATTTATATGAACTGCGAAAAAAGAACTCCAAAGGAGAAAAAAGAAGGCGAAACTGAAACACAGTATGACATAACTGAAGAAGAAAAGGTAATCAACTCAATGATTCCACTTTGGAAGAAAGCAAAAAAAGATGTTACTGAAGAAGAATACAAAAACTTCTATATGCAAAAGTTTTACGACTTTGAAGAGCCTTTAAAATGGATTCATTCCAAGGTTGAAGGCCAGTATTCATATTCAACATTACTATATATTCCTGCACACGTTCCATTTGATTATTTTGGAAAAGACTTCAAAAAAGGCTTAGCTCTATATTCTAATGGTGTTCTAATAATGGAGCATTGTGAGGATTTACTACCAGATTATTTTGGTTTTATTAAGGGTTTAGTAGATTCTGAAGATCTTTCACTTAATATTTCAAGAGAAATTCTTCAACAAGATAAACAGCTTAAAGTAATTGCTAAAAACATCGAGTCTAAGATTCGCCAAGAGCTTGAGAATATGCTTCAAAATGATAGAGCTTCTTATGAGAAGCTATTTAAAGCCTTTGGAATGCCTTTAAAGATTGGTGCTTATGATGGTTATGGAATGAACAAAGATAAGCTAAAAGATTTATTATTGTTCCATTCATCATTTGAAAATGATGTTAAATACAAAGATTTAGAAGAAAAAGCTGAAAGCAAGCAAGAGAAAACATTTAAGTCTGACTACACAACTTTCAAAGAATACGTTTCTCGTATGAAAGAAGATCAAAAAGAAATCTATTATGCTTCTTCTGAGAGCATCGATAAGATTAAGATGATGCCTCAAGTTGAAAGTGTTATGGATAAAGGTTTTGAGGTATTATTCTTAGATGAAAGTGTTGACGAGTTTGTACTTCAAATCATGGAGAACTATGATGGCAAGAAGTTTGTTAATGTTAGTGCAAATAACGTTGACTTAGACTCTGAAGCCGAAAAAGAAGAACTTAAAAAGGCTAATGAAGAAAGCAAAGACATGTTTACTTTCATGAAAGAAGCTTTAAATGACGATAACATCAAAGAGATAAGATTTACACATAGACTTAAAAATCACCCAGTTTGTCTATCTTCAGAAGGCGTTGTGTCTGTTGAGATGCAAAAAGTACTAAATGCAATGCCAGACCAAGGCAACCAAAGCATAAAAGCTCAAACAATACTTGAAGTTAATGAAAAGCATCCAATTGCAGAAAAGTTAAAGACACTTTATAAAGACGATAACAAAGAAGAGCTTAAAAAGTATACCAAAGTACTATTTGATGCTGCAAAGCTAATTGAAGGCTTGCCAATCGACAATCCGACCGAACTTTCGAACTTGATTTGCGAATTCATGACGAAATAAGTTTATCGCGAACTTTTGGGGACACGTCCCAAAAGTTCGGCTTGTCTACATAAGATTATCGTTAACCTTTGGGACGTGTCCCCAAAAGTAAACGTTACAGAACAATTAAGTTTCTGTAACGTTTTTTGTTTTGCGAAAAAATTGATTATTCGTGTGATAAAATCTATTTGGGTAATTAGAAAATGCGGTAATTCTATCTTTAATGGTGAAAGAAGGTTTAAATTTTGAAACCGATTTGCAATATCACAATACCTAAAAAAGGCCCTTCTAAAGCAGATGATCTTGTAAAAGAGATGTTTAGGCTTATTAGTATTAGAGCAAATGGACCTTTGGGTAAATATGATGATGAAAAGGTAAACGATGCTGTTTTGTTTATCGACAACTATTTTAATCTTAAGACAGGCGAACAAATCAAAGTGGGCTCTCTTACTAAGACAGCCTCTGGTTCGTCGTATTCTGCTGCATCCGCATTTGTTTCTAAATTCTGTGAAGTTATTCCAGAATGCCAAGCTTTAATCATTAAAGATATCTTTTTATATGGTAACATAAATACAGAAACTCTTTTAGCTATGAGAGATTCTGAGTCTAAATATAAAAGTCCTGTTGATTCAGGACATGGCGTTAAAGATTCAAGTAGATTAGGTGGTTACCAACACTATTTTTTAAATTCCGAGAAACAATTAATTATAGATTATTTTATACATCCTATAATGCTAGAATTAGGTCTATCAGATAAAAAAGAAGCGGTTGTTGGAGCTACCGAAATCGATAAAGTTTTCTATCGTTGGATGAACATTGAGCATGACGGCGAGTTATCTCACATGCTTAAGCTCTACGAAAACGTTGAAGTACTACTTAAGATATGTGAAAAAGTCCAAAAAGATTTGGAGGGCCAATCATTACCTGAAGGACAAGATTATTCTTTTGAGGGATTATTTACAAAAGAAGCAATTTGTCGAAATGTTAGAGGCTATTTAATTAGTAATAGGCCAAACAAGAGAACCATTATTTTTGAAAATCCTTATGATACTTTGGCTAGATTTAATCTTTTAAAATACATTGATGAAAATGCAAAAGAACTAAATACAACGTTATTGCCAAAAAATGCAAATAATATGGATGAGGTTGCCAATGCTTTATTTAAAAAGCTTTGCGAGGTTCCTAGTCGTTTTTATGGACTATACTTTAAGTCAGTAAATGGACAACTTGGAGCAAACGAGTTTTTAATAAGTGAAGAAGAAAGATGTATCGACCCAAGATGGGATGTTGACCATGCGTTTAAACTTTTGGCAAGAGATGTTGATGTGTTTGGTTATAAAAGCCCCGATGATGGAGTAAAAGTTAGCTTTGGATTAATACTTGAAGCATTAATTGAAAAGTTAAAAGAGGATTTGAATTCGCGTAATGGTATTACTCTAAAAGATAAGAGAAAAGCTGAAATTGACGTTTTAGAAAACTTCTCTGAATTATTCACTAAGTATTTCTTTGGAGCGCCAAGCGTAAGCGAAAAAGAAGTTATAGACATTGAATACGAAACAGTTGCAAATTATATAAAGGATTTAGAAACGCATGTATATCAATGCTATGATATAAAAAATCCTAGCAAGAGTAGAGCAAAGCTAGATATAGATACAGAGTTTGTTGATGCAATTAAGAGTGAAAACATTGAATGGTGTGAAATAATTCTTGTAGCTAGAATTGGACATGAAGAATCACATGATACTACTTATTTCTATGTATTTAGAGTTTCAAATTATTATGTGCTTGAACCATATGGAGAAAGTGGAAATGCTACTTATGTAGTACCTGCAAATAAATCAATAGAACAGCTTACAGAATATCTAAATGCATGCAACATGTCGCTATATACATACGTTAGACAACCTGAAGTTAAAGGACTATATGGCACAAGAACGATTTTTAAAACCAAAGATGGAGCATATATGGCTTCTGCAAATCGTATAAGGCTTATTGCAGAAAAGTTACTTTCAGCAGAAAACACAGTTGAAGTTACACAAAATGCTAGAGCATTATCTAGAGGACATGGTGCTAGAAAGAAACTTACTGAAGACATTACAAAATCAATTGATGTTTATGGATTAGACGAAGCATCATTATACATCTTAAAAGTCTTAACGCTTATGAGAGAAAGCAAGGAAGAAGAATAAAATCTAAAAAGGAGGCGTAACATGGATAAGTCTAATATCACAGATGAAGATAGAATCGCAATGGCTGATGCATATAGAGTATATGAGCTACTATCTTTAGAAGAACAACAAGATGTTCCAGAAGACTTCATAAATACGCTTCTTTATTATGGAGACTTTAAAAATGCTACTCCAATTAATTCAGTTGAAGAAGCCTTAAAAGAAGGAAGACTTTCTAAAAAGGCTATGTATTTAATTATGTATATGTGCACGTTTTGATTAACTTTTGGGGACACGTTCCGAGAGTTCGCGAACTTTTGGGGACACGTTCCAAAGGTTAACGATAATCTTATGTAGACAAGCCGAACTTTCGGAACGTGTCCCTAAAAGTTAACGATAACTTTATGTAAATGTTTTGCAACCCGTCATTGTTTGACGAGTTGCATTTTTTTGTGTATAATATCATATGGATTTTTAGCGGTTTTCATCATTTTAAGATATATACATATACGGTGTAAAAGTCCAAAAAGGAGAGATAATTTTGAGCAAAGAGTTATTACATATAGGATTAGACATTGGCTCTACTACCATCAAAACAGTCGTTTTTGATAACGACTTTAAAGTGCTTCATTCATTATATAGAAGACACTTTAGTGATGCTCGTGGAACCATGGTGCTTGTTTTAAAAGAATTAATAGATAAATTTCCAAATAGAGATATGACGATAGCTTTAACCGGAAGCGGTGCTTTAAAAGTTGCCGAAGTTTTAAAGCTTCCATTTATACAAGAAGTTGTAGCATGTAAAAGAGCTGTTGAATATTACATTCCAAAGACAGACGTAGTAATTGAGCTTGGCGGTGAAGACGCAAAGATTATTTATTTTGGAAAATCAATTGAGCAACGTATGAATGGTACTTGTGCCGGCGGTACAGGTGCATTTTTAGACCAAATGGCATCATTACTATCAACTGATACGATGGGCCTAAATGAATATGCAAAAGATTACAAAACAATTTATCCAATCGCTTCTCGTTGTGGAGTTTTCGCTAAAACGGATATTCAACCACTACTAAATGAAGGAGCTGCAAAAGAAGACATTTCTGTATCAATTTTCCAAGCAGTTGTTAACCAAACAATTTCAGGACTTGCTTGTGGAAGACCAATTCGTGGAAATGTTGCATTTTTAGGAGGCCCTTTAAACTACCTTCCAGAGCTTCGTAAAAGATTTATTGAGACTTTAAAGCTAACTCCTGATGAGGTTATTGTACCAGAAGATGCTCACTTGTTAGTTGCAAAAGGTGCAGCTTTAGATAGTAAAGATACTAAGCCAATCAATACATCGGAACTTGCAAAAAGAGTTAACGACTTAAAGAATTACAAAGAAGATATGTCTGAATCAATTGAAGTTCTATTCAATAACGATAAAGAGTATGAAGAATTTAAGTTAAGACACGATAAAGATAAAGTAGTTAAAGGCGAGCTTGAAGGTTACGAAGGCGACTGCTACTTAGGAATTGATGCTGGTTCTACTACTACTAAGATTGTTTTAATAGATAAAGATGCAAATCTTTTGTACGATGATTATGGAAGCAACAATGGTAATCCACTTCGTAGTGTAATGGATATGCTTAAAAAGTTATATAAGATTTTACCACCTAAGGCAAAGCTAAGATATTCAGGTGTTACAGGCTATGGTGAAAAGCTAATTCAAACTGCATTAAATGTAGATTTGAATGAAATTGAAACAATTGCTCACTACACTGCCGCTAAATTCTTTGAGCCAGATGTTTCTGCCATCATAGATATTGGTGGACAAGATATGAAATATATAAAGATTAAAGATGGTGCAATAGATAACATCATGCTTAATGAAGCATGTTCTTCTGGTTGTGGATCATTCATCGAGACCTATGCCAAATCTTTAAATCTTTCAATACAAGAATTTGTTAAAGAAGCTTTAGCTTCAAAACGCCCAGTAGACCTAGGCTCTAGATGTACTGTATTTATGAACTCTAAAATTAAACAAGCACAAAAAGAAGGCTTTACAGTTGGAGATATTTCTGCAGGACTTTCATATTCAGTAATCAAAAATGCAATTCAAAAAGTTATGAAAGTTAGAAATACCGAAGTTTTGGGTGACCACATAGTTGTTCAAGGCGGAACTTTCTACAACGATGCCATCTTAAGAGCATTTGAAAAGATAGTTGGTAAAAACGTTATAAGACCAGATATAGCAGGACTTATGGGTGCTTATGGAATGGCTCTTTTATCTAAAGAACAATTTGAATCAAACTTAGATATGGAGTATCATTCAACAATTTCAAACGAAGAACAAATAGACAATCTTACAATAAAAACTTCACACGTTAGATGTGGAGGATGTGAAAATAATTGTCTTCTTACAATCAATATGTTTGAAAACGGTAAGAAATTTATTTCTGGAAATCGTTGCGAAAAAGGTAGTGGAGAAGCAGGAAAAGCCAATTCACTTCCAAATATGTACAAATACAAAAACGAAAGATTATTTAATTATTACAAGCCATTAGAAGAATCAGAAGCTAAACGTGGAACCATTGGTATTCCTAGAGTTTTAAATATGTATGAAGACTATCCTTTCTGGTTCACATTCTTAACAAAACTTGGATTTAGAGTAATCGTTTCAGAAAAATCTACTCGTAAGACTTATGAAAAGGGTATGGAAAGTATGCCATCTGAAAGTGTTTGCTATCCAGCAAAGCTTGCTCATGGTCATATTGAAAGTTTAATTGCAAGTGGAATTGACACTATCTTTTATCCATGTGTTCAATACTCTCGTATAGAAAACGAAAACGCAGACAACCACTACAATTGTCCAATCGTTATTTCTTATTCAGAAGTTTTAAAGAACAACGTTGAAGATTTAAAGAAGGTTAAGTATTTAAATCCTTTCTTGCCACTAGATGATCTTAAAAACTTAGTTAAGGTTGTGCTAGAAAGAGAAGAATTTAGCGAGTATAAATTCACTAAAAAAGAAGTTGAAGAAGCGGCTTCTGCTGCTGAGGAAGAATACCAAAAGTATAAACAAGATGTTAGAGATAAAGGAAAAGAATTCTTAAAATATATTGATGACAACAATTTAAAGGGTATCGTTTTAGCAGGAAGACCATATCACGTAGACCCTGAAATTAATCATGGAATTGATACATTAATAAATTCTCTTGGACTTTGCGTGTTATCTGAAGATTCAGTTGCGGACATGGGTGAACTTAAAAATCCTATAAGAGTTGTTAATCAATGGGTGTTCCATTCAAGACTTTATGCTGCAGCAGATTTTGTTGGTAAGCATGATAACTTAGAAATGATTCAGCTTAATTCGTTTGGTTGTGGCGTTGATGCGGTTACAACTGACCAAGTTGAAGAAATCTTAAAGAGTTATAACAACATGTACACTTTAATTAAGATTGATGAAGTTAATAACTTAGGTGCAATTAGAATTAGAATTCGTTCACTACTTGCTTCTATGAACAAGAGAATCGCTATCAAGAAAGAAGAAGCAAAGGGCGAATACGAAATTAAAAAAGTTAAATACACAAAGCAAATGAAAGAGGAAGGCTACACAATTCTTTGCCCACTAATGATGCCTATTCATTTTGAAATCCTAGAGCAGGGAATGAAGGCTTGTGGGTACAACATAAAAGTATTAAAAGAATGTACAGAACATACAGTTGAAACTGGTTTAAAATACGTTAATAATGATGCATGCTATCCTTCAATTTTAACAACCGGACAAATGATTGAAGCATTAGAAAGCGGAGAGTATGACTTAAATAAAACTGCATTAATCATGTCACAAACTGGTGGAGGTTGTAGGGCAACTAACTATATTGGGTTTATTCGTAAAGCCCTTCGTGATGCAGGATATCCTAATATACCAATCATTTCATTTAACGTTGTCGGACTTGAGAAAACAGATGGATTTAAGATTGATATTAAGTTAGTTGAAATGTTATTAAAAGGTGTTATCTTAGGTGACTTGATTCAAAAGATAACATTTAGAAATCGTGCATATGAAGTTCACAAAGGTGATACTCAAAAGAAATATGACAAGTGGATGGAAAGGTGCAAAGACGTAGTTGCAAATGGAACTTACAAAGAATTTAAGAAGACTATTTTTGAGATGGTTGAAGACTACGAAACAATTAAGGTTGATTTTAGCAAAGTTAAACCAAGAGTTGGAATAGTAGGAGAAGTCTTAATTAAGTATCATCCATATGGCAATAATCACATCGTTGAAAAACTTGAAGAAGAAGGAGCAGAAGTTATCAATCCCGACTTCATGGGATTTATAAAATTCATTTGCACACATAAGATAACTAACAATATGCTATTAAATAGAGATAAAAAATTATCTTCAGTGTTTAAGATAGCTATTAAGTTAATTGACATCTTAGAGCGTTCAGCTAATAAAGCTTTGGCAAATTCTAAAAAAGGATATATGCCAACGCCAGATATTTGGGAGCTAGAGACAAAAGTTAAAGATATCTTATCTATTGGTAACCAAACCGGTGAAGGATGGTTCTTAACAGCCGAGATGGTTGAATATATTGAGCATGGTATTCCAAACATCGTCTGTGTTCAACCTTTTGCCTGCCTTCCAAACCATGTTGTTGGAAAAGGTGTTATTAAGACAATCCGTGCCAAATATCCAGAAGCAAATATTTCACCGATTGACTATGACCCAGGTGCTTCAGAGACTAACCAATTTAACCGTATCAAGTTAATGATGGCACAAGCCAAAGACAATCTAAAAAATTCATAAAATCTCGTAGCGGCGCCCCTTGGGCGCCATTTTTTGTGCTTTTTGAATGCTATTTATAGGCCCAAGTGGCCAGAATATATTGACAAAATGTAGTTAACATAATATAATAGATACTGTATTAAATAAACGGGAGGGGCTTGAAATGAATAGATTCGTCAAGCTGTCCGCCATGACGATTTTGGTCGTCATCCTAATTGTTGCCCTTTGTGGGTGCACGAATGGTGGTTATACGCCGCCTATTAATAGGAAAAAGCAAGTTGAACAAAAGCTTGAACCCACAGAGGCCGAAAAAGCCTTAATGTGGGAGGAGGCAAAGGAGCAATTGTTGGTTGAATACCACATTGTTCCATTAACGTCTCAAGAAAAAGCCCCATACATGGGGTCTAAATCAACCGCTGACGTATGGGTAGATATTGCCAATTCAGGCAATATTTACTTTTCGATAAGGGGGCACAAAGTGTATACTTTGTCGCCGTTGTTAGACGGTGATGGAAGGCCAATCAAGTACAGCGGAGATTTCTTCGAAATCGAAGCTGTAAGGGAGTATCTTGAGGAAAAATTTAATGAAAAGCTTAAGGCCTACGGCAAATAGCCAATGGCCAAGGCTTTTATCCCCGGTGCTGATAAAGCATCGGGGTTTTTTATTTTTGGAGAATTTGGGACGGTTCTCTTTTCTAATTTTATATTTTTAGAGTTTGTATTTCCAAGAGGGCATGTATAACTTCGAGCTCGAAGTTATACATGCCCTTTGTGATTTACAAACAAAATTAAGTATTTAAAACCGTCCCCAAGTTTTGCTTTGCTTATAGTTGTTTCCGACTTCAAGCGTTTTTTCGATTTTTGCTTGCAAAAGCAGTTCACATAACATATAATGATAACGATTTTATTAATACGGAGGAGATTTTTCTATGAAAGAATCTACATCTCGGCTTCGCCGTGTCCTTGCTCTGATTTCATGTTTACTTTTAATGATAGTTTTTCTATGTAGTTGTGGAACGGAAACTAAAGAAATGCAGTTCGAGGCAATAGCGACAAATGAGCTAAAGGACAAACTATATAACGAAGCAAAACAGGAAGCGATTTTAGGGAGGCATATGTGGAAGCTTAATTCTGCAGAAGGGGCACCATATGTAGGCAACAGAGTTGGTAGTATGATTTGTTACGTCGATGTAGTTACTAAAGCTGTCTATTTACAGATTCCGCACACCTATAGTGGTGAAGGCCTGACGCCGTTGGTAAAAGACCCTGATTTAGGAAGCTTTTATAAGTATGAAGGCGATATATGGGAGATTAGTACTCTAAAAGATGAAGTTTTAAGAATATACACGAAAAAGGTCAAAGCGTTTGGTATGGCTTTGATGGAGTAATCTTTTATTAATCATTTAAACAAAATGGACCTGGAGGAATTTTGCTATGTTTAAAGTAGGCATGGGTTCTAAAGCACTAGGCATTTTGGTAGGTATTGGAGCTGTACTTGAGCTATTTTGCCTGATAATGTTCTATTTGGTAGCTCGCAATATTATTCCCTGATTTTTCAGATGTGAACTCGTATATCGTTAATTACTTGAAATAGTAATGGATAATCACAAACTTCTTAACGAAAGAGGAGGTAGCAAATGGAGAAGCTTAAAGGGAGTCTTCTGGCAGTCTTGGTTATCACCTTGTGCATAGCTCTCTGCTCCTGTGGCACGACTAAGTATGAGTATGATGATTCCCAAGGGAAGCCTCTGAGCAAATCTGAACTCGATAAAATTACTGAAGAGGCCAGAGTTGAACTGCTAAAAGAAAATGTATTTTGGCCGCTTTCAAAATCAGAAGCTGCTAAATACATTGGCACCGAACAAAGTGGCTTAGAGTGCTTTGTTGATGCAGTACGAGGGACCATCTACTTTGTACGCAGCGAATACGGGGCAGGTCAATGGGCTACAGCAGGGATTTCACCGATATTCCTTCCTAATGGTACCTGTGTATGCTTCGATGGAGAGCTGACAAATATCAGTGCTTTTAAAAAGGCGCTTGATGAACGTGTTGAGAGTAAGGTCAAGGCATTAAAAAAGTAAGCATTCGCTAAATAGTTCCTAAGAAATAATAAGGAGGAGAACAACTATGAAAATTCAGCTGGCATATTCTCGCAAGATACCTGAAGTGGGAGAACCTTTGGATATCGAGGAGATTCATCACTACAAGACTTATATTTTTGAGGTAGGGTGCCAAAGCGTTGTACTGGTCAATATTTCCAAGGTCGAAGAGCTTGAAGAAGGACTGTACAAGGTCTACTCAGGCGATACAATCTATATAGTTCAGTTGATATAACTAGGCAAAAAGAAAGCAGACAATTTCGTCTGCTTTCTTTTTTTATAATTTGTGATATAATAATCGTAGTGGCGCCCCGTAGGCGCCATGAAAATGAGGTGTTAATTTGGAATTAATTGTTTCTGCCGAAAATCACGGCATACGTCTTGATACATTTGTTTCGGAACAAAATGAAAAAATATCAAGGTCACTTGCCCAAAAGTTAATAGATGATGGAAAAGTTTTAGTAAATGGTCTTGCTTCAAAAAGCTCATACAAAGTAAAAGAGCAAGATGTTATTAGCATGCCTGAAGATGCATTTAAGACCTCATCAGAAGGATTAGAAGCAGAAGATATACCAATAGACATTCTCTATGAAGATGATGATATTTTAGTAGTTAATAAGCCTAAAGGGATGAGTGTGCATCCTGGAAGCGGAGTATCTAAAGGCACTTTGGTAAATGCAATTTTAGGAAAACACGATTTATCTGATGGCTCAGAAGATTTTAGACCTGGCATAATTCATAGACTTGATAAAGATACAACTGGAGCATTAGTAATTGCAAAAAATAATTTTGCTCATGAAAATATCGCAGAGCAGATAAAAAATCGAACCACTAAAAAGATTTATATCGCACTTGTAAAAGGAATCATAAAAGAAGAAAAAGGCGTAATAGATATGCCAGTCGGTCGTAGCGAGACCGATAGAAAAAAGATGGCTGTAACAAAGACAGGCAAAGAAGCCCACACTGAATTTAGAGTGTTAGAAAGATTTAGTGAGGGATACACACTTATTGAGGTTACTTTAAAAACAGGAAGAACTCATCAAATAAGAGTTCATATGGCTAAAATTGGACATCCAGTTGTGGGAGATACAACTTACTCATCTGGTAAGAATCCATTTGGAGTAGACTCACAGATGCTACACTCACACATATTAGGTTTTGTTCATCCAACCAAGAACAAATATATGGAGTTTGAAGCTCCTATACCAAAATACTTTGAAGAAATAATTAATAAATTACGTAAGGGCGACTAAAATCGCCCTTTTTTAAATGACGAAATTATTACTTTTAGGTTACATTATGTATACATCTTAATATCTTGAAATTGGGTATGTTACAATATAAATGAGCTGTAAAAGCAAAAATAAAAGGAGGATTCTTACTAATGAAAAAATTTATTTTTCTTGCAATTGTTGCATCAGTAATGCTACTTTGCTTTGCTAGTGCACAAACATTTAGTGATTTGCCTGAAGATCACTGGGCATACGAAGCTGTTGAAGGCATGGTTAAGCAAGGTGCAATAGCAGGATATCCAGACGGAACGTTTAAACCAGATAACATGGTTACACGTGCTGAATTTGCTGCAATTGTAGTTAGAACACTTGAATTAGACACAGAGAATTTAACAAACATTATAGCATACGATGATGTAAAGCCAGGAGACTGGTATTATTCATACGTTAATGCATCAAATGATTTCCTTACTGGGTATAAGGAAAATGGAAAAGTTTGGTTTAAGCCAAATCAAGCATCTGTAAGAGAAGATATTACGGTTGCTTTGGTTATCGCTTCTAAGATGAATTATTTCCCATATAGCCTAGCATCATTAAATGTATTTTCTGATTTAGATGACATTTCTAAAAATTTAAGAAAATACGTTGCAATAGCTTATGAGAACGGATTAATCCGTGGTTATGATGACGGTACATTTAGACCACAAGCTAATTTAACTAGAGCGCAAGTTTGTCAATTAATGGTTAATCTTATTGAAGTTAAAGAGAAACTTGCTATGATTGATTATACTGCAGAAGAAGAACATGACGATATTTATCCATTCCCAATGCAATATCCTGTATTTAACACAGATACAGGTATGATTGATTTAGGTGATGATTGGAAAAGCATGAGATATTACCACTTTGATTCAAAGTCAGAAGCTGAATCATATTTAAAAATGAATACAAGAACTTATTATACTCCATCTCAAAGAGAACTATATAAGTCTGAAATTCAAATGGGAAGCAGTATTACATCAACATATTATAGAGAATATGTTGCTGTTATTAATTTAAACGATAACTCAAAGAGCAAAGTAATTGACACAACTGATTATTTAAAAGGCGTTCTTGATGGTGAGTCATATAAAGGCTCAATCGATTTAGGAAAAGATTACAAGAACTATTACTACACTCAAAGAGATAGTGCTGCTGAAGCTGAAGAAGTTGTTAAAGCACTAAGAGATGGTTCTTACTATAATAAGGGTAATGGCTATTACGTACCTTCTCAAAGAGTTTTAGCAGGAAATAAAAGTGAAATAGCTTCTGTTAAAGGCCCAACAAAGACATATTGGAGACCATATGTAATTATTTGGGATAAGAATGATTTAGCAGTTCACGTTGTTAACGTTGACTTCCAAATTGATGGTTTATCTTCAGAACCACACACAGAAATATATCCTCATACAATGCTATATCCTGTATTCAACTCAGACACAGGTATGATTGATTTAGGTGATGATTGGAAAAATATGAGGTATTATCACTTTGATTCAAAGTCAAATGCAGAATCATATATAGAATCAAATCCAAGAACTTATTATACTCCATCTCAAAGAGAGCTATATAAGTCTGAAGTTCAAATGGGAGGCAAAATTACTTCAACATACTATAGAGAATATGTTGCTGTAATTGACTTAACTGATAGCTCTAAAAATAGAGTAGTTGATACAACTGATTATCTAAAAGGAGTTCTTGATGGTGAGTCATATAAAGGTTCAATCGATTTAGGAAAGAATTATAAGAACTATTACTATACACAAAGAGATGATGCCGCTGAAGCTGAAGAAGTTGTAAAAGCACTAAGAGATGGTTCATTCTATGAGAAGAGATATGGCTACTATGTACCTTCTCAAAGAGTGTTAGCAGGAAATGAATCTGAAAGAACTACTGCTAAAGGTCCTACAAAGACATATTGGAGACCATATGTAATTATTTGGGATAAGAATGATTTGGCAGTTCATGTTGTTAACGTTGACTTCCAAATTGACCGTTCATCTTCAGAAGAGCCTTATATAGAATTACCAGACTTTACATATGATACAGAACATGGTTGGATTGATTTAGGTGATGATTGGTCAAGTTATGAATTCTCATATGGTTTAAAGAAAGATGCTATAGGAATGATATATAAGCCATCTCAAAGATACTTGTCATATCGTTTGAATAGTAGTACAACTAGTGGCATTGATGGAAATTATGCATTCATAATGGAAAAGAATAATCATGACAACTATGTAACAGTTAAGCTTTCAAATCCATTCGCTGGTGTAACTGTAAACGAAAATGGTATGGGAATTGATTTAGGAACTAACTATAGAAAGTTTGTATATTGCTTCGGCGATTATGATGATGTAGCTAAACATAACAATATGTATCAACCATCAGTTAGAAATCTAGCTGTTTGGTCTAAAGCATTAGTTAGATATCCAGATACAGAAGGAGAATATCCACTTTGGAATAACATCGAGGGTGAATATATAAGAGTAATGCTTAAAGCAAATGAAGATTGTTATTGGCAATATAGAATAAATGCTGAAGAACGTACAAAAGGAGAACTAATCCCATCAGGACAGGCCAAGAAATTTATTTCAAAATATCAACAAGATGATAGACTTGAAATAGTTACAAGAATTAGTTTTGCACAAGGAAAAATAATAATTGGAAACAAAATTCTTGAGATAACTTGTGATGATGAAGGACAAAAAATAACAAATCAAGTATATGCTGAACACGATTTTGACGATATGATTACAATGTATGGAGTAGAACTTCTTGGTAGAACTTTTGGATTTGATATTACAGAAAACACAGATAGCACAATAACACTTACATGTAATCTTGATGGAACTCAATACTATACAGATGCAGTAGTTGAAATAGGTCATGCTGAGGCAGAGCCTGTCAATAATATGGTTTGCTTTATACTTAACAATGACAAGAAAGTTAAAATAAATAGATTAATGCATATTCCAGACGGACAAATTTCAGAATTCGTTGGACAATTTGCACAAGAAGAAACTTTCAGTATTAAGACTCCTACAGATGTTTTTGATGGAGAAGTTATTGGTGAAAATGAAGTTGTTGAGATAGATTTAAATGGCAGTGCTGAACAAATTAGAGTAGATAATACAAACAATTCAATTACAATGTATGGAGTAGAAAGATTAAGTCAAGCTTTTGGATTAAGCATGGCTAATAACGAAGATGGCACAATAACACTTATTCATGATTTAAACGGAAAAGGTTACTATGTCGATGCAACTGTTGAAAAGAATCATGCAAATGCAGAGAGTGTTCATGGAATGGTTTGTTTCGTAATCAACAAAGATAGTAAATATCAAGTTGAAATCAAAAGCGGTTCAAAAGAATTAGCAATTCACGATTACAACTCATTATTTGCAAATGAAAACGAGACAATAACTATTACACTAAATAGAAAACTAAACTCTGGTGAAGTTGTTAGACCATTGTATGAGTATAATGATAAAGGTGGAGCAACCACAATTAATAACATTAAAGTTACTAGCGGAAACAAGATTGAAATTCCAGTAAGCGCATTGATTTCTACAGCAAAACAAGCAAGCCAAAATGCTGGTGCAAGACCATTTGATGGTATTTACAGAGTTAGAGTAGAACGTACTCTTAATGGTGGATCAAAATCAATTGGTGTATGCGAAATCAGTCAAGCAACAGGAGTAGCTTACGTAGTAAATGGCTAATAGCCTTTTATGGACACGTCCCGATTATGGGACGTGTCTTTTTTTGTCTATTGACGTTTTTGTAAACTATTTTTAATATTTTTCGCTTCCTTTTTGTGATATAATTTATTCGGAGAATTATGCCGTTACAAAAGAAATTTCTATGTCACAAAACAAAGGATGAGTTATATGAAAATAGTTTTTGTTGCAGCTGAAGTTGCACCATATTCTAAAACTGGAGGACTTGCTGATGTTGCAGGTTCACTACCAAAAGAATTTTTAAAGATGGGTTACGAGGTTTTGGTTATTACACCAAGATATCGTTTAATTAGACAAAACCTAGAATATGTTAACGACTACAGCATTCCAATGTTTAATAAGAACATGACTGCCATTATTAAGAAACATGTTCAAAAGGTGGATAAAAAAGAATTAAATACATATTTTGTAGATAGCGCATATTATTTTGATAGGGATGGAATGTATTGTCATCCTGACGAAGCTGAGAGATTTGCTTTCTTTGATAAAGCTTGCTGCAAAATAATAGACGAGTTCCAACCAGACATAGTTCATCTAAATGATTGGCAAACTGGTCCTATTGCGGTTTTATTAAGAGATGTTTTTAAAAACTATTCTTGTAGAATCATGTATACAATCCACAACATGGAATACAACGGTAGATTTCCAGCGGATGTAATTAATAATTTTGGTTTGGACCCTAACATTTATATGAAACCAGACAAACTAGAATTCTTTGGTGACTTTAGTTTTTCTAAGTGCGGTATATTATATTCAGATATGTGCACTACTGTTAGTGCAACGTACGCAAATGAGATTCAAACTGAAGAGTATGGCTTCGGATACGAAGGACTTCTTAGAATGAAAAAAGAGCAAAACAAATTAGTTGGTATTCCAAATGGAATTGACTACGAAAGATATGATCCTTCAAAGGGAAAGAATCTATTTAAAAACTATGATGCAGATCACATAGAAGATAAAAAGATTAACAAGAAAAAGCTTCAAGAAGAACTTGGACTTGCAATTAAAGATGTTCCAGTAATAGCAATTGTTTCAAGGGTTGTTCAACATAAAGGCTACGACATATTAATTGAAAGCCTAAAAGAAATCTTAAAGAATGATGTTCAGTTTGTACAACTTGGAATTGGTGATGACCATTATATAAAGAGAATGTGTCTTCTAAAAGAAAAATATCCAGACAAAGTTTCAATCAATAATGTGTTTGATGATATTTTGGCAGAGCGTATATATGCAGGCGCAGATATCTTTATGATGCCGTCTCTATTTGAGCCATGTGGACTTGCTCAATTAATATGTTTTAGATATGGTACAATTCCAATAGCTAGAAAAACTGGCGGATTAAATGACACAGTAATTGGTTATCTTGGTAATAAAGAGCTAGGTAACGGATTTACATTCTTTAATTCAAGGAAAGAAGACTTGATTGAAGTTACACACCTAGCACTTGCAGTTTATGATAACAAAGAAGAGTGGCACAAACTTCAAAAGAGAGTAATGCTAATGGATTGTTCGTGGAAAAAGTCTGCGGAGTTTTATAACATCGTTTATAAGAGGATGCTTTAAGTATTATGGAATTTTGGTCATTGTAGAGATTACAAGGAGGATATAAAGGTATGAGTATGGTAAGATTACAAAAATATATGGCTGAATGCGGAGTAGCTTCACGAAGAAAGTGTGAAGAACTAATTGCAAACGGACTTGTTAAAGTAAATGGCGATATAGTTACAGAGCCTGGCATTAAGGTTGATCCAAGTTCAGATAAAATAGAATTAAAAGATAGAAAGGTAGAAATAAAGCCTGAAAGAAAGGTGTACTTAATGCTTAATAAACCAGTTGGATATGTTACCACTGTTAATGATGAAAAGGGCAGAAGTACAGTAATGGATTTATTAAAAGACGTTCCAGAAAAGATTGTTCCAGTTGGAAGACTAGATATGTACACTTCAGGAATACTACTATTTTCAAATGATGGAGAGTTCATAAACAAAATAACACATCCTAGTCATGAAACAACTAAAACATATGTAGTAAAGACGAGAGGCATTCCTACCGAAAAAGATTTAGAAAAGCTTAGAAAGGGTGTAAAAATAGACGAATATGTTACTTCACCAGCTAAGGTTGAATTACTACTAAAAGATAACGAGAATAACGTTTCAAGGCTTAGAATTGAGATACATGAGGGAAGAAATAGACAGGTTAGGAAGATGGTAGAAGCAGTTGGGCTTTCTACAATTGCTCTTAAGAGAGAGAGCATCGGAAGTCTTAGCTTAGAAGGCTTAAACAAGGGCGAGTGGAGATATTTAACAGAAAAAGAGGTTGCAGATATATTAAGTTAACCATAAAATATAGCCTATAATTCAATTGACATAGACCAATAATTGTTGTAATATAAAATACGTGCAAAACATAAGGCGCCATGGCCAAGTGGTAAGGCAGAGCTCTGCAAAAGCTTTATCCCCAGTTCAAATCTGGGTGGCGCCTCCAAATTGCATATAAAAAGGCGTCTTTAAAAGACGTCTTATTTAGTTTGCGGGCATAGTTTAGTGGTAGAACTTGGCCTTCCCAAGGCTACGGTGTGGGTTCGATTCCCATTGCCCGCTCCATTTTTAAAATGTGTTTTTCTAGAAAGGATGATTTTTATGAAAAGTAGACTAATTTTATTAAGTCTTGTGTTTTTTGCGTTTATTTGTTCATCTTGTTTTGCAACAGTAGGTGATAAAGTGGGAAATATTTATTCTACAGATATTAAGGCATACATTAATAATTGCAACGTTAAGGCATATAACATAGGTGGTAGGACATGTGTACCAATCGAGGATGTAACTCAAGCTTATTCTTACGATGATGCTAATAGAGTATTATTAATTGAATCTTTTGCACCAGATAAATTAATTAAGTATACTGGCAGCTCTTCAAAAACAGCAAATGGCACGATTGTTGGTAGCATATATTCTACAGATATTAAGACATATGTCTATAATACTGAATTACCAGCATATAATATTGGAGGAAAAACTTGTGTTGCAATTGAAGATTTGGGAGCAGATTCTTCCTTCTCTAATATAGGTGGTAAATATCTTTGGGATTCTAGTGCAAGAACGATTAAGTTAAAATTTATGTATGATAATGAAGAAGATGCTGTAGCTGTTCTTAATCGTTATAAATATAATATGAAGATTGTTGGTAGAATAGATCCATCTACTTTTATTGAAGGGGCAGTTACTTTTGATTCTACTACAACTGAAGCTGTTATATTGGCTGATTATTCTGCGCTGATTGATTCAAACAATCAATATATTAAAAGTTTAATTCCTTTAGTATTTTGGAAAGGCGATCAACAATATGGGGAAGATGTGGGATATCATTTTACTTGTGTAGGTTTAAGATTTGTAAATGACCAAAACGGCGTTGCTTCTTTACAGGAAATGCCAATTGATATTACTTATTATCTTGTTGATAAGATTGAAGCAAATCTAAATGTTTTAGGAAATTAAAAGACTATTATAAATAATACAGACATATTGAACTATAGCGAAGAAAAAAGCTGTCAGGTGTTAATTACCTGACAGCTTTTAATATTTTTATTTGTAGAATATACCTCTTTTTACGAGTGATTCGCCTACCGCTGAATCATCAAATAATGCTTTGATCTTTTCATCATCAAAATTTTTGCAAGAGAAAACGTCGATAAAGGTTTTACCATTTGTAACATGTATTGAAATGTGAGATTCTGCAATAGGTTGCAAAATATCAAAAGAGTGCTCATCATTAAAGCTAGTCATTACATCAGTTATTGGTGTCATTTCAATATCTTTTAAAAGTGTATCAATCGAGAAAGCTGCAAAGTCATAATCAAGAGGCTTGTCTAGTTCAAATATGGCATGTTTTCCAAAGTTGCCTTTTAGATTATTAAAGTCTCTACATAAATCATAATTGGTGGTTGGAAAATACTTTAGAATAACTGGCAAAAGCTTTTCTTCACAATTATCTATGCCATATATATCTATAAAAACGGTGTTCTTGTAACTAAATGTATGACAAGTGAAATGAAAATCATTTCCTAATACAACTGCACTTACGCCACCATCTTTTTTTACTTTTCCATTAAAATATGGAATTATTTCGGTATGTACGTTTTTAGGCTCTAGTGTACTAATTACATCTTGAACAAGGTTAATGACATTAGATGTATCGCTTAAAGCTCCATTATTAATATCATATCCGTCAAAAAAGAAATGTTTTTGTGATATATCTATAGAATTTTGCATATTTATAAAGTTCTCCCTTTCATTTGTTAATTAAATTGTCATTTTAATTATATCATAAATATGTTGTTTCAACTAGTTTTGAAAATATTACCCCAAATCTCGGTTGCAATTATTTAACCTGTCTGTTATAACTGAAACCATAGGGAGGCATTTATGGACATAGTAATTGGAAAAAACTCAGGCTTTTGCCAAGGAGTTTCATATACAGTAACTAAGGCTTATGAAGCAATTAATAATCCTAATAAGGCTGTATATTGCTTGGGCGAGATTGTTCACAATGAAAGAGTAGTAAATGAACTTAAAGAAAAGGGCATGCATTTTGTTGAATCTTTAGAAGAGATTCCTGCAAATAGTCTTGTAATAGTAAGAGCACATGGCGCTACTAAAGAAGTTTATGATGAAATTCACCAAAAAGGTTTTGAGCTTTTAGACTTAACTTGCGGAAAGATTCGTGTTATTCGAAATAACATACTAAAAGAAAATGAAAATTCATTTATTGTTATGATAGGCAAGAAGAATCATCCTGAAACTCTTGGTACAATTAGCTTTTGCGATAATGGAATGATACTAGAATCTGAAGATGATTTCGAGGAACTTAAAAGTCTATTAAAGGTTTCAAACAAGAAGAGAATATATATATTGTCTCAAACTACTTTTGGTGAAGAACGCTTTATTGAATTATCTAGCAAAATAAGAGTAGTCTTTTATGATTATGATGTTGAAGTTAATAATACAATTTGTAGCTCGACACATGATAGACAAGAGGAAACTAAAGCGATGGCTATAACTTCTGATTCAATGATAATTGTTGGAGGAAAAAATAGTTCAAATACTAAAGAGCTTTATAACGTTGCAAAAGAGAGTTGTCTTAATTCGTTTTTGATACAAGATGTAAATGGCTTAGATGATAGTATAACGGGTATTATTAATCAAAAGAAAGATGTTAGCATTGGCATAATGGCAGGAGCTTCTACTACAAAAGAAGCGGTTAATGAAATTGTTGATAAATTAAAATCGTTTGTGATAGAATGAAATATAAGAAATCATTGGTTATAGGAGGATATTTTCATGGCTGATGAAACTAAAGAAAAACCAACAAATAGCGGACCAAGAGTAGAGCCAGAAGTGGCTTCTGGACCAGTTATTCCGTCTGCTGTAGTTCAAGTAAAAAATAAAAAAGGTGAAGTTGTAACTTATTTAAAATTAGATACAAAATCAGCTAAAAGACTTTTAGGAAAAGGTGGAGACTTGCCAAATGATGTGTTTGCTAATTTTGCACATATAGTTGCTACTAATACAAAAGCAAAGGCAGAACAAGCAAAACAATCAGAACAACAAAATGATGAAGATGAACCTAAACCTACTATATTCACTCCAAAAAGAAAGAGATGGATTGCTGCTGGTATTATAATTGCATCGTTAATAGGTGTCTTAGCAAATGAATACTTTAAAAACAGACCAGTAGTTATAGATTTACCAGCTTATCCTATTATTATGAATATTGCTGATCCTTCTCTTGGAGTAGAATCAATTGCTAATGCTAAGGGTCAAGAAGAAATGACATTAAGGTTTTATCCAAATGCTGATATGTCAAAAGAAGAAATTAAGAATGCTTATAATGCAAAGGAACATTCCAAATTTGAAGAATCAGCTCAATATATGTATGAACACTTTGGTTCATTACAGCGTGAATTAGATGCGGCTTATGATATTCTTATTGAAGATGGCCATACTCAAGAAGAAAAAAATAAAGCATTAAAAGATATAGATAGAATTTATAAGCAAATGAAAAGAGCATATGGAGAAGCTATAACTAAGATGCAACAAGGGTTAAGTGCTTTCACTTTAGCATCAAGTGAAAAGCTAGATGTTCGTACTCAAGACGAAATAGGAATGTTAGATAAACTTATTAGACAATATGAAGAGCAGATTAAGCTAATTGATTCTAATAGCGAAGTTATTGGTATTCTCGTTCAATTAATTGATTATGGTTACACGGTTGAAGTAGCAGATTTAACAGATAAAAATCCAATGGTTGGTCTAAGAGGTGATAAGCAATTAGAGACAATTGTTAAAGGCACAGCACCAAATAGAAAGGCTGCACAAACTCTTAAAGACATTGTAGAGCAACTAAATAAATATGGCTGGCAAAATCCTGGTAAGTAAAGGAGCTAAAAGATATGAATAGTTATGAGATTGGAACAATATTTAATCTAGATAATAAAGATGAAGAATACATGATTGTTGGCAACTTAGAAAAAGAAGATAACGTTTATTTACTATCGGCTCCGCTAAATGCTGATGAATCTCCGGAATTATCTTCAGCTTTTTTACTTAAGGTAAACAAAAATACAAACGGAGTTGAATATTGTATAGATGAAGATATTGCACAAGAAGTGCTAAAAAATGTTTTAGAAACTCTTAAATAAAAAAGGTGATAGCTTTAAGCTATCACCTTATTTTTTTATTATTTTGTTTTCCAATCTAATCTTTCTAATGTTACTTTTGTTAAGTAACCTTCTTCATCAAAATCACCTGTGATTGTGAATTCAGATTTTGTTGAACTTGTGATTTTATTTATAATCTCTAAAATCGTTTCTCTTGAATTACCATCAAAGGTAGATTCTCCATCGACATAAGCCATATAAATGAAACGAGAAGTACCAACATTATTACCATATATTAAATTGGTTACTTGGTAAGCTGCTTGTTTGCCACGTCTTTCACCAAAGTATTTTGTGTATTTGTTGTTGAAAGCATTAACAACTAAATTGTTAGCTTCAGGAGTAGGATCTGCAGGAGTAGTTGCAGGCTCAGGAGTAACTATCTCAGCTCCTTGATTTGGATCGCTAACTGAAACTGTTTTTGTAGCATCGTCCCAATCAACCTTTAAGCCACCGTTCTCAGAGATAAATCTAACTGGAACCATTGTTTTGTTGTTTATTATCATAGCAGGAACATCAAGTTCTTTTGATTCACCATCGATTACTGCAGTAGTACTATTTATAACAAGTTCAATTGTTTTAGCACCAAAAGTAATTGTAACCTTTTTGGTAGCATCTTCCCAGCCCACTTGACCTCCAAGAGCTTCAAAAACTTCTCTAACTGGTACTAGAGTACGGCTTTCGATAATGATAGGAGGCATTTGGCCTTCTGATGGAGTAAAGGTATTGCCATTTAATACAAGAGTGATAGTTGACCCAGTGTATTCTTCAGTCTTTCCGTTGTATTCTATTTGAAAAGCCATGCTAAAAGATGCTAATAAAATAGATGTTATTAATGCAAAAACAATTAATAATTTTTTCATATGTAAAAACTTCCTTTCTTATGGCGACAAAATCGCCTAATTTTTCGTATATAATTATATCTATAATTGAATCAAAATGGAATGCTTATTACTCATTTGTAAAGAAATTGAAAAATAACATCGTTACTAAAATGTAATAATTATCGATACCTTTATATGGTAAAATATAACTAGGTATGTGTACTTGATATAGAGCCATCAAGAAAAGGAAGTGACCTTGAATTCTATGGACAGTGGATATGAAGCTCTAATGAAACTTATAGACGTAATTGAAAATGACGGATTTGTTTCTTTTTTGCCACGAGAGATTTTTGATGAGTTTAAGCAGAATCCTTCTTCGCCAAAATTACAAGAATATGGAAAAGAGCTTTTAAAAGATATTTCTATAGAAGATATCCAAAAAGCTATTAGTCAAGGTCATATTCCGGCAGTAATTAGGCTGATGTCGTTTTTAGATATAGATAAAAAAGCAATTGTTTTACATGATATTTTAAACAGTGGTTATTGTGATGATATAAAAAAAGAAAATCTTGAAGCTATGGTTAGAGAGCATCGTGAACCGCATAATCGTGACCATCCGTTAATTCAAAAACGCAATTTATTATTTTCTTTATGGGGAAATTTAGATCCAGAGTTACAAAAGCAGAATATAGAACTTTTCACAAGAATTACGGATATTCCAGAAATTCTTAAATGGAATAATCCAGATATAAGAAGTCATTATGATTCTCTCTTGTCGCGTACTCATATTGAAACAAAAAGATTTTTGATAGAGCAAATGATAGAGAAAATCAAACAAGGCGATAATGATTCGCTTAATAGGATATCTACAATAATCGCAAGAACGAATCCTGATGTTCAAAAAGATTATATTGCTCAAGTTATTGAAAGTGTTGCCGATTGGCTTATTGAAGCATCAAAGAATGATAAAGGCTTTGGAATGAGTATTATTCAATATAAAGAACGTTTGGCGCCAATATATGCAGCTACCGCTCCTCATGTTATTACTGGAGAGCTACTAGAAATAATAAAAGCCGTTAAAAGAGCAGATGAAAAGATTGCTTCAGCTTCAATGCAAAAAGAGATAAATTTAGATTACATGCCTTTTTACCAAACTCTTGTTAGACAAATCATTGGTAATGTTTCATTTGATGAAAATGGGGAGGTAGTTTTTCCAGATGAAAGAATTAAAAAGGCAATTCTTTCTTGTGACCCAGAGATGGCGGTAAGACTTTTACCATTGATTCCAAGCATACATAACAATATCGATGAGATTAAATATACTCTTATAATACAAAAAGCTTTAAGTAGAGCTAAAAGAGGGCTTATATTCAATTTAGATGCCGAGCAACTCATCATAGCAGAGTCTATGGTTACTGGTGTTCATGTTGATTCTATTGGATTGCAAGAATTGTTTTCTTATCCAGGAGCATATTTTTATGTTTATGCAGATACAAAATATAATGAGTCACCTAATTATGTTCAAAGAGCTGCCGAAATTGCCGACGAAATGGAAAATAATGGTAGTAAAAAGAAGATACCAGACTTTTCTTTTGAAGAAGATGGCTTTAGTTTGCATGTTTATGCACCTTCAGAAAGAAACGCGATGCTTAATGGTTATGAAACCAATAGCTGTTTTAGACCTTGTGGACATGCAGATATTAATAAAAAAAGTCCTGGAAAAACTCTATATCATTACTGCTTAACCAAACCATATGGTGGTGTAATGGATATCTCAAGAGAAATAATGGGCAAAAGGACCATCGTTATGGGAACACCAATATTAGTTAATGGTAATATGGGCGCTTTTCATAGTTATGAAACTAAAAATCCAACATTAAATAACGCTGAAATAAATAGGCTATTAGTTAAAGGCGCTACAGAATGGATTAAACAAGATGAGATAGATATAGTTATTATTTCAGGATTATTTGGCGGTAGGAGAGTAGACTATAGAGATAAAATATTTCTTCCTCAAGAGAGTGTAATATTTGAGCCTTTTTATGATGGTGAATATGAAGCGTATAGGGGAATGTACAATAACCTAGTTGAACCAGGTCAAGTTATTCTTGCAGCAAGAGTTGGTGATAGAGTATTAAGTGGAATGGAACTTCTAGAGTGGTTTAAGACTGAATGTCATGGAGATGTTGAAGAATTAAAAGCTAAATTAAATCTTCATACTGGTGAAGTGCATACAGATTATGAATATCCAGAAGTACCATTTAAGGGAAATATAATTATTGGTGATGGTGAACATGTGGATGAGTCATTAGCTGGTCATTTAGTTGAAACTAAAGGAGTTAGGCTTGGAACTCGTGCAATAGTTGAGCATTATTATGAGCAGTACGCTAAATTATTGAAAGAAAGCCAAGAAGTTATTGAAACATTAAGAAATATACATCGTCTTTTGGGTGAGGTTCAAAAGGGCACAAGATATAGTACTTCAGAATTAAAATCAGAAAAAAGACATTTAGTAAGAGATATTCTAGAACTTGGCGATAACCTATCAACGGATATGATAGATATAGAAGTTGAAAAAGCAGAAAAAACAATATTTGGTGAACTTTCTTCAATCGTATCTCTAGCTAACCAACAAGACTTAGAGCAAGTACTTGGAATACAAGATGAGGTTGAAGCAAGACTTAGACCAAAAGATGATTCTTCTAAGTTAACTAGTAAACAACGTAAATATCAAAGCATGATTATTGGAAAAATTACTAAAGCAATTAAAGGAGTTAAAACAGAAGAAGAACTTACAGATGAACAAAAAGAGTTGCTTAAAAGAGTTAGAAGCGGAGATATAGATGCAGTATCAAAAGGCTTAGAACTAGTAAGCATAGAAGACTTACAAGACTTAAAACTAGCAAGCAGAGAAGAATTACAAGAACTTGCAGGGCAGACTTTTAGAATTTTGAGTGAAGAAGATAGAGCTAAAATTCAAGAACAAAGAGCAAAGAGTAAAGAAATAGCTCAAGGCAAAAAATCAAATGAAGAAAGAGAAGCACAAGAAAGAGAGCTTAGAGAAGTTGCAATTGCAGAAGCGATGTTTGGAAAACCAAAAAAAGGCGAAATCGCACCTGTAGACAAACTTAAATTATTTAGAGAAACGATCTTAGCAGGTATAAAAGATAGAGAGCAAATGGATAGCATTATGAGAGCTGTTTGTCATGGAAGAGCAGAAATTCCAGAACATATCGATGAACTTCATTATGGCAGAAAATGGTTTGTTGCATTTAGTAAAGAAACTGAGAAAGTTACACTTTATATTGATGAATCTTTAAGCCAAGAAGAAAAAAATCATATCTTAGAAACTGAGATTGAGCCGTTATATACAGAGTTACAACAAAAAGCTCATGCGCGTGAACAAGAAGCAAAGAAATCAAGCCAAGAGATTTAAAAATATTTTTAGAAGTGAATCAAACTAGATTCACTTCTTTTTTGCGAAATTCTTATGTCAACAAATGTCAAAACCGGCCTTTTTGTTATCTTTATTTTTAGTTTAGTTTGTGATAAAATTTTAGTGTAAATAGAAAGGGGTGTTTTAGAGATGGCAGTTTTACTTACAGGTGGAACTGGCTACATTGGAAGTCACACAGCAGTTGAACTATTAAAAGCAGGTGAAGAGATTGTTATTGTAGATAATCTTTGCAATAGCAAGATTGAAACCGTAGAAAAAATAAAACAAATCACAGGAAAGGATTTTAAGTTTTACAAAGCAGATGTCTTAGACAAAGAAGCACTTACAAAAATATTTGATGAAAACAACATCACCGAGGTTATTCATTTTGCAGGACTTAAAGCAGTTGGTGAGTCTTGTGAAAAACCTGTTGAGTATTATAAAAACAATGTTGGCGGAACTTTAGTTTTGCTAGAAGTAATGAAAGAACATGGTTGTAAAAAAATAGTATTTAGTTCTTCAGCCACGGTTTATGGAGCTCCAAAAGAAGTTCCTATCAAAGAAGATTTTCCACTTCACACGACAAATCCTTATGGAACAACAAAACTATTTATAGAACAAATATTAGAAGATGTTCAAAAAGCAGATTATTCGTGGAGTGTAATTTTATTAAGATATTTTAATCCAATCGGAGCTGATGCAAGTGGTGAGATTGGTGAAAGTCCAAATGGCATTCCAAACAACTTAATGCCTTATATTAATTTAGTAGCATTAGGAAAACAAGATCATCTTACAGTACATGGAAATGATTATCCTACAAGAGATGGTACAGGTGTTAGAGATTACATTCACGTTGTAGACTTGGCACTTGGTCATTTAAAAGCATTAGAGAAAGCTAGAAAAGAATGTGGAACTTATATATACAACTTAGGTACAGGCAAAGGATATTCAGTTTTAGAAATGGTTCAAGCATTTGAAAGAGTTAATGGAATTAAGATTAAATATGAAATTGGTCCAAGAAGAACGGGTGACATTGCAGAATGTTATGCAGACCCTACAAAGGCTAAAGAAGAACTTGGTTGGGAAGCTACTCGTGATTTAGATCAGATGTGCAGTGATGGGTGGAACTTCGCGAAGAAATACTTATAAAACTCGTTTGTTTTACTTGCAAAAGCCACAATTCTGAAATTTTATTATATTGCGTTTTTGCGGTGTCAAACACCCACAAATATACAAAGGAGAAAATTGTATGAACGAAACTACAAAAGTACCATTTTGGAAATATGCAGTTTTTACATTGCTAAGATTTTTAGCACAAACATTACCATTTGCAGGTTCACTACTTTTTATGGTGATATTTGATGATGAAATAGTGCCATTTATAATTTGTTCAGTACTTTTATATTTGATATTGGCATTTGTGCCACACTTTTTCATTAAGCTAAACTCTTTTGGTAAAGTTACATTGTGTAATTTAGTTGTTCAGCCATTCTTTGCAGTACTACCACTTGTATTAATGATGGTATTATACTTAATTACAGACAATGAAGCGGCAGGATGGTTTGGATTTTTATTAGTAGGTATGGTATTTATTGTTCCGGCATGTTTCGTAGTTAATTTAATAATAGACTTGATTGCCGTATTTGGTATAAATAGGCATTTAAGAAAATAAGGAGGATTTAAAATGGAAAATGAATTAGTAATTTACAGATGTTCAAGATGTGGAGAGACAGTTGAAATATTAAATGGAGAGTGCAGAAGCTTAACTTGTTGTGGAGAAGATATGAAAGAAATCGTTCCAAACACAGTTGATGCAGCACAAGAAAAACATGTACCAGTATATGAAGTAGCAGATGGCCTTCTTACAGTAAGAGTTGGAGAAGTTACTCACCCAATGGATGAAGACCACTTCATTGAATGGATTGCACACGTACACGATAACAGAATTTGTAAAGTTACTCTAAAACCAGGTGATGCTCCAGAAGCAAAATTTGCATATAAACCAGGAGCAACAATTTATGCAATGTGCAATAAACATGGTCTTTGGAAGGCTGAAGTTGAGTAAAAATGGTTGATTAAGGGCGTTTATCACGCCCTTTTTTATTGCTATTTTATGTAAAATATGATAGAATACCCCAGTAGCGGCGACCACTGGTCGCCAGATAAAAGGTGGAAGACATGCCAAATTATGAATATTTGAAAGAAATAGAGAAATATGGTAGAGATAATAAAATCCCAATACTTTTAGATGAAAGCTTGGATTTTATAGAAAATATCTTAAAAGAAAAGAAGCCTTACCGTGTGCTTGAGATAGGCACTGCGATAGGCTTTTCGGCGTTATGTTTTTCTAAGTTTTTGGCAGATGGTGGAAGGATTGATACTATCGAGATTGAAAGTCTCAGAGTTGAGCAAGCACTTGAAAACATTGCAAAAGTGGGCGTTCAAGACAAAATAAGAGTTATTGAAGGCGATGCTCTAGAGGTGCTTCCATACTTTACGGAGACGTATGACGTAGTGTTTATAGATGCTGCAAAAGGCAAATACAACGAATTTTTTGAGCATGCGTTAAGGCTCACAAAGCCAGGAAGCATAATAATTGCAGATAATGTTTTATACAAAGGATATGTTATGAGTGATTATAACAAACACAAGCAAAGAACGGCAGTAACTAAGCTTAGAAGTTTTATAGACATGGTTTTAAATCATCCAAAGCTTGATGCAAAGCTTATAGAAATAGGCGACGGATTAATAGTAGCAAAAGTTTTATGATTATATTGACTATATTCATAATATTGATATAATTATATCAATATTATGAATGAGGTGATTAATATGATAATTAAAGCGTCAGCTTCTTTAAGAAATAACTATACAGAAATCTCAAAACAATGCCACGAAACAGGTGAACCAATTTACATTACTAAAAATGGCGAAGGCGATTTAGTAGTAATGTCAATTGAAGCTTATCGTAAGTTAAGATATGACATCATGATGCTTGAAGGAATAATCGAAGCAGAAGAGGAGATAAAAAAAGGTAAGGATAACTTTATTCCTGCTAAGCAAGCATTAAAGATGATTTTTGGTGATGATTACAATCCAGATGAATATCCAAAAACTATTCCTCCAGAAGAACTTAAGGTTGCTGAGGAGGACGAAAAGTATGGGGTATAATGTAATTTTTTCGCCACAAGTTATTACCAAATTTAAAACTATTTATAAATCACTTAAAAATTTCAATTTCGATTATGCTAATAGTATACGAGAAGAAATAATTGGTTTGACAGAAAAGTTGTCATATATGCCGTATAGATTTCCTATGTGTCATAATAAAAGTACTGATAGAAAAGTTATTATTAGAGATAGGTACATTATAATCATTCAAATAGATAATGATGATGTTTATATCGCAAAACTAATAGATTCTAAAACAGAAGATTTATAAAAGGAGTGTATTTAATGAACAAACCAGAGCTTTTAGCTCCAGCAGGTACTTATGAAAAAGCAAAAATAGCATTTATGTACGGCGCAGACGCAGTGTATTGCGGAACTTCAAAGCATTCACTACGTACACGTACAGCAATGGATTTTACAGATTTAAAAAATACAGTTGAGCTAGCACACAGCCTTGGCAAAAGAGTTCACGTTGCGGTTAACATCTATGCTAGAGATGACGAATACGAAGGAGTAATTGAAGAGGTTAAAGAACTTGCTCAAATTGGAATTGATGGATTTATCGTAGCAGATCCAGGTGTTGTAGACATTATTAGAGAATATGCACCAAATACAGATTTACACATAAGCACTCAAGCAAATACTGTTTCTGCTCATACATGCAAGTTCTGGGCAAAACAAGGTGCAAAAAGAATTATTTTAGCAAGAGAATTAAGCAAGGACGAAATTAAATACATCGTAGATAACAAGCCAGAAGGCCTAGAAATAGAGATGTTTGCACATGGAGCAATTTGTTATTCATATTCAGGCAGATGTTATATGAGTGACTACATGGCAGGACGTAGCGCAAATCATGGCGACTGTGCACAACCTTGCAGATGGGCTTATAACCTATATGCTGAAGAAGTAAATAAACCAGGTGAATTAATGCCAGTTGAATTTGATCAAAAAGGTATTTACATCTTTTCTTCAAAAGATATGTGCCTAATGCCAGAACTTCCTACAATATTTGACATAGGTGTAGATAGTTTAAAAATTGAAGGAAGACTTAAGACCGAGTACTACGTTGCAACAGTCGTAAACGCCTATAGACACGCAATTGATGATTACGCAAAAGACCCTACCAATTGGTCTCCAGATAAATACATGGCAGAACTAGAAAAGGCTAAAACAAGAGCTTTAACAGAATTTTATTTTAAAGAAAAATATAATCCGGATACTCAAGATTTTGATGGAAAGCAGATTAATCCAAACTTTGAATTTGCTGGAATAGTTATAGAAGGCAATTCAAACAAGCCAAATGACTATAAAATGCATGAAGAAGGCTATGCTGAGGACTTTGACGCTAATAAACTAGTAACTCTTGAAATCCGTAACAAGCTTTCAATAGGAGATAAGCTAGAAGTCATGATTCCAGGCATCTTAGAGCCTCGTGAGTATATAATCGACCAGCTTTACGATATTGAGACCGATGAGCCAATTGACACAGTAAATCCGGGCGTAAAAGAGCAAAAAGTTAAGATGATTTTGCCATTTGAGGTAAAAGAAGGCTATATCGTAAGAAGAATCAAATAACCCGTAGCGGCGCCCCTTGGGCGCCAGTTTAATGAGTTCCGGTGGCGCTTCGCCGCCATGGTGATATATTACAAATACCTTAAAATACTACAACAAGGCTATCTTTAGCCTTGTTTTTTTATGTTTTATGTGATATAATGTTTACATAATGTGTGATGCAAAGGTAAGGGTGATAAATATGGTAGATGAAACTAAAAAGAGTTTAGAAGATATTATTGGTGCTTTCACTCAACTTAAGAGTGACTTTAAAGGTTTAACAGAGGGATGCGCTAGCCAAACAAGGACAAATCAAGTTGATTTTAATAGAAACATAATAGGGGTTGTCCAAGATAATGATCTTCAAGAACTTATTGAAAGAATTGATGCTTTATTTTCAAAAGTTCAGAGTGACTTTGAAGCAAGCGAAGATACAATGCGAGTATTTACTAATATAGATACATTTATAAGTGAATTTAAAGATAAGAGCTTTAAATCACCAGCAAACAATCCATTATCTAATGATGTTCAAGATTCAAATGCCAAGAATCTAAATGAGCTTGCTATGGCTTTAGAAGAATTATTAGAGCGTATAAATGTAAAAAAGGAATTCGTAGACAATCAAAACATTTATGGATTATTAGATAATGGATATGAAGAAACTTATAGGTTTTTGTACTTACTTAAAAGTGCGGTTGGTAATGTTATTGAAGATTATTTAAATGGAAGAAAAACAATGATTGATAATTTCACTATTTCTCTTGCTGAATTAAATCAATATGTGAAAGATAATGGTAAAAATGACTCAATCGCTGATTTGTTTGAGAGTGGAGGTACGGCTCCTACAAGCCAAGGAGAAGGTAGTGGACCAATAACAATAAAATCAGTAGAAGAAGCTATAAAAGTGGTAAAAGAAGAAAATTATAATAAAGATGCAATGGATCTTGCTGACAGATTAGGTTAATAGTTTTTTAAAAAGAAAAAGAAGGTATATTCTATGATAGATAGAGATGAATTACAAAAGTTAATTAATGAAATGGCTAATATAAGGAGTACCAGTCATAATATTAATAATGATTGTGCGAATGCATTAAATAACGTACTAGATAGAATTGAAAGCATGAATACTCAACAAAATTCAAATTTATCTTTTTATAAAAAAGCGTTAATGAATGAAATTGGTAAATTAAAAATGTATGTAACTGCTCATGGTGATGAATCGAGAGTAGACACTATTTTAACTGCTCTTCAAGATGCGCTTGCTAAAGGCGAAGAACAAACATATGATAATCCTGTTACTAATGATAATATGAATAAAAAAAGAGAAACGATTTGGAGTTTGTTTAATGAGTTTATTTCACTTTTAAAAGATTATCCAAATCTTCAAGATCAATTAGAAGGAATAAAGATGGATTATGCAGAAGCAATGAGCAATTATAGCAGATACCAAGAAAAAGAAGTTACACAAAGGTTGGATGGTAAGAAAGCAAAACCAGGCGAGGTGCCAGTTGAAGGCTTGTTGGAAAGAGCGAATGGTATAATAAAAGAAGCCACTAGTCAAATACATTTAACAAGCTTTGGAAGAGGCCCTGATATAAGTCCTTTTGCTTAAATCAACGGAGTGAACAATGAAAGTTATTTTAGTTAATTCAAAATTAAATAACAAGAAGATAATTGATGTTATCAAACAACAGCACCCAAAATGTCCTTTGGGTGTTATTCATCGTGCACTTCGAAATAAAGACATTAAAGTAAACGGCTCTAGAATTAAAGAAAATGTGTCTGTCTATGAAGGCGATGAACTAGAAGTATATATAGCTGATGAAATTTTAAATGGACAAAACAATAATGATTCGGCAACTAACAATACAATAGACAAAAAAAGAATTGTCTATGAAGATGACAATATTTTGATATACAACAAACCACAAGAAATGGAAGTGCAACCAGAACTTGAAGAAGCTTTAAATACATACGTAGCGGCGGTGCTTCGCCGCCAAGGCAACAAATTAAGAGCTTGCCACCGACTAGATAGAAATACAAAAGGCCTTGTAATCTTTGCTAAAACCCAAGAGGCAGAGGAAACAATGCTTCAAATGATAAAAGACAGGATGGTAAAAAAATACTATAAGGCTCTTGTTTACGGCATTCCAAAGAATAAAGCAATGACACTTAAAGCATATTTATTTAAAGATAGTAAAAAGAGCAATGTCATTATTTCAGATGTGCCAAAGAAGGGCTATCAAGAGATAATAACTAAGTATAATGTGCTAGAAGTAGATAAACAGCAAAACATAGCTTTATTAGAGGTTGAGCTTGTAACTGGTAGAACTCATCAAATAAGAGCTCATTTAGCACACTATGGATATCCAATAATTGGCGATGGAAAATATGGCATAAATCAGGTAAATAAGCAATTTAAGAAAAAGTATCAAGAGCTTGAAGCGTATAAACTGGTATTTGAAGAAGCCATTGAACCATTAGAATACTTAAAAGAAAAAAGTTTTGAGATATAAATTACAAATGAAGTGTGAGGAATGTTTATGAATATTAATAGTGTTTATGCTAAAACGGCAATTGAAGCGCTAGTTATGTATCATCCTGATGAATTCCCTAATATTGAAACTGCAACGACTTTTGTAGAGCAACATTCGCTTGAAGAAATTGAAGCAAAAAGTCAAATAATGGAAGAAGTTAGAAGAAATCTCTATTCGGTGTTTCTTGCACTAGAAAACATCAATCATAGAGTTTCTCAAGAAGAAATGGAAAAAGCTTGGGATGAGGTCTTAAATGGTAATGGAGATAACGAGCCATCATTACTAAAAGGATACGGAGATTTGCTTAATGAAAGATTTGCTGCTCCTGGTTTTATTGAAGCATGTCTAATTGAATGCTCACACAGCTTTAAGATTATGCAATCACAAAGTGGTTTAGATGATATAGAGAATCATCCTGAAGATGCCCATCAATATTTACCAATATGTTTCATAGGAGTTGCAGAAGTTTTGCAAAAATTCAACTTTTTGATACCAATGTTACGCACAATGGGAATTGAACCCAATGAACAAGGCTTGATTAAACAGCATCTTTATTATCAAATTATGGCACTTGAATACCTTGATGTTACTTCTCCTGAAAGAATGGTTGAATTTATATCAAGGTTAGGCGAGAATTTTGAAGCTTTAGAGTTTTATTCAGAAGAAAAAAAGAAACTTTTTCAAAATCCTGCATTTATAAAAATGATAATCGAACAATTGGCTGAGCGTGATCCGATTTTTAGTTTCGTGAAGGCGGCAGCAAATCCTGCTATTCGAACACCACTTGCCTCGGAACGCAAAGTTGAAGAATCTAATAAAGAGCCAAATAACGAAGTTGATTCTGGTGCTCCACGAGGTATTACACTAAAAAATGCAGATGAAATTCTACGTGCAAAAGAAGTACCAAATGACTTTAGAAAATAAAATTTACATTCAGAAGGCAACCCACAAGGTTGCTTTTTTTATTACATTTTTTTCTTTTTAATTACAAATAATGCATAATTGGGCTCTAATAGTTGTAATTAGTATATAATTTTAATTGGGTTATTTTAGCCATTTATGGCATATAGGGAGGATTATATGAAACTAATGAAAAAAGTATTAGCGATAAGTGCAATTATGATTTTAGTTTTGACCATATTTCAGGTAAGCTTGGCTGCTGTAGAAGATAGCCAAGGAGATAATATGAGTCATGATACACACAAGTATGTGTTGTACAAGAGTAACAATAATGGCACTCATAAAAACTACTGTGAATGCGGTAAAGTACTATATGAAAAAGCTTCATGTAGGTATAATGATGCCTATATAGATAATGGAGACGGAACTCATTATCAAGAATGTAAATATTGCCATTATAGAAAGTATTATTCACACCAAACTACGATTGAATGCAACGATGTATCTGACTATCAGCACGTAATTACCGAAAAATGTGATCTTTGTAATGCTTTAGTAAATGAGTACCAAGAAGATCACCAATATGATAAAAATGGAAAGTGCTCAAAATGTGAACATGTTAAAGTTGAAAAAACTCCAGCACCAACTCCTACTCCAACAGTAAAACCAACTCCAACACCAACTCCAACACCAGCAAGTTGTGAGCATGAATATGGACAATGGTTTGATAACGAAAATGGTACACATTCTAGAAGATGTAAAAAGTGCGGACAAGTATCTAATCCAGAGTCTCATAAAACAGAAATAACTTATACTAGTATTTCAAACACTCAACACTTAAAATCAGAAAACTGCACTTTGTGTAAAGTTTTGATAAGTGAAGAACCATTAGACCATAAATATGATAAATATGGAAAGTGCTCAAATTGTGGACATGTTAAAGTTGAAAAAACTCCAGCACCAACACCTACTCCAACAGTAGAGCCAACTCCGGCACCAACTGTAGCACCAACTCCAACACCAGCAAGTTGTAAGCATGAATATGAAGCATGGGTTGATAATGGAGATGGAACACACTCTCAAATTTGTAAAAAGTGTAAGAATTTATCAAAACCTGAATCACATAAAACAGAGATTAAATATTCTGGTGTATCTAATACTCAACATTTAAAATCAGAAACTTGTAAACTATGTCGAGCGATAATAAGTGAAGAACTTTTAGACCACAAATATAACAAAGATAATTATTGTCCAATTTGTCACTATGGAAAAGCAACTACTGAAGGATTGACTCCAGAACTAATTGCATGGGGACATACTGGTGGAACAATACAAGATCATCAACGTTATGGAGACCCGTTCAGATTAGATGATTTTGAAGCTGCTAGAGAATATGCACTTTTAAAATATGTAGACTTAGATGAATTTGGCTCGACTATTCATGTATATGATTGTACAGGATACTGGGATAATAAGACAGGGTGCCAAGGCTTTTTTTATGAACTGTGCAAAATAGATCCTAATGTAAATGATTATGAAGTTTATAGGGATGGTGCACATGATTATGATAGGACAGATATTCATGAAGAGTATGGAACTTGTACCATATGCCACCGACATGCACGCGTAACAAGTTATCATACATTTAATTCTCAAGATATATGCACAGTTTGTGGAGCAAAAAGAGATAACTTAAGTATTGAACTGAAGAAAGAAGGACATCGATATGGTAGTGATGAAGATCACGGAATAGATTACAATAATTGTATTAGTTCTTCTGTTGACGGTTATGCTGCACATTGTTATAGATGTAAAGCCTATGATAAGGGATGTGAATTGTGGTGTACCGAACGTACTAAGTGTACTTTTAACAACGGAAAAGGATTCTATAACGAAAATATATCTTTTGCTCAAAACCTTCAAAATTTAGGGTTGGGTTCTAGTGATGAAGACCTTAAAAAATATGTTATAAAAGTTGAGGAATTAGATCATCAACTTGGTATTCGCAGTGATTGCTGTGGTTTGCAGCAAGGAGCCTATGAAGAGCATAAATTTGATGAAAATGGTAAATGTAAGATTTGCGGCTATGGTGACTTAAGCGATGAATATAAACAATTAGGTCACAAAGGTGGAAAGTCAGACATTGAACACCAACCAAATGGTGAATTTAAAAGAGTTATTGAAGCTTGGACAACTATCACCTCAAAACAAGATTTACAAACTATGAATTTTGGTCATTATGTTGGATGTAAATACCCTGGGTGCAATGGACTTATTGCAGAAGCATGTAATATTCCTTTGGAACCTAACTGGGCTCTTTCAGATGATGAAAAATATCATATGGAACGTTATTCATGTTCTGTATGTGGAAGATTATTTACAACGCCACCAAGAGAACATACTTTCAATATTTTAGGAAGATGCATTGACTGTGATGTTGTAGGTCAAAGATGTCAAAGCTTATTCTTTAGAACTGAAAGCGTTACTATCTCAGCTGGACAGAATATTGATCTAAAAGATTATTTGACTTGTGTGGTAGAAAAAGAACCAGTTTATACAAACTTTGTTTGGTCTATTCAATCAGATAGTGATGCAATAACTCTTACTAGAAACGGTGTTGCTAGTTTCAACCCAAGCGGAACAGGTGACCAATGTTGGGTAATGGTGTTTGATGACGTATCTAAAAAGACTGCTACAATTTCTGTGCTAGTTAATCGCGGTGATGATGATGCAAACAAATTGAAGAGATCTTTTGTTGATGTAGATAAGAGTGATAGAAATTACGATAGCATAATGAATGTAGTTAGTAGAGGTCTAATGGTTGGTGTTTCTGAAGATGAATTTGATCCAGATGGAACTTCAACAAGAGCAATGATAATCACAGTACTAGGAAGAGAAGAAGGCGCTGATGTTGAAGGATTCGAAAACATATTCGACGATGTTCAAGATGATGCATATTATGCTGGATACGCTGGTTGGGGATACCAAAAGAATTATATAAATGGCGTAGGTGAAGGCAAATATGATCCAGATAAGAATGTTACTTATCAAGAACTATATGTTATGAAATATAATCAATTAAAAGCACAAGGCTTGATTACTCAAGAAATGTTAGATTCATTTGAATTTAATGGTGCTGATAATGTAGCTGACTGGGCAAAAGATGCTACAAAAGCTATGGCTATGATTGGTGCAATAATTACAGATGAAAATGGAAACGTTATGGCATCAGAGGATTTACCAAGAGGAGACATGGCTGCAATTATTGATAAAACATATGATTTCGAAACAGTAAAAGATAATTCAAATAAAGCATAAAATGAACTTGGGGACGTCCATCAAAAGTCCAGACTTTTCATGGACGTCCCCATGTCCAAACTTTTCATGGACGTCCCCATGTCCACCAAGTCCAAAAAGGAGCGAATTAAATGAAAATTGCTTGTCCTAAGTGTGGTGCCGATGTTGCATTTAATCCAATCACAGGAAAATGTCATTGTGATTATTGTGGAAGCGATGTTGACATTGATAAGTTTGAATTAAATCAATATGAAAAAGCTAAAGCTGATGAAGAAGCTTCAAAAGCGACTCAAGAGTCAAAGAGTACTGGCACTCAAGATGACCTTTATGACGAGTTTCATTGCTCAAGTTGTGGTGCAAAACTAATCACAGATAAGACAACAACAATTACTCACTGTGTTTTTTGTGGCTCACAACAAATGATAAAGCAAAGATTAACTGGAAAATTTGCACCTACAGAATGTATACCATTTAAGATAAATCACAATCAATTTGTAAACATATATAAAAATTTTATTGGTACAAAACGACTTGCACCAAAAAGTTTCAAGCAAAATCCGGGGATTTATGAAATAAAGGGTTTATATGTTCCTTTTTATTTCTTTGAATATAACATTAAAAGTTATGAGAGAGGAATGGCTTGTTTTATAAAATATAATAACAGATTTTTTCTTGAATATGAGAGCAGAACTGATGGCTTAATTTTTGTAGATGGGAGTTTGCGTTTAAATGATAGTTTGATGTCTTCTGTCGGTCCTTTTTATTTTGGTGATATTGTACCTTTTAATCCTGCATACTTAACAGGTTTTCAAGCTGAGTATACTGATGATTCTGAAGATGTCTTAAGAAAAAAAGCAGAAGATAAAGCGGTTATGTATACGGCTAGGACTGTAAAATCAGCACTTGCAGCAGGCTCTTCCTTTTTAAAAGGACTTCGAGTTTGTGATCTTAAAGAAATTAATAAACCTAAAAATATACTTGTTCCAGTTTGGTTTTTAAACTGCTTTTATGATGGCAGAAAGTATTCATATTTAGTTAATGGTCAAACGGGAAAGGTAGTTGGAGAAGTACCTATTGATAAGAAAAAGATTGTCACAGCTATAGTCACATATCTTAGCGTATGCATAGTTATAGGCTTAGCGGGTGCAGTGTTAGGTTTAGCCGCACAGAATGTTGACTTCTTTTTCATTTTTACGTTCTTCCCAGGTATATTTCTAGGAATTGTTGGAGTGCTTTTATTAGCGTGGCTATATCTTCAAAGCACAGAACATAAAAATATTACTCATACATTAGACGTAGGTTTTCCAACGAAGAATTTTAAATTAATTAGGAACGATAGATATTTAAGCAAAGGACAATATATCAAAAAATTTTCAAAGGATGAATTAGAAAAGATAGAATTCAAAAAATACATAAATGGTAAGTACGTTTGTGATATGGATATTCACAAAATGGTTTTCGACACAAGAATGATTACCCATTCCCAAACAACAATTAATAATAAAAATCTTTAATTTCCCGTAGCGGCGGCCATTGGCCGCCATATAATCAGTTAATGGAGGTTTGGCTATGAAAATTGCTTGTCCTAGATGCGGAGCGGATGTATCTTTTGATCCTGCTACCGGAATGTGTCATTGCGATTATTGCGGAAGCAATATCGACATGAAAGAGTTTGAATTGAATCAATATGAAAAAGCAAAAGCACAAGCTAATGAAGCAATGGAAAGCTCAAATGGAGTAGAAGCTCAAAGCATTCCAAATGGCGACGACATCTATGATGAGTTTCATTGCTCAAGTTGTGGTGCAAAACTAATCACAGATAAAACTACAACCATTACTAGGTGTGTTTTCTGCGGTTCACAACAAATGATAAAGCAAAGAATGACCGGCAGGTTTGAGCCTAAAGAAGTCATTCCATTTAAAATAGATAAAAATAGATTCATAAACATATATACAACATTTATTGGAAAAAAGATTTTAGCTCCAAATGAATTTAGACATAATCCTCACATAGTTGAAACAAGAGGATTATATGTTCCGTTTCATACTTTTGAATATAAAATAAAAAGCTATGGTCGTGGACTTGGACAATACACCCAAGATAAAACCACTTATTCTCAATGGTTTGAATACGAAAACGAGGCAGATGCATTAGTTGCTGTTGATGGAAGTACAAGATTAGATGATAGTATAATGACTTCTCTAGAGCCTTTTAATTGGCAAGAGGTTGTTCCATTTAATCCTGCATATATCACAGGATTTCAATCGGAGTGTACTGATGAATCTGAAGAAGCATTGACAGACAAAGCTCAAAATAGAGCGTTTATGCATTCGGTAAAATCTATCAAAAAGCAACTTGGAAGATACAATCATAAGAGCGGTTTAGTTGTTTCAGACGTGACTGGCGACAACAAGTCAAAGTATGTTTTGCTACCAACGTGGTTTGTAAATTGTTTTTACAACAATAAAAAGTACTCATATGCTGTAAATGGTCAAACAGGAAAAGTTGTTGGTGAAGTGCCATTAAGTAAGCCTAAGTTTTATTCATTAATGACGGTGCTTACATCTTTTGCTCTTGCACTAACGTTAATAATAATTCTTATGTCAGCTGGTTCTTCTAGCAGTAGAAGAAGTAGTAGCAGTGATGACGATGGACCAGGTGGAATAATTGTAGCGGTTTGGGCTTTGGGCGTTGTAACACCTTACTTAGCAATTAAGAAAAGATATAAGAACATAACTCATGCATTTGATGTCCCACTTCCAATAAAGAATTACAGAGTCACAAAAGAAGTTAAGTTTAGAAGCAAACACGATTATCAAAAGTCGTTTCCAAATGATAACTTAAATGGCATCGTTTATCAAAAATATCAAAATGGTAAATATATTTGCAATATGGATATGAATAGAATGCGCAAAGACATAAGTGCATTAGATAGAAACGAAATTTCAATTAACAATAGCAATTTATAAATGTAGCGGCGGCGCTTCGCCGCCAAAACGCTCTAAAAAGAACTATTATAAAAAGTATTGTTTACAACGGAAAAAAATGGTAATATATATTTGAGTTTTTAAAAGCGAAAGCTTAAAAATATAAGTTTTGAAAGGATGAGAAATAATGGGTTTAATTAAAGCAGCTCAACAAGCTATTTCAAGCACAATTGGAGACCAATTCTTAACGGTCATCAAATGTGACGACATGGGAAATGACATCTTAATGGTAAAACAAACTGATTCAAATGGAGCACTAGCAAAAGGCTCTAGAATCATCGTTGCTCCTGGACAAGTTGCAGTTATCTACGATAGCGGACGTATTCTTGACGCTACAGCAGAGCCAGGAACATACCAATTTGATCAATCTTCAACACCATCTTTCTTTGCTGGTCAATTTGGTGCAGTATTTAAAGAGATGTGGGAAAGATTTAAGTTTGGAGGAGCAGTAGCTAAAGAACAAGCTGTATTCTTCTTCAACGTAAAAGAAATTATGGGCAACAAATTTGGTACTCCAAATCCAGTTCCATATAGAGATTGGGGTCATCCACTTCTTAATGCAAGAACTGGCGGATACCAAGCAATGATGGTAGATATCAAATGCTTTGGTACATATACATTCCGTATTAATAATCCAGCTACATTCATGATGAATGTTGGTGGAAATGCTCAAATGGTTAAGAAAGATACCGTTGTAGAGCAAATGAGAAGTGAAGTTGTTGGAGCATTCCAAAACATATTAAACTCACTATCTGAACCAGAACACAAGATTGAAGCTTTATCACTTCCTAACAAGACAGACGAAATCAAAGAAATCATGTCAAAAGAAAACTTTGACGGACCAATTCAAAATAGAGGTATTGGACTTGTTTCATTCGTTGTTGAGAGTGTAACTCTTACAGAAGAATCAAAAGAAACAATCAGAAAGTACGAACTTGGTGGAGATCAATTCCAACAACAAGGTTCACTTGTCGATGCTTATGGCAATGCTGTTCAAGGAGCTGCTAATAATGCAAACGGAGCAATGAACGGATTTATTGGAATGGGTATGATGAACATGGCTTCTGGCAACACATTTGGTGGTGTTACAGCTGGAGTTGCTAACAATGTTCAATATCAAACTCCAAATGCACAAAATGCTGCTCAAGCAACACAACCTACACAACCACAAGCACCTGCTCCAGAAGCAGCCGTTGCAGCAACTCAAGAAGATTCTTGGAAGTGCCCAGATTGTGGTAATGTAAATACTGGTAAATTCTGCTTAGGCTGTGGCAAATCTAAAGAAGAAGCTACAAAACCAGCTACAGTTAAATGTCCAAAATGTGGCACAGAATGGCCAGTTGGTACAAAATTCTGCGGAGAATGTGGAGAGAAATTAGCTTAATTTGACTTGAACTTGGGGACGTCCATCAAAAGTTCAAACTTGGGGACACCCATCAAAAGCTCAAGTTCGGATTCACATGTCCAGAATTTGATTTGAAAGGAATTGCAATGCGTGAATTAATTTTCAAAATGGAACGTCCCGACTTAGTACATGAAGGAGACGTTGTCGAAGTAGTAGAATTTCCGCTACCAACAAGCTGGTATTACTTAATTGAGCCAGCAGTAGCAATGTCAGCAAATATACCACTTACCGAGAGACTTAAGACCAACAAAGGAAAGATTACAAAAATCGAGGAAAGCTCTGATGTGGGTTGGTATCTGACAGTGGAATTTAACGAAGATTTATAAAAACTTCATAATTGCGTTTTTGCTGTGTCAAACTGCACGAACACCCACATCGACGTATACCACATACGCCTTCGTGGGTGTTCGTTTGTTTTCCTTGCAAAAGCCACAATTCTGAAGTTTTTTTGTTTTGTTGTACCGGCGGCCCTTGGCCGCCATTTTTATTGACAACCAAATCGGTTGTTATATTTATATTAAAATTTAATTACATTAAGGAATAAGCATCTTTCATGCGGTAAAATATTAATAGAGTTATTATGTCTAGAAAGAGAGTGATAGTGTGGCTGAAGTAACAAATGAAGAAGTAAAAAACGAATATGAAGTTAAGCCAGAAACTAATTCTACGATTGAATTAGTTCGTAATCCATATATCGCTTTTTATCTATATGACAAACAAATATCTAATTTTAGCAACCCTGACGACTTCAAGTTAATAATTAATCCAAACGATATAATTCCAGTAAATCAGGATGTATTATATAACGATAAAGTTAGTGCTGCTAATAATCAATATAAATATACCAACAGAATAAAAGAAGTAACAAACATTAGATATGTAAAGTCTACTAGTGATGCTATTTCTGAAGATTATAAGCATAAGCTTGAAGCTAGAGGAACTGATGAAACTGTTTATTTAGTTCCACTAGATTATATTTTGGTTACAAGAAACAATGGCTCGCAATTTATGATTGCAGAAGACTTTACAAATACAAGTATTCCAAGAGGAATGCATAGATATTCAATAATTAGATTTGAAAACGACAAGAATCCATACAAGCTTGATTCAATTTATAGTGACGGAATTGATTTGTCTAGAGTTTTAGCAAACGATGCAGCGTATATTGATGTGTTTGCAAATTCATTTTTAGATAATCAAAGACTTGAAAACTCTTTAGTATCAACATTTAAAGAAATTGAATCTGAAGACTCTCAATATGGCGGAGGTTATGTTGGATATATAGACGCTAATACACTTTCTATTGATTCATCTATGGAAAAGAGTGAGCTTGTCGCTTTTGAAAAAGAACTAAAGATGGGGGGCTTAGATGATGAGTGAAGTTAGATCACCAGAAGAGTTTGTACCATCACAATTTGCTCCAGTACCGCAAACTGATTTTAATCAGTTTTTAGTTAAGTTTAAAAACTGGTTTGCAAAGATTAAGAGCTATATTACAAAAGAGAATGTAGCAATAGCTGGAACGGCATTTGCTGTACTTGCCATTAGATTTTTAACCAATACACCAGTTGTGACACCTGAAGAATTTTTGATGATTCAAAAGCTTATTACTGATAAAATAGTTCAAAAGCAAAAAGATGAAGAGGCAAGAATTGAAGCGGAAAATCAGCATCAAAAAGAAGTTAGGACGGCATCATATTATAATGGTGGTTATGAAGTTAAGGCTGGTGAAGATCCAAATCAAGTTATAAACGAGGCTATTCAAGATGTAATGAAGAAGAATGAAGAAGACCGAGCAATTAATCTAAAGGGAATGAAGCATCCAAGAAATAGGCAATTTGAAAAAGTAGAGAAAATGAAAAACAATGGAGAAAAATTCCCAAAGAAGAACGAACAAGTAGAGAAGATAAGAAAAGAAGTTGAAGACCCAGAGTCAGTAACGGGCTTGTGGACAGGCAATAACAAGGACGAAAGATAAAATTAGAAATATGTATTGATTTCTTTTAGAACAAATATGATAATGAAATTAATGTTGTATGAAAGGAAGTAATACTATGAATCCATCAGAAAAAGTAAAAGAGCTAGTTGAAGCTATTAAGAGCAGCCCTGAGGTCACAGAATATATGAAGATTAAGAGCGAAGTATATGAAGATGACAACTGCAAAGAAATGATAAAAGAGTTTAGAGATAAGCAATCAGAGGTTCAAAGCTTACTTATGATGGGTCAAGAAGCAGATAAAGAAAAGATGGAAAAGCTTCAGTCTTTATACCAAATCCTAGTAGCAAATCCAAAAGTAAAAGACTTTTTCGATAAAGAAGTACAATTCGACGAGATGCTTTCTGATGTTTATAAAGCAATCGGAGATGGAGTAAAAGATATTATAGGTTAGTTCACATAATTAGTTTAAAATAGCGGCCGGTGGTCGCTATTTTTGAGTGGTATTAAAAATTATGTAAACGCTTGAAATGGCGGCATTTGACCGCCATTTTTTTGTTGATTTTTAGCCCTATTTGGTATAAAATTAATTAGCTAGAGACTAGCGTCTGAGGTTATTTATAGACACTAATTTGGGAGTTAAATTTATGGATAAAAATGATAAAAATCTTAAGTACACCGTTTTAATGGGTGTGTATTATAAAGATAACCCTGAGTGGCTAAAGCAGAGTATAGAGAGTATATTAAATCAGACTGTTCCACCAGATGAGTACTTAATCATGGAAGACGGAGAACTAACAGATGAGTTAGAGCAGGTTATCTTAGAATACGAAAAAAAAGATATCATAAAGATTGTTCGATTCAAAGAAAATCGAGGTCTTGGGCCAGTACTTGCAGATGGTGTAAAGATGGCTACTAACAATTTAATTGCACGTATGGATGCAGATGATATATCGCTTTCTGATAGATGCGAAGCGCAATTAAATGCTTTTTCAAATGATGAAGAATTATGTATAGTTGGTGGTGCTGTTAAAGAGTTCTATGAAAATGATATAAATGATGTCATTTCATGTAGAAATATGCCAGAAACTAACGAAGAGATTTATAAATATGCTCACAAGAGAAACCCATTCGCTCATCCTACGGTAATGTTTAAAAGAGACGTTATACTAGAAGCGGGAAATTACCGAAAATGCGAACTTTTTGAAGACTACGATTTATGGGTTAGAGTAATTAAAGATCGACAGCATAAGTGTTACAACATACCACAAGTTCTTGTTAATATGAGAGTTAACAAAAACTTTTATAAACGCCGAGGTGGACTTAAATACGTAAAAAACATATTTAAGTTTAAACGTAGGATGTATAAAGAGGAGAAGTTCTATTCTTTTACAGACTATTTCTTTTCAGCAATAGGACATTCTGTAGTGGCTGTTTTGCCAAGCAGATTAAAATACCTTATTTATACCAAGGTATTGAGAAAGTAGTAGATTGTTTTGAATTCAATATTTTTACAAAAGAGGTGACTAATTGGACAAGATAGATTTCGTAGTACTTTGGGTTGATGAAACAGATCCCGTTTGGCTTGAAGAGAAGAAGTACCACAAACCAGACCTAGACATAGCCGATGCAGTTACCAGATATCGCGATTGGGGCACTCTGAAATATTGGTTTAGGGGTGTCGAAAAGTTTGCACCATGGGTTAATAATATATATTTCATTACATATGGCCATTTGCCAGAGTTTTTGAATACCAATCATCCAAAGATAAAAGTAATAAACCATAAAGATATAATCGATGAAAAATATTTACCAACATATAATTCGAACGTTATTGATTTAAACATGTTTAGAATTAAAGACTTAAGTGAGCATTTTGTTTATTTCAATGACGATGTATTTTTGACGCAAAGGACAAAACCAGAGGATTTCTTTCAAAAAGGACTTCCTGTGGATGAATATAAAGAAAGCCCAATAGGGCCAATACCAGATAATTATTCACAGGCTTTGTTTAATAATATTGCCTTATTATCTAAGCACTTTGATAAACAGACTTCAAAAAAGAAGTTAAAGGGAAAGTACTACAACATACGATATGGCTTAGATAACATTAACAATTGGTTTTTCGCTAAATATAGATACTTAACAGGGTTTTATAATCCTCATGTAACACAAGCATTTTTAAAGTCTTATTTTGAAAGAGTTTATGAACTAGAGAAAGAAGCCTTTGAAACAACATATGCTAACAAGTTTAGAGACAAAACCGACATAACTTTGTATTTAGTTAGATATTTTCAATTATTAGATGGCAAGTTTGTTCCCAGAAAGGCAAAGTTTGGGCATTATTTTGGAATTTCTAAAGATAATACTGAGTTACTTAAAGCAATCAGAAGACAAAAATATAAAGTTTTGTGCTTAAACGACGTAAGTGCTGACTTTGATTTTGAAAAAGCTAAAAAAGAGATTCAAACGGCATTTGAGGTAATATTGCCAGAGAAGAGTGAGTTTGAGAAATAGTTAATAATAGGAGTGTATTTAATGGATGATTTGGTATCTGTTATAGTACCGGTTTATAACGTAGAACAATATCTTGCGGATTGCGTAGATAGTATCTTAAATCAGACATATAAAAACATTGAGGTTATACTAATTGATGATGGCGCAAAAGATGATTGCCCTAAGATATGTGATGAATATGTAAAAAAAGATACACGTATTCAGGTTATTCATAAGAAAAATGGTGGACTTAGTTCAGCTAGAAATGCTGGAATGAAGATTTGTAAAGGTAAATATATTGTTTTTGTTGATTCTGATGACCTTTTATATGATGAAAATTCGATACAGTATTTAATAGAAACATGCAAAGTTGAAGACTCAGATGTTGGAGTATGCAATTTTCAAAAGCTAAAAGGAACTAAGTGTGTTGCAAAACTTAAAGACGTTAAAGACGTTATCAGTGGTAAAGATAGCATTATAGCATATCTTGAAGAAGACAAATTTCATTGTGCAGTTTGGAATAAAATATATAAAAAGGCTTTACTTGAAGGAGTTACATTTGATGAAAAAACAAGAATCTGTGAAGACATTGAATTTACTTACATTATAGCTAATAAAGCAAAAAAAATATCTAGAGATACTACTAAGTATGTATATAAGTACTTTGTTAGAGAAGTTAGCCTTACAGAATCTAAGTTTAGTGAAAAAGCTTTAGATGAAATAGATAACATCAAAAAGGCTGTAGATGCTATTCAAAAAGATTATCCTGATTTAGAAAAGCTATCAATTAGAAGATATCAAAGGTCAATCGTCAGCGTGTTATGCAAAGCTTTAAAATCTAATGGCAACATCAAAGGTTATGAATACTTGATGGATGAAATAGAGAAGTGGCCTATAGAATTAGTTGGATACAATAAAGTTAGATACTATATGCTAAAGCATTGTCAATGGATGCTGAGACTAATATATATGTTATATTATAAAATGAGGTGATTTGTTGGAAAAGATAGATTTTGTCATTATATGGGTTGATGGTGGAGACAAAGAATGGCAAAAACAAAGAAATATATATGCTGGCAAAGATCCTGAAGATTTGGCTGCATATAGATTTAGAGATTGGGAAAATCTAAAATATTGGTTTAGAGGTGTTGAGAAGTTTGCACCATGGGTAAATAACGTTTATTTTATTACTAATGGCCAAAAGCCAGAGTGGTTAAATCTAGATTGTCCAAAACTTAAATGGATTAAACATGAAGACTATATACCTAAAGAGTGGCTTCCAACATTTAATTCTCACGTAATTGAGCATAATTTCTTTAGAATAGATGAATTATCTGAACACTTTGTGTATTTTAATGATGATTTCTTTTTAACAGATAATGTTAAACCTGAAGACTTCTTCAAAGATGGAAAGCCAAAGTCTATAGCAGGACTTGAAGCAATCGCTATGACTAATGAAATGTATGGTCATATAGTATTAAATGATGTTCAGTTCATAAATAGACATTTTAATATTAAGAAAACCATTAAGAGTAATTGGTCTAATTGGTATAGATTAAGATATGGTTCAAAAACATTACTTAAAACATTTCTTTTATCAAACTATAGTTGTTTTACAGGTATAGCAATTCCTCACATTTGTAATCCTTTATTGAAATCAACAATGAAAGAGTTGTGGGAAAAAGAACCAAAATTATTAGAAGAGACCTGTAGTGGAAAGTTTAGATCTGCTACTCAAGTTAGCCAAAACATATACTATTGGTATGATATTGCCAGAGGCAATTTTTCGCCTAGAAGCAGACGTTTTGGTGAGTTATACACAATAACAAGTGACAACACTGGATTAATTAAAGACATACAAAAACATAAATATAAAGCTATTTGTTTAAATGATAGTAGCACAGATTTTGATTTTGAAAAAGCGAAGAATGAAATTAATTCAGCATTTGAGAAGATTTTACCTGGAAAGTCTTCGTTTGAGAAGTAAGAGTGAAGTAACAATATCCTAGGTTATATAATATTATATGATAAAAATGAATAATCAAGGAGGTAGAATAACTTGACCTTAAAAAACAAGCTTGGAATCAAGGATTCTAGTGAATTAGCGAGACAAGAAGAAATAATAACGAAGAGAAAAGTTATAAAATTATTTGAAAGTGGATTACTTGAAAAGCTCGAGCCACGGTAAATTTAATTCGTTGTCTAAAATACACAAGTATATCTTTATTGACATATATGAATTTGCAGGAAAGGTTCGTGAAGTAAACATAGCTAAAGATAATTTTAGATTTGCTGGAGCTCGTTTTTTGAAAGACATTCTTAAGCAAATAGATAAAATGCCACAAGAAACATATGATCAAATAATCGAAAAGTATGTTGAGATGAATATAGCACATCCTTTTAGAGAAGGAAATGGAAGAGCTACTCGTATCTGGCTAGATTTAGTATTAAAAAAACAGCTAAATAAAGTTGTTGACTGGAGCAAAGTAGACAAAGAATTATATCTTCAAGCAATGCAAAGAAGTCCTGTGAATGATACAGAAATTAAAACTTTGTTGAAGAAGGCTCTTACCAAAAAGGTTAATAGTAAAGAAGTGTTTTTTAAAGGAATAGACAATAGTTACTATTACGAGGGCTATAATGAGATTAGTATTAATGAGTTAAAAAAATAATTCAAGATAGATTTTAGTATCTATTTTTGGAAGGGGTTATATCATTTTGTATAAGAATGAAGAGACAGTAGACTTTGTGTTAATATGGGTCGATGGTAACGATATAGAGTGGCAAAAAGAGAGAAATAAATATGCAGGTAAAAATCCAGAAGATGTTTCGCCTCATTTATTTAGAGATTGGGACAATCTTAAGTATTGGTTTAGAGGAGTAGAAAAATATGCACCATGGGTTAATAAAGTTTATTTTGTGACAAATGGTCAAAAGCCAGAATGGCTAAACTTAGATTGTGAAAAACTAGTCTGGGTAAAACATGAAGAGTATATTCCAAAAGAATACCTTCCAACATTTAATTCACATACAATAGAATTGAATTTACATAGAATAAAGGGTTTATCAGAACATTTTGTTTATTTTAATGATGATACCTTTTTAGTTTCTAATACTAAAAAGGAAGATTTTTTTAAAAAGGGTAAACCGCGTTATGTGGCTGGCTTTGAAGTTGTTAGATCTTCTAACAAGGTCTTTGGAGGAGTTCTTTGGAGTGATATGTACTTGTTGAATAAGTATTTCACTACTTCAAGTGTTTTTAAAGGAAATAGATTAAAGTGGTTTTCTTGTAAAAATGGATTTAAGAATAATATTAAAACATTTTTGTTAAGCATCTATAATAAACCGCCATGTTTTTTAACTACTCATATGCCTAATCCAATGCTAAAAAGCACTTTCGAAAAACTTTGGAATGATGAAAAAGAAATCTTAAATGAAACTTCAAAATGTAAATTTAGAAGTGCTGATAATGTAAATCAGTACGTTTTTAGTTGGTATAACTTGGCTTCTGGAAATTTTGAAAATTCAAATATAAAAAATTGTCACTATTATAACCCAAAAAGTGAGATAGAGGCAATAAAAAGCGATATGCGTTTGCATAAGTATAAGATGATATGTATAAATGATCCTGAAGATTTACCTAATTTTGAGAAAACTAAGAATGAAGTAATAGAGGCTTTTGATAGAATTCTGCCAGATAAGAGTTCTTATGAATTGTAAAAGAACCTTTTAGCAGATTGATATTAAATAATACTTAATGATAATGTTAATGGAGGTAGCATGAAAAAAATTTGCTTCTTTATTCAAGATGCGTATACTGGTGGTGGAATAGAAAGAGTGGTAAGCATTATAGCTCATGAGTTATCTGATGAATATGATGTCACAATTCTTTCTTTGTTTCATTCAATCGAAAAACCATTTCATATAAAATTTGATTATTTAAAAATTGTAAATGTTCTGGACTTTGGACCCCATCTATCTTATAAGAGAAATTTCTTTAAGCTAAAAAATAAAGTGACTAAGAAACTTAAAGAGATTAATCCAGATATACTGATAGTCTGCGGAATGCGTATATATGGACTTGCACCAGTTGTTGTAAAAAAACAAAAGACAATTGTTTGGGAACATTCAAGTTCATTTGCCAAAAATGTTGGAAGCAGACACGGACATGCTTTTGGGCGTCTTGCTTCTAAATTTTTTGCGGATGAAGTTGTTGTTTTAACAGAAAGAGATCGCGAAAATTATGTTAATAAGCTAAAATTCTCTAGTAGTAAAGTTCATCAAATATATAATCCAATTGATTTAGAACCAGTGAATGGTGACTATGATTTGTCTTCAAAAAAGATAATTACAGTTGGAAGGTTTTGTATTGACAAAGGATATGACCTTTTGGTTGAAGTTGCCAAGAAAGTCTATGAAAAACATCCTGATTGGGAATGGCACATATGGGGTGCTGGAAACAATGATACAGAAAAAACCATTGCTTCATTAATACATGAGGAATCATTAGATGATTTTTTGAAAATAAAAGGTGTTACTAATGATATCTATAACAAGTACAAAGAGTATTCATTTTTTGTGATGACTTCTAGAAATGAAGGTTTTGGAATGGTAATCGTTGAAGCCCAAAGAGCTAAGTTGCCAGTAATTGCTTTTAACTGCGAATGCGGACCAAATGAATTAATTTTAAATGATAAAAATGGTTTTCTTATTGATTGTTTTGATATTGATAAGATGGCGTACAAGATTAATTATTTAATTGAACATCCTGAAGTTAGAAAAACAATGTCTGATAATTCTATGCTAGATAAAGAAAAATTAAAATTGAGCTTAATCTGTGATAAATGGAAGAACGTGATTGAAGAATAGAGGTGTTTACAATAAATTCAAAAGAACATCTAATATCTGTTATAGTACCCATATACAATGTTAGTAAATATATTAATAGATGCATTGATAGTATTTTAGAACAAACATATAAAAATCTCGAGGTAATTCTTGTGGATGATGGCTCTCCAGATGAGTGCCCTAAAATTTGTGATGATTATGCAAAGAAAGATAATAGGATAAAAGTTATCCATAAGAAGAACGGAGGACTAAGCTCGGCAAGAAATGCAGGACTTGATATTATTAATGGAGATTTTATTGCTTTTATTGATTCTGATGATCTTGTGTCGAAGTACTATGTTGAGGACTTATATGATGCGGCTATTAAATATAATGCAGATATAGCTCAGTGTGGGTTTATTTCATTTAATGATGATGAAGAAGATTTTTTGCCACAAAAGAAGTATGACTACAATGCTTATACATACGATAATTTGGCTGCAATTGGTTTAATATATAAAAAAGGAAGTGTTGTTGTTTGGAATAAACTATACAGAAGGAAAATTTATGAAAATCTAAGATTTCCCGATGGTAAAATAAATGAAGATGAATTTTGCACATATAAAGCATTCGATTCGGCTGAATTAGTAGTAGTTATAGATAGTGAACTATACTATTATAGATGTAATGATAATAGCATAATGAGAAGAAAGTATAATACTAATAGATTAGCTGTTATAGATGCTTATGATGAGAGAATAAATTATTTCCATGAAAAAGGTTATGACGAATTATATATTAAGACAATACTAATGTTTCATTCTATGATTAAAAATAACTACACGTTGACCTTAGAGAATATAAAAGACAAAGAATTAAAAACAAAAACATTACATTTTTTGAAAATGAAGTTTTCTGAAAACTATAATAGAATGAAAAACCTAAAAGAAATTAGTTTAAAACAAAAGGTTTCAAAGTGGCTATATTCAAATTTCCCTGGAATTATAACAAGTATCAAGCTTATTAAAAAGAGATTATATAAAGATATTTTCAACTGTATTACTAAGCATAGATATAAAATATATTCCAATAAATGCAAAAAGAATAATCAAAATGAATTAATCATTTTTAATACCCCAGTTCATAGTAATTTAGGAGATCATGCTATTATTCAAGCAGAGCTAGATATCCTTTCTAAAAATGGTATTTATGCGTTTGAAGTTCCTACTGCTAAATACTCTATTATGATGGATGCCATTGATGATTTAATATCTTCAAATGCCATTATTTCAATAACTGGCGGAGGATTCATGGGCTCGCAATGGCTATATGAAGAAAAGGTTGTATTAGATGTTTTAGATAAGTTTCAAAATCATAGAGTAATTGTTTTTCCGGCTACAGTTTATTTTAAAAACAATGATGAAGGCGAATTTGAGCTTAATAAATTAAAGAATTCTGTTAAGAGAATAAATGAATGTACATTTTTATGTAGGGAAGAAAAAACCTACGAGTTTGTAAATAATGAACTTAATGTTTCAAAGAGCTTTCTGGTGCCTGATATTGTTTTAACACTAAATAAATCTTTAAAGAAATACAAAAGAAAAAATCAAATTTTGCTTTGTTTTAGAAAAGATGCTGAATCATCTATAAAATATGACATTAAAGATTATATAATGAATTATTGCAAAGAAATAGGTGATGTCATCTATTCTGATACGGTAATTGAAAAGAGCGTAAAGATAGGCAAACGTAAAAAAGCTCTTAATAAAAAGCTAGAAGAGTTTTCAAAATCGAAAATTGTTATTACTGATAGATTACATGGAATGATTTTTGCTGCAATAACTGGCACACCATGTATTGTTTTTGGAAACTATAATTATAAGGTTAAAGGTGTTTACGATAAATGGATAAAAGAACACTTTGATTATGTTAAGTATATTGATGATTTATCAAGTTTTGAAAAAGATTGTACCAAACTATTGCATATTACTGCCAAGAGCACAGAATTTGACTTTTCTTCATATTTTGACAATATTATTAAGGAGATAAGATGAATAAGCATTCGAGAACTACAAATACAGTTTTTAATTTCATAGGTAACTTTATTTATCAGTTTGTTATTATCGGACTTGCTTTTGCAACTAGAAGGGTATTCATAGGCACTTTGGGCGTAGAATATCTTGGCATAAGTGGTTTGTTTAGTAATATCTTGACAGTATTGTCGCTAGCTGAACTAGGAATAGGAAATGCTATTCATTTTAGCATGTATAAAGAGATAGCGGCTAACAATAAAGAAAAGCTACAGCAATTAACTACATATTTTAAAACACTATATAATAAAATTGCACTAATTATTTTAATCGTAGGACTTGCAGTTTTACCTTTTTTACGTCTTATAGTAAAAATTGATAGTGAGATGCCTTTGCTAGAGGTTTATTATTTAATATCATTAATTTCTACAGTAACATCTTATTTGTTTGTTTATAAAACTTCAATCGTAACTGCCGATCAAAGTGGATATAGAATAAAGTGGCTTAATATTACTATACAAATCTTTAAAGCTGTTATAGAGATTCTAATTTTGAGATTTTTAAAGAACTATTTGATTTTTATTTCTGTTGAAGTTGTTGTGGGTATTATTGGTAATTATATTTGTTCTATATATGCAGAGAAGTTATATCCTTTTATTAAAGAAACCAATGAGCTTCCAGATAATGAGAAAAAAACTATTTGGGGTAATATTAAAGCTATGTTCTTCTATAAGTTCAGTGCAATAATTCTTAATAATACTGATAATATTATTATTTCAATTATTTGTGGAACTAACATGGTTGGTTTTTACTCGAATTATCTAATGATATACAACAAGATTACTGCAGTAATAAGTATGCTGTTTGGATCTTTTAATAGCAGTGTTGGAAATCTAAATGCTTCAGCTCCAGTTGAAAAGAAGTTTCAAATGTTCAAAGTAATTAATTTCTTATCATTTTGGATTTTTTCTTTTGCTTGTATAGGAATATTCTTTTTAGGTGAAGATATGATAAGAATAATGACTGCTAATAATCGATATGTACTAGGAAGAGAAATACTTATTGTCACTTTGTTAGTTTTTTATTTAAAAGTATCAAAAAATTCGATTTCTATTTATCGTGATACAACAGGATTGTTTAAACTGTCCAAATATGCTTTATTAGGCAGTGCAATTATTAATATAATCTTATCATTTGTGTTTGGATACTATTGGGGATTGTTCGGAGTTTTGTTTGCAACGTTTGTTGCTAGAATGATATGTGATGTCTGGTACGAGCCATATGTATTGTATAAGAAGATTTTTAAAGAAAATGTTTTCAAGTATTTTATTGAACAAGTTCTATACTTGATTATTACGATAATTCTTGTTATTATAATGTACCCAATAATTAACAAGATATATTTTGACAACCTTTACATAAGGTTCTCAGTGAGGTTTATTGTTTGTACTATAATACCAAATGTAGTATATTTGCTTATATTCTTTAAAAAAGAAGAATTTATTTTTGTTAAAAACAAACTGTTTGAAATAATTAAAAAAGTTATTAAAAAGAAAGGTAATGATGAATTAAATGAAAAAATATATTGATTGCTACATTCCAACAGAAACATGTAATTTCAAATGTAAGTATTGTTATATTTCATTACAAAATAAGTTTAATAATAAACTATTAAAACTATCTCATTCTTCTTCTGAAATTAAGCAGGCACTATCTAAAGAAAGACTTGGTGGAGAATGCTTAATTAATCTTTGCGCTGGTGGAGAAACTCTTCTATCGGAAGATGTCGTGTTAATAGCTAAGGCTTTATTGGAGGCAGGTCATTACGTAATGATTGTTACGAATTGTTCAATAACAAAGAATATTGATAAAATATGCAATACTTTTGATCCGGAACTATTAAAACACTTGTTTTTTAAATGCTCTTTCCATTATCTTGAACTTAAAAGAATGAATTTTTTAGAAACATTTGTTGCAAACATTGATACCATTAAAAAATCTAATGCATCTTTTACAATAGAAATAACACCTAATGATGAACTAGAACCATATATTGATGAAATAAAAGATTTTTCAATTAAAAACTTTGGAGCGTATCCTCATATTACTATCGCAAGAAATGATACTACTCCTAATATTGATGTTTTAAGTGTTCATTCAATTGATGAGTATTGTGATATTTGGAGTGTTTTTAATTCTCCATTATTAGAATACAAAAAAGAGATTTATCATGTAAAAAGAAAAGAATTCTGTTATGCAGGAGATTGGTCTCTATCTTTGAATATTGAAACGGGTGATTTAAAACAATGCTATTGTGGAAATATTATGTGTAATATCTATAAAGATGTAGATAAACCATTGATAACAAAAGCAATTGGAAGGAACTGTTCTCTTGCATATTGTTATAATGGACACTCTTTTATTTCTTTAGGCGATATTCCAGAATTAGATGCTCCAAATTACTCAATATTAAGAAATAGAGTGTGCTTGGATGGCTCAGAATGGCTTAAGCCAGAAATGAAAGAGTTCATGAGCCATAAGTTATACGAAAGTAACAAGGAGTATTCATCTGTAAAAAAGACAATCAATAATTTCAATTACAAGACATATAGAATGTGCAAAAGAATTAAGGGCGCCATCTTAAATAAATAAGACTTACGAACTGATTTTTGTGGTCCAGAAAATAAATATATAGATACATGGAAACTATTAGCTAAAGTATTTAGTTTCAAATTGATTTTTAAATCTTATGGAAGCGTTGCTTCTTTTAAAAAGTATGAAAGGATTTTTGCATTGATTGTTCTAATTTTTTTCACATGCATATTATTTATAAGTGCTATGCGTTTTACAAAAAAGGATTTTAATATAGATTATTTAAGTAAAACAACGACTACTATTATTAATGGCTTCTTTGTTATCATGATTTTGTTTAAGCATTTTAGAGGCCAGATGGATACAACAAATCCGCTTGATATGATATGTTATAGACTGTTTACATATATTGATCAACTCGTAGTTGCAACATTTCTTTTTTACTCTGGTTATGGTATTTTTGAGTCAATAAAAACAAAGAGGGATTATGTTAAGAATTTTTTTAATAACCGATTTTTTCCTCTTTGGTTAAACTATGCTATAGCTAATACAATATTTTTAATCCTACAATTACTAAAGCAACAAAATCTCTCAGTTAGTACTATTTTGCTTTCATATACAGGCTTTGAGTCTCTTGGTATAGACACTTGGTATATTTTTGATACTTTTTTACTATATTTTTACGTTATTATATGCTTTAAGCAAAAAAAGAATTATATATGTCAAATAGTGAGTTTTTGGATTTTAACTATACTGACAATTCTAATAATGCAAAGACTAAAATCATATCACTTTGTAAATACATTATTGTGTTTCCCATTTGGTATAGTTTTTTCATTTTTTAAGAATAAACTCGAAGCCTTTTTTAAGAATAAATACTATTTAAAGCTTTTTATAACAATATGTATATTTGTTGGACTATTCTTGTTTTTAAAACTATTAAAGATAGAAAATAATTTTGCACATAACATGTTGGCTATTTCTTTTGTAACCTGCATTGTAGTTGCTAGTACGAAGATAGTATTTAATAATAATGTATTTGAGTTTTTTGGAAAACATGTTTTTTGGATATATGTATTACAAAGAATACCAGTTATGTGCCTTAAATATTTAATCTCGAATCGATATATATTATTTATACTTTCCTCAACAATTACTATAGTTTCTGCGTATTGGATGAACAAACTCTCTAAATTATTCTTTACTAAAAAAAGTGAAAATGCATTGAAATAATAAAAAGATTAATGTACAATCAAGCGTAAATGAATGGGCAAGACGAGACCAATCGGTTGATTGGTTTTGTCTTGCTCCTTTTTAATTATTGACACACGTATAAATACGTGTTAAAATATAATTATTTAGGAGTAATAATATGAAAGCAAAAGAATTAGTTAAGCTACTTAAGAGTAATGGATGGCATGAGGTTTCTCAAAATGGTTCGCATTTGAAAATGAAAAAGAATCATCAAATTGAGATTATTCCAATTCATACGCGGAGACATTCCTGATGGAACTGTCGATAAAATATTAAAAAGAACCGGTTTAAAGAATATAAAGGAGGAGTAAACATGAAGAGTAAAGTAGTTTATCCAGCAATTTTTACTTATGACAAAAAATCTAAGTGTTATTTAGTTGATTTTATTGATATTAGTTGTTCAACTTTTGGAAAAGATATTAAAGAGGCTCTTTTCATGGCTGAAGAAGCATTGGGGTTATATTTTGAAAATGAAAGCTACTATCCAGAAATGACAACTGATTGTAAAAATATTAAGATTAAAGACAATCAATTTATTTCTTATGTTGGTGTTGATATGATCGATTACTACAAAAAGCATAGCAACAAAGCTGTTAAAAAGACGTTAACTATTCCAGAATGGCTTAATGCTTTGGCGGAGAGTGAGAATATTAATTTTTCTCAGTTGTTGCAAGAGGCTTTAAAGGAAAAGTTAATTTTAAATAATTAATCTAAATGGTTTTATATATCTAAATAAGAGAAGGGGCAAGGCAAGACCAATCTGTGGATTGGTTTTGTCTTGCTCCTTTTTACGGCCTAATATGCGACTAAATATAGTTGCACTTTTTTGAAGAAAGGAGTAAAATGACAATGAGTCAGGTCGAAAAACTAAAAATAAGACTAAAAAGTTGTCCGAAGGATTTTACCTATGAAGAGTTGAGATTTCTTCTCATTCATTTAGGATTTGTTGAGTTTAACAAAGGAAAAACTTCTGGATCTAGAGTTCAGTTTGTGACAAATGATGGAAAGAAGTTGGAGCTTCATAAGCCCCATCCTAACAATATTATTAAAGAGTATAAGCTTAAATATATTATCAACATGTTAAAGGAATGGAGAATGATTTAATATGAATAATGTTTTAGAGTATAAAGGTTATTATGGTTTTATAAAATATAATGATGAAGATGAATGCTTTTATGGAAAAGTTGAAGGACTTAGAAAAAGCTTAATTCTTTTTGAAGGAAAATCAGTTAAAGAGTTAAAGCAAGATTTTGAACGTGCTATTGATGAGCATTTAGAAATGTGTAAAAAACTGAACATTAATCCTGAACGACAGTTTAAGGGCTCTCTCAATGTTCGTCTTGGCACTGCTTTACATCAAAAAGCAAAGATTAAGTCTCTTGAAAAAAACATATCAATTAATGAACTTATCAAAGAAGCCGTTGAGGCATATGTTAATAAATAGGAAGGGGAATATTGAAATACTATGAAAACGGCATGTATTCTTACTTTATGTGGAGATTTTAACTATGGAAACAAGCTTCAAAACTATGCTTTGCAAGAAGCAATTAAAGAATGTGATTTTGATGCAAAGACTATTTGGCATGAATGCTATAAAAAGGATTCTATAGTTAGAGAAAAGACTGAAGATAAATTAAAACTCGACTACGAAAACTATTTAGCAAAACTTGACGACTCTTATGCTCGTACAGAACTATTTAGAAGCTTCAATAATAAATATTTAAATTATTACGATATTAAGATTTTTGCTGATGAGACTGACGTGCTTCCAAAGCTTTGTGCAGATAAATATGTTGTTGGTAGCGATCAGATTTGGAACAACAATTTCTTCCATGAAAACTTTGGACCATTTGAATTCGCTATGACTGTACCAAAAGAAAAAGCATTTTCATATGCTGCTTCATTTGGCATATCTTCAATTCCAGATGATAAAAAGGATTTATTTAAAAAAGGACTAAATCATTTAAACAAGATTTCTGTTCGCGAAAAGAGTGCAGTTGATTTGGTTAAGGAAGTTAGTGGTAGAGAAGATGCAGAATTTGTGGTTGATCCTACAATGCTTCTAGATGGCGATAGATGGTCTCAAATTATTAAGCAACCAGATTTTGTTACAGATGGCCAAGAATACATTTTGTGTTACTTCTTAGGCAATTCATATGTGTATGATAAAATTAAAGACTTTGCTCAAAAGCATAAGCTTTCAGTAGTTAATCTAAAAGAAAACAACTATGAATTTAATCATTCTGGCCCTTGTGAGTTTTTATATTTAATTAAAAATGCTAAAATGGTTATGACCGATTCATTCCATGCTTGCGTTTTTTCAATTTTGTTTAATACACCATTCTATGTTTTTGATAGAAAAGATGTTAATAGACCAACCAATTCTAGGATTGTTTCGCTACTTGGTTCTTATGGTCTTGAATCTCGCCAAATCACTGACTTTAATAAGGTAGAGTTAGAGGGCTTTGAAGTTTCTAAGGATACTTATGAATTGATAGAAGAAGACAGAAAGAAGAGTATGGAGTTTTTGAAAAATAGTTTAAAAGGATAATTATTATGGATTCTATTAATAGGCTATATAAAAAAGTTAAAGATTATTTTGGCGGTATAAACTCTATTCTTATGATTTTATATGTTACTTTTATTTTTAGTTTTAATTGCTTTATAAACAATAATTCGTGGCATAATGTATTAAAGAGCTTATTAAAAGTACTAATAATCGCTATTATTATTGTTCCGCCTATACTTAGGATGTTTAGACATTTGAGTTATAACATTATTTATACTCGAAAGACAAATACCAAAAAGAGGCTTGTTGCTTTATTCTATGTTGTTCCTTTAATTGTAATGCTGACCTTCTATGGTATTTGTTATCCCGGAGGCGTATCTCCGGATAGTTTGGTTCAATATGAACAATATGTTTATAATGATTATTCTGATTGGCACCCAATCTTTCAAACGTTATTTACTTTTACACTTCCACTTACTATCTTTAATGGATGGTATGGTTCTGTAATGTTGGTTCAGTGCATTTTGTTTGCAGTGACTATTGGATACTCAATAAATACTATTTATAAACACTTTGGAGCACCAACATCTATTATTGTAATGCTTTTTATTCTTTTAAATCCTAAGTTAAATACTATTGGAATGTATCCTTGGAAAGACGTTAGCTTTGCTATTTTTGCATTATTACTAGTAACTTTTGGACTAGAAATAGTTCTTTCTAAAGGTGAATGGTTAAAAGATAACAAAAACTTTGCATTTTTGATTATTATTCTAATAATGACTACTTTATTTAGACACAATGCCATTTTATTTACATTTCCTTTTGCATTTGCCGTTTGTTTTTACTTGTCAAAAAAACGTGCTATTTGCATGTTAGCAATCTTTTTGGTTGGTTTTTATGCTATAAAAGGAGGATTATATCGTATATATGATCTTTCTACACCTCCTAGAAGGGTTGTAGAAACTACCGGATTACCAATGTCGGTTATTGGATATGTTGCTTCCAGAGATTATGATTCTTTGAATTCAGATTCCAAAAACTTTATTAATGCTATTGTTGCATATCCGGAGTGGAAAACCAATTATTATCTTGGATTTAATAGCATAAAATGGTTAGAAGATTCTAGTGTTATGCCAATTGAAGTCTATGGTTATGATGGAGTTTTTCGCGTGCTATTAGACTGTTTCAACAGTTCCCCTTTTAAGGCTACTAAGGGACTATTTAGAATGCTTGGCGGTATTTTTTCTTTTGATGAGATTTATAAACAAGAGACGAATGTTAACGTTAGACCTAATACATATGGAATTAAAAAATTTGAAGTTAATTATCCTAAGTACTATTTAAAACAATACAATAATTATTGTTTTAGGAAATTGGATTATCTGTTCTTTTACATAGGAACAATGCAATTGCTTGTAGTTGCTGCGGTTCTTGCTACAAAGAAACTTAATGATATAAATGATATTAAAAAAGTTCTATTCTGTATTCCGCTATTTGCGTATAATATTGGTACTTCACTACTATTAACTGGAATAAGTGATATACATAGATTCTTTTATTACTCGTTTTTGATAGCTCCAATCATAGTATTGACTATTTGTGGAGAAAGAAAGGAAAATACATGAAGAAAGTAATAATTATAGGAGCTGGCCCTGCTGGACTTACCGCAGGATACGAGCTTCTAGATAAATCAAATGAATATGATGTTACGATTTTAGAAGAAAGCGATTGCTATGGTGGTATTTCTCGTACAGTTAATTACAAAGGTAATCGTATGGATATGGGAGGTCACAGATTCTTTTCTAAAGTGCCAGAAGTAAATGAATGGTGGGAAAAGATGCTTCCTACACAAGGAGCTATGCCCTTTGATGATGTAACTTTAGGTAGAACATCATCAGTAAAAGAAGGAGGACCTAATCCACAAGAAACAGATAGAGTTATGCTTAAAAGAAATCGTCTTTCTAGAATTTTCTTTAAGCATAAGTTCTTTGATTATCCAATTTCTCTAAAATTTGAGACTATTAAAAATATGGGATTTATTACAACTATACAAGTTGGTTTTAGTTATCTTAAGTCCTTGATTTTTAAACGTAAAGAAAAATCTCTTGAAGACTTTTACATTAATCGTTTTGGTAAAAAGCTTTATTCAATGTTCTTTGAAAATTATACTGCTAATCTTTGGGGAAGACATCCTAGTGAGATTTCACCTGAGTGGGGTGCTCAAAGAGTTAAAGGGCTTTCAATATTAGCAGTTTTAAAAGACATATTTGGTAAGATTTTTAATAAAAAGAACCGCAAGGTTGAAACATCATTAATTGAAGAATTCTCTTATCCAAAGCTTGGTCCTGGTGAATTATGGGATATCACAGCTCAAGAGATAATTAATAAGGGCGGACATATTATTAAAAATGCAAAGGTTACAAACATAAATAAAAAGAATGACAAGATTAAGAACGTAGTATATCAAAAAGATGGACAGGATATTATTGAGAATGCAGATATTGTTATTTCATCAATGCCTGTTAAAGATTTGGTTTGTGGCATGAATGATGTTCCTCAGAAATATTTAAATATAGCTAAAGGACTTCCATATAGAGATTATATGACTGTTGGTGTTTTAGTTAAGCAACTTCATCTTGAAAATAAAACTAAGATTAAAACCATCGGTAATATTGTCCCAGACAATTGGGTTTACGTACATGATAGGAGCGTTAAGATGGGACGATTCCAAATTTATAATAACTGGTCGCCATATATGGTTAAAGATATTGAAAATACAATCTGGATTGGACTTGAGTATTTTTGCAATGAAGGCGACGAGATGTGGTCTATGACAGATGACGATTTTGCAAAGTTAGGTGTGTCAGAAATGATTAACCTTGGTTTAATTGTTTCTGATGATGAAGTTATAGATAGTCACGTTGAACGTGTTAAAAAAGCATACCCTGCTTATTTTGATACATATAGTCAAATGGATGAACTTAGAACATTTTTAAATAAGATTCCTAATTTATATTGCGTTGGACGTAATGGACAACATAGATATAACAACATTGATCACAGTATGTGCACTTCGTTTGAAACTGTCAAAAATATCTTGTCTGGTTCTAAGAACAAAGACAACATTTGGAATGTTAATACGGAAAAAGAATACCATGAAGAGAAGAAGGATGCATAAGGATGAAAGAGTTTTTTGAACTACTTAAGAAATTTGATATTAAAGGTATTATGATAACACCAACCTCAAATAGCTTTTTACAAATCGTTAGGTATGTATTTGTCGGTGGAGTTGCTACAGTCGTAGATTTTGCCCTTTTGTATTTGTTTACCGACGTTTGCCAAATTAATTATTTAGTTTCAGCTATATTTGCTTTTATTGGAGGATTTATCTCTAACTTTGTTTTGTCTAAACTGCTTGTATTTAACAGCAAGGCTGTAGAAGCCAAGGTTAAACCTGCACTAGAGTTATTAGGTCATTTTTTAATTGCAGTTATTGGTCTTGGACTTACCGAGTTAATTATGTATGTTTGTACTGATATGATTGGCATTTTTTACTTGGTTTCAAAAATTATTGCAACGGCGATTGTTTTATTTTGGAACTTTATAGCAAGAAAGAAAATCTTATATACTGACAATGGTGTAAAAAAAGCTGCTGACACTGCTAAGAAGATAGGTGTTTTGTTTTTAACGATTGGCCTTTTGAGTATTGTTGGTTTTGTGGCGATTGTTGGGGTTTATAAATTTTTCCCCCTGCAATATAAAAGCATGGCATTTGTTAAATCTAAAGATGTACTAAAAAACGAAAATACATACGAAACGATAACTGATTCAGAAAACTCTCATTTAGATAATTACAGCGATGCAGTAATGTTATTAACAGCATGTTATCCAGTTTATAAAAATGACTCTGGCGATGTTGTTGATTATAATGGCGAAAAGACATCTTACATTGAGCAAGCCATGCTTAATAATCGTTTGCAATATAATAGTCCACCCGAAACGCTTTCACATGATTTAGCTGATGCAAAGGTTGAACCATATACAAGGTATTGGCATGGATACCTTGTTTTTTTAAAACCATTACTATCTATATTTAATCTAAAACAAATTAGAATTATAGATTCTGTCATGCAAGGCGTATTGTTGGCGACTTTATTATTATTGCTATATAAAAGAGGTTACAAGTTTTTGATTATTCCTTTCTTATGTGCATATATATTTATAAGCCCACTTACTGTGGCAATTTCATTGCAATACTCATCTAATTGGTATATTGTTTTAATTGGTAATATTGTTTATTTGGCATTTCAAGATAAAATTATTAAACATAATCTTCATTACATTTTATTTGCTGTAGTAGGTGCCTTGACCAGTTACTTTGATTTATTTAGTTACCCAATCATTACTATGGGATTACTATTAGTCATAGTTATAAGCACTGAAAAACTTAGCTTTTGGAAGGCCGTACAAAAGGTGCTTGCTTGTGGCTTAAGTTGGATGTTTGGATATGCTTTTATGTGGATTGCAAAATTTGTTTGTGCAGCAATAGTACTAAATAGTTTAGACATTTTTGAAAATGCTAGAGGAGCGGTTGAACATCATCAAGGTTTTTCTGAATATAATGGGCTTGGAGTACCTTTTGACTGGATATATGATAAGTTATTATTGCATTCTCCTACTAAAGAAACTATTAAATCATTAACAATTATTAATATTGTTTTTGGAGCAGGGGAAATAATTTGGACAATAATTAAAAATAAAAATGAAAAGGTTAAAAACTTTATAAAAAAGCATTTTAAAGCTTCTTTTACAAAAGATTCATTAGATGAGCTTGATGATTTTAAGTTTATTAAAGACCAAAAAACTAGATTATATTTAAATATACTTGCACGAGTTGCAGTCATAATTGGTATTTCAATGATTCCGTGGGTTTGGTGCTTTTTAATAAGAAATCACACGTTTATACATGCATTTATGACTTACCGTATTTTAGCTGTTTTTTATTTTGCATTATACGTGTTATTACATAAATGTGCATATGATTTAGATAGATTAATGAAATAAGGAGGGCTCATATATGCCTAAGAAACTTGACACTTACTCACATTATAAAAAGGATTCTAAAAAGTTAGATAAAAAAATAAAAGAAATTAAATCTCAAGAAGATGAATCTCAAAGCAAAGTTGAAGGACGTAATGCAGTTATTGAACTTTTAAAATCTAATAGAGAGATAAACAAAGTATTAATTGCCAAAGGGGATAGACAAGGTTCTGTTAATGATATTATCAAGCTTTGTAAAGATAGAGGAATTGTTTTTCAAGAAGTTGAAAGAGCTAAACTTGATGAGCTATCTGAAACAGGACATCATCAAGGCGTTATAGCATTTGCTTCTCCAATTGAATATAAAGAGGTTTCAGATGTTTTACAAATTGCAAAAGATAGGGGCGAGGCACCATTTATTGTTATTTGTGATGAGATTGAAGATCCTCATAATTTAGGTGCATTAATCCGTACTGCAGAGATTGCTGGATGTCATGGACTTATTATTCCAAAGAGAAGGTCTTGCCAAGTTACTGAAGTTGTTTCAAAAGTATCTTGTGGAGCTACAGAGCATTTAGCAATTGCAAGAGTTACTAACATTAATGATTGCATTGAAGAACTTAAACAAAATGGAGTTTGGATTTATGGAACAGATGGTTCTGCCAAAAAGCTTTATTATGAAGAAGATTTAACTGGCCCTTGTGCCATCGTTATTGGTAGCGAAGGTAGAGGCATGAATAAACTTACTATGAAAAACTGTGACGTTTTATTAAAAATACCTATGAAGGGCCACATTACTTCATTAAATGCTAGCGTAAGCGGTGGAATCGTAATATTTGAGGCTGTAAAGCAAAGAATGGCTAAGTAACACTTAGCCTATTTTTTTGCCATTTTTGCTGTTTTCAGTGGCTATGGTTGATATTTATGTGAACTTGTGATATAATTCACCCGTATCGAAAGCGATATAATTTTAGCCTGTATATACAGACTAAAACAGTAGCAAAACGGCAAAAGGAGGAGCCAATATGGCTAATTCACGTTATGGTATCTCTGAACGGTATGGGAATGAACTTTCAGTAAGAGCGTACAACTTGTGTATTGGATTAATTCTACTTTATGGCTTTGTAGTTAATTACGTTATGGTGAAATATTTTAGTGATGTTTTCGCCAAGTGGAATTTGACCCTTGTGCTAATAGGATATTTCGTCCTTTGCATTGCGGGTGGACTAATCAGCGCACATAGTGAGAAACCATTTGTATCCTTCATTGGATACAACATGGTGGTCGTACCTGTTGGTGTCATTGTAAGTATGATACTTAAAGAATTGGACACGCAAGTGATAATCAATGCACTCTGGGTAACAGGTGGAGTAATTGTTGTAATGTTAGTACTGTCAACGATTAAACCTGAGTTTTTCCTTTCGCTGGGAAAAGTATTGTTCATCGCACTCTTTGTTGCGATTATTGTTGAACTCATTATGTTGCTACTGGGTAAATTACCAGACGGATGGTGGGACAAAATAATTGCACTTTTATTTGCCCTTTACCTTGGTTATGATTGGGCAAAGGCACAACAAAAGGAACATACCCTGGATAATGCCGTGGATTCATGCGTTGACCTATACATGGATATCATCAATATCTTTGTCCGGTCAGCAAGTTCTGGTAGCAAATCCAAGGACTAATGACTTAAAGGACGGAGTTTTTCTCCGTCCTTTTCTATTGCATAATAAAAGAGCTCTCAATTGAGAGCCCTATAGTATGTTATTCTGAATAAATAAATCTAAAGCCCATTGCATCTAGTAACATGTGTGGTGTACGTATATCCACCTGAAGCCTGTAAAAAAGGTCAAAACTTTTTGCTAAATCTTTATCATTGTGTAAAAACTTTGCTTCTTTTGGACTCATTTCATCACTCAAAAGAGACTTATCTATTTTCCAACGTTTAGGTGATCTTTGAAGGCAAACACCAATGCAAAGGTCGAGGTAGTTCTCGAGCTCTGCATTTGTATAATTTAACCTAAGAGGGCCAACGCCACAATTCCATAAATGAAGAGTATAGTTTTGCACATCTTTTAAATCAAATTGAAGTCCATCTTTGTGAGTGTTAACAAATCCAGCTACGACTTGTTCTACATTGATTGCATATGCCATATATGATGACTCCTTTCGCCCGTATTTTAGGAAATAATCTCCTTAGGGCAGCTATAATATCTATAACACAGTGCTATGTTACCAAAAGGTAGAAGAGGTTTCAATAGATAAACGTAATTCCATTTTCTAGTTGACATTTTTGGGCTTTGGTTATAAAATAAAGCACATAATAACAAAGGCTGAGAATAAGAGGAGTAAAACTTATAATATCTTCGAAAGAGAAAAGGGCCACCGGCTGAAAGCCCTTGGAGTAAAAAAGTTTGAAGGTAGCTTATGAGCTGCTTAGCTGAACAAAGTAAGCTGAGCCGATTAACACGCGTTAAGTGTCTTGAGGTTGAAACCTTCGGGTTTCAATAAATTAAGGTGGTAACACGAGCGATTCGTCCTTATGGGATGGATTGCTCGTTTTTTGTTGTATCGGCGATCATTGGTCGCCAATAAAATAGGAGGAAGCTTATATGTGGCTCAAGATTTTTGGTGCCGTCGCCGTACTCGTCGGCATAATATTAATATTTGAAGGTGAAAACTTATTAAAAAAGTTTTTTGACAAAACCGACGAAGACAACTACGCCCGAGTGGGAATCAAAGCCCTTGGAGTCATGCTTGCATTACTTCGGAGGATTGCTAATAGTAATTGAATTTTGAAAGTCCGGTGTGGTATATATCTTTTGAAAAGTAGGATGGGTCGAAGACCCTGGTTAGGGGGGCTTTTCAAAAGATATATACCACCAAGGACTCAATAATTAATAATAAGGAGACTGATTTAAATGAAACTACTAGAAAAAAACTATGAACCAAAAGATTTTGAAGAAAGAATTTATCAAAATTGGCTAGATAAAAAATATTTTAAAGCAGATGAAAACAGCAAGAAGCCACCATTTTCAATTGTGATCCCACCACCAAACATAACTGGTGTTTTACATATGGGACATGGTATGGATAATACACTTCAAGATATCTTAGTAAGATATAAGAGAATGCAAGGTTTTGAAACAATGTGGATTCCAGGTGTTGACCATGCTTCAATTGCAACTGAAGCAAAGATAGTTGCTAAGATGAAAGAAGAAGGTCTAACTAAAGAAGACATCGGAAGAGAAGAGTTCTTAAAAAGAGCTTGGGCTTGGAAAGAAAAATATGGTGGAACAATTCTTCTACAACTTCGTAAAATGGGTGTTTCTTGTGACTGGGATAGAACTTCATTTACAATGGACGAAAACTTAACCAGAGCCGTTAAAAAAGTTTTTAAAGATTATTACGATAAAGGTTTAATATATAAAGGCGAGAGAATGGTTAACTGGTGCCCATTCTGTAACACTTCAATTTCTGATGCAGAGGTTGAGTACGAAGATGAACCTTCACATTTATGGCACATTAAATATCCTGCACCTGATGGAAGCTATTCAATAACAGTTGCAACAACTCGTCCAGAAACAATGCTTGGAGATACTGCAATCGCTGTTAACCCAGAAGACGAAAGATATAAAGACATTGTTGGTAAGACAGTTATTCTTCCATTAATGAATAAAGAAATTCCAATCATTGCTGACCCATATGTTGAAAAAGATTTTGGTACTGGTGCAGTTAAGATTACACCTGCACACGATCCAAATGACTATGAAGTTGGTTTAAGACACAACTTAGAAATTGTTAAAGTTTTTGACGAAACAGGTATTATGCTTGATTTAATTCCTAAGTATCAAGGAATGGATAGAATTGATGCACGTCCACTTGTTGTTGAAGACCTTGAAAAAGAAGGAGTATTAGTTAAGATAGAAGACTATGCACACAACGTTGGTAAATGCTACAGATGTCACAAAACTATCGAACCATATATTTCAAAGCAATGGTTTGTTAAGATGAAACCACTTGCAGAACCTGCTAACAAAGCTGTTAGAGAAAAAGATGTTAGATTTGTTCCAGAAAGATTTGATAAGATTTATTTTAGCTTTATGGACAACGTTAAAGACTGGTGTATTTCAAGACAACTTTGGTGGGGACATAGAATTCCTGCATATTATTGTGATGCATGTGGACATATGGAAGTTGCTGAAGAAGATGTAACTACTTGTCCTAAGTGCGGAGCTCCAATGCGTCAAGAAGAAGATACATTAGATACATGGTTTAGTTCAGCTCTATGGACATTTGCTACAATGGGCTGGCCAGAAAAAACTAAGACATTAGAAAAGTTCCATCCAACATCAGTATTAGTTACTGGATACGATATCATTTTCTTCTGGGTTGCTAGAATGATATTTTCATCACTTGCAAATGTTGGCGAGATTCCATTCCATGATGTTTTAATTCATGGACTTGTTAGAGATGCACAAGGAAGAAAAATGTCTAAGTCTTTAGGTAATGGTGTTGATCCACTTGAAGTTATTGATAAGTATGGTGCCGACTCATTTAGATTTGCACTTGTTCATGGAATGTCTGCTGGTAATGATACTAGATATTCTGAAGATAAGATTGAAGCGGGACGTAACTTTGCAAACAAACTTTGGAACGCATCAAGATTTGTGCTAATGAACTTTGGTGATGATTTCAAAGAAGATTGGGAGAACTTAACACTTGAAGATAAGTGGATGCTTTCAAAACTTAATAATGCAATTAAAGAAGTAACAAGTAGTATGGATAAATATGACTTTGGTGTTGCACTTCAAAAGATAATGGAAATCACTCGTGATGAATTCTGCGATTGGTACATTGAAATGTGTAAACCTCGTTTATATGATATGACAAATGCTACACGTAATTCTGCATTAACAGTTTTAAATAAAGTCTTAATTGATTGCTTAAAGATGCTTCATCCATTTATGCCATTCATTACTGAAGAGATTTATACAAAACTTCCAAATGCTACTGAGAGCATTATGATTTCAGATTTTCCAAAAGCTAACGATGAATATAACTTTGAAAAAGAAGAAAAAGATTTAGAGTTAGTTAAAGAGATGATTACAGGAATCAGAAACTTAAGAGCTAACATGAATGTTGCTCCTTCAAAGAAAGCTACAATGATATTTGTTACTGATAAAACTGACGTAATCGAAGAGGGAAGAGGCTTCATTGAAAAATTAGCAGGAGCTGATAGCGTAACTTGTCAAAGCGATAAGACTGGAATTCCAGAAAATGCTGTTTCACTTGCAGTTGAAGGAATCGAAATCTACATTCCATTTGAAGAATTAGTTGATATCGACAAAGAAATCGAAAGACTTGAAAAAGAAGCACTAACATACACAAACGAAATCAACAGAGCAAAGAGAATGCTAGATAACCCAGGATTCACTGGCAAGGCTCCACAAGATAAGATAGATGCTGAAAAAGAAAAGATTGTTAAATACGAAGAACTACTTGCAAAGACAAATGAAAGACTTGAATCACTTAAAAAATAAACTATAACCGGACAAAAAGGGACAGTCTTTTTTGTCCGGTTTATTACATTTTCTTTACATTTTTCAAAAAGTCTTCCATTAAGTATTATTATCGTGTAAATTATTATTGTAAGATTATGGTAACTTTACGAAATTGTGTTCGCATTTTTTATAATGGTTGATAAAAGCCAAAATTGAGACGCAAATTCACATAATGTTTATAAATATAATCAAAAAGCAGCAAAAATGTGAGTAATTCGTAAACCAAACAATTATTATCGCTTACTTTTAGGGACACGTTCCGAAGGTTCGCGAACTTTTGGGACGTGTCCCCAAAAGTTAACACAAAAGATAAAATTATTAAAAGGAAGACTTAAAAATGGGAAAAATACTTAAAAGACTACTAAAGACAATTATTATAGTTGCTCTTCTTCTTTATAGTGGGATAGTTGTCGCTAAACAGGAGATGACTTTCCAAAAATACGACAGAGAGCTTGCTAACTACAACAACATGATAAACGAGGAAGAGATGAAGCACGAACAGCTTCTTAACACTCGTAGCCATATTTCTACCAAAGAATACGTTGAGGAAGTGGCTCGTGAGAAGCTTGGCCTAGTAATGCCTAACGAAATAGTTTTCAAAGATGCTAATTTATAGTATTTATAAAGTATAAGTGCCCTTAATATAAGCTTAGGGGCACTTTTAAATTTTGTCCGTTTTTCATTGACAAAAGCCCATTTTTATACGATAATATTTAAGGTTGCCACGAAAAGCTGTGCAACTTAATTTTTTCCTTAAAAATAACCATTTTTTCAGGAAAATCTAGCAGATATTTAGAAAGGATTGATTTTTTATTATGGCAAATAATGATGAACAAAATTTTGCAGAGTTATATGAAAACTCACTTAAAAGTTTAGAGGAAGGAACCACAATCGAAGGTACTATCGTAGATATTAATGAAGATGGCGAAGTATTTGTAGATTTAGGATATAAGGCAGATGGTGTTATTCCTAGAGAGGAATTTTCTTACGACGAAGACGAGAAGCCTTCACAAGTTGTTAAACCTGGTCAAAAGATTCAAGTTTACATCCTTAGAATGAACGATGGTAAAGGTAATGTTTTACTTTCAAGAAAGAGATTACTAAGACAACAACTAAAAGAAGAATTTGAAGCTAGAGTTAAGCTAGGCGAACCTATTAAGGTTAAAGTTACAAATGTTGTTAATGGCGGTGTTACTGCTGAATCAGGTGCTACAAGAGTATTTATTCCAGCATCTCAATTAGGTAAAAAAGTTGAAAATCTTGACGAGTACAGAGGCAAAACTCTTGAAGTTAAGATTATTGAATATGATCCAGAAAATAGAAAGATTATTGGTAGCGAGAGAGTTTTAGTTAAAGCTGCTCGTGAACAAGCTGAAAAAGAAGTCTGGGCTAAGATTGCTGAAGGTGCTACACTTGAAGGTACAGTTAGAGAACTTAAAGACTATGGTGCTTTCATTGATTTAGGTGGAGTTGATGGATTACTTCATATTTCTGAGATTTCTTGGAAACAAATCAAACATCCATCAGAAGTTTTAAGAGTTGGCGAAAAGATTACTGTTAAAGTTTTATCTGCTGACCCAGAAACTAAAAAGATTTCATTAGGCTACAGAAAGCCAGAAGATAATCCATGGCTTAATGTTCCATATCAAGTTGGAGACGTTGTTGAAGCTAAAGTTGTTTCTATGAAACCATTTGGTGCTTTTGTTGAGTTAGACAATGGCTTAGAAGGACTAGTTCATATTTCTAACATTACTCATGAAAGAATTGCAAAACCTCAAGATGCTCTTGAGATGGGTCAAGTTGTTA
>JAEEGL017448878.1_pt1 | contig 112184 bp, 99 predicted proteins | sample 9134231 | NCBI WGS metagenome assembly JAEEGL01 (sample SAMN16246548, study PRJNA631951) | gut metagenome | biome: gut microbiome; feature: rumen; material: fiber-attached | host: Bos | place: Iran: Karaj | collected 2018-10
GACAGCATTTTGACATCTTCCAGTGCTGCCAGCACTTCTGACCATGCTCTGGTTACCGCCGGATATCTAGATAATAACTATTATATGAATGTTGAGTTTTCAATGGCAAAAAATCCTGTAAAAGCGGCTAATGATAATAATTTTACAACTCTTAATTGTGTGAAGGAGGCATAAGATGATGAAATTAACTAAAACAGGTATCGGATTACTTACAAGACTTTACCGCAGTGTCCTTCATAAATGCTTCCTTATCAACGCCGGCGTTTTCGGGTTGATGGCGAAAACCCTTCGGGGCACATTAAATGCCGCAGCATTTAATGTGGCGGATGGATTGTTGGCATCGGCTGTTATGGCAACAATTGCGACGACGCTTGCACTCTCCTCTCCGGCAAATGCTGACGAGTTGGATCGGCAAGTTGTTGAAGCCGGTCAAAAGGTTGAAAGTATTGAAGGAAAATTCACCGGCCATACGTTAACGGATATGGATGGGGAATTTGTATTAAATAATGGCACAATAGTTAACCTGATTGCAGACATAGTTTCCAATTCAATTGATGTAAGTAATTCTAGTGGGCAAGATCCTTTAATAGACAATAAGGGGCACATCGATATTATCAGAGGAAATATTAAAAACAACATCGAAACATTTGTAAATACACATGGTTCAGATGATGATGGTTTTCTTATAATGAACAACGGATATATTAACACCATAAGTGTGAATATGTCTGGTAATAGAGTTGAGGGAAAAGCGATTAATCCATCTCCAATGTTCTTTAATTATAAAACAACTGACCACATAGAGGGTAATTTTTCTGATAATGTTGTATCTGTTGACGGATTAGCTGAAGGTGCTGTTATAGGAAACTACATGAGTGCTGTAATCGGTGATATTGTCGGTAATTTTACTGAAAATGTAGCAATCGGTAAACAAGGAGCCAGAGGAACGGTTATTGCTGTATATGGCGATAGGACCGGAAAAATTTCTTCCATCAAAGGTATATTTACCAATAACTATGCGCAGACAACAACATCATCTTATACTGCGCAAGGTGGTGTTATCTGGAATGTAGGCACAATTGATTCCCTTAAGGATTCAAGCTTTGTCGGCAACTATGTGCAATCAACATCCGGCACAGCTCAAGGTGGCGCCATCTATAACGACAACAAAATAGGCATTGATGCCGTCAACAGCAACGTTTACTTTTACAACAACCGCGCCATCCAAGGTTCAAATGCCCGTTATAACGATATTTATAACACCGGCACGTTGGAACTGAACGCCAACGCCAATAATTCAATTATTTTCAACGGCTCCATTGAGGGTTCAAGCGGCAAAATCAACATTAACACCGATAATCTATCCGGCGGCACGTATGTGTTTAATAACGCCATTTCCGGCAACAGCGTGACAATTGGTAGCAGCACAGCAACCGCACCTGTCAACATTAAGCTTGGCACCGTGCAACAGGCTGACGGCTCAACCTCTTACGGCTTACTGTCCGGTATTGCGCTGACTAACAACGGCCTAAACACTCTGCTCGATTTGCGTAACGAAAATATTGATACGCACAGCCTGACAACGCTGACTTTAAATAATCAAATGAATTTGGCGATTGATGCCCAATTGAGCGGCGCGTCCGGTTCAGCCGATAGAATAAACGTGAGTGGGAGCAAAACAGCGGCGGCCAATAGTTTGATTGTTAGCGCGATAAATTTAGATAATACAACTTATAACGGTAGCAGTGACAAGGTTACCATACAGCTGACGACCGACAGCACGCTGAAAAATGCTTACACGCTTTCAAGCGACATCATGAACAACATTTCAGGCAACAATTATTACACCAGCGTAACCTACGATAAGACTACAGGCAGCTTGATTTTCGACGACAAATTGATCAATCATTCTACCTTAGATTCTATTCTGGCTAATAACTATTATACGAATGTTGAGTTTTCAATGGCAAAAAGTTTTATAAAAGCGGCTAATGATAATAATTTTACAACTTTTAATTGTATAAAGGAGGCATAAGATGATGAAATTAACTAAAACAGGTATCGGATTACTTACAAGACTTTACCGCAGCGTCCTCAAAAAATGCTTCCTTATCAACGCCGGACTATTCTTTGCGCTAGCGCCAAGTGCGGCTGATGCTGAAGATTGGGGATATTTTGAAACTGGCATAATTCCTGTATTTTGGGGACACTTGTCTTCTGGAGAGTACGATACATATGATTGGCGAAAGGGTGATGCTGATCTAGCATTTGGTGTACGCAATGGTCAAGTAAGTATGCAAATTGATGGTTTCTTTTATCAAAATGAAGGAGCCTACCGAGTTTTAGATCAATCAGATGCCATATCATCGGTAACCAGCGGAAGCAATAAATTAATCACTTCCGGCGCTGTCTATTCGGCAATAGACGCTCTAGATAATAACTATTATATGAATGTTGAGTTTTCAATGGCAAAAAGTTTTATAAAAGCGGCAAATGATAATAATTTTACAACTCTTAATTGTATTAAGGAGGCATAAGATGATGAAATTAACTAAAACAGGAATCGGATTACTTACCAGACTTTACCGCAGTGTCCTCAAAAAATGCTTCCTTATCAACGCCGGACTATTCTTTGCGCTAGCTCCAACATATGTATGGGCTGTTGATTGTTCGGCACTTTCTCCTTCCAGCAGTGCCGCTGATATCGCTGCTTGTGTCGGGGTTTTCAGTTATAACAAAGCAACTCTTGGTATTACAGATTTGGCGCCATCAGGTAATGTAAACGGCTGGGAAGGACATAAGTCAAAGGCAATCAGAAATTATATAAATGCTGACCATATTGAATATGCTCTAACGCATACAACTGAATTAGCATATCATACAATTTCGCAGGATAAATCAATTATTGTTAATTTAGAAGCTTTAGATATGCTGATTGGTGCTTATCCTTCTTATAACGGCATGTATACATTTGAAAACGCTCCACTTTTACAAAAAGCAAAAGAAGATGGATGGGGTGTTCAATCGATGGATACAGGTGCGTCAATTTTGCAAAATTTAGTGCAACTAGATTTTGTAGTTGGTGGTGTAAAAAATGGTCAATATATCAGTAACTTAAATTCAATGGGAGATAACATAAAAGCCTTAGATAATGCTCTATATACTAACTATTATATGAAGAATAATAAAAAGTATAAAAAATTGGATATTTTTATAACATAATACCCTATTGAAGATATATTATATTTTTTATTATATTTCAATATGTTACATATTTTACAATTGTAGTCTGTCGTTTTTTGTTGTTTAAAACTTAAAATTATCCTTGATTTTAGAACAAAATTAGAACACTATACATTTCAGCGGATAAGTAAATTCTTTATTTGAGTTTTTGCAAAAAACTGTGCATTATAGGCAAAGAAGATATTTTTTAAGGATTACAATATGGAAAAAGATAAAGCGTTAGAAGCCGCTCTGGGGCAAATTGAACGGGCATTTGGCAAAGGTTCTATCATGCGTCTGGGGCAAGATACAAAGATTGATATTGAGGCGATTTCGACCGGCTCGCTCGGCATTGATATTGCGCTCGGCATCGGCGGACTGCCTAAAGGTCGCATTATTGAAATTTACGGGCCGGAAAGCTCGGGTAAAACTACGTTGGCGCTTAGCGTGATTGCTCAGGCGCAGAAAAAAGGCGGAACCTGCGCATTTGTAGATGCAGAACACGCTTTGGATCCGTCTTATGCCAAAAAAATCGGCGTTGATGTTGAAAACTTGCTGGTATCGCAACCGGACTCTGGCGAACAAGCGTTGGAAATTGCCGATACATTGGTGCGCAGCGGCGCCATTGACGTTATGGTGGTAGATTCGGTGGCTGCTTTGGTGCCAAAGGCCGAATTGGAAGGTGAAATGGGCGATTCCCACATGGGCTTACAAGCACGCTTGATGAGTCAGGCATTGCGCAAACTGACCGCTACGGTGGCGCGTTCAAATACACTGATTATCTTCATTAACCAAATTCGTATGAAAATCGGCGTTATGTTCGGCAATCCGGAAACCACAACCGGCGGTAATGCGCTGAAGTTTTATGCCTCGGTGCGTATAGATATTCGCCGCATTGGCGCCATTAAAGACAAAGAAGATGTTATTGGCTCGCAAACACGCGTGAAAATCGTTAAAAATAAGGTTGCTCCGCCGTTCAAAACTGTTGACTTTGATATTATGTATGGCGAAGGTATTTCAAAAACCGGCGAGCTCGTTGATTTGGGCGTAAAATCCGGCATTATTGAAAAAGCCGGTGCTTGGTTCTCTTATAATGGCGAAAAAATCGGACAAGGCCGCGAGAACGCTAAAAAGTTCTTAAAAGAAAATCCGACTATAGCTGATGAAATTGAAAACAAGATTCGTGCCGATGCCGGTCATTTAACTACCGAAATGATTGGAGATGATGAACCGGAAACAGATGACTAGCTCAATCATAAAATCTAAAGCCTTCGGAAATCCGAAGGCTTTTCTTATTTTGCAAAAAATTAAATAATTCCAATTGTTACACTCATGTGCTAAACATTTTATTTAATATTCTAAGCTATTAATTTGGCGATTAACACGACTGCCCATGCTACTGTTTGTGTCAACATCGTTGCTGTCATTTCCACCGTTATTGCCGCTATTTTGCCCACTGTTTGAATTACCGCTCGGATTATTTGTATTTTGCTGTCTGACGCGCTCTTCATAATCACGCTTAAATTGATCAAATTCCATCGGCACATCAAATGACTTCGGCAACCCGATTTCATCCACACCCTCAGCTTGCAAATCATCATTAATGCTGTTGCACTGGTTACGCGCCGCTTTATACAAATCACCGATAATAATTTTATCCGCACGCTTTGCACCAACCACTTTACTTTCACGAACTTCAATCAATTCTTTATATAGCTTATCTTTGGCTTCATCTTGGCAACGCTTCATCAATATGTCATACAGTGCCCCCATCTGCTCCGGCGATAAATTTTCAGCCTGACCAACTATCGGTGGCACATTGTGCGCCAGTTTGTCTTTTTCTTCTTGAGTTAACATCGGGCTGCTTAAAATATCGCCATTACCGTTAATAGCGTGCTTATAAACATCAAACACACGACGCATCGTTCTAAAGGCGGCAATTTTATCAATTGCGCCGGTATCCTGATTTTCAGTGCGCAAAATTCTGGTCAATTTACCTTTTAAGGTCATGGCAAAACCGTTGGTAAATGCGCGATATTGATGAGATTTAATCAAACTATCTATAAACTGCTGTTCCGAATCATCTACTTTTTTACCTTTACGCTGATTTGCCGCAAGCATCTCTAAAGCCAAACGATATTTATATTCTGCCAATTGCTCAGAACTGAGTTTCTTTTTGGCTGCTTCCAACATACCTTCTACCTTAGAACGATCAAGCCCCATACCTCTCGGCACAATGCCTTTTTCTGCAAGCATCTTACGCCAAATACCTTTTTCAGCGTTTGGCACACCGGCAGGGAAATTAATGTGTGTATATCCCATATCCTTAAAGGCACCGCACATTGCGTCAATAACGCTTTCATCAATCTTTTTATTATTTGGTGTGCGATAACTGAAACACAGCTTACCGTCTTTGCCGCGGCGAATAAATAACTTACATGAGTAGGTAAATTTTGCTTGGCCGTCTTTGCGCTTGCCGTCTTCTTTAAATGCGTATGCCTGATCATAAACATCATATTCCGTATAAGACGGGAAAAAATGAAATTTTTTGCGATAAGTGACATCTTGTTGCTTACCTAAGCCATCATGCAACATATCTTCAAAAATTTTTTCGGCCTCGGCCATTGACGGACCTGCTGATTTTGCCAGAGGTTGCGGTTGAGGATTCTGTTGGCGACGTTGCTGCTGGTTTTGCAAGTAGCGATTCAACCAATTCGGCAATTGAACTCCTTGTCTTTGACCGCTATTTCCATTTTTCTGCTCTTGTTTTGCCGATGCATCTTGTTGTAAGACTAAATCCTCAATTGCACTAACATCTTCTTGCTCTGCATCAGTGGTTTCCAGTGGCATTTTGCTTACAGATAAGTCTTCTTCTGATAATTCAGGATGTTCTTTAAGAATTGTTTTATTGCGCTCTTGTTCTACTTCAATTTCTTTGAGTTCATCTTCGTCCTTTTGATTACCGGCCGCAATATAATCATTTTTCACTTCATCAAACAATGCGCCGAATTGTTGTTGCAATTCTTGCTGTTTCAGCTGCTGTTCCGTGAGCTGATCGCGTAAATGATCAAAAGCGCTGTTGTCAACCTCACCGTCAAACGTATAAGGAATGGTCAAATCCGTCACTGAAAAACCGTATTTTTCACAAAATTCAACCATTAATTTAATTTTTTCTTTATTAGCTTTGGCTTTAGATGTATCTGTAAGATCCATATCTTTCAGCGTATCTTCGTCAACCATGATGCGCATTTTGGCTCGTGCATCATTTCCATCATACGGATCCATTACAATATTAAATGCTGTTTTATCATCTAACTGCACACGCAACGAAAGATGTTGCAGCGGTTCGGTCTCATTACTTAAACTTTTAGCCACATGCTCGCCGGCGGTCATAAAGCCGTAATTATGCTCTGCATCATCTTCAATAACCTGAAAATTAATTTTGGCATCTTCGCCATATATTTTAGCCAAATCTTTAATACGATAAAGTTGAGCAAACGCCGGCGCATAAATATCTTGATTTAACCACTGCTGAGCAAATTTGGTTTCAAGATCAAGTTCTTCTTGCTCTTTTTGTGCTTTTTTCAACTCAGCATGCTCTGCACGAATATTTTCTTTATCTTCGGAAATACTTGCTTCTAATGCCAAACGTTCTTCCTTGGTATCAACAAAACCCTGTAAGCTTTCCTCTTTTTCTTTTAAATATTCAATATAATTTTTTTCGGCACGCTGGCGTGTTTCCAGCTCTCGTTGCTGCAAATCAACCAAGCTTTCCTGCTCGGCAAATTTTTGACGCAATTTCTCAACCGAATATTCATCCGTGATTGCTTCTATATTGGTATTTTCACGCAAATCAACTTTATCCATAGCTCACCTCGTTTGTTTAGTTGTGCTTAATTTATCATATTTTTTTGTAAATAGCAACATATTTTGACAAAAAAATATTTTTATTTTCTGCGTAAAAACAATATACGCGCCAATCCATATAAACGTTCATCAATCAATTCCAATGTATCCGGTATCGCAATATTTTCATCTTGGCGTATTTCAACAATACATAGTCCGCTATCATTAAGCCAATTTTTCATTATAATCTGTGATAATACCTTTTCTGTCAGCCCTTTTGCATAAGGAGCATCCATAAATACAATATTGAATTGATTTTTTAATCGCGGTAAATTGAGCGCATTGGCTTTGATAATTTTAATCTTATTCTGTTCTGTTAAAAACATTTTAGCATTGCGTGTTACTGTTGTGATGTCCATATCTACAAATGTTGCGCTTTTAAATCCACGAGATATTGCCTCCAACCCAAAAGCACCGGTTCCGGCGAAAATATCTGCCACAGAAAGTTCTTCAAATTCAATATCCAGATGCGAATACAAAATATTAAACACAGCTTCGCGTGCACGTTCCGCCGTTGGTCGCACTGCTTTTCCAACCGGCGACAAAAGCTTTTTTCCGCGATATTTTCCACCTATAATTCTCATAGTTGAAACTGGCTACCTAACTGTTCCTTTAATACTTTAAATGGCACTTCTTTAACCTCACCTTTTTTAAGGTTGCCCAATTGAAATGGGCCGTAAGACAAACGAATAAGTCTCGCTACTTCCAAACCGACAGATTTCATTAACTTACGAACCTCACGATTTTTACCTTCGCATAAAGTTATCAATAACCAGCTGTTTGTGCCGTTTTGGCTTTCCTTTTCAATTTTTACCGGTCCGTATTGCACTCCGTCAATAATGACACCTTTTTCCAACTCTGCCAATTTTTTCATATTCAAAGTTCCGTGCACACGCACTTTATAACGTCGGCTCCACGCATTTTTCGGTAACTCCAACTGACGCGATAATTCTCCGTTATTTGTTAAAAGCAGTAAACCTTCAGAATTTAAATCCAACCGCCCCACACTAATTACACGCGGCATATCGGGCGGTAAATTTTCAAATACTGTTGATCGGGCTTCTGTGTCTTTATGAGTAGTCAGCAAACCGGCCGGTTTATGATATAACCAAAGCCGTGTTTTTTGCACTGTCGGCAAAGGTTCGCCGTCCAGCAAAATTTTTTCGTTACCTTCTACATTAAAGGCCGGTGTTTCTATAACTTCGCCATTAACAGTAACTCGTTTTTGGTTAATCAGCGTTTCTGCCACACGCCTAGAACAAACACCGCTGCGTGCCATAAACTTTGCCAATCTTTCCGCCATTTTTTACTTCCCTTTTTGTTGTTTGCGATTATAATAGCTTTCAAAAATGAAAAAAAGGTGAACAGATGACCGCTGAAGAATACATGAAAATAGCGCTAAATTTAGCACATAAAGCTGCCAAGACCGATGAAGTGCCTGTCGGCGCCGTTATCGTAAATCCAGAAAACGGTGAAATTCTCGCTCAAGCATATAATCAAAGCGCTCATAGCGGCGATGCCACTGCACATGCTGAAATTTTAGCCATCCAGCAAGCCTGTGCCAAATTAAAAACCACACGCTTATGGGGATTGGATTTATATGTTACTTTAGAACCGTGCACCATGTGTGCCGCAGCTATTTCGTTTGTACGCATAGCTCATTTATATTTTGGCGCAACCGATGAGAAAGGCGGTGCCGTTATCAGCGGCGTGCGGTTTTATGAAGCTCCGACATGCCATCATCGGCCTCAATACACCGGCGGTATCTGCGCTGAAGAGTGCAGTCAGATATTAAAAGATTTTTTCGCTCATAAGCGCGTTTGAGAAATAAATATCTTAAAAACTTTGGTTATAAAAATTACTGTCGCTCTAACAAAAACAAAAATAAAAACCACTGACGAGATATCATCAGTGGTTTTTATTGATTTTTAGTAAAACTTATGCAGCTTTACGTTCACTGTGTTCTTTTTGTGTTTTGCCATATTTAACAGCGGCTTGAGCTGCTGCCAAACGAGCAACCGGAACACGGAACGGTGAGCAGGATACATAATCCAAACCACACTGTTGGAAGAACTCAATAGACTTCGGATCACCACCGTGTTCACCGCAAACGCCCAACAGCAATTCCGGATTGGTTTGACGACCGTATTCGCAAGCGCGTTTAACCAGTTTGCCAACGCCTTCAACGTCAATTGAAGCAAACGGATCGGCAACGTAAATGCCTTTAGAACGGTAGCAATCCAAAATGGCGCCGGTATCATCACGGCTCATACCTAAAGTGGTTTGCGTTAAGTCATTGGTACCAAAGCCGAAGAATGCAGCTGATGCAGCAATTTCTTCTGCCATCAAAGCAGCACGCGGCAATTCGATCATGGTACCAACTTCATACTCAATGCTCTTGCCTTTTTCGGCAAAAATCTTTTGAGCTGTTGTATCAATGATATTCTTAACAATATCAAGCTCTTTCTTGGATCCGATTAACGGAACTTCGATTTCCGGTGTAACTTTTACGCCCTCATCGCGGCATTCCATAGCGGCTTCCAAAATGGCACGGGTTTGCATTTCGCAAATTTCCGGATATGTAACGGCCAAGCGGCAACCACGGTGACCAAGCATCGGGTTCATTTCGTGCAAAGAGTTAGAGCGGTTCTTAACTTCAGCCAATGTTTTGCCCATTTTATCTGCCAATTCTTGCATTTCTGCATCAGTGTGCGGCAAGAATTCGTGCAAAGGCGGATCAAGCAAACGAATTACTACCGGGAATCCGTTCATGGTACGATATAATTCTTTGAAATCTTCTTTTTGATACGGTAACAAACGAGCCAAAGCAGCGCGACGGCCTGCTTCATCATCAGACAAAATCATTGTGCGCATGTCAGAAATACGTTTTGCATCAAAGAACATATGTTCCGTTCTGGCCAAACCGATACCTTCGGCACCGAATTCCATAGCTTGTTTAGCATCAGCCGGAGTCTCGGCATTAGCGCGAACATGCATGGTGCGAATTTCATCAACCCACTTCATGAAACGACCGAAGTTTCCGGAATTTGTATCAGCTTTAACTGTCGGAATTTTGCCTTCAATGATTTGACCTTTACCACCGTCCAAAGATACCCAATCACCTTCTTTAATGCAAGAACCTGACTTAGTTGTCATAGTTTTTGCATTGTAATCAATGGTGATGTCGGTAGAACCTGAAACGCATGGAGTCCCCATACCGCGAGCAACAACGGCTGCGTGAGAGGTCATACCGCCGCGTGCGGTAATAACACCTTGAGAAGCGTGCATACCGCCAATATCTTCCGGCGAGGTTTCATTACGGATTAAGATAACTTTCTCGCCTTTTGCTGCCCAAGCTTCGGCATCTTCGGCGCAGAATACTGCACGGCCAACAGCGGCGCCAGGAGAAGCCGGCAGACCAACGGCGATAACTTTCTTTTCAGCCTTCGGGTCCAACATCGGGTGCAATAATTGGTCTAATTGGTCAGCACCAACGCGCATAATAGCTTCTTCTTTGGTAATCAAGCCTTCATCAAACATTTCAACGGCCATACGAACGGCAGCTGCCGCTGTTCTTTTACCGTTACGGCATTGAAGCATCCACAATTTTTTGTGCTCAATGGTGAATTCCATATCTTGCATATCTTTATAGTGAGCTTCCAAAGCATTACGAACGTCAACGAGTTGCTTATATAAATCAGGCCACAATTCTTCCAAAGAGTTGCCCTCGCCTTTTGAACTCATCGGTTGCGGTGTTCTGATACCGGCCACAACGTCTTCACCTTGAGCATTTACAAGATACTCACCATAATATTTGTTTTCACCGGTTGCAGGGTCACGAGAGAAGCAAACACCAGTTGCCGAATCATCACCGGCATTCCCGAATACCATGGTTTGAACGTTACAAGCTGTGCCCCAGTCGCCCGGAATGTTGTTGAGCTTACGGTATGTAATAGCACGTGCTACGTTCCAAGAACCGAATACGGCGCCGATACCGAGCCATAATTGTTCCCACGGATCTTGCGGAACAATTTTGCCTAATTTTTGACCGATTTTCTTATATTCTTCAACCAAAGCTTTCAAATCATCAGCTGTTAAATCTGTATCCGATTTGTAACCTTTGGATTTTTTCATAGCTTCCAAAGCGCCTTCGTATTCATCTAAGTCAGCGCCCAAAACAACGTCAGAGAACATCTGGATGAAACGGCGATAAGAATCGTAAGCAAATCTTTCATTACCTGAAATTTTTGCCAAGCCTTTAACACTTTCATCATTTAAGCCAAGGTTCAAAACTGTGTCCATCATACCCGGCATAGAAATGCGTGCACCCGAACGAACAGAGAACAACAACGGATTAGAAGAATCACCGAATTTTTTGCCCATAATGGCTTCAACGCCGGCAACAGCAGCCTTCACTTGATCTTTCAAATCAGACGGATATGTGTTGTTGTTGGCATAGTAGTATGTGCAAACTTCTGTTGTAACTGTAAATCCAGGAGGCACCGGCAAACCGACTTTATTCATTTCAGCCAAGTTTGCACCTTTACCGCCCAGCAGATTACGCATGTTGGCATCGCCTTCGGCTTTGCCGTTTCCAAATGTATATACCCATTTACTCATGGTCTGTTAAGCTCCTATTTAGCTATTTGTTAATACCAAGTTGCCGCCCAAGCAGAGCCGCAACTAAAATCAAAAAAACTTTAATTTGCGCCCAATGTATACCACAAATTTCATAAGTTCAAGCAAAATAAATAGCCAAAAATGATAAAAATTGAATCGGTTACGGCAAAATTTGATTATTTCAGTTCAAGATAACCACTTGCCAATTCAAATAGGTAGCAAATAACAGCCATAATAAATACGGCACTAATAAATAAGCCGCAATTTTATGTAATCGGTAAAAATGTGTAATAGTAACAGCCGCTACTATGTCTAAAATCATCAAAACAACTAAACCCAGTAAAAATTGTGCTTGCCCGAAAAAGACGAAAGTCCACAAAACTTGCAAAACCAGATTGCCAACAAAAAGCCCAACCGCCGGTTTAATATTTTTATCCTGAATATTGAGAATCGCATCAAACGATAAAATCATCAACACATATAAAATCATCCAAACAATCGGGAAAACCAAATTTGGCGGCGTTAAAGCCGATTTATTGATGTCGGCGTAAAAATCTTGCATGCCAATGCGATTGAAATATCCGCATAATAAATAAGTTATAACCACAGCTATCAGGCTGAAACCAAAATTTAAATATGAATTTTTGAACATTATTTTCTCCTTTATTTTGTTAAGTATATCGTAGATATTTTTTTTCAAGATACGACATAAAAAATATTGATTTTTGTCAAAAATAGTGTATGATATTGAGAAATATAAATCATAGGGAGTTTTGGTTATGGCAAATTCTAAAAACAATAATGAACATTTTTATTTTACACCTTATGGCGGTATGCCGGATGGTAAAGGCGACGGCATTGGTGCAAATAGTTCAGTAATTACCTATAAAAACGGCGATAAAGTTACACGAATCATGATGGATTTTGGTGTAAAGTTGCCAACAGATGAAATGGCAGCCAAATTTCCCGGTGCCTGCGGCATAATGCCTGATTTTACATTATTCTTTGATACAAAAGATCATAAAGCACCATATCCGGTGGATGCTATTCTTCTAACCCATGCTCATGCCGACCATATTGACGGTTTAATCCCCGTATTTTTAAAAGCAAAACAAGATGGAATGACCATCCCGCCGATTTACGGAAGTCGTAATACATTGACAACATTGATTGATAATTTAAAAGAAATGAATCTTAATGTCGGTTCATATTCATTTAACGGAATTAAACCCTCAAAAGATTATTCAATTAACGAAGTTAAGCCATTTAAAGAAATTCAAATAGGTTCACTGACCGTGGTGCCTTTTCCGGTACCGCATACAACGGCTGAGGCATATGGCTTTATTGTGCATAAAGATCGTAAAAATGCTCTTATAAATCCGGGCGATCACCGTTCGCTTGCCTCGCACGCCAGTTTTAGCGGTAATAATGGTCTTCTGGCCGCGGTTCTTCGCAAAATTGAAACATCTTTGTTGCTGGCAGATTCTACTTCTACCGGCATAAAACGCGATCCGAAAACAGAAATTACCTTGCAAACAGCACTTGATTCATTGCAGAAAATTTTTGATGATAATAAAGGCAAACAAATATTTACCCCTATCATTTCGCGTGCTACGGAAAATTTGCTGCCGTTCTTAATTAAAGCCAAAGAAAACGATAAAAAAGTCTTTTTAGACGGCTATCGATTACGCAAGGCTTTCAGACGCTGGCAAAATCTGAATGTTTATTACTATCGCGATGACAAAGGTCAACTTGTTGAATGCCGCAATAAAAAACAACTCAAGGAGTTACGTAAAAAAGGTGTTGATTTATATTGTGCCGAAGATTTTCGCGACACTGTTTTCGGTTTTGATGATGTTACCAAGGTTAAAGCCGAATCCTTTTTAGCAAAAACCCCGAAAGGTCAACGTTTGGTGGCTATGAGCGGCGCCTTTGCCGAAAGATCGGATACCGAATCTTCGGGTGCGGTGCGTTTGGTAGAAGGCGACCACATGTTTTTCTCTTTGGATGAGGAGTCTGTTTTCATTATGGCGCAACGGGCAATTAAAGGTTTGCACCATGAAGAAGTTATTGCCATGGCAAATATGGCGGCAAGTCGTCGTGCAAAAGTTTATGCTAACACATTTGGCGAATATTTAGGTAATTTTGTCGTTTATATGCCGTTGCAACCTTCCGGACATGATAATGCCGACAGTGCCGGAGAATTTATGATTTTCGTTATGGAAAGTTCTAAAAATGCCGACGATTTTGGCGAAAAGCATAAATTTTATGTTTTAGGCATTCACGGTGGCAAAGATTATCGTGAAACTACCGCAAATATTGCACAAAAAGACAGCCGCATGCAAGGTTTTGTGCCGTCTAATTACGGAACTTATGAATATGAGCCGGGAAAAGTCACCGAAGTGGCTAAAACACCGCTGGAAAATCAGCGCTTTTATGTCATTATCAACGTGCCGCACAGCGGACAGCTTGTTTTAAGCGAGCTTGACGGCTTTTATGAAAAAACGGGTGCGGAAGATAAAGTAATTCCGCTAGACAGTCGCGTGGGCGAAGTTGTTAGAACGGCGGAAGATAAAATTCGCGAAAAAGCACTGGAACAAGAGGAAATCTCAGCACGACGTCAATCAAACAAACAGCGCCGAGCTGAAGAAAATCAGAGCAAATACGGGCAAAAGCATGGTAGTGTGCGTAAGGCCAAAAAAGGGCAAAATAAAGGCTTTGATAAAGAAATCAATAAGAATCAGCAAAATAAATCCAATGCCAGAAAAATAAAGGAATATACCGGCCGGTAAGAATATATCCTGCCTCAACGCGCTTTTTCTTTGTCATGCTGAGCATTCTGTAAGAATGCGTAAGCATCTCCAAACTTTAGTTCGGTTAAAAATAAAAGTCATGCCTCCACGCTTTGCGTGGATAATATATAAACTGTCATTACCCGAACGCTTTTAAAAATCAAACAGCGTGTTCCTTTTGAGGGGAACACGCTGTCTTATAAAAGAGAATTAAAGATTTTTCAAACCAACGGCTTAGTAAGCCTTCAGCACCTGACGGAACTTCTCGGGGTTGTTCTTCTTGAGAAGACCCAACTTTGTGTAAGTGGTCTTGCTCATCACCCAACGAAGCTTTACACCCACTGAGTAGCGGGTGCAGTCAATCGTGCCGTCTGCACGATAATCGCGACCTACGCCGAATGTTCCGTTTACAGCCAGTGTAAGGCCATATTTCGGTATATTATAACCGAACTCGGCCTTACCGAACAAACCATATGATGACCCCTGCACCTTGTCCTCCGTCACGGTTCTTGACTGTGCAGTCTCCGTCACTTCGCCAAGGCTATTTCTACGGTTGTTATACTCGACGCCGGGACCGGCGGCGAGATACCACTTTTCAAGCATCTGGTTATTGGCAGAGCTACGGTAGAACTTCCAGAGAAGATCGGCTCTGGCTACTACACTGTAGTAGCTTTCACCGAACTTGTCGCTGGCGGGATCCTTATACTCGCTCCGGCCTAAACCGCCTTCTGCCTCTACTATGACATGAGATCCCACCCATGCCAATCCAAGCAAGGGCAACGGCGTGGCTACCTTGTCGTAGACGTATCCGTCCACTTCAAAAGTCAGAGCCAGACCGGTCAGAGGCTTTGAGCTCAATAACCAGCGCTCAACTTGGCCTGTCTCTTTGTCCGTCCTCTTCAAATACGTGTTATACGTATTTCCGAGGCGCTCTGTCTGCTTCAGGGCGGCCAACTGGTCGTAGCCCTTGTTCTCGAGCAGAGAGACATCCTCCTGAGCCATTGCGGGGTTAGAAACTACGGTTGCTACTACGGTTGATACGATTGCGAAAATATTGCGAATCTTCATAATGTGAATCTATTAAAAAAAATTAAACATTCCCCTTAACTAAAATAAGAGTATCCAAGCCGGGGCAGCTTTTCAACAATCCGGATAATTAAAATCTTGAAGATTGTTGGATACGGTCGGAGCCGCACCAACAATCTTAAATATGGTAATTTATCCGGATTGCCGGATAAATATTAATAGCTAGAATCCCATGAGCCCTGAACACCTGAGATGGTCAGAACCTGATATTTACCACTGTCTTTCTGTTCGATGTTGCCACCGAAGTGATCAGTATAGACGGTGTTGTTACCCCAGTTAAAGCCCATCAAAGTGCCATCTGAATAAGACAGCATATTAACGGTTGTGCCACGCATCCACTTCATAGCGGTGCTGGCATCCTTAGCGGTAACGTTCATCAGATTACCATCTCCGTCAGGAGATGCGCCATCCCATGTGGTTGAGCCACTCTCGAATGAACCCCACTCCAGATTGCCATCCTTGGTAATGAAACCGCAGATAGAACCATTAGTGAACTTCACTGAGATGCCTATGCCCCAATCCTTCTGATTGTGAGGATTGCGGCAAGCCACACGGTTGTAGCCCTCAATCTTCCCGTATTCCTTGGGGAAGAATCCATCGTGGTGCTCCGGCGTAACGGTCTTGTTAACGAAAACAAGTCCCTTTGCGGCATCAAGTGCAATTGCTGAACCACCAAAGTAGAAGGTGGCAGCATTGCTGTGCTCGTAAGTGGTCTTGCTATCGTCCTCAGACTTCTTGGTCTGAGTAGAGTTGGCTGTAGCACTCATGTCTAAAGCACCGGTGAAGGTATAAGTTTCACCGTCGATGGTACAAGAAAGGTTGTCATAAGTATAAATATTCCAACCATCCTTCTGAGTAGAACCTGCATAGGTAATACCGAAGTTCAGCTGTGAATGCTTATAATCAAACTTCCAATCGCCCTCTGTCTTAGACTCAGTGTTAACCAAAACGAACTCTGCTGCGCCAGTGCTCTCCGAGTTGTTAACCTCGGTGGTTTCAAAGTAAGTGTAGCAGTTGCTGTTGATAGCGCCTGTAAATTCACGACGAACGATCTTGGTAGATCCATCCGACATGTGATAAATGCGCTCAACAAAAGCCTTTACAGTCTTACCCTCAACCCAGCGATCAGCATTCCATTCCCAAGAAGTTACGGTAACCTCAACGGCCTTTGTGACAGTGCCGGTGGCCTGTGAAGTTGTGGTGTAGTCTCCTACGGTGAAGTTGAGGTCCTCACTGAAAGTGTAAACCTCAGAAGTTGCGGTAGAAGATGTCAGCTCAATCTTGTCATTCTTGGCAACACCTGCTGGTGTATCTTCGCCAAAATCACAAGTTTTGCCGTGAAGAGTCAGAATCATATGGGTAGGAACAGAAGCAGTCCAAGCATTCTTCTGATTCTTGGCATCTACAGTTGTGTAGTTGACAACATCATAAGAAGTTGTAGTGCAGCTCCACTTACCATTGCTGATATTCTGATCTTCGGTCTTCGAACCGGTCTTTGACAGCTTAATAGCGTCAATCACTTCCTTAACCTCATTTTCGGTAGACATGCTCCAAGCTCCCTTGTAATCAAGGCTCCATGGACGAGAAGTTGTCAAATGATACTTCTCTGACTTTGTTCCGTCATTATAGACGTCGATGCAATCGACATCATAAGTGATGGTCCAAAGGCCATAGGTCTTCTTCATACCTGAGAACTCCACGTCGGCAACAGCCTTTGCAGCCTTATACAGGTTGCAACGCTCTTCAAGGGTCTGCTCGTCGATGCCCGTATTCTGGTTGCCATACTTTGCAGTGATAGCATTTCTGAACACGCGCAGATCATAACCTGACTTGGTGCTGGTTCCATCGAGAAGGTCGTCCGAATTCTCCGTGAAACTTGGAGAAATGAAATCGAACGTATAGCTCAGCTCTCCCTTAGTGAACACCACCTTAGGAATGCCTGCCATATAGACGGTTTTAATGTTAGCGTCCTGACCATTTGCATGGAGTGCGCTATACAAATCCTCACGAGAATACTCAGTGAAGAAACCATCTTCCTTAACCTTGCTCTCAGAGCCTACTGAAAGACCCTCAACTTTTGAAAGTGAATAAGCCCAGCTCTTCACAATCATATCCTCCAAACTAATTGTATTGAAGTAATGAGTTGTTGAGTAAGGATACTCTACAAAAGTCTCCGATCCATCAGTCCACACCTGCTTCACCTTCACGACATAGTCATCCTTGCCGTTGGTAACGGTGTGTGTAGCACTTGCAATCTCCTCATGATCGATTTCTGGAGTTGTCTCCTTCTGGAACTGCTCCCAAGCGACTGTCTGACGAACCACACAAGTGTGGGGCTCCTCTGTTCCAACTGCTTCAATTGTGAAGTCAACCGGTGCACTGATAGCCTGACGACCTTTTTCGCCGCTCTTCTTTGAAGTCTCAGTAATCTTAACCTCCTTAGAAGCGACTTCAACTTTGGTCACTTTGCAATCGTAGTTACGATCCCAAGCCATATCAGGAGTCACGGTCACCTTGGTCTTAATTAAGTTCTCGGTGCCATTGACCTTGATGTCGCAGGTAAACTGCTTAGAAGCACTGTTCTCAATGGTGCTCTTAACAATCTCACCGCTAACGAAGGTTTTTTCCATGTTGGCTGTTTCGACGGGGTCCGTCTCAACATTTGCCACACATTTTGAAACCACGTCAGCGTTGCGCTTGCCCTCAGAGGTTGTTCCGTAAGACTTCTCCACGGTTACAGCCAGATGAGCAGTGCCCTGATTGTTATCAGGAGTGAGAGTAGAGGTCTCCTTGTAGGAAGCATCGTAAGACGTGGTCTTGCGACCAGTCTCATCTGCGATGTCACCCTTATCACATGAAAAGTTAATCACTGCGGCCAGAACGAACAGTGCGACGGCCATGAATTTGTTAAAAAAGCTTGTCTTAGCCATATTCTAAATGATTTTAATTTTACGAATTACTTGAAAATATATTTAATTTCAGCACAAGCACAGAATCCGAAAAATCTGTCCTCAAAAAATAGAAAACAAACCGCGCTCGGATTGTTCTTGTGCATCTTGATTCAATATGAAAATTTGCCTTTTATTGATAACTGTTATTTTGAACGCAATATAAACCTACAACATAAATGCTACAGATTTTTTACACCCAAAGACAATTACCAACACGAGTTCAGAATATCCTTATACATCATTTATTTTATGCAAGCACAAAACAAATATGAAAGACTCTTCAAAACTCTCAGCATATATTTTTTACCATTTCGTATCAATTCCTGTTGGTTAGAAAAAATCAATACATCTGCGATTCGTGCCAAAAAGACAAGAATGCTACAGAAAAAAGATTCTCTTTCCTCACAAAAATTAACAGAATGGTAGAATAAGCATAATATTTTAACTATGTATAAAGTAGCATGAATTTTTGCAAAAATCAAGCGTTTTTTGCACTTTTTTGCAAAAAATTAGACAAATAAAATTTGATATGAAATTATGCTTTTACCGCACGCCTTTATCCAGCGGATCAAAGACAAGTCTGAGCGTTTTCCAAACCTCATAATGGTTGGCATATTTAGCGGCAAATACATCTGCAAACGCCTTTTGCGTGGCAATAATCGCGCGCTGTGCACTTTCCGCCACCGCCCGATAACTCGGATCGGTATTAAAGCGGTGCTGGTCAACAAATTCAATCTTTTGAATCATCCCTTCGCGTGACAAATGAACGCGAATTTCAACACGCAAACCATCCATACCCATTGCCCCCGGATCCAAATTCCAATTCTGGCGCAACAGGCTGGCAATGGCATCGGTTTCCGAAATTGTCAAATCATTTAAATATGAACCTTTGGAATTTCCGCCGTCTATACCGGTGTGTTTGACTTCCGTGCCGTTCTTAATCATCGCGCTTTGCGTTTTATCGCCAATATCCAAATTCTTGGAGTCGTCAATTTCCTGCATCAGGCTCTTTAAGGCGCTGCTGTGCAACTTACCCTTTTCTTCCGGCTTTTTGTTATCCGGCTTTTTCGGCTGAGGTTTTGGCTTTGGTTTTGGTTTCATAGACGGACGCGGCGGCTGTTTCGGAGTCGGTTTCGGAGTCGGCTTTTGATCCGGCTTCTTTTCCGGCTTTTTATCCGGCACCGGAGTCGGCGCCTCTAAATAGTCGTCTTTGACTTCCTCCGGTTCTGCCTCCGGTGCTTCTTCCGGCTCTGATGCTTCTTTGGTATATTGCTCCACTTGTTTATGTTCTTCTACCATAGCCTCACGATCTTCGTCGCCAAATTCGGCCTTGCTTGGCAAGTTGGTAATTTCATCAATGCGCACCTCAGACAAATCAACAATAATCGGCGTTTGCCCAATCGTCAATTCCTCCTGCCGAAAATTAGGCAAATCAACCCACAGCAATAAAATTGCTACGGCATGTAATGCAACAGATTGTTTGAGATACTTACTTTCCATCAGTCCTTATTTCTTCTTTTGTTTTATACCTGCACCGATTCCTTTGGCTTCGGTTTTGAGGCCGACTTTTTCGTAGCCGGCATCTTTTAAGATGGCCATCAAACCGATAACACGCCCGTAAGAAACAGATGTATCACCGGAAATAGTAACACTCAGGCTTTCGTTAGCTCCCTTAATGGCTTCCAGTTTATCCAATATTTCATCATCCGGAATAACCGACTTGCCGATATAATATTCTCCGCTTTCAGCCACGCTGATATTCACTGACGTTTCACTACCGGTCAGTGTTTTTCCGCCCACTTTCGGCAAATTGAGTTGAATTCCCGAGGTCATCAGCGGCGCAGCCACCATAAACACCACCAATAACACCATCATCACATCCATCAAGTTTGTAATGTTTACATCGGCACGGCGACGACTTTGGCGGCGATTGTATGACAAATTTTGCATAAAAGAAGCCATTTTGCTCTCCTTATTCTCCGGCCAAATCGGCTTTTATGGTTGTTTCATCAATTTCGCGCGATAAAATCGTTGAAAATTCAGTCATAAAATTATCCAGCGTTTTGGCATAGCGATCAATTGCCGTTGTAATGGTATTATAAGCTACAACAGCCGGAATAGCGGCAATCAAACCAAAAGCGGTTGTAAACAGTGCTTCGGCAATACCCGGAGCCATGGCCGCCAATGAGTTACTTTGCGTTGCCGCAATGGCATTAAAGCTGTTAATAATGCCCCAAACCGTGCCGAACAAGCCGATTAACGGTGCCACCGAACCGGTTGTCGCCAAAAAGCCCAAATGCGTATCTAAGCCTTCCAATTCTTTATCAATAGCCACGCTCATGGCTTTTTCAATACGCTGTTGCAAGGAAACACCACGCAAGCTGCGATCTGCTTTTCCTTTCAGCAAGGTATTACGTTTCCATTCACGCATAGCTGCTACAAACACTGCGCTCATCGGGTCGCGCGGACGATTGCCGATAGCTTCAAATAAGCGATCAAGCGAACCTCCTGACCAAAATGCTTCTTCAAATTTTTTGGATTGTTGCCGCACTTGGCGTAACGTGGCATATTTTTCCAAAATAATGGCCCAAGACCATACAGAAGCGGCAATTAAGCCAATCATAACGATTTTTGTAATGGTATCGGAAGACCATACCATATCCCATAAAGACATTTGTTCTGCCGCATTTTGAGCGGTGTCAGTCAGAGTTTGTGCATCCATTTTGTATAACCTTTATAAATTGCAATTTACACTATTTTTAAGGCAAATTAACACAAAATGTTTAATATGCAATTAAATTATTACGAAAATTCAACGAAAAAAATAAAAAGGGGATAAAAAGACAATCTTTTGCATCAAATATGCGATTATTTTGCCTAACCACCGTATGCAATCTTGCCTTTTCTACCGTTGAAACGACCGTTATTTTGCGCAAAGCTGCGTTTTTGCCCCAAATTTCCGATACGCGGTGCAAATTTGCCACGTTGCTCTTGCTTATCTTGAGATTGAGCACTTTTTTGTGCTTCACCGTTTTTCTCTTGCTCAACATGCGTGCGAACCTTGCCGGAATGAATATCAATCTGCCGTTGTGTTTCTTTTTGCGATAAATCTTCCGTGATTTCTGCCGTTTTCAGTTGACCGTCTATTTTCTGACCGGTGATGGATATAAACTGAGCTTGACCTTCATGTTGTTTTGCTTTCTTATCCCCAATCCGAAAAATCTGCGCTACCGTTGCTAATGCCTGACGAGCAGTTTGTTCGGTACTGTTAATTGCTTGTTTCATTTTGGTTTTAAACAAATTAACATCAGCCATTTTATTTGCTAAGCAATCCGTTAGCATATGTTTGTTAAAAATATAGCGATCATCGCCCATCACGCAATCAATTCCCTCTTCCGGCATTGGAAGCAAATAAAACATATTGCCTTTTTTATCTTCAAAGATTGTGCGGTGTGCCTCAGCATTACCTATTTTCTGGTTCGGATCTTGTTCATCACCATCATGATAAGCCAATTCAACGGATTCAAATTTGAAACTGCTACGCCCGTTTTGAGTCACATAATTTTCTGTCAGATGATAAATCAAATGCATTTCTCTGCTAACAAGGGTAACATGATTATTCATTTCTATAAAACTTTCACCGGTTGCTTGTTCAAACGCTTCCGGATCACTTATTTCAAAATCGTGGTGAACATCAAAATCATCGTTACATTTGCCGTTTTTCAGCTTGTTCAAAAAGTCATCAATATATTCTTTTTCTTTTCCGGACGCTTCTAACGTCATCCGGATATCATCTTTGTGTTCATTATATATGCGGCGTAAAAATTTTTCTTTATCAGAGTCTATTTTAACACCGTCTACTTCTTTACCACCGGCATTAACTAACTCCTTGGCAGACTGATTCATTAAGTGTGTCAAATCCGAATAATTCAGTTTTTCAACCATTTCCGGCGGCACATTTAAATTGATTAAACTGCTGATAATATCTTTTTTATGTGCGGCAAAAGCCGGTGATTGCTCACATAATTGCCAAATTTCATTTTTGGCCAATTCCTCTGAAAACTTTTGTTGAGCATCAGTTCTTTCATTTTCGGAAAGTTGCACATTCATTTTATCTAAATTAGCTTCACGATAATTTAAGTGCGCGCGTAATGTCTCCGATAAATACTCTTTCTCCGGCTGAACAATATAACCGTTCCATGCTGCTCGTAAAATACAGGTTTTAGCTTGGTTGATTTCACGACGATGATACGCTTCTGCCAACAAACTGTCTGTTTGCAAACTTTGTTTAAATTCTTTTTGCGCTGCTTCTAATTTCTTTTGCGCCTCTATGCGCACAGCATTGTAGCGCTCATGAGTCCACTTACCTTTTTCGTCACTTTTGCCTTCGGTATAATTTTTATACGCAGCACCAACCGTTGTATCCGGATTACGATAATCTAAATCTGCCGCAAGTCTTTTCAGCGGTTCTTCTTTTTCTGCCAGATATTTATAACCTTTCCAATACGGAACGGCAACCAATCGTGTGCCATGCTGCTGGTAAAAATTAGCGGCTTCTTGCAAATTTTTATCAAAATCTTTAGCTGTCTCGCCATTCAGTAATTTGCTGTTAACTTTGATGGCCTGATTATAAATTTTAGCCATTACAGGCTTAAAAATTACCGGTTTATCACTTGCCATCTTGGCATCAAGCATACCGGTTAATTCCTTTAATATGGCAAGATTAGCACCGTTTAAGGCGAAAATACGTTGACGCGGATTACTTTGAAAATCTATAATTTTTTGCATTTTAGCACGCAAAAATCGCAATCCCTGCATTTCCTTATCGGAAAATTGCAAATCTTGCTTAGGGGCTATGGTATTTTTCTCGTTCAAACATTCTGCAAAGCGCGTATCAATCAATTTTTGTAATTGTTTATCTATTTCTTCCGACGATTGATTACGATCAATACCAGAAAAATCCCATGGTTTAGCAGCTACAGAAGTAGGATATTCACGAGCCGTTAATGTTAAATATACACTTTTTACACCTCTGGAAAAATCATCAATTAAAGCTTTAACCGTTTTTTTATTTTCCGACACGCCACGACTGATATTTTCAGGATAAAAATCACTGTCATGACCTTCTGTAAATTTTTCTAAAGCCTTAAGTTCACCATATAACGATTTAAGCACGAAGTTATAAGAAATATAGCTTTCTTTCGGAGTGTAAACGGCAGATAAATCATCACGCGCTGTTTCGTATTTCTTAGCAAATCGTATCTGCGCTTTATCATCAGCCAAAATCACACCGTTTGGCGCTTCTTCAACTCCTGATTTATATCTGTTTGCTTTTGCCATTTTTCCCTCGTATTCTTAATAGTCAGTATAGCAAATATATTTTTATCTGTCCAGTGTTTTTTTGTCAATTTTTTCAAAGTAATCACTATTATTTTAATTTTTTGTTATTTTTTATGCAAAAAATGCTTGAAATATGACTATTTTTTACGTTATAAAAGCGCATAACATTGAAGAAAATTTAGGAGATTAATAAAATGTCAGGACACTCGCAATTTAAAAATATTATGTATCGCAAGGGCGCACAGGACGCTAAAAAAGCTCGCGTTTTTGCTAAGCTTGCTCGCGAAATTACCGTTGCTGCCAAAAGCGGTTTGCCGGAACCTGATAAAAACCCGCGCTTGCGTTTAGCCATTCAGGCCGCACGCGCCGAGAGTATGCCGAAAGATAATATAGAACGTGCTATTGCCAAAGCCACCACAGTGGCCGGCGGCGCTGACTTTGTTTCTATGCGCTATGAGGGATTTTCTGCCAATAAAGTGGCTGTTATTGTTGAAGCATTAACCGATAATAAGAATCGCACGGCCGGTAATGTGCGCACCATTTTCGGTAAGCGCGGTGGTGCCATGGGAGAAACCGGATCGGTTGTTTTCAATTTTGAACGTATCGGCTATATTCAGTATCCGGCTTCAGTTGCCGGTGCCGATGAAATGTTTGAAACCGCTTTGGAAGCCGGTGCCAATGAAGTTATTTCAGATGATGAATTTCATGAAATTGAAACTCTGCCGGATGATTTATCGGCGGTTACTTCTGCTTTGGAAGCCAAATACGGCACACCATCAGCTTCGCGTTTAGACTGGAAACCGACAGTTAAAACCGAAATTACCGATTTAGATTCGGCTAAGAAGTTTTTGGAATTTATTGATGCGTTAGAAGATGATGAAGACGTGCAACACGTTTATCACAACGCCGATATTGCCGAAGATATTATGGCTCAGCTCTCCGGCGAGGAATAAATGCGTATCTTGGGATTAGATCCGAGTTTATCTTCAACCGGTTGGGGTGTAATTGATGTGCAAGGAAACCGTCTGCGTTATGTGGCAGACGGTTTTATTCCTACCGATGCCAAAATGCCTATTGAAGACCGCTTGGCTATCATTTTTCAAACACTATGTGAGGTTATAGAAACCTATCAGCCGCAAGAAGCCGCGATTGAACAAACGTTTTTGAACACTAATCCGGAATCATCGCTTAAATTAAGTATGGCACGCGGCGTCGTTATATTATCTGCCGGCTATAATCATATACCGCTCTATGAATTTGCCCCTAATAAAGTTAAAAAAGCACTGGTAGGTGTTGGTAAAGCCAATAAAGATCAAGTTGAAATGATGGTTAAAATTCTACTTCCGGGATGCCAACCTAAAAATAACGATTCATCTGACGCGTTAGCTATGGCCATTACGCGAAGCCATTATCGCACAGCCGCTTATTAATTTTGCTTTTCTATTTTTTCTGCTAAAAACGGTTGCACGAACACATCAAACAAGCGTTTGTTTTTTTCACTCCATCCCATAATATATTCATTGCCGAAGCAAATCAGCGGTGTCCCAATGCGCTCGGAAATCTGATATTTTTCTGCAGCCTTTTGTAATAGTGCAAAATTTTTTTTCTGCCGCACATCAAGCGCTTCAATCTCTAATAAAGGATACTTATTTTTAATATATTTTGCCGCATCATGACAATGTGAACAAGATGTTTGATAAAAAAAGTAAATTTTTCGGCCGTCACACACTTCCGATTCGTTTGTTTTCTGGCCACACCCGACCAACAACCAGCAAACACTTAAAATCAATGCGCCAAAATGCTTCATTATTTCGGCCTATTCTATGCAACAGTTAACCGCTTTGCGCACCATACTCTTCATTTTTGCAAATGCGCTCGCCGGTTCGTTTTTTTCTTCTTCAGCCGCTAATGTGGTCGTGTTTTTTATTTCCGGCATGGCTTGATTGATTTTTTCGCTGAGCTTTGTCATTTCATCAACATCCGACTCCAGCCATTTTAAGTCTTTGCTCTCCACCATTCCCATGTTCAAGCCCCAAAACAGGCAATACAAATCATAAGCCGAATTAAATAATTTATATGCTTCCTCGTTGCGTCCCAAAGATTGCTGCTTTGTGCCGACTTCCATTAAGCGCATAGAACTGGCCAATAAATGCTTAGAAATGCACCAAACTTCGCCTTCATAGCTTGGAATAATTTGCTGTAACAAGTTTTTGCGCATTTCGCGAATTTGAGCAATGAGGTCAAAATATGAATTTTTGCCGGTTTTTGCGCCGGAAAACACCAAATGTTCTTCAATAGAAATCAGATTCATAATGGCAATACTTAAATCTTGGTCCGAAGACAAATCTTTCGGGTTCAGCTTTTTTGCGGCGTCCACGCGTTCAACAAATTCTTTAACATTTTCGGCCTTTTTCATCACAAACTCCTTCTGAAAAGCTTTATAATTTGCTTTCAAAATAAGATTGATTTGTCTCTTTGTCAAGAACTACATCGGCTTTTTAGCTTTATTGTTGATTTTTCAATTCCAATTGATTAGTGTTAAAGCGAAAGGAAAATCAATGAGTTTTTTATCTTCTATTCCGTTTTTATCGGCCGGCAGCGGTGTTTTGGGATTTTCAGTTGCATTGCTTACCACTGCATTGATGTTGGCTTTGTGGCTTTTAGCGTTGCTTATTTTACATCCGTTACATGCCACAATCTTTGTTTTAGCTGCTGTTTTAGAATATGCTTTAATTTATTTTTTCGGTTTTTATTTATGGCTTGACTTGATTGCGTTTTTTTTATTTTATATCATTCTTTTCGGCACATACAACTTATTATTACGACGTTTTCTACCATTACCCAAAAGTGAAGTTGAACTGCTTATTAAACTTTCAAATTTGCAACAAGAAGGCTTGCTGAATGACGAAGAATATAAAGCCGCAAAAAAGCGCTTACTTAAACTTTAATCCACAATATCGTGTTCGCGCCACAATGAATTGATAAATTCTTGTTGACGGTCATGAATCGGATTACAAGAAATATCTGCACCCGATGCGTCCGGCAAGCATTGCACCCCTACATCGGCAAACTGATATGTGGCATATTTGCTGTAAACATCAAATATCTGAGGTAAAATATCGTCAATTTCCATCGGCGAATTGGCACAAAAAGTTGATTTATATTTCACGTCTGACGTCCCTTTCGGCCCGATATTCATGGTAAAACAAGTTTGATCGTGATCTACATTTATATCCGCATTACCTGAATATCCCAAAGAATCCGCCTCTTCTTGGTCGGTAAACAGCACGGCATCCGGATTTACATTGGCATATGATGTATTTTTATAGGCTTCGGTTTGCTTATAAAATGTTTCAATATCAAAAATCGCCACCAAATCAGCATTTTCCAGTGTGGCTGTCGGTTTTAACCCCATTTCACCGAACTTATCGCTTAAAACCCTGCGCAGCGGCGCGGCGTATGTGCTGCGCAAATTACTGCGATAATAAACATTTTTACCGTGATCTTCCGCTAAATTATTGTTTATTTTCAAATGATACGGATCTTGCGCACAAGCAATCAGCCCCATAAACGTCATCAACATCAGCACTTTTTTCATTTTTAAGCCTTCCCTGTTATTATTTCAATTTTTTGTTGCTTATTTCAAAAATAGCGGTATTTTACTGTTCGTCAAAAGATAAAAGAAATGAATACACAAAATAATGACATTCACATTTTTGCTTTGACCGACTGTCATCAGGAGGCACGAAAACTCTGCTGTTTGTTTAGCGGCATGGTTGATTCTGCGCCGTCACACGGAAAAAACACACTGATTTGTGATTGTGGAGACTTATTCAAAGGCATTTATGGGCGTGATTTATGCGTAGAAAGCTATCTCACGTTGCGTCGTCAATTACCCGAAGCAAAAATTGTTTTAGCCGTCGGTAATAATGATTTCGGTTTTAATAGTGATGATTTAAAGTTTCTGCAACACACTTCGCGTATTTTTAATCAAGCCAATATTCATCTTTTATGCGCAAATCTGCTTGATTTGAAAACTCAAAAATGTCCTGATTGGGTTGATCCTTATATTTTGCTTGAAATCAATCACAAAAAAATTATGGTCATGGCATTTTGTGTAAATCAAGTCAGCCTGAAAAAATATGGATTGCATTTGGCCAATATTACCGAAACTTTTTTACATTATAAAGATGCCATCAAACATATTGCCCCGGATGCGTTGATTGTTTTAAATCACGCTTTAAAACCGGACAGTTTGGCTTTAGCGGAAGCAGCGCAAACTGCCGGAATTGAGCTTAATTTGCTGATAGGCGGTCATGAACATGCCATTGTTGCCCCTGATGAAGGTAGGCGTATTTATTACCCGCAAGCATATAGCCGCACCATGTTGGCATTCAAATTATCGTATTCCCAAACTAAATCAGCCGAACTGATTTTTTCCGGCGAAATTAGTTGTAAAAATTGCAATATTCTTCCTGAATTTGAAAAGCCACTGGCAATTTATGAACAATCTTGCGGTTTGAATATACCTGTTGCCCCGAGTATTTTAAATTTGGAGCGCCAATATGCCAATCCGTCACCAATTGGCTCTTTTATTACCGACTTAATGCGCACCGCGGCGCATTCCGATATTGCACTGTTATCTACAGGTTTTATATGTCACGCATTGCGTTATGAAGCCGGTAAAATATTGTCTTACTACAATATTGAGCGCGCCTTTTCGGCCGAAACACCTTTGCAAACAGTTGTTCTGCATCCGGCTGAATTAAAAGCTGTTTTTAACAGCGCAATCCGCTATCGCTATCTGCTCGGCTCCGGTAATTCCTATTTTTTACAAGCTTCCAGCAACATATCCGTTAACTGTTGCAAAAAGGCCGACGGCACAGGCGAAGTAAAACAAATATATATTTATAATGAGCCACTGTTAAACGATGAAGGCAAACCGTTACATCCCGAAGATTCCTATTTGTGTGCCATTGATCCTTATATCGGTTCAGGCGAACATGGCTTTGATATTTTGCGACCGTTAGAAAAGGAAACTCTGCTAAGAAACAATCAGCTAGTCAAAATCAAAGACCTATTCTTAAAAGGCATACAAGAAGCACCAAATAAATATACAGCCGGTAGCTCATATCCTACATATAAATTAAACGATATTGAAAATTAATCAAACATAGTCTGATAAAAAATACGCAATCGTCCGAAAATACCTGTTTTCGGTTTTGGAGAGATAATTTCCCAACCGCGTTTTTGCATAAATGCAAATTGATTATGATTTAAATTATAAACTAATCTGAGTGCTAATGTATCGCGCCGATTCAATTTGTTTAACAAGCGCTCGGCTTTTACAAATGTCGGAGTAATCTCTTTTGCCAAAATCTCACGAGCAACGGTTATGTTTTTATTTTCAACCATTTGACGCACCGAATCAATTTTAATTTGCGCTTGTTGTAAAATATCTGCCGGAAAATAAAAAGAATCGACCTTTGCGTCATCTTTAACATCACGCAAAATAGAGGTTATCATCATAATATGTCCTAAATCATCAGCCAACTCTCTATTTGCCACTGATTGGCGACCATTTATAATCAGCAACGTTAAATAAAAAGGTGCAACTGCCGCACCGGCAATATATTTTTCAAAATCTGCACGAGACGGAGCTTTTAGCGGTGACGGCACATTTAAAGATACGCCATCTAAAATTTTCAGCCATAAATCTTTAGATAAATTAAACCGCATACAATTTTTATATATCTTACGTCCGATATTTGAAACTGGGACTTTTTTATCATAAATATTATCCAGTTCTTCACGCCATTGCTTCAGTAGCTCTTGCTTTTCTGCAATCGGCATTGCTGAACGCACAATTCCGTCTAAATGGCGGCAAAAGGCAAACAATGTATATATTGCCTCCCGTTTTGATTTTGGTAAACTGCGTGTGCACCAAAATAATATCGGTTGCGATTTTTTTACCACATCAGCTACTGATTGCATTTAGATTCCCTTTTGTGTCATTGTGCGATGTCGCACTGTTATAAATTGATAAACACTATATAGAATTATCTTTATTTCGTCAAGCACAGCAAGCTTTGCTTGTTTATTATTTTTCACGTCTGATTTTTCAACTGCCATGCGATTCAAAAACAGCGCCACACGCCACTTTAAGCTTTTGTGTTGCACAATAGACAGTAAAACCGAAGCACTTTTTAATTGTCCCCGAAATTTATTGTTTTTTTGCCGTGTGCTTAAGCGTATTTTTTTAGTTAAAGGTGACTTTTCCAACCATAAAATTTGCCCCCAAAATGCGCTCAGTAAAGCCTGCATCGGTAAATATGTGCTTGGTGCTTCATCGTTTAGAACCATAATCAAGCGCGCTAAAGCAGATACGGAGGTGCCAATAATTTCCGACAACTGATCTTCTGATGGCGGTTGTTTTCCTGATGCCAAATAACGCCATGCCGGTAGTAAATCCAGCAATAAATACAGCGACAGATTCTCAGCAACAAAAGCTTGTTGCAATTGCGCCAATATATTCTGTGACAAAGGAAAATCGCGGCGCATTGCTTTTTCTAAAAATTTAATTTGCTGTTGTTTTGTCTCTGTATCTTTAGTGACAGAAAGAAAATGTTGCCACCCCATATGCCAAAATTTAAGATATAATAGCAAAAGCCAACGCTTTGATTTCGGCACCAGAATTAGTAGATCTTTAATATCAGGCATTTATTTGCTCCAACCATGCAGCAAAATCATTCAATGCACGTTGACAGTAAGCCGCTTTACGATCGGCACCTTTAATTTTTTTGAATTTGCCGTTTGCTGTTATTTCACCCTGAATTGTCGGCAACAAGCCAAAATTGATATTCATCGGTTGAAAGTCGGCTGTTGTATCATGTAAATGTGCCAACATCGCACCTGTAGCAGTTGTTTCCGGTGGCAAAATCGGTGTTTTACCGGCTGTCAAACAAGCCGCAAAATAACCGGCGACCATTCCCATACAAGCACTTTCCACATATCCTTCGCAGCCGCTGATCTGTCCGGCAAACATAATGTTTTGCTGATTTTTTAGGCGCAAAAACATATCCAATAATATCGGACTTTGAATAAATGTATTTTTATGAATACCACCAAAACGCGCAAATTCAGCATTTTCTAATCCCGGAATAAGGCGCAACACTCTCTCTTGCGCACCATGTTTCATTTTAGTCTGAAAACCGACAATATTACGCAACGTATCTTCTTTATTGTCTTGGCGCAATTGCACCACTGCATAAGGTTTAACCTCGCTGTGCGGATTGGTTAAACCGACCGGTTTCATCGGTCCGAATAAAAGCGTATCGCGACCACGCTCGGCCATGACTTCTATTGGCAAGCAACCATCAAAATAATGCGGTTCTTCAAAATCGTGAAACGGCATTTTTTCAGCGGTCAACAGTTCATCTACAAAATGCTCATATTCCTCTTTGGTCATCGGACAATTGATGTAATCAAATTTATCCCCTTTGTCATAACGCGACTGATACCAAGCCTTATTGAAATCAATACTGTCTTTATACACTACCGGCGCAATCGCGTCATAAAAAGATAGTGTTCGCTGGTCTATCTTTTGTAAAATTGCGGCAATCAAATCCGGACTGGTCAACGGCCCTGTAGCTATGATTGTAAGCGGTGCATCAGGCAAAGGCAACTCTGTCACTTCGCCTTCAATCACTTCTACCATACCGGTTTGCATGAGTTTTTGCGTAATCAAACGTGAAAAGCCATCACGATCCACCGCTAATGCTCCGCCGGCCGGAACTTTTGATAAATCGGCACATTGCATAATAAGAGAACCGAAACGTCGCATTTCTTCATGCATTAATCCCACGGCATTGTGTTCAAAATCATCTGAACGCAGAGAATTTGAGCACACCAACTCAGCAAAATGCGGGCTTTTATGAGCCGGCGAAAATTTTTGCGGTTTCATCTCAAACATTCTTACCTTAATACCGCGTTGAACTAACTGCCACGCTGCTTCGCATCCGGCCAATCCGGCGCCGATTATTTGCACAATTTGCATTTTTTTGCTCCTTTAGTCTAACCTAGCTTGTTTTTAACACATTGTCCACCACAAATCGCAGCCGTTTTAAATCTTTTTTAAAGAGAATCGGTTAAACTTCATGTAGTTAAATGTAAGCGAGAATAAAATGATATTTGATAAACGCTATTTTGTTTGGATATTTTTTGCATTATTGCTTGGCAATTTTCCGCAAACGGTTTCTGCCGCAGAAGATGCAGAAACTTCGGCTCCGTCTTTGGCTGCCTATGTGCAACAAGGCGAAGAAGCGGTTATTGCCGGTGAAGAAAATGAAAATACCGAAGAAGAAACAACAAGCGATGAAAATAAAACTTGGTTTAATAATTTGGTAAACACCGCGGCGGAAAAAGGTTCGGCAATTATTACTTCAAACAAAGAGAAAGATAATTCTCAACGCCGTTCAAATGCTTCGGTCTTTGATATCAGCGGTGTTATGTTGCGTATGAGCCAAGAACAAACACAGCAAGCATTAACCAAGCGCGGTTACCGGAAAACATATGAAAAACTTGAAATTCCAAATTTTATTCAGTGGCGTTATGAAGAAATATGTCGCAACCAAGGCGTTATCGGATATGAACGTATTAACAATTGTGTTGTTTTGATGGCCAAGAAAAATAACTATCAATTTGTGCAACATCAAACTTATGCTAATTTTAAAAACAATGAAACCATTGATGTATTTTATACCAGCAACTTTACCGGTAACAAAGTGCATCGCATTATGTATAGTTCCGAGGCAGCAAACATAAAAGGAGCCGGTGCCAAAGCAGATTATTTGCGCAATTTAAAAATTTATGACTTTTGGAAAAAAGTAAATCAAAAATACGGTGCACCTGACAATCAAGAACAGATTATTTGGGGATTAGGTGATAACAAACCGTCTTTACAAGCTTCTACCGGTAAACTGATTCTGCAAGACCCGATGTTGCGTGAACTAGATTTTACCAGAATGTCACGTGAAGATCAAAAATTTATGAACACGGCATTTTATACATTTTAGGAGTCTTTTTTATGGACAATCAACAAACTTTTTTAGCAAATTTAGTATGCACCAGAATCAGCCATGATTTAGGCGGCAACATCGGCGCAATTTCTGCCGCTTTAGAACTGGCCGGTGATAATGGAAACAGTGTCTTGGATGCTGACACAAAGAATATTTTAACATCGGCGACCGAAACATTAAAAATCCGGCAAAAATTTTTCCGGCTTACTTTCGGACTTGATTCCATAAGCATAACACCGTCAGAACTAACCAAACTTTGCCAAGATTATCTTAATACTTTGGGCAACCGTTCGTCCAAACTGGATTTTGAATGTAACAATATTTCCGCAAATCTTGCTAAAATCATTTGTTTATGCATCATGATTGGTGCAGAAATTTGCATTAAAGGCGGACATATTAAAATCCATATCGGCGGTAATAAATTGACTATTGATGTGGCCTCCGATTATAAATTAGCAACGGCTAAAATTGCCTGCTATGAAGCATTGTTAAACGGCAAAAATGATATTGAAAATGCTTCGCAATTTGTGCAGATGATTTACTTGCGGCAAATACTCGGTAATGATGTGCCTATAACATTACAAGCGGCAGATAACGCTTGCCGATTTGTTATCGGATAACTATTTATTCGTTGTTTTTAAAATACCAAAGCCCGCGACAAAGCGGGCTTTAACGGTATATTACAAAGGTAAAACAAATCGCACATTATATACGTCCGGTTGGTGTTTTTGCTTGGTTGCAGACAAGCATTCCGTATCCGTCATTTGTTGTCCATCTAACTTGACAAGCAGACGATTCACATCCGCGGCTCTGTTTTTGATCGCGCTTAAATGCACGTCGGTCGGCACAATCCATGAATGTGCACCTACTTTGAGCTGTTCAGCCGCCAATTTTTGCGCCTGCGCTAAGTCAACATCTTTTGTGCGCGTGCATGCGTTGTGCATGGCCAGCACAAAATCACCGATATTATCTGAACCTAAAATAATGCCAATCGGTTTCCCGTGATATAAGGCATAGTGCAAACCGCATTGGTTATCCCAAACCTTTTGCACGTCTTCTTTTGCCAAAGATGTCTGCCATTTGGGCAATAAACCCCTCAGCTTTTTCATAAAATCTGTAGCCATAGTAAATATATTTGAAATTAATAATTTGCGCCTAAATAATCTAGAAATCGCTTTTATATAGCATTTTTTGGACAAATAGTCAATATTTTAATTTTGGAAAAACATATTTATTTTTGTGCGTGATAAATTACTGCTTGCTCAGCCAACCAATTATATAAATTTTGCATTTTTTGGTTACCGGCGGCAGCAAAATCTTCCGGATGCCATTGAACACATAAAATATTTTGAGTTTCACTTCCCCATGCTTCCGGCACATCATCGGGGGCAAAGGCATAAATTTCCAAATCACTGTCCGCACCATCATTTACAATCGCTTCCACGTGGCGCGAATTTACAACCGCTTCCGTAATTTCAAGCAAGCGATGCAACAAACTCTGTGGTTTAATTTGAATGGTGTGCGCCTCTAATTGCGGGGTTTTATGTTCCAAATCCGTAGAAATGGAGTCTGCAATATTATGATATAATTTAAATCCGTGCATACAGGCAATCATTTGTGCACCGGCGCAAACTCCCAACATCGGCAATCTACGTTTTTGTGCTTCTTTAATGCATGCAATATATGCTTGTGCGCGCAGTCCGGCCGGCGGATATTCCGGTAAAGGCTTGATGTAAAACTCCGGCGGTGACGCAAAACGTCCGCCCGGAAGCATCAGCGCGTCAATATCCTGCATTTGTGCCACACAATCACGATATGTTAAAAAGCGCAAATTTACGCCACTGCGCGCTAATGATTTGGCATAATTAAAATCCACACTGTAATAATTTTGCTCACGACAACACAAAAAACCCACTGTCGGCATTTCTTTTGCCGGCAACGGCTCTTTTAGTAATTCATAATCTGCAAAATTTAAAGAAATATACGGCACAATATTCTGCCCTTCATATTTTGCAACATCTTCATCTGAAATTGCAAAAACATTATATTCCGGCAAATATTGTAAATAGACCGCTTGATCCGACATTTTAACGTGATTCATGCTCTTTAATTTTATGATAAATTGAGTCAGCTTTCATCGGCTGAACCGTATCCCGAATTAAATGGTGAGATTGCACCACTTTCAAAGAATCTTCCCACGCAATCGTATCCGGCGTAAAAGGAATCGAATCCGCTCGCATTGTGTCATTTGATAACTGTGCGGTTGTTGTCGCAGTTTCCCGTTGTGTTTTTATTACATTTCGGCGTGCCTCGTCATGCTGATTTATTTCCGAAACAAATTCTCTTACATTTTGCACGGCCACTATTGTTGCTTGATGCTTATCGGCAAATAATCCGACATATCCGCGCGTAGTCTGTATGGCACCATTTTCGTCCGTCATCACAAAAACGGCATCATTTGAGTTATTAAAACACACTTGTTGCAACCGCATGTTGTTGGCTGATTGATAATTTGCAAAATCTTCCTTGCTTAGGGCGCGCGTTAACATATATGAGCCTTTTTGGCGCGTTCCGTCTCTATTATACAGCGGCACATCAGCCAAATAAACCGTTACCAGCGCACCATATTTATCTTGCACTTTCAACGGTGTGTCGTCCAAAAGCCCGACCTTTTCCTTTTCTGATATTTCTTTAGGCTGCTTTTGGCAACCTGTTGACATTGTCAACGCCGCAGATGCAACCATTAACATCGTCAGATGTTTTTGTTTATAAGTCATTCTATTTCTCCGTAATTTTGTATTGGAGTATAGCATAATTTGACAAAAAGTCAAAGAAAAAGTTATTTTTTACAATATTATTACCTCATTTTAAACGCATAAAAAAACAGCGTCCTCCTTTTTTTGAGGAGAACGCTGCTTGAAATGGTAACTTTATACTGTCGGCATATTGAACCGCCAAGTCTTACCGTCACTTGAGCGGGTAATGACCAGAACGGAGCCGTTATTGTCGGCAGAAAGTGTATAATCTCCCGTAAATACCGTATTGTGACCGTTATGGAAGCCCATAAGGGTCGCATCGCTATACGAAATCATACTATAAGTGGTAGAGCCATCGCTGGCGCGCCACTTCATTGCGGTAGAGGCATCCTTGGCCTCGCACGCTCTCCAAGCGCCATTATAATAGGCGGCGGAGTTGATGTTTTCGGCTGTATTATACTCGAACATGCTCTCGTCTAAAGCGATATCGGCAGCATTCTTCGGCACAATAAACTTAATAACACCCTTTTCTGTGCGAGCCACAAGAGTATACAACCAATCCTTGCCGGTCTCAGTTAAAGAAACGGTAGCGGCTGTGCCCTTAATCTTGCCCCACTTCAACTCCTTCTGCGGCTTATTCACGGTGATTGTTCCGGTGGCCTGTGAGTTCTTGGTATTTGAACCGTAGGTGACCGAAATGTTGTTCCAATAACCGTAAATGGTTGCCTCGTCTGTATCCGAAGAGACAGATGATCCGGAGTCATTAGAGCTAGCGCTAAACGTTAATGTTCCAAAATCGTGGCTCACGCCGTCACGGCTATACACGATATGGTTTGGATCAAAGCTCTCCCACAGGTTGTCCTGCGAAGAAGCATCAAGCGAAGCTACAGTCTTAATGGTTCTCTTCTCCTGATTGTAAGAGAAGTAACCCTTTGACTTGGCCTCACTGTTATCCAAATTAACGCTTGCTGAGCCAGTGCTCTGATTACCGTTCTTCTCCACTGAAGCCCAAGGACCAAGGTAAATCATGTTGCGGTCAAAGAATTCCGAAACACTCTCCTCAGTCTTGGTGTTGTCAGAGAACTTTGTCACCCAAGTCAGAGTCACATTGACTTTGTCGTCAACAACCTCCAGATAGGGATTCAAAATTTCATGACCGGTCACGGTGCGCTCCTTTGCTAAAACGATTTTGCCTGGAGCCGTGGTGTTCTGGGTATGGTCCCCATAAGTCACGGAAATCTCACAGGTATAATCGTATGACATTGAAGTGTTCGTCTCCTCCGTCAGAGAAGTCTTGGCGTCCACGTAGGCAGCCGAGAAGTCAATCACGTCAAAAGCATAGCTCTTTCCCTCACGGGTATAAACCAGCTTGTTTGCGTCCACGGATTCCCACTCATTGTCCTTCGTCGTATTGGCATCGGGCTGGGCCACGGTCTTAATTCGGCGAGTCTGCAGAACGTAAGTCCAATAGCCGTTGCTCTTATCCACCGACGAAGTCAGCGAAACGGTGGCTGCACCCGTTGTGAAGGGGAATACAGCGCTGTTGGCGAGCCAGTTACTCAGCGTGATCAAGTTACGCGGGATATCAATGTTATCTGCCACGCTTTCCTCCGTGCCATTGTTGAACAATGTCACAAAGTCCAGCTTAGCCGATACATTCTCCTTGGTAATTGTCAGCTTGGCGTTGCGGATTTCATGATCCGTAACCTTCTTGTCCTTGTCGACAAGAATCTGGCCGGGAGCCGTTGAATTCACCGTGTTGTCGCCGTAAGTGATGGCGATTGTTCCGGCAAAATCATACGTATCCAGCGTGGCAGTTGTCTCCTTCAGCGTTGCCGAATGATTAATCAGCGAAACTGAGAAATCAATCGTGCCAAAGTCTACAACGAATCCGTCCTCCTCAAACTTGATAGAGTTCGGATCAACACAGCGCCAGCTGTTGTTCTGAGTTGATCCTGCCAGTGTTGTAACGGCGTTCAGGAATCTGGTCTGATTAACACAGCTCCAGCCGTCATCACTCTTAACAGTCTCAGAGCCCTCCAGCTTTATCGTCGGCTGTGCAGTAGCCTCTGCCGAGCTCGTCTCATGTGAACTCCAGTTGGTTAAAAGCACGCGACTGCGCGGATACGTCTTACTCTTTGCCGTTTCCTTCTCGGTGTTGTCTGAGAATTTGAGCACGTCAGTAAAGCTTGCAGTTACGTCGTCGTTGCCGATAACCAGCTTCTTGTTACGAGCCTCACGACCGGTAATTGAAGTTTCGGAAATCACGATTTTACCCGGTGTCTCAGCGACAACGGTGGAACCGCCCAACGTCACGTTGAACTTGTCCCCATACTTATAGGTATCCTTGCCGTCTTCCTGACCACTTAAGGTAACATACGCACCGTTTTCATTTGACACGCTGAACTCCAGCTTGTCAAACGTCCACTTTTTGCCCTCACGGGTGTAAGTGAAGTTGTTGGCAATGGCTATTAAAACTTTGTTAGCCTGCTTAGATGCATTCAGAGTTGCCTCTGAGGTTGCATCATAATTCAGCTGCTCAAAATTCCAGAACCCATTAGCCTTGGCAACTTTTGCGGTTTCCTTGAGCACTGCGGCACTGGTTGTCTGGGTGGCATTCTTTTCATAAGCCAGCCAGTCAGTGACAGGAATAGCTGTCCACTCAATATCAATCTGATCTTTCGTGGTAGTCTGAGTCTTGTCATTGAAGTTCTCAACAAAAAGGATCTCGCCCTTAATGTGATTTCCTTCAACCCAGAGCTTACCTTCCTCAAGATCGAAAGACGTGCGCTCTTTCTGCTTGGTATACAAGTCAGCTTTAGCATCCAGAGCATGCGGATGGTTCAGATAAGAGATGCCTATCACGTCCATAATTTCTGCCTTCTGCCAACCCTCTTCATCAGAGGCCACAGAAGTGATGCCGGTTGATGTCTGCGACACCTCAGGCTTTTTAAGCTCCCAGACGATATCGCCTGCCACCGGATGGTGGTAAGTGGCAACCTCCATGTAGAGGTTGGTGTTCATCGTCACCAAATCAGCCTCAACTCCGTTAGAGTCGTCAGTGCGATACTTGTCGGTCTGAGCCATAATATCCCAATTTCCGTCCGTTTTCACTTTCGCAAGTGTTCCGGCAGTATATTTGGGATTGATGGCCAGCTCGTTGTAACCGAAATGAGCGACATAATGCTTGCCACCATACAGCTTCTCAAACTTGTGATTCACAGTGTAGCTCAGATGCTCATTTACGACCTCGCCGCTCTTCATGGTGAGAATCACGTCTGCGACAACCTCGCTGGTGGTTTCTGACACCCAATATTGATCTTTGTTGATGACTTTGAAGTCCTCAACGTCATCAACATCAATCTCGTAGCGGTTGGTCATAATCTGAACAGGAATCTTGTTGAAAACTTCCGGATCGTTTGAGACGTTTTTCTCAACGACGTCAATCTCCGCCTTATACAAGGTCGGATGAACGGCCTTGATATAAGTTTCACCGGCAGCACGAGTCGTGCTTGCCTGAACGTTCTCAACCGATACCAAACGAATAGCAGTGACAGAATCCGATGGGAAAGGCACCACTTTGCCGGCAATCTCTATCGTCTCGGTGGTCACCTTGACGGGCACATAGACTGTGTTGTCCTGTGTCTTTGCCACCAAAGTGTCCAGCTCTTCCCAGAATCCTGTTGAAGCGTTCTTCTCGTAGTGACGGCGTAATTCCTGAGAAAGTATCCGATTCTCCACCTGCTCGGCGGTGATGTTATAATTCTCTTTCTCAAGATAGATACCACCATTCAGTTGGGGATGACGTCCGAACTTTACCGGCTCGCCCTCAATCTCACCATTGACATACGTTGTCACAGTGAGCAGAGATTCCATGTCGTCCTGCGTCTTCTCGTCGGTAAGCACCTGATCCCAGTCGTGGGTCAAAGAGCCCTTAACGACCTTGTTCTCAATGCGCTCACCCTCATCAGGCTTTTCGTAAGACTGAGTCTTACGCATTGCGTCCACGTCATCATGCTGACATGACGACATACCAAACACTAAACCAGCCATAAACATTGCTGCCATGGCGTACCTTAAAAAACGAAACTTAACCATAACTATGAAAAATTAAATTTATAATTCTACACTTTAATATGCCTTAAACACGGGGTAAAAGGCCGAGGATATGTAAAATTACCATTGAAAAGAAAAAATATTTCTTCTCTCCAATAATAACCCATAATGTCATCTATATATTTGTATTGACGGAATATAGTATAACACAACTTTTTTCAAAAAACAATGACAAAAAACACTTGACAGAAAATTTTTTTATGTTATAAAGACAACGATTTTTTTATTATTAGTTAACATGTTTCACTTAAAGCATTACAATTATGGCTAACAAAACGCAGCGTCCTAACAAAGGAGCCAAGAAAGAGAAAGGAACCAACAAGAAGACCAAGATGAAGACCCAGTATCAGCGCGAGTGTGCCGCCGCCAAGAACATCAGGCGCCAGAAGCACGTTCCCGCCCCCACGGCAGGCTTCAGATAATTTCCTCCTTTTGACATGTGCGTAAATTTTAATCTTTTCAAAAGCGGCGTTGGAACGTATGAGTCCAAGGCCGTTTTTTTATATCTGCAAAACATTTGTAAATTTTGCCATTTTTTTCTTGACAAAATAGAGAAAATATTTTACACTGCCGTTTAATCTTTGATTATTTTGCGAGTTAATATTTTTTAGTTACTAACCTCTAAACTGCTTAGTTATGAGAAAGTCTATTTTTATTTTCGGTGTGCTTGCCTTTATGGCAATGCTGTTTTGTTCTTGCTCCGAGGGCAAGAAGGATGTAACAGTCCCGTTAACCGGCGACTTAGTCACTTTTGAGAAAAATGGTAAGTTCGGCGTGAAGAACGGTGAAGTGACGATTGTAGATGCCCGCTTTGATGCCATCAGCTACAACCAGAGCGTCAACGTTCTGGAAGCAGTGAGCGCCGACGAAACCACGCTGTTTGGCTTAGATGGCGGCCAGCTGTTCTCTGCCAAGGATTTCACCACCGAGCCTGCCGGCGACGGATTCTTCCGCATGAAGGCCGGCGAGAAAACCTATCTGATCGGAACCGGCGCTGTCAAAGGCAGCTGGGGTCCGTTTGAGGATATTCAAATCAGCGGCAACTACCTGTTCTTCCGCGGTGAAGACGGCTGGGGAATCGCAACTGTTAGCCATCAAGGCCTCGCACCCCGCCGTTTTAGCAAAGCCTATGTGGTGGACAACGGCAAGACATTCGGCGTTTTGGTCATGAATCGCGACGGCTGGGCGCTTTACGACAAAACCGGTGTTTCTGACGGGGTGCAGTATGACATTCCATCCAAGGTTCTTGCCAAGCAGGTTGCCAAGCTCAAACTGCCGGCTGAGCCGTATGGCGTGATTAAAGTCAGCTGGGATTTGTAACCCTTAACAAGAGATGCCTCTGTTTGTATTGTTCGCTTAATGCAAATAATTACAAACAGAGGTGTTTCTTTTTAAAATTATGTTTGACTTCGGCACATACCGATGTTAAAGTCAGTTAAACTCTGAATTATTATGACTACAATTTAAAACTAAAATATATGGAAAAAGATACTATTTTTTCCGATGACCTTTTGGGCAACAATACTCTCAGAGGTCAAAACATCTCCGCCAAGGATTCTTCAGATTCAAACCGCCCTCCAAGACGTGATGAATATCATGAAGGCTTTATTCTCCGTGGAGATTGTCTGTAACTCATTCATTTCGGTCTCAACCTTATTCTAACCGATAAGGTTGAGATTTTTTTTATTATGAACCGTTTTTTAACCATCAGCGCCTAAAATACTTTTCGGGAGGCGCAGAAATGCTGACGTATAATCATTATATATCAGGCACTCATCCGCAAAACTTGGTCATTTTTTTGCACGGATACAACGGTAATCCGGCAGATCATCAATACGCAGTTGATTGGCTTAAACAATATTTGCAACAAAGCATTTTAATTGTGCCTGAAGCTCCCGAAATTTGCGATAAAAATCCGCAAAAAAAACAATGGTTCGGTATGCTCAAATATGATGCGGCGAATCGCCGCAGCCAGCCCGAAACAACGGTTACCGAAATTATGGATATTTATAACGCGGCAGCTCAAGAAATTGCATCTCGCGCGCAAATGCTTAATGAATTTATCAGCAATATGCAAAAACAATTCAATGTTGACAATGCTCACACTTATTTGATCGGATTTTCGCAAGGCGCCATGCTGACCATTTGGACAGCCTTAACCCGAGCGCAAAACATTGCCGGCGGATTTGTGTTATCCGGATTGATTGCCGCTGAAAAAACTTTAAGCGACAGAATCGTTTCACGGCCGCCGCTTTATCTGTTTCATGGTCAAGATGATATGAAAGTGCAATACAAAACACTTGATTTTTCGGTTCAGTGGCTGCAACAACGGCAAATTCCGCTCAAAGTGCAAACCTATAGCGGTTTGCCGCACCGCATCAATGAAGATGAAATTAAAACCATTGCCGATTTAATCAATTAAAGTTAATCCTTAATATTTTACATTTCGGCAAAAACCGCAGTTCAACTTGACAAAAAAAACTTGATTTTTGCAAAAAAATATGTTTTATTAAAAGCAATCATTTATTTTTAATTCTCTCTTATTATGAACAAGGATCAAAAGGCGGCATTGAAAGCGCATGTCCTTTCACCCGCAATTTCGCTCTTTGATTTTGTATATTCGGAAACCGCCGAATATTATGGTATCAATAATCTGCCTGAGGAAAGGTATATGCCTGCCGCGCACCAGATTTGCCTGCAAGTCTTGCAGCCGGTCGCCGACCATTTCAAAAAGCAGATTAAAGTTCTCAGCGGCTATCGTTCGCCTAAGCTCAATGTCAAATTGAACGGCGCCGCAACCTCTCAGCACCTGACTTGTCAGGCGGTAGATTTTAAGGTTGTCGGCCTCAGTCTGAACACTGTGGCTAAGTGGATTGCCGAACATCTGGACTTTGACCTTTTGTTGCTGGAATATGAAGATTACACCGACATAGAGCATTCTGCCTCGTGGCTTCATGTTTCATACAATAAGGGGGCTAACCGCCGGTTAGATTTAACGACCGAAGCCGGCTTGCATGCCATGCAGCTTTCGCCAAATTTCACCTTGTGGGAGATGGTGCGTTCGGCCACAGCAACGGCACGCAAAATTTACAACATTCCTGATGAAGCCGGCATTGAAAGGTTGCGTCTGGTTTGTCGTAATATCTTACAACCGGTGCGAAATCATTTCGGCTGCCCTGTGCGCGTCAACTCCGGCTATCGTTCGCCCGCGCTCAATCGCGTGCTTAGCGGTGCCAGTAAAACATCGCAACACATGATAGGCGAAGCGGCAGACTTTGAAATCATGGGGCTGGACAACTTTGATTTGGCGCAGTGGATTGCTAAAAATCTGGACTATGACCAGCTGATATTGGAGTTCTACGGCAACAACCCGTCTGATCCCAATGACGGTTGGGTGCACGCTTCGTTCAGCGCCAAGCGTAATCGTCATAAAGACCTGACGATTAACAAAAAAGGAACATTCTCCGGTCTGAAACCGCGCTGATTTACTCTTTAATGCCGCACTTCTTTTGAGGTGCGGCATTTTTGCTGTCCTTGTTTATCCCTAGCCTTTAACAATAAATTAGCAATTCCGTGCTATATTTCAAAAAAAAATCGGGGAGACGATTCTGATGAAAAAATTGTTTGTTTTATTGAGTTTTTTACTGTTCATCTTAACGGCTTGCGGGCGCGATGAAGATAACGCACAACAAGTTGCCGTAGAAGAAGACTACTCGGATATTGATATTGCCGAAACCGTCGGACCGTCAGCTTCATTAGATTTGTTGCAAATTATTGCTAAAGAACCTAAACATTTTCGTCGCGAATTTAAAAAACTGGATAATGCACAACAATATTATTTCTGTGCGGCTTTTGCCATGGGCGCCATGTCGGTTTCAAAACCGGCCACCGCATCGGCAATGGTTAATTATTTTGTCGGCTTGGGTGTTGCCGAATATGGCCGTGGCATTGATGCCGAAACATACAAGGCGTTTGACTTTGGCAAAAATATTTTTCACTTTGAACCTGTCGTCAATTTGATTTTGCACCGAAGAATTTGCGAAGATATCATCGGTCGTGCTTCCGAAGGCGTAAAAAGCAAAAAACTGACGACCAAAAACATTAACGAGCTCGGTAAAAAAGAAGTGCGCAAAATCGTAGATTTTATTCAAAAGAGCAATTAGCGGCGCCACGCTTGTATTTTTTTCCACACATCTGCCGGAGACTGCAAAATTGAAACATTTTGCGTGCCGTAATGTAATATTTTAGTCGGCACATCAAATCGTGCATACGGAGTTGTAAAATATCGGCCGTATATCGGGCTGTCATCAATATGTATTGCTATATCTTGCACGGCACAATATTTTCCTTTGGCGGCATTCCACGCTTCATCATCAATATGAAATGAGCCGTCCGCCGCAACCTCTATTTTTTCCTTGGCGTCAAAATAATCAAAAATACACCACAAAACGTCATACTGAAATCCATGCGCCGACAAATACTCTTTTATATATTCTCTTGGCCCGCCACTAACAATGTATATCAAATTTTCTTGCGCTCTCGCTTCATCTGCCAGCGCCTTAAAAAAATCCGGTGCCTGATTGATCACTCCATGAAAATCAAAGCTTATTTTATTACCATGCTTCATCTTCACCGCCAAAATTTTGATTATACCATTCTTTCATTGAATTCGGGCTCAAAATAGACAGTGAATTGATGTCAATTTCGGCATTATCCGCCGGACCCTCAATTTTATAATCTGCCGCAAATATCGTGCCGTCTTTGCTGGCGAGCAAATTACCAACCACCGGAATTTTACCGAGCAGCCTGTTCAAACTGTAAGCCGGTGCGATAGCTCCGCTGATTTTAATATCATCTGTGGCGCGATTATAGGTGCCGTGCGCCGTCAACCCCAAAACGTTTCCTTCGGCCTTAGCATGCTTTAAGCGCAGAGTCTGATATTGATATTCAAACGGCGCACTGCTGTGCGTAAATGTCAAACCGTCACCTTTAAGTAAATCTAACATACCGGTTAAAGAAGCCACCGACAAAAGCTGAGCCATTACCGGCGCATTTTGAATACTAAAATCGCGTATTGCCGCATGACCGATAAATTTTTTATTTTTATCGCGGCGCGCTTCAATTTTTAAGTTTCCCCCCACCATATTATCATATAAGTGCAAAACTTTGAGCGTGCTTCCGGCGTTATTACTGTCAATTGACAGATAGTGTTCATGATTATCTCTCGGCGTATAATCCACATTCACTTTGATTGATTTATCTATACCGAAATTTCCAACCATATGCAATTCGTCTAACCCAATACCGTGGCGCAATTTCACACTGCCGGCAAAATTTTGTATCGGCGTGCTTTGATTGGTCCATAAACTGCCGACGGTCATAAATATATCGGTGTTATTAACTTTTTCAAGCCCATCGTCTTCATTTTCCTGCACCGGCGACGTCGGCTTTTGTGTCGGCTCGTCTTTTTGCTCAAACAGCGGCATTAAATTATAGCTGTTACCGGAAATCTCAACTTTAATGGTCGGCGTATCCGCATCAGTTAAATTGATTTTTGCCCGTGCTGAAGTTTTCGGCGCACTTATATCGCTGATTTCAATCAGCTTCACGCGTCCACTCGGATATGCACTGATATTACCTTTCATGGTCCAACCGGCCTTAATCAGATTAAAATTCGGCACCGCCAACAATTTTTTATTTTTCATTTGCAACTTCACATTAGCCGTTGCCGCCTGCCCTTTATCTTTCACCAAACCCAAATAAGCATAATCCAACTTTGCCTGTTGCAGATCAGCCTGAATATCCACATCAATCAAATCATCATTTTTTACCACCACATCAGCCTGAATATCTATATTTCCTTCCAAGCTCGGTGCATCTAAAATTGCCCAATCCAATCCCAATTCTTTTTTGACGGCATCATTTAACATCAATGCAACGTGACACTTACTCTGATAGTCTTTGGCTGCAAATTTTTCATCTATTTGAAATTGCACCGGAATTTTATCAAATAGCGCATCTCCTGCCAAATTCCATCCGATAGAACTAACTTTCAGTTTCATCTTATCGGCGGTAATTTGATGATTTTCCACCAATTTGCTGCTCGCCACATTATGTAAATCGGCGTCCACCTTAACCTTAATATCTTTAGCATCTAAATCCTGCCGCAGTTCAAAATCCAATTTTAAGCGCACATCAACCTGCCCACTGATATCTTGCGGCTTGATCCCCATATCACGCGCAAAATACAACGGCGGATTGTTTATCAATGCGAGTGCATCTGCCATTTTGGCATTACCTTTCAAATCAATGGTAATATAGTTGCGATCTTTGTTCAAATCGTATATATCAACTTTGCCGCCGTTGATGATCACGCCGTCGCTTACACCTTTGTCTATATCTATCAAAATGTTACGGGCAGAAAAATGTGCCGTGCCGTAAACATGATGCACTACCGGCATACCTTCCAAATAAAACAAATCCACATCCTCAAGTTTTCCGGTGCCTTTGAGTTGCAACAGCCCCCATGAATCGGTCTTTTTATCATAGCCGAAATCAAATACAAAATCGGCTTTTTGCACCATACCGCCGGTAAGCCCGTCTTTACACCATTGCCATGCCGGCTCGGCAATATAGCGCGGCCAAAAACGTGACAATTCACTAAACGGAAACTGAGGCACTTTGGCCGTCCACCGCACCACAAAATCTTTAAGCGAATTTTCCAAAAAATAGGTTTCAAATCCGCTGGCCTGCAAACTGATTAGGGCTTCTTGCCCTCCCATTTTCAAGCGGGCTTCGTTAATATGAATCTCATCTATACCGCCGGTAATTTCTCCGACCAACGACATTTTATCTATGTCATAATTATATTTTTCTTCGCCGTTGAAAGAAATAAACCCTTTGTCACCGTCCAGCTCAAATTTAATATATTCAATCGCTTCACTCAAATAATCGGCCGCTTCTTCGGTGTGTTGCAACATACCCGCCAACTGCACAGATGTGCTGATTTTCCCGTTAACCGGCACTTCTACCCCCAACATGGAAAGCATATTATCTTCCGTGGTTTCATTAAACGTGCTCATAATATCCGATAAAACCAAATCCGAAAAATATACCTCCACATCCAGCTTATCCGAACTGGCATGATATTCGCTGTCCACGCCAACCGAAGCGATTTTGCCGTTAATATCAACCAGAGCCCCTGCATTTACCTGCATATTGATTAAATTGCGCGTAAATTCAAAATTCAAATCCGACATCAGCCAATCGCGCCCTAATTCCACTTCGTGAAATTCAACATTAGCATTCACAATCTTAATGCTGTTTACAAAACTTTCCGGATAAATACGATCAGGCGCATTATATTTGAGCAAAAAATCTTTAAATTGCTCGGCATAAAACTGCAGTTTTTTCTTATTGATTTCCTTACCGCTATCTTCTGTTACCCCATATTTGGCGTTAATGACGACCATAGCATCTTTAACTTCCACATCGCTCGGCGCCACAATTCCTTTCAGCAGCGCCCGCAAGCTGAATGACATATACAGTTTTGGCGCATTCACGGCAAAACTGTCATCTTTTTTGCGCACCTCTATATCTTGTGCCGTCACGCGAATCGGCTGTATTGAGCGCACTAATTCAATATTTACATCGCCGATTCCGATTTGATATTCGCTTTCATCATAATTAAGTGCTTGAATAATATACGGTTTCAAATACGGCACGGCAATCGGCCCGCGATAAAGGGTCCACAGTGTTAAAAGCAAAACCAGCAACATACCGATGCCGAAAAAACGGAACATCTTGCGAAAGAAATAGGCTTGTTGCGAAATTTTTTTCATTGTGTTTCCTTTTACCTTTGGCCGTCCTTCTGGTTTATACTGTCATCTTTTATTTTCTGTGCCAATGCCGCCGATAAGAACAAATCAATATCTCCGTCAAGCACTGCTTTACAGTCGCTGGTTTCGGCCTCGGTGCGCAAATCTTTAACCAACCGATAAGGCTGCAAAACATACGAGCGTATTTGATATCCCCAACCGTTATCGCCCTGATTATCGCGCACTGCTTGCGCCGCATCGGCTTTTTTTTGCATTTCCATTTCATATAACCGTGCGCGCAACATTTTCCAACAATTATCACGGTTTTGAAATTGCGAGCGTTGGGTTTGGCTTGAAACCACAATACCTGTCGGAATATGAGTAATACGCACAGCCGAATCGGTTTTGTTGATATGCTGACCGCCGGCACCGGAAGCACGATATGTATCAATTCGGCAATCGGCCGGATTGATTTCTATCTGCACCGTATCATCAATATCCGGATAAACCCCGACCGAGGCAAAACTGGTGTGCCGTCTGGCGTTACTGTCAAACGGAGAAATACGCACCAACCGATGCACCCCGCTTTCCGATTTCAGCCAACCATAAGCATTTTTACCGCAAATTTTAATTGTTGCCGACTTCATCCCGGCCACATCACCTTCGGTTTCTTCAATAATTTCCACTTTATAGTGATGATTTTCAGCCCACCGTTCATACATTCTAAGCAACATTTGCGCCCAGTCCATAGCTTCGGTGCCGCCGCTGCCGGCGTGCACTTCCAAATATGCATCATTGGCATCGGCCTCACCCGACAAAAGCGATTCCAACTCGGCATATTTAACCTGTTGCTGCAGTGCTGTCATATTTTCCAGCAACTCGTCTAACATGGTCTCATCTTCAGTGCTTTCGGCAAATTCAATCATCTCAACGTAATCTTTTAAGGTTGCAACAAAGTTGTCATATTGTTGCAATTTGCTCTCTAAATTATTGCGCTCACTGAGTAATTTTTGTGCATTTTCCGGATTATCCCATAACTTTTCATCAGCACACAATGCCGTCAATTCGGCCAAACGCAACAGCGCTTGGTCATAGTCAAAGATACCTCCTGAGCAAACCTAAAGACTGCTCTATTTCGCTGTTCAAATTATAAAAATCCGCGCGCATTAGTATTCGCCTCCCATTTGAATGCTGCTGCCTTCGGCACCGACCACCACCGAATCGTCGCCGCCGATAACTCTTTGCCGATTATAAAAATCAAAATCCGGCTTTAAGGCTTCAATAATTACCGTAGAATCCGACGGCGATGACGGTTTACCGGTTTGCGGATTTACCCGCACCAACTTAATACCTGCCGGAATACGGAAGTTCGTATTCGGTGTATCTTTTAGGGCTTCCTGCATAAAATCATAAAAAATCGGCAAAGCCGCATGTGCACCGGTTTCAATACGTCCCAAGCTTTCCGGTTCATCAAACCCAACATAAACGCCAACCACCAAATCCGGTGAAAAGCCGACAAACCAAGCATCTTTGGTTTCATTTGTGGTGCCGGTTTTTCCGGCTACATGGCGATGCAATCCGTTCAAACGTGCACCGGTCCCGCGCACCGCCACACCTTCCAAAATTGAGGTCATCTGATAGGCCGATAACGGGTCCACAATTTGCTCACGCACCACATTAAAGTCAGGCGCCGGCTGATTTTCCCACTTATCCGCCACACATTCCGGACACGGCGTTTGCTCGTGCTTATAAATTGTTTTACCTTTGCGGTCTTGAATACGCTCAATCATATACGGTGGCACTTTTTTGCCTCCGTTGACAATCACACAATAGGCGCTGACCATGTTAATTACACGCGTATCGGCCGCCCCCAAAGATGATGATAAATACGGCGGCAAATGGTCATTCACGCCGGTGCGACGAGCAATTTCCACCACTTTATCCATGCCGATATCCTGTGCTAAACGAACGGTCATCAAGTTTTTAGACAACTCCACACCGCGCCGCAACGTCATCAAACCATAAAACTTTTTAGAAAAGTTTACCGGTTTCCATTTTGGCAACCCTTCGCCTTGATCCAATACAAACGGCGCATCCAATATCAAATCGGTCGGCGAATAACCGTTTTCAAGTGCCGCTAAATACACAAACGGCTTAAAGCTGGAACCGGTTTGCCGATACGCTTGTGTCGCGCGGTTAAATTGCGACTTGGCAAATGAAAAACCGCCGACCAAGGCCAAAACCTTACCGGTATGCGGATCCATCACCGCCATACCGCCTTCCACCGTCGGAATCTGTTTTAACCAAAACACGTCTTCTTTGCCTTTAGCGCCGTTTTTCTCCACATAAATCACATCACCCTTTTGCAAAACCTGCGCCATATCACTCGGCACCGGCCCCATATCTTTGCCTTTTTCGTTGTGACGTGCCCACTTTGTATCGGCAAGTAAAATACGGCCATTTTCACCCTCAACGGTTTCTATTTTTGCCTTATCTTTTGCCACTTCAAGCACAACGGCTTTTTGCCAATTCGGTTCGGCACCACCGACTAATTTAGTGTTTTTCAGGCTTTCTTTGTAATTGTCATTAAGCTCAATTTTCGCCGTTGCACCGCGCCAACCATGGCGTTTATCATATTCCAACAAACCTTTACGAAAAGCGCGTGTGGCAATGCTTTGTAGCCTTGGGTCAATCGTTGTTCGCACAATCAAACCACCCTGATATAATGCCTCATCACCAAAATTACGACTGATGGTGCGCCGCACCTCTTCACTGTAATATTCCGTATCCGGCAAAAAACCGCTTTTGCGTTCCACCACAACCAACGGTTTTTGTTTGGCTTCTTCACCCTCTTGCTGAGTAGCATATCCATCTGCCACCATGCGGTCAATCACCCAATTACGGCGTGCCACGGCGGCATCATAATGTGTTTTCGGATTATAGTTGTTCGGCCCCTTCGGTAACGATGCTAAATAGGCAACTTCTTCAAGTGTCAACTCATCAAGCGCCTTACCGAAATAGTTAATGGCAGCGGCCGCCACACCATAAGCACGATTACCCAAATAAATTTCATTCAAATATAATTCCAGCACATGCTCTTTAGAAAAAGTTTTATTGATGCGGCGCGCCAAAATCGCTTCTTTGAGCTTACGCGTATATGAAACTTCCGAGCTCAACAAAAAGTTTTTTGCCACTTGCTGAGTAATGGTTGAAGCACCTGCCGGTCGTTTACCTTTTCCCATGTTGCGCAAATTGCCGATTGCAGCACGAATAATACCCAAATAATCAATACCGGCGTGTTTATAAAAATGTTTATCTTCAGCGGCAATAAAGGCGTTTTTAACCAAATCCGGAATCATTTCAATCGGCACAAACAAACGTTTTTCAGCGGCATATTCCATCATCACCTGCCCGTCACCGGCAAACAAACGCGTTGTTACCGGCGGTTCATATACTGCGAGCTGATGATAATCCGGAATAGTGATATTGATGCGGTTTATGCCGTAAATAATACCAATCACAACCACAATCAAAAAAAACAGTGCCATACTGGCCATATAGGTTAAAAATCTAAACATTTAGTTCCACTTTTTGACTTCAAATTATTATTTTGTTTCAATATTATATTGAAATGTATTACAATCTGCAAAAAATGCAATAAAAATATCTGACAATCCACCAGTTGTCAGCGACAGATTTTTCTCTCATAAAATCAGTTAGATGCAATTTCCGGATCGTTAAAATAGCGGTCTATTGCTTTGGCAGCCGATTGCGCCAACTTACTGCGATACCAAGCTTGACGCAAATTAGCTTCTTCGGTGCGATTAGATAAATAGCCCATTTCCAGCAAAACAGACGGAATATCCGGTGCTTTCAACACGGCAAAACCGGCAAAACGATGCGTGTTTTTAACTAATTTTGTGCATTTAGCCATTTCACCAACCAAATAAGTTGCATATTTTGATGATTTGTTGCGCGTATCGGTTTGCGAGAGCGAAATCAAAATATCGTTGACTTCTTTGGTATTGCCTCCCAAATCTATACCGCCGATGATGTCGGCTTTGTTTTCGCGCTCGGCCAATGCCGCCGCTTCTTTATCGGATGCCGTATCGGATAATGTATAAACCGAAAGTCCGGTCGCGCTGCGGTTTGCTGCGCTGTCGGCGTGAATTGACATAAATAAATCAGCCTTGTATTTCTGCGCAATTTTAATGCGCTGACGAAGCGGAATAAAGATATCGTTATCGCGCGTCAAATAAACTGTATAACCTTTTTTGCGCAAAATCGTTTGCAGTTCTTTACCCATCGCCAATGTAATATTCTTTTCATAAGTTTTGGCATATGCGCCAATTGCCCCCGGATCTTTGCCGCCATGCCCCGGATCAAGCACAATAATGCGCTTACGACTCACTTTTTTCACCGTTTCATTCATTACCGGTTCATCAGATTTAAAGCTGCTCCACCACGAGCTTTTTGCCGGTTCTTCCTGTGGTAAAAAATTCTGATTATTGGTCAGAGCATACTGGTTGCCGGTTTTACTTTTGAATTGGTTATCGGAAACCATCGCCAAATCTACAACCAAACGCCAATTTTGACCGCTTTGCGGCGGAATTAAAAATGCTTTTTTCACCACCGCGGTGCGTGATAAATCAATCACAATGCGCTTGTCATTGCCTTGCATTTTACCGACACGTGTGCCGGAAACCACCTGATTTTTGGCTTGCGTATAAAGTTTATCAATGTTCGAATCGGCCAAATCAATCACGGCACGTTTCGGATTATCCAGCAAAAACACACGGTAATTTACTTTACCGTCTAAATCAAACACCACACGCGCACCGTCCGGCTGATTACCTAAACGCATATTTTTAACATTTACCGCTGCAAATGCGGCATTATGCCATAATGCCAATGCACAAAACAGTAAACTTAAAAAATAAAAACAGCGTCTAAAAAATTGTTTTTGCATTATATTTTACTCATAACCTTCTTTTACGAGCGTTATTATAAAGCACACTTATTACCATTAGGTTAATTATCGGTTTTAAAAAAATTGAATTACTGAAAATTATTTATTGTTTTTTTAATTTTATTTAGTATGCTATGAACGATTACCGATTGAAATTTGTTTTTCAAATAGTGAGTCGTATGTAAAATAAAAACAATTTCAAACGGCAAACGATGAGATAACGTTTGGGGAAAGATAATCTGGCGCAGTCAACTTTTAATAAGTAAGAAGAAAAAACAAAGCAGACCCGCCGCTTTAAAAACCGCGCAACCGCAAAAGTTTTGTATGCGATTGTTTCTATTATGGGCAGAATTTGCCTTTTTATGATGTTTTTAAATTATCCTCCCCGCAAAAATCAGCTCGCACACGAGCTTTTATATGGGGTTTATGATGACAAAAAGAATGTTAATTGATGACACACAACCGGAAGAAACTCGGGTTGTGATTGTTGATGGTAACAAAGTTGAAGATGTGGAATTTGAATCATCTTCACGCAAACAAATCAAAGGTAACATATACTTAGCCAAAGTTATTCGCATTGAACCGTCTTTACAGGCCGCTTTCATTGATTACGGCGGCAACAAACACGGCTTTTTGGCGTTTAATGAAATTCATCCGGACTATTATAATGTTTCCGATGAAATTTTACAGGAAGTTGATGCCGAAGTTGATGAAATTATCAACGGTAAAATCAAATATTTAAAGGAACGCGAGGCTGAACGCGCACGCTATAAAGCCGAAAAAGAAGCCAAAGAAGCGCAGCGTCGTTTAGAAGCCGAACAAGCGCAAGAAATTGAAGAAGCGCAATTAGAACCGGCGCAAAACGTTATTCCGGAAAATGATGATTATTTGCAAGACAATGAAACGGCGCAACCGATTGAAAATTCAATTAAAGAAACAGCTGAAACAACACAATCGGCAGAGCTTTCCTCATCGCAATCCGACGCAAACGCCACTCCTGCCGATTATTTAAGCGCCGAAGATGCACAAAAGTTGCAACAGCAAATTGAAAGCGTTATCAGTGGCGGCGAGCCGACAGATTCGGCCGATGAAACCGGCAGTAGCGGCAAAAAACGCCGTCACACCACACGCCGACCGCGCGACCGCAAAAAAGCACCGAAAACCATGGCCGACAGCATCGGTTTAGATGATGAAACGCTGGAAGAAGAAGTTGCCGATGTTGACGGCGATGACGACGATGAAGATGAAGATACCGCCGGTTCAACTTATAATTTTGATGTTCAGCGTAAACTGTTAAAAGCGCGCAAATTGTTTCATCGCAGCACCATTCAAGACGTCATTAAGGAAGGACAGACCCTTTTAATTCAAATTGTTAAAGAAGAACGCGGCAACAAAGGCGCTGCCTGCACCACATATATTTCGCTGGCCGGCCGTTATTGTGTGTTGATGCCGAATCGCATTAAAAGCGGCGGTGTCAGCCGTAAAATTACCAATGCCAGTGACCGCAAACGTCTTAAAGCAATCCTTAAAGATTTACCGTTGCACCAAGATATGTCATTGATTGTGCGCACCGCCGGCGAAGACAAAACCAAAGCCGATATCGTGCGCGATTACAATTACTTAATCCGCACTTGGAATGCCATTCGTTTCGGTGCTTTGCGCACACCTGCACCGGCCATTATTTATGAAGAAGGCGATTTGATTAAGCGTGCCTTGCGCGATATGTATACAAAAGACATTTCTGAAGTAATTATTGACGGCGATGAAGCCTATCAAACCGCACGTAATTTTGTGAAAATTTTATCACCGCATCATGTGCGTAACATTAAATGCCGCAAACCGGATGAATTGCCGGTATTCCAACGTTTTCAGGTTGAAGCTCAGCTTGATAAACTGCATAACCCGATTGTTCAGCTTGAATCCGGCGGCTATTTGGTGATTAACCCGACCGAAGCATTGGTTTCGATTGATGTAAACTCCGGACGCGCCACCAAAGAAAAGGATATTGAGGAAACCGCGCTTAAAACCAATCTGGAAGCGGCCGATGAAATCGCTAAGCAACTGAAAATGCGTGATTTGGCCGGTTTGATTGTGGTTGACTTTATTGATATGTATGAGCCGCAAAATAATGTGGCGATTGAGCGACGCATGAAAGAGGCTATGAAAAACGACCGTGCCCGCGTACAAATTGCCAAGATGAGCATTTTCGGATTGCTGGAAATTTCACGTCAACGTATGCACTCTTCGTTTATGGAAAGCAATTACGAGGCTTGTCCGTATTGTCACGGTCGCGGCTGGACCCGCACCATAGAATCGGGGGCGACGTTGGTTTTACGTGCTTTAGAGGCCGAATGTGTGCGTAACCGCGAGATGAAATTTACGGTTACCGTGCCGACAGACATTGCCGCTTATTTGCTCAACCAAAAGCGTAAGCAGCTGTCGACTTTGGAAGACACATTTGCCGCACGCATTGTTGTGGCCGGCAATTCGGAAATGCACGAAGCTTCCGAGTTTAAAATCGAACGTGAAAAATTACCGCAGACAAGAGCGGCTGTAGCCGATACAGCAACCACTTGCTATGAGGAAGAAAACGTGGCCTATGAAGAGCCTGATGATGAAATTGACGGCAGTGAAGAGTATGAAAACGAAGAAAACGGCAATAATTACGGCAATCGTCGCGGCGGCGGTCGCAGTCGACGTTTTCGTCGTTCGAATAACGGGCGGCGCGGCGATTACAATAACCGCAATAAAACCGCGGCAACCGAACCGAGCGCCGATCAATCGGAGAAAAAGTCATGGTGGAAACGTTTGCTCGGCTAATCAAGCGAGCCCTTTACACTTTCATCTTTTCGGCGCTGATATTTTTTAGCGCCGAAAATACTTGTGCCGCCGATATGGTGCTGATTTCCGATACCGAAACGCAAGATTATTTGGCCGCAGTGGTGCGCCCGTTATTTGCCGCTGCCGGCGTGCCGTTTAACAAAAACAATCTGCTGATTGTCAATGATTCCAGCTTAAATGCTTTTGTCGCCGACGGTAATTACTTATTTGTGCACACCGGCACATTGTTGGCAATAGATAATACCAACGAGCTGGCCGGCATTTTGGCACACGAAACAGGACACATTATGGGTGGTCATATCGTGCGGCAAAAATTGAAATTACAAAAAATGCAATATGTTATGCTCGGTTCAATCTTAGCCGCCGGTGCGGCAGCTGTTTCAACCGGTCGCGGTGATGCAGCCATGGCGATTATGCTCGGCTCGCAAAGTTCCGCCCTTAACAGCATGCTGCATTATCAGGTGCAAGAAGAACGTGCCGCTGATGAAAGTGCCGTTAAATTACTGGCACAGACCAAACAGTCTGCTAACGGGCTGTTGCATTTTATGCAAAAAATCCGCCAACATAACCAGATGAGCGGTATTGTTGAAACCGATTATTTCAGCAACCACCCGCTGACCAGTGAACGTATCAGTCATTTTAAAGCCGCAACGCAAAACAATCATTACAGCGAAAAATCGCCTTTGGACGGCAAATTGGCGCTGATTAAGGCAAAACTTGCGGGCTTTTTGGAAGATGCCGCTAAAATACGGCGCCGCTATCCGAATGCCACACAGTCGGCGCCGGCACAATATGCACACAGCATTTTGAATTTTCGGCAGGGTAAAATTGATACAGCGTTGCAACAAATTGACGGTTTAATTAAACAGCAGCCGCAAAACCCCTATTTTTACGAGCAAAAAGCGCAATTTTTATTTGAAAGCGGACGCGTTAAAGACAGCATCAATGCTTATGAAAAAGCGCTGAATTTACTGCCGGAATCCCCGCTTTTGCAACTTAGTTTGGCGCAAGCGCTTTTAGAAAGTTCGGAACAACGCACCGATATTGAGCGTGCGCGTGCCTTGTTACAAAAATCATTAATTAAACAGCCGACACCGCTTGGGTGGCAACTTTTGGCACGCGCCGAAGAAGAACTCGGTCGGTCGGCAGCGGCACAATATGCAGCCGCAGAATTCAGTTACGGTATCGGCAACTTGGAAGTGGCACAAAAACAAGCCGAACGTGCTGCCCAAAGCACCAACGATAAAACACTTAAATTAAAAATTTCTGATTTGCAAGAACGCATTCAAGCCGATTTAAAAGAACTTCTGGGCGAGTAAAACTGTTTTAATTTAGTGTTGCACATAGAAAAAGTCATAAAGTTTGGCAAAAACAATATTCATATAAACAAACAAGATGGCCTTTAAACTGTAATCCAGCCAATCTTGCAGCTGATATATACTGTCAATCTGAGTTGCAAGAGCCTCGGCAAACAAAAGCATCACACAAAGCAAAACCAACGCCCAATAATTGCCGCGCATTTTGTTACCGGCTTGTTTAAATGAAGCATTTTGCCGTTGCAGTGAAGCAATCCATGCCATATACGGCCGACAAATCAGCGATGGTGCCAACAAAGCCACAATAGCGTAACAAATAAATATTTCAAAACTGGCCGCACCTCCTTTATCGGCTTTGGCCAAGCTTTCAAAAATCTGCACATAGCGCTCATACAAATCCAAGTAAACATCGTTATATCCGAGCAAAAGCGGAATCATCGGCAAATAAACAATCAGTGCCATACTCAAAAACAGCAACACCGCCGCTTTGGTAGAAGGTGTCAGACTGCCGGTAATCGCTTTAATGAAAAAATACGGTTTGAGTTGATAATAATAGCGATAAAACGCACACCAACAAACATAAAACACCACCAGCCAAACAATACTGAGCGGATTGGATATTCCCCCGGGAATCATTTTAAAAAGCACAATATATGCCCAGTTGGCCACAAAAACGCTCAAACAAAAAAGCCAATTTGATTTGATATACATTACCGCATTCATTAAAACTTTAAGCGGATCCAAACGAATGACTTTATCTGTTTTCAGCGTCATTTTCGGCATTATTCTTCTCCCATGTTCAATTTATAATGCCCGTTATTAGTCAAAATCAAACGCCGCGATGCGGTTTCCACTTTTTGCCGTAAACGATAAATATGCGTTTCTATCGTATGCGTTGTCACTTCTTGGCTATATTGCCAAACACCGGTTTGCAAATCGTTCTTGCTCACATAGCGGTCGGCATTTTTATATAAATATTGCAAAACCGCCACTTCTTTTTCGGTTAATTTTGCGCTTGCACCATTGGTTAAATCTTCTATTTCGCGCAAGTTCGGCCGTAACTCATAACCGTTAAACTGCAAATAACCGTCAGTTGAATGATTCAGCTTATTATTTGCCGCCTGCAACACATCAAGCAAAACAGTCAATTTCAGTGGCGTTTTAAGCCAAATATTAAGTTTATCATCTTTAGCAATCGGCGCTGAAGCACACAGATAAATCATCGGCGTCATGGCATATTGTTGACGCAACGAATTATTTGATTTTTCCTCTTGCATCACTATAATTATGTCCGGATTTTGGCTGACAAATTGGGTTTGCGGCACGAAACGTGCAATTTGATTTTGCAAGTCATCAAGCAAATCTTGGTTATTTCCAACCAGCAAAATATCCGTCATTATTTTTCCTAAAAGTTCAGTTCCAAACCGCCGGCCACCACATAGCCGCGATTGTTGTCGCGCAACTCACCGTCGCCTTTGTATGAAGCATGTGCCGTCAACACATAAAGCGCCGCATATTTATTTATCGTCCAACGATTGGTCCAACTGATAATTTTGTCTTTATTATCGGTTTTATCGGCATAAGCGGCAAAATACGCCACACCGGTTTTAAACGGCCCTATTTCATAGCTCAGCCCCACATTAAAGGCCTTGCCGCGGCGATATCCGTCAAAATACTCCGGCATTTCGTCATTTTCACGCAAATTCATAGCAAAATCGGAAGAAGTTGTCCAACTTTGACGATAAGAGCCGCCCAAAGTCCAACCTTTGCGATACAAACTCAATCCGGCCGAAGCCTCCTGATTGTTTTTGCGGTTATAAGCATAGCCAAGCGAACTTTCCACTTCTAACCAACTCAAATTGATATGATGATATAAACCCGCCGCATACGACGAACGATTATCATAACGGCTGTGTTTGTTAATCAATCCGGCCTCGGAATAGCTGTCCGGCGTGTATGAAAATGCCGCTTTAGCACCATAAAATTCCGGCGTGGTATAGCTGATTTTCGGTGCGTCGGCATCAGTATTCAAATACGTTGAATTCAGCGTGCGATACGACGCAACGCGACTGTGACGTTGCCAGTTTGGGTTGGCCACAAAGTCGGTTATCATGGAATTATTAACGCGAATCGAACCAACACTCGGCGCCCCCACCGCCAACTGATAAGCGGCATTATAAATTTGACCGCCGCTCAGCTCGCCAAACGCCGAACGCCATGTGCCGTATATATTTTCGCCCCATTTACCATGGTTATAGTCTTCCACTTCTTTGCCGCCGGAAATTTGTCCGTCCACCCCTAAGCGCACTTCGTTACCGTTATCAAACACATAGCCGGCAGAAGTATAAACTTCGGCAGTTACCGGTGTGTGTGAATGTTTATAAAACGGCCGATATTTGTCGGCATATTGGCTGTATCCGTAAAATCCGTTTGCCTGTCCCGAATAATCATACACCCACTCGCCTGCAACTGCCGGTGTTGCCGACAGTAAAAAACCGCATATTAAGCCATATTTTTTCATCTTTATTTCCTAACTATCTGATTTAATTTATGTGTCCGGCGCTATCATGTCAACAAAAATTGTCCGGTTACACCTTATAAAAAATAAGCCTGTTTATAAAATTATAAATAGTGCTTTTAAATTTTGTTTTATTATATATAATAGCGTCAGTTTGAATTTTATTATGAAGCAAAAAAACGAAAGGAAATATTTATGCAAAAGCCGGTAATGTTGCTTATTTTGGACGGTTGGGGATACAGAACGCCGATTACGGCAGATAATGCCATTGAACAGGGAAATACGCCGAATTGGCACAAAATAATAGAAGATTGCCCGACAGCTTTAATTGAAACATCGGGACTTGATGTTGGTTTGCCGGCCGGCCAAATGGGAAATTCCGAAGTCGGCCATATGAACTTGGGTGCCGGCCGCGTTGTAATGCAGGATTTGCCGAAAATTGACCAAGCTATCGCCGATCATAGCTTAGAAAAAAATCCGGTTGTGGTGCACCTGATTGATACCTTAAAGCAAAACGGCAAAACCTGCCATTTGATGGGGCTGATGTCGCCGGGCGGCGTGCACTCACATCAGGCGCATATATTGGCCTTATGCGAAATTTTAAATCGCAATGGTATTGATGTTTGTGTGCATGCCTTTTTAGATGGACGTGACACACCGCCATCTTCGGCACAAGGTTTCTTGCGCGAGTTCAGTGCGGGCATAAAAGATATGCCGCATGTTAAAATTGCCACACTTTCCGGACGTTTTTATGCCATGGATCGCGACAAACGCTGGGATCGTGTAGAGCTGGCATATAACAATATTGTTTCAGCCGACGGCAAACACTACATTTCGGCTGATGATGCCATATCTGCCTCTTATGCTGCCGGTATTACCGATGAATTTGTGGTGCCGTGTGTGGTGGGCGATTATGCCGGCGCTAACGACGGCGACGCCATTTTGATGGCCAATTTCCGCGCCGACCGTGCCCGCGAAATATTATATGCGCTGGCTGATGACAAATTTGAAGGCTTTGTGCGCAATAAGATCGTTAAGTTTTCGGCGCATATCGGCATGGCCGAATATTCGGTTGACCATAACCGCTTTATGCAGACCATTTTTGCACCTGAAGCACTCAAAAACATATATGGCGAAATAATCGCCAACCATAATATGACGCAACTGCGTATTGCCGAAACCGAAAAATATGCTCACGTCACATTTTTCTTTAACGGCGGTGAAGAACGTATGTTTAAGGGCGAAGACCGCATTTTGATTAACAGCCCGAAAGTGGCTACTTATGACTTAAAACCGGAAATGAGCATTTATGAAGTAACCGAAAAATTGGTGGAAGCGATTAAAAGCCGCAAGTATGACACCATTATCTGCAATTATGCCAACGGCGATATGGTCGGACACACCGGTATTATGAGTGCGGCATTAAAAGCCGTTGCCGCAGTGGACGAATGCTTAGGTCGCGTCATGGCCGCCATTAAAGAAGTTGACGGTGTATTGTTGGTAACGGCCGACCACGGTAATGTTGAAAAAATGGTAGATGAAACCACCGGCCAGCCATATACGGCACACACAGTCGGCAAGGTGCGCGCTGTTTTATATAATGCGCCGACCGACATCAAAGGTCTGCATGACGGTCGTCTGGCCGATATTGCCCCGACATTACTGGACTTACTCGGCTTAAAGCAACCGGCAGATATGACGGGAAAATCTTTGCTTAATAAATAAGGGTAAACGCGTGACGAAATCTGCTCAGTTTTTAGTATTTATGCTCGTTTTTATGCTTGGCTTTACTGAAATTGCCAAAGCTGAAGTGCAAATTGTGCCGGTGCCGTCACGCAAGGATTTAGCCACAGCAATGCAAAAAAACTTGGCCGCCAAAGGACAGCAAATTTCAGCTGATGATTTAGCGCAAGTGGAAGCTGCTGCCAAAAAAGTTTCACAACAAAGCGCTCAAATTGAACGGCAGGCCAATCAAGTCAAAAATGAGCTGGATTTGGTTAATCGCAAAATGATTGAAGCCGCACGCAAAATTCAGGCTGGCGAAGATGAGGTTGCGCAAAAAAAGGCCGAACTTGATAAATTGCAACAACACTTAAGCGATTCAGAACAAAAATTTGAGGCTGAGCACGGTATGTTGATTGAAACGCTGGCCGCGCTGCAAACTTTGGCATTGCGTCCGTCGGAAGCGGTTTTAATTCAGCCGTTGTCGCCGGTGGAGGTAATGCGTAGCAGTATTTTGTTGCGCGGCAGTGTGCATGTGTTGAAAGACCGTGCCGAACTTATTCGTCAAAGCATAGAAGACATCAGCAACCAAAAGCAAGAAATAGCCAAGCGACTTGAAGAACTGGAAGTTAAAAATGTTCAACTGGCCAAACAACAAGATGAAATGGCGGCTCTTTCCAAGCAAAAAAGTGCGATGTATAATCAGCTTTCGGCACAAAGCAAAGAAGCTAAGCAACAAGCTCAACTGTTAGCCGGCCAAGCCAAAGACGTGCGCGACTTATTAAACAAACTGGAAACACAGCGCTTAAATCAGCGTAAATTAGAGGAAAAACAACGTTTGGCGCAAGAGCGCGAAGTGGAAAAACTGCGTCAGGAAAATAATTACAGCATGCGCGCCGAATCTAAACCGACGCCGCCGCCTGCCACTCACTTTGCACAAGCCAAAGGACGTTTAATTCGGCCGGCACGCGGTCCGATTATAACTGCCTTTCATCAGGAAATGTCTAAAGGCGTTACCTCTAACGGCATAGATATTCAAACCGCATCAAAGGCACAAATTATTGCCCCGTTTGACGGCACTGTGATGTTTGCCGGACCGTTTAAAAATTTTGCCAACTTGGTTATTATTGACCACGGTGACGGCTATACTTCGCTTTTGAGCGGCTTAAATGAAACTTATGCCGAAGTCGGACAACTTATTTTGGCCGGTGAACCGGTCGGCATTATGCCAAGCACCGACCACAGCAAATTGCACATGGAAATCAGAAAAAACAACCACCCGTTGAATCCTACGGATTGGATGGCTAAAAATTAAAGGAATAAAAATATGAATAAAAAATCACTCTTAGTTTATACGTTAATGTTCAGCATTTTGGCGGCTTGTGCCAATGCCAAAGATAAGGCCGAAGAACAGCAGGAAAACACTTATGAACTTTTAAATATATTCGGCGAAGTGATGGAACGCACCAAAGCGCTTTATGTTGAAGAACAAACCGATAAGCAGTTGATTGAATCGGCATTAAACGGCATGTTGACGTCGCTTGACCCGCACTCAAGCTATTTGAATGAAGAAGATTTCAAATATATGAATGAGCAAACCAGCGGCAAATTCGGCGGTTTGGGCATTGAAATTACCATGGAAAACGGTTTGGTAAAAGTAATTTCACCGATTGATGACACACCGGCAGCTAAGGCCGGAATTAAAGCCGGCGATTTTATTACCGATATTGACGGACAAACCGTTATCGACTTAACATTAAATGAGGTAGTCAGTAAACTGCGCGGTAAACCGGGAACAAAAGTTAAAATTACGGTGCGCCGTGTTAATGAAGAACCGTTTGATGTTACCTTAAAGCGCGACGAAATTAAGGTAACCTCGGTTAAGAGCGATATTAAAAACGATGATATTTTATATGTGCGTATTTCGGCGTTCAACGAAGATGTTGACACCGACACCAAAAAGGCCGTTGAAAATGCCAAAAAACAGCTCAAGGACAAGTTTGCCGGCATCGTAATTGATATGCGCAATAATCCGGGCGGATTGCTGGATCAGGCGGTTAAGGTTTCGGATTTATTCTTGGAACAGGGTGAGATTGTTTCTACCCGCTCGCGCAACGAAGAAGATACGGTCAAGTTTTCGGCCACTCCGGGCGATATTGCCGAAGGATTACCGATTGTTGTGATGATAAATGAGGGTTCGGCTTCTGCCTCCGAAATTACCGCAGGTGCTTTGCAAGACCATCACCGCGCCATTATTTTAGGGCAAAAATCGTTCGGCAAAGGCTCGGTGCAAACGGTGCTGCCACTTCGCAACAAGGGAGCCATGCGCATTACAACGGCGCGTTATTACACGCCGTCAGGGCGTTCCATTCAGGCTACCGGTATTGAGCCTGATATTGAAGTAAAACCGGCTAAAGTGGAAGAAATTCAGTCGCACGGCTTAAATTTGAGTGAAGCCGACTTAAAAGGTGCGCTTAAGAATGAACAGGCTAAAGATACCAAAAAGAACGAAAAAGCCGAACAAGACAAAGAAAAAGATGCTAAAGACTATCAGCTGGTCAGAGCTTTGGACTTAGTAAAAGCTTTATATTTGCACAGCCAAAATGACAACCTGAAAGTTGAAAAAAAGGCTGAAAATACTAAGGCGGCGGAGAAAAAAGCAAAATAATGACAGAGACCTACAGATTAAATGCCGGCGTCGTGGTTTTTAATCGCAAGCGACAAGTGCTTTTGTGTCGGCGCAGCGATGAAAAGGATGCGTGGCAATTTCCGCAGGGCGGCATAGAAAAAGGTGAAACACCGGCAGCAGCGGCTTTGCGTGAGCTTGAAGAAGAAACTTCTATTTGCAGTGTTAAGTTGGTAAAGACACTCAGCGAATCGGTTAAATATCGCTTTCCGCCCGATGTTTTGGCTGTCACACAATCACGGGGGTGGAAACATGTTGGGCAGGATATGTTTTTGTCATTGGTATTTTTTGAGGGTGATGACAGCGAAATCAATTTAGACACCAAAGACCGTGAGTTTGATGCCTATCGCTGGGGAACGTTGCAAGAAGCATACGATTTGATTGTGGATTTCAAAAAACCGGTATATGCCGTCGCCGTGCGCGAATTTACGCCGCTGATTGAACAATATCCGATTTAAGAGCCAATTGCAATTTTTGTCTAATGTTTCACGTGAAACATTAGACGTAATTTTAACTTATAACTTATTGATATTATGTATTATTGACAAGATTTTATACGAAAATGCGTTGTTTTTAGTCTAAGAATATTCTTATATTTTTAGTTAACATATAGACAGAAATAAATGCGATGATATATGATATTATATCGGAAGGCTCTGAGCTGTCATGCAGTGCTTTGGTGAACTAAAAATGATACAAAAGAATTTGCACTGCGTAAGCAGCAGCGAAGCTTCTGATGCCTTATCCACGCAAAGCGTGGAGGCATGACAGTTTTATTTTACCGCACTAAAGTGCGGGGATGCCTTCGTCGCCTACGGCTCCTCTGTATGACATACTCTTTGTCATTGTGAGGAGTGCGAAGCACGACGTAACAATCTTCGGACGCAAGTCCGATAATTAGCACATTTACCGCACTTTGTGCGGAGATGCCTTCGTCGCTACGCTCCTCTGCATGACAAGGAAAGAGAAAGTGCGGGGATGCCTTCGTCGCCTGCGGCTCCTCTGCATGACAGGAAGTAAATAGGACTACATAAGTGGAGAATATGAGATAGAAATAACGGATAGTATGCATAGATAAAATAAAGTCTCCTTACGCGGTGTAGAAGTACTACATAAGAGAAACGCTTGTTTAAGCCAAAACCATTTTTAATGAGTCAGATACGAAGAAAGTTTCTTCACGCGGTGTAGATAGAACTACATAAGTGAAGAAACTTTCAAGTAGATGACCATTAAAAATGGTTTTTATTTCTTGGTGGAAACGCCGGCGTTCACATCCTTAACCGACACTGACAAATCGTCAGCAATACGAGCCGAACGACCGCGCAATGCACGCAAGAAATATAACTTCGCACGACGAACTTTACCAACGCGCGAAACTTCAATCTTTGCCACATTCGGAGAATATAACGGGAATACACGTTCCACACCTTCACCAAACGAAATTTTACGAACCGTGAAAGACGAATTTAAGCCGTCATTTTTGCGTGCGATGCAAACACCTTCATAAATTTGAATACGTTCACGATCGCCTTCTTTTACTTTTGTATGAACGCGCAATGTATCACCCGGCTTAAAGATCGGCATATTTTTGCCTTCCATCAGCTTTTCCATTTGCTCTTTTTCAATATTTTCAATAATGTTCATTTTCTTTACCTTTTACGTTAATTTGTTATTCCTATACAACAGAATCTGTTATAAATCAAGCTTTTTTTAACAGATCCGGTCGGCGTTGTTTGGTTATTTGAAGAGCCTGTTCGCGTTGCCATTTGGCAATATTTTCGTGATGTCCGCTGAGCAAAATATCCGGCACTTTGCGACCTTTCCATTCTATCGGTCGCGTATATTGCGGATATTCTAACAATCCGGTTTCAAAACTTTCGTTTTCGGTTGAAGCCGCATTGCCGAGAACCCCCGGTAACAAACGCACCACCGCGTCTAACATAATCATTGCCGCCTGCTCGCCGCCGGTCAAAACATAATCGCCGATGCTGATTTCCTCAACATCATATTCCTCCAGAACCCGCTCGTCTATGCCTTCAAAACGACCGCAAATCACGGTTAGTTCTTCAAGTTTGCTCAGCTCATGGGCTTTGGCTTGCGTTAACGGCCTACCTTTCGGACTCATATAAACGATTTTGCCGCTCTGATAATTATGCTCTATTGCACTGCCCAAAACATCGGGCCGCATAATCATTCCGGCACCGCCGCCGCAAGGAGTGTCATCTACCGAGCCATGCTTATCAAAAGCATAATCACGAATATTAACCGTTTCTAATGTCCAAAGCCCGTCTTTTAACGCACGTCCGGTCAGCGAATATCCCAGAAAACCGGGGAAAACTTCCGGAAAAATCGTTAAAATTTTGGCCTTAAACATGGACACCTTCCTCATCGTCAGCCGCAAAAATCATTGTTGCACTTGATACAATAATGTATCCTTCCTCAAGATTGATTTCCGGCACATAGGCTTTGGTAAACGGCAACATCTCGGTTTCACGTTTACCGTTTAACTTCAGCTCAATGATTTCACCGGCGCCAAAATTGGCAAAACCGGCTACCGTGCCGATAACCTTTTGTGGCGTTTGAAGACAAACTTTCAAGCCGACAATATCGCCTTTGTAAAATTCATCTTCTGCCAGTTTAGGCATTTGCTCACGTGCCACATAAAATTCGGTGCCGATCAAACTTTCCGCCGTGTTGCGGTCGTCCACACCTTTGATTTTAACGCGCACATTGCTTGAGGACATTCCTAAAACTTTAAGCTGAAACTGACGCGTGCCGTCTTTATTTTCTACCACCCCGAATTTATCCAAATCGGTCGGCTCAGCGGTTTGGCTCAAAACCTTAACCTCGCCTCTGATACCGTGTGCGGCAACAATTTTTCCGATGCACAAACGTTTTTTCATTCTTAAAGCCTCTTATTATCTCAGACTCAAAATAACCACTTAATTCTTACGTTACTGAAAATTATTCAGCTTCAGAAGCGCTTTCGCTTGTTTCAGCATTTGCAGATGCAGCAGCTTCTGCCGCAGCGGCCGCTTTTGCTTCTCTTTCTTTCATTCTCTCTACAGCCTTTGCTTTCGGCGCAGATTTCTTCGGTTGTTCAACCATTTTCGGCGCAGCGCACAAACCTAAGTTTGCAAACAATTTTTGCAATCTTTCAGTCGGTTGAGCACCTTTAGACAACCAAGCGCTGACTTTTTCCTTGTCTAACACCAGACGATTTTCATTGTCTTGCGGCAACAACGGATTGTATGCGCCCAATTTTTCAATATATCTACCGTCACGCGGAGCTCTGGCGTCTGCCGCCACAATGTGATAATACGGACGTTTTTTAGAACCGCCGCGAGATAGTCTGATACGAACTGCCATTTCATTTTCCTTTCAAAATTTAGTTATGATTCCCTAAAACGGAAATCGGTTTTTCATCCCGCCCATCGGCAAGCGAGAGAGCGGATTGTTAAACAATTTGGCCACCGACGCCAAGCCGCCGAATTTGCCCATTTTCTTCATCATTGTTGACATTTGCTCATACGATTTAAGCAAAACATTAACATCGTGAACCGTTACACCGGCACCGGCCGCAATACGACGTTTGCGCGACGCTTTGATGATGTCAGGCGTTTGGCGCTCTTTCTTAGTCATAGAAAGAATAATCGCTGCCTGACGCTTCATCATTTGATCGGCCATACCGTTTTCTTCTATTTGAGCTTTGAACTTGGAAAGCCCCGGCAACATGCCGACAATACTGCCGACACTGCCTAACTTTTGCATTTGTTGCATTTGGCTGAGCATATCGTTTAAATCAAACGAGCCTTTCAGCATTTTGCCGGCCATTTGCTCCATTTCGTTTTTATCCACGTTTTCCATCGCTTTTTCTACCAGCGATACCACATCACCTTGGTCTAAAATGCGGCCGGCAACGCGGTCGGCATGAAACTCCTCAAAGTCCTCTATCTTTTCGCCCGTGCCCAAAAATTTAATTGCCGCACCCGATACCATTTTCATGGACAATGCCGCACCGGCACGCGATGTGCCGTCCATGCGAGTGAGCACCAAGCCGGTAATGCCGACTTTTTCGTTAAACTCCTTGGCAACGTTGCATGCTTCTTGTCCGATAAGAGCATCGGCCACCAGTAGTGTTTCCGTCGGGTTAGCCAGCTTTTTGACGTCAGCGACTTCATTCATCAGCGCTTCATCAATTTGCAGGCGACCGGCCGTATCCAAAATCAGCAAATCATATACACCGGTTTTGGCTTCTTTCAAAGCACGCTTAGTAATGTCCAACGGCTTTTGGCCGGCAATCACCGGCAACACATCAACGTTAATTTGTTTGCCGAGCTGAGCCAACTGCTCTTGCGCCGCCGGACGATAAACATCTAGCGAGGCAAGCAAAATGCGTTTGCTCTTTTTGAGCTTTTGCGCCAGTTTGGCTGCCGTAGTGGTTTTACCCGAACCCTGCAGGCCGACCAACATCAAGCACACCGGTGCCGGCGCGTTAAAATTAAGCGCCGTATCATCACCGCCGAGCAGTTTAACCAGCTCGTCATGCACGATTTTGACCACCATCTGCCCCGGTTGAACCGATTTAACCACCTTTTCGCCCAGCGCTTCCGCCTTAACTTGAGCAATAAAATCTTTAACCACCGAAAGCGACACATCGGCTTCTAAAAGTGCCACACGGATTTCGCGCATGGCATCATCAATGTCTTTTTCGCTCAACACGCCGCGAGACGTAATTTTGGAAAAAGCCGCATTCAGCCGATTTGTTAAACTCTCAAACATTAAAGTTTTATTCCTTTATGCCGTTAATACAAACAAATTTACGTCAGTGTGCGAACCCTCGCTGACTGACGGAACTCCTTAGAGTCTGGTATTTTTACATCATTTTAACGTGGTAAAAATCCTCTAAATTCGCTCATTTTATACGTTAAAAAATCGCCATTGTCAATAACTTTTTTAACCAAAAACTAACGCTTTTTTTATTATTTGTCGCTATTATATGTTAGCAATGGAGAAAAATATGAATTGGCGGCAGAAAATCAGCGGATTGATTATGGTTTTAGGTTTGTGGCTCGGGGCAATTGCGCCGGCTTTGGCCGCCAATGTTAAAAGCACCGAAAATACTTCGGTTCATTTATACTCCGATGGCAAAAACGAGCTGATTGCCGCCGCGCACATTAAAGACGGTTGGCACATATACTGGCGTAATGCCGGCGAAATCGGCAAGCCGACCGTGATTAGCGCGTCTGACGGAGATGTGCAGGTTATCAATCAATCTACACCCAAAGTGCAGCAGGTGTATGAAATTTTAAACGAATATTTATATACCGAAATTGCCTACTTTGATATTTATGTGCCGCAACTTAAAGGCGGACGGTTGACTTTTTCGTTTACCGAGTGTAATGACATTTGCAAACCGGAACAGTTGACTTTTAATTTGAGCGAGCTGACGCCGAGTGCGCCGGAAGAATGGCAAACCGTTAAAGCCGCCGCCGAAGCGACTTTTCCGCAAAAAATTAAGCTGACCAGCCCGCTAGACGTCAATCGTGTGCGTTTTGAACTGCCTGATAAGGAAATTGTGCAATTTATTCCGGCGCAAAAAGATGTGCTTGATGCCGACAGCTTGCAAATTCGCCATAAGCGGCAAAAATTTGATATTGAATGGCAAACGCTTGACGCGCAAAAATTATCGCAAGCACTGTTGATTACGCCGGAACGCGCTTATTTTGCCGATATTGTTTATACCGATATGCCGCAAAACGTGTTGTGGTATATTCTGTTGTTGGCGTTTTTGGGCGGCGTTATTTTGAACGCCATGCCATGCGTTTTTCCGATTTTGAGTTTGAAAATTTTTGCTCTGCTGAAATCAGCACGGCGGCGCGGACGCTGGCAGCGTGCCGGTGCTTATGTTTTGGGTGTTTGGTGTTCATTTATTTTGCTGACCTTATTGCTGGTTTATTTCAAAAAGCAAGGCGAAGCCATCGGCTGGGGTTTTCAACTGCAATCGCCGTGGTTTGTCGGTATTATGGCGCTGATGTTTTTGCTGTTATTCTTTTTTATGGCAGAATGGCTGCGGTTTCCGAATTTTGCCGCGCAATATATTCACAAAGCCGCCAAAACCAACGCTTTTGCCACCGGCTTTTTTGCCGTTTTAATAGCCAGCCCATGCACCGGACCGTTTATGGGCGCCGCCGTCGGCTATGCCTTTATGCAAAGCAATGCGCAAATTTTTGCGGTGTTCACGGCGTTGGCGCTCGGTTATGCGTTGCCGTATGCCTTAATTGAGTTATATCCGCAAACGCTGCGCAAAATTATGCCGCGACCGGGGCGTTGGATGCAAAAGCTCAAATATGCCTTATCGGTGCCGATTTTGCTGACATCTTTATGGCTGTTTTGGGTTTTTGGGGCACAAATTCATGCCGGTTTTCGGCAAAATGATGCAAATACATCGGCTTCGCCGTGGCGCGCTTATGATGCCGCGCAAATTCAGCAATTAGCGCAGAACGGTGAAAATATATTTATTGATTTTACCGCCGATTGGTGTTTGACATGCCAATTTAATGAAAAATTTTTGCTTAAAACCGATAAATTTGAACACTGGGCACAACAAAACAATGTGCATTTATTCAAAGCCGACATGACCGAAGACAATGATGTTTACGATGCGGCGCTGGCGGCTTACGGTCGTGACGGTATTCCGGTTTATGTATATCATCACGCCGGTGCATATCAGATTTTACCGATTTTCTTTAACATAGATAATTTGAACGTTACGGCGCCGGCACAAAGCGAATAAATTTATCATAGCGATGTGCGTAATTGGTAAAATATTTTTCTGCCACATCTTTCATAATGGCATTTTGATATTGTTCAATAAATTCAGCTTCCGGCGTAACATTAAGGCGGCTGTTTGCCGCATCATATTCCAACGTTAAGCCGAGTAATGCGGTTTGCAGCGGCTCGGCTCTCATTTTTTCATAATCCGATGGTGCAATATCAAAGCAAAACGTGCTTTGCTGACCTTCGCTTTGATGATATGCCGCCGCAGTCATCAAGCGGATATATTCCTGCATTAAAATAGAAGAAAAAACTTCCAACTCGCCGTCTACTTTTTCCATTTTTTTACCTTATAAAAAATGTTTTGCCTCACTTTAGCAATCGGCAACAACATTGTCAAATCAAACTTTGTAAAATTGCATGCGATAGATGAAAAAAGAGATTTATGCACTTAAAGCATAAACCTCTTTTACTTTTAACGAGAAAAAAATTTGAAAGAGCGGAAATCGTTGAAGTTCAGCGTTGAACCGAAGAATGAACCGACAAATCCCAAAAAAGCACCGATTTGCCACATGGAAAAGCCGGTAATTCCAAGCTGAGCCAAAATTCCCAAAACAGTAGAGCCGATGAACCAACCGATGATCCATCCGAACAAAGCACCTGCGATTGTTACAAAAATTTTAATCGCCACAAACCACAACAGCGGCCCCATCCAACTGGCAATCATGCCTAAAAAAGCAAATAACAAATCCCAAAAATCTCGCATTTTCATAATGATACAGAGTTTAAATTATACAAAAATCAATAATAGCAAATTCAGTCGGATTATAAAAAAATTGTGCTTATTGTCAAGAATTTTAAGCAAAACAATTTGCTTTTGGCGGTTTTTATGCTAACCTTGGCGGCAAAGGAGAGCAAATGCAAATTTATATGGTAGGCGGTGCCGTGCGCGACATGGTTTTAGGACAAACCCCGCATGACAAAGATTTTGTGGTGGTCGGCGCAACGGCAGATGAAATGTTAGAGCGCGGTTTTGTGCAAGTGGGAAAGCACTTTCCGGTGTTTTTGCATCCGGATACCAAAGAAGAATATGCCTTAGCGCGCAAGGAAATCAAAACCGGCGATAAACATACCGATTTTAAGTTTGTGTTCGGACCTGACGTGACGCTGGCCGAGGATTTGGAGCGCCGCGATTTTACCTGCAACGCACTGGTTTATGATATGGAAAGCGGCACAGTTCAAGATTTGGTCGGCGGGCTGAATGATATCAAAAACCGCGTTTTGCGCCATGTCAACAGCCAGCATTTCGGCGAAGACCCGTTGCGCGTGCTCAGAATGTGCCGCTTTGCCGCCAAGCTGAATTTTGCGATTGCGCCGCAAACGATGGCGTTGGCGCGGCAAATGGTCGCCGCCGGTATGTTGCAACATTTATCGCCCGAGCGGATTTGGCAGGAGTTTTATAAAGCTCTTGAAACACCGCATTTTGTGAAATTTATTGCCGCCATGCGCGAATGTGGCGCGTGGCAAGCACTTTTACCCGAATTAGAGCAGCTATGGCACACACCGGAACGCACCGATTTTCACCCCGAAGGCAACAGCGGCGCGCACACTTTATTGACGCTTAAACAGGCCGAAACTCTTGATGGTGTCAGCAAATTTGCCGTTTTAATGCATGATATCGGCAAAATAGCAACGCCGCCGGAAATTTTACCACGTCATATCGGACATGATGCGGCCGCTGCACCGATTATCAATCGCATTTGCAAACGCCTTAAGGCGCCGAACAAATACTGCGCCGCGGCACAAACGGCGGCCGCGCAGCATATGCGTTTTTATGCCGTGCCGCAGATGCGCCATGCAACGCTGCGCGATTTTGTGGCTGATTTAAGCCGGCAATTCCGTGATGACGAAAACTTAGAACGGCTGATTGCAGTTTGTCGTTGCGATTTATTTGGTCGCGCACTGCCTCCATCGGCCGAAAACATTGCCGACTATGAAAATGCGGTTGCACGTTGTCAAAAAGTTTATGACAGATTATCGCAAGTTCGCGCCGAAGACATGCCGCACTTTGCAAGCTTGCCACGCGATGCGTCTTTTTTTGAGCACTGGCGGCAATATCAAATTAAGCTGATTGAAGATTTATAAAATTGGTTGACGCGTGCATCAGTTGCGTCTATGATAAGAGAAAATAACAATAAGCGAGGTGTATTATGAGTTATATCAGCCGTTCTTTATCGCAGGGAGAAGAAATTTTATTGCGGGCGCATTTGCATTGGTGTTGTTTTTTGGGGGAATGGATATTTACCTTAATGACCGCGGGTGTTGCCACTATTTTATTACTGCAATTTGAACAGTTGCCGGTGCCGCAACAATACGGTTTGACCGCGTTTTTGGCCTTAATGACATATTGGACGGTGCGCAAGTGGTTGATTATTCTTTCCATTGATATGGTGATTACCAATCGGCGTGTGATTTATAAAGAAGGGCTGTTTGCCGTGACCACCGCCGAAATTTTAAATGCCAAAATTGAATCGGTGGCCATAGAACAAAGTGTGATGGGGCATATTTTAGGCTATGCCAACATTCATTTTTCCGGCACCGGCACAGCGCATGTAACCTATCGTTATGTAAAACAGGCGGCACGCATTAAAAGCGAGCTGGAATACATCATCAGCCAAAGATAATTTATCATTAATATTTCTCAATTTAACGTTTATTTTCGGTATAAGCGTATAATACCTCTTGCATTCGATGCAAAAAAAATCTAAATAACGGAAAAATGAATACAAAAACAGAGAACGAAAATGGCAGATACGGAATATTATGATTTATTAGAGGTTGCGCCAAACGCTTCAGCCGACGAAATTAAACGTGCGTTCAGAAAACAAGCGATGAAATATCATCCGGACCGCAATCCGGGTGATAAAGAAGCCGAGCAGAAATTTAAGCAGATTAACGAGGCTTATGAAGTTTTAAGCAATGAGCAAAAACGCGCCGCTTATGACCATTACGGCAAAGCCGGTGTAAACGGCATGGGCGGCGGTAATCCGTTTGGCGGCGGATTTGATTTTTCGGGCGGATTTGCCGATATTTTCGGCGATATTTTTTCCGACTTTATGGGGGGCGGCGCCGGTGGCGGTAAACAGAAAAACCGCGGTATGGATTTGCGCTACACCTTAAATATTTCATTGGAAAAAGCCTTTCACGGCAGTGAAGAAGAAATTACTTTTCCGACCATTAAAAATTGCGAAACCTGCCACGGACACGGCACCAAAGACGGCAAAGAACCGCAAATCTGCCCGATGTGCCAAGGACGCGGCAAAGTGCGGCGGCAACAAGGCGGCTTTTTCGTGTTTGAAACAACCTGCCCGCAATGCCACGGCACAGGACATATTGTTAAAGACCCTTGTCCGGATTGCCACGGCAGCGGACAGCAAAAAATTAACAAAACGCTCAAGATTAAAATTAAACCGGGGATTGACACCAACATGCGTATTCGCATTGCCGGTGAAGGAACAGACGGCGTGTTTGGCGGCGAAAGCGGTGATTTGTATGTTGATGTGGTGGTGGAGCCGCATAAGCTTTATGAGCGACGCGATACAGATTTATATGCCGCAATTCCGGTTTCGGTTTGTTGCGCAACTTTGGGCGGAACGGTTGAAATTCCGGGTATTGACGGAAAGAAGGTGACCGTTGAAGTGCCGGCCGGCACACAAAATGATACGCTGCTGAAGATCAAAGGCGCCGGTATGCCGCTTTATGATACAGAAAAGCGCGGTGATTTGTATGTGGCGGTCAAAGTGATGATTCCGCGCCATTTAAACGCTAAGCAAAAAGAGGCTTTAGAGGCTTTTCGCGATGCCAGCCCCGAGGACGATAAGTGCGGCGAGCCGGAAATGAAGAGTTTTTTAGATAAAATTAAAGACTTGTTTAATTAAATTGCCGCACGATGTGCGGAGATGCTTACGTCGGCCTAAAGGCCTCCTCAGCATGACAGTTTATTTTTTTATGACGAGGTTGTAAATTACGACGAGGTGGTAAACCTCGGATAATGAGCTTAATACGCCGTTGTTTTTAGACGACGTGTAGAAAAAAGTACACAAGGAAAAAAAATTACAAGTAAGCACCAGCTAGATGAGGTTGTAAACCTCGGATAATGAGCTTAAAGAGCCTTCGGCGCTGGCTTACGCAGTGCGCCGTTGTTTTTAGACGACGTGTAGAAACTACTACACGAGGAGAAAAACAACAAGTAGTAAGCCATTAGACGAGGTTTTAATAGTGAGGAGGTGGCGTTTCTTCACTCAACGGCTTTACAATATCCTGCTCTTCCAAAAATTGTTTAAAATTTGCGCATTGCTGAGTCAAAATATCCAGTATTTTGCCTTGTTTTACCGTCATTTCGCTCAGCTCATCTATCGCCTTTTGCTGATGCGCCAAAGCTATTTCTATTGCCGTTAAACGCGCATCTAAATCACTATCCGTCATTTTAATAGCTCCCTTGCATATAGCTGCCGACATCTTTTTGCAGATTGAGATAGCGATCCATCATTTCTTTTTCATATTTGCGCGTATCAATCCGGTTAAACAAAGCATTCAATTCTTCTTCCGATAAATCGGTCGGTTTACCGTCATCATCAAACTTATAGGCTTTCAGACGGTAATTATCTTCGCTCAGCTCAAACTTTTTATATCCTTCTTTATCGTATTCGCGATAATCTTTACCGGTCCATGCACCGTTTTTATATAATTTTTCCTGATACAGCTGACCATTGCTGTGATAGGTTTTGCGCCAACCTTCCATTTTGTTATTCTTAAACGTGACCGTAAACAGCTTGGTGCCGTTTGGGTAATAACCGACGGCCTCGCCTTCGGCCACACCTTTAACATACGGAATTTGCGTTGAAAGATGCCCTTTATCATCAAAAATTTTGACCGGACCGTCTAACAAATTATTATGATACACTGCTTCAATATACGGATTGCCCATAATGTCAAAAGCGCTGTATTTGCCCTCCATAATGCCTTTGCGCACCTGTTGCTGTTCATAAACCTTATCTTTGCCATCATAATAGGTGCGAATCGTGCCGTCCAGCTCACCGTCCACATACGGCAGCTCGCGGCTTTTGCTGCCATCCGGATTATATACGGTAAGTTTGCCGGTCAAGTGGTCTAAAACCAGCGTGCCGCTATCATCAAACGACAATGAATTTGTGGCATCTTTGCCTTCTGCAACTTCCAACGTAAATTTCGGATTACCGTTTTCATAATATCCGGTGCCGGTGCCTTGAAATATACCGTCTTTGAAGTCTAATTTGGCTTCAACATTACCAAACGAATCTTGGTGAATCACTTGCCCCGTGACTTTACCACCTTTATATGGTATTATTTCGCTGATATTGCGCCCGTCATCGGCAAATTTGACGGCTTTACCTTCAATCATGCCGTCAACATATGTTGCCTCCTGAGTTTTGACGCCTTTTTCGTTATATAGAGTTATCGGACCATTGGCCATATCGTTCACAAACTGCATGGAAAGTTTGATGTTGCCGTTCGGATAATATTCTTTATAAACGCCGTCAATCTTGTCATTTTTATATGTTGCTTCCGATTTTTTGCGACCGTTTTCGTAATATTGTTCATCAGCACCGTTTTTTAAGCCGGCAACATATTCCGTTACGGCCTGCAGTTGGCCGTTATCATAAAACATTTCGGCTTTTCCCTCTAAAACATTGTCAACATAAGGAAATTTGGCATATAACTTGCCGTTTTGATGATATAAATTCATATCGCCGTTCAGAGCATCATTTTTGTAAATTGCTTCCACAATTTTAACCCCTTCCGGCGTCCATTTGGCAAATAAGCCGTTGCGCTCATTATCGGTAAACGTAACGACTTCTTTAAGCTGCTTATTCGGATAATACGACTTTGCTTCGCCGTTTAAGTTATCCTCTTTATACATCACTTCCGACTGCAAATTACCGTTTTTGAAATAAACCAGTTTTTTGCCGTCATACATATTATCAACATAGTTGCTGACATCACGCAGTTCGCCGCTTTCATAATAAATTTGTTCCAAGCCCTGCGCCAAACCGTTAACCACCGAAGTTTCCGAACGCATTTTGCCGTTTTCATAATATTCAATCACTTTGCCGTCTATCACGCCGTTTTCATTAAAATCCATGGTATAGCGCACATTGCCGTCCGGATAATAACCGGTTTCGCGACCGACCTGCACGTTATTTTTGAACTGTGCCGTAGCCAACAATGTGCCGCTTTCATCAAACGATTTGGCCTCGCCGTTGAGCTTATCGTCTTTATATATAAATATGCGTTCTACCTGTCCGTTTTTGTGGTAAGTGCGGGTTTCCCCTTCTCTTTTATCATCAACAAATGTTGATTCTATATGGACATTGCCGTTCGGATAATAAGTAACCTCCACGCCGTTACGCAGATTATTCTGATACGGAGTTTCAATGTGCACATTGCCGTTGGAATAATATGTGGTTTCAATGCCATCTTCATGTTTGGTGCGCAAATCATCAACTGCCGGCTCTTCATAAAGCGAACCGCCGCCCAGTTTCGGAAACATATTATATTTAATGCCGATACCGACGCATACGGCCAAAGCCAAAAGGAAAAGAAGACGTTTATTCATGATTTTTCTCCAACAACTATAATCAACATTATACAATTAACACGAAAAGTTTTTCGCTTCAAGCGCTATAAAGCTTTTGAACACATTTTTAATGCTGTTTTTTATACTGCCGGTTGCAACAAAAACTGCAGGCCGTCAGAGATTTCCTGCCGGCTTATGACAACATCATAGGCGGCATCTTCCACTTCGGTCAGCGGTTCACGCAAACCGTTTTGGGCATAGTAGCGGTCACTGGAAGCCTGATAATCTTGTGCCTGAGCTTCAAGCCCTTGCTGTTTATAATAAATCGCCAAATGTTTTTTGGCATTGGCAATCTGTCCGCCATACATGGCATGATCTCCCAATTCCAGCACCGATTGATAGGCAAACATGGCCTTTTCGGCAGAACCCTGTTGCCAATAAACATCACCTAAACGGCTCCATGCGTTAACGTTTTCCGGCGTAATTTCGGTGGCAAAATGATACGAATTGAGCGCCAAATCCAAATCATCCAACAACGCAAAATTGCCGGCCAAACAAGCATAATTGGCGGCTTGTGCAAAATAAAGTTTTTGATTGATGCCAGTAGCCTGCTCGGCGTCTTCAATATATTGTCTGGTCAAAAATTTCAGCAATTCCAAACACAAGGTATTGTCGCCGTTTTCGGCCAATGCACTTAATGCGGCATTTGGGCTTGGCAATTGACGACTGTTAGGCAGATTGGCAAACATATTATGCCGCGCCAAGCCGATGAAATCGCAGATGGAACGCACGGTTTGCAGCACATCTTCTTCTTCATGCGACGGAGTTAAACGTTGGAAAACAGCTTGAGCTGTCTTATATTCTGACACTTGCCGGCCCAATAATTTAATAATCGGCGCAATATATTGGTGCACGGCACGTTCCTGCGGCGACAACATACGCACGGGCGTTGTCTGATTTTGCGCGCCTTGCATTGACATCGGCGCCGAAGTCTTTTTTTGAGCATGGCGTTGCATAATTTCTTTTAAGCGCGCATAATCTTCGGAAATATGCAGAAAATCATCAGATGTTTCCGATGCCTCTATTATATTGCGAGATATTTCTTTTTCCTCCTCTATTTGCGCCGCCATCTGAGCTAAAACCTCAGGAGACAAATCTTCAACTTTATCAGCCGGCAAAACGGCTGAATATTCATCGGCATCAGCGTCGGCCTCGGCATCAGCATTTTGATTCGGCATTTCATAATCTTTCGGCTCCGGACGAAAGGTGTCAATCAGCGACATCATATGAATAATCACAATCAGCCCAATAAAAGCAAAAAACGCGGCAATAATGTAATTGCCCTGACTACCGAACATTTCGGTGACATTACCGAATATGCGGGTGTATTTTTCCTCAAGCAGTGCCAAGAAATTATTCCAATCCGTTAAGTTGGGAATTTTCCATTCCAAAATCAACCTCAACGAATGTCCGTAAACCATTTTTCAGCCCTCATTACAGCGTTTTGTTTTAATTTATATGAAAAACATAAAAATGTAAAGTATTCGTTTATGCCAGTGTATTTATTTTTTCTTCTATCATTTTTATCAAATCGTTATCTTCGGTTTTTTGCGCATATTCCAACGCTATTTGTAAATTATGGTGCGCGGCATCTTCATCGCCGCCAAGCTTTTCTATCAGCGCCAAATTGGCATAGTCGGTCACTAAGCCTTCGCAACGTTCAAAGCGCTGTTCCAGATGTAATGATTGCTGAAATAAAACTTTGGCACGCGCCGTATCACCGGTTTGTAAATATATTAAACCCAGCAACGTGTAGGCGTTGGCGCTGTGAAAGCTGTTCGGATATTTGCCGTTGATGTGCAAAATTTGGCGCAAATATTTTTCGGCCGGCTGATATTTTTGTTGCCGGCTGCAAGCAACTGCCGCCACATACAAACTTTCGGCCTGTGCGGCATGATTTTTGAGCGTTTCATAAAACAGTGCCGCTTGCAAAGAATATTTGGCAGCAGATGTAAATTGCCGTTTTTGCAGAGCAATTTGCCCTAAAAGCTGAAAACAAAAGGCCTGACCGATTTTGTTTTGCGGCCGGTTATATGTTTGTTGGGCCTGCTTAATTTTGACTTGGGCCGCCGCTAATTTATTTTGCACAATTTGTAACAGTGCATATTGATTTAATATATCGGCTTTTAACAGTGATGTCGGTGCCAGCTGCAACGCTTTTTGATAACAATCCTGCGCCTCATCAAAACGATTTTCATAAACCATCAGCATTCCTTTAACGGCTATGGTTTGCGCCTGCCATAAACGATTTTTTAAGCGCACAAAAATTTTCAGTGCCGATTCAATCATGGTTTGCGCCACATCATTGATACAACTGAGACGATAAATTTCTGCCAGTTGCAAATAGCACTGAGCTTCTTCAAACACATAACCGCGACGTTGAAATGCTTTTAGGGCACCATCGGCGCTTTTTGAAGCCGACAACATATCGGCATCTTGCAAATAAGCAAATGCGGCCATGTGATCATAATACGGACGAACAGTGTGCGGTAAATCTGCGCGTTTGATGGTTGAAATCAGTTCTAAAAAACGCGGAATTTTAAACAATAAATGTGCCAATTGCGGCTTAAAAACGGCGTATTGAGCGTTTTTTGCCGGCAGATTACCGCGGCGGTTTATCTGTTTATAGGCACTTGGCAAGTCACTATGCGCCAATAGCAGTGAACTGAGCCACAAATGCGAAGATTGCAAGACTTGTGCCGCTTTTATAACCCGACCGCCGGCTAATTGCGCCAAAGCCGTGTTTGCCGCTTTATTGCGCATAAAAAATAAGGCACAAACACTTTTTTCAATAATATATGAGGCATAAAACACATGTGCATTTGTATATTGTTGACGTTTCAAAACATTTATTTTGGCCATTTTTTGCAAATGCTTCAGGCGTATGCGACAATGTTGCCCAAAAATCAGAATAATCGGTGCCGTCAAAAACAAAAAAATTATCAAACCCCATACAAAATTTTTCATCAACATTTACATTATATTAGCATTTTGGTTTATATATTCAAACATAGTTTAAGCAAAATTATATAGGATATTTTTAAAATGGCTATCACAAAATTGACTTCTGACCAACTTTATCGTAAATGTAATGCGTCTAAATTTGATTTTAACAGCACAGCTGATTTGGAAGAGCGTTTGTCCGCCTTGGGACAAGATCGCGCCATCAGTGCCGTGGAACTGGGGATTCATATTAAATCGCGCGGTTACAATTTGTTTTGCTTGGGACCGGAAGGCACCGGTAAAACCAGTTTGGTTAAACGCGTTTTGGAACAAGAAGCTCAAAAGCGTAAAACACCGGACGACTGGGCTTATGTATATAATTTTGAAGAACCGTATAAACCGATTGCCATAAATTTTCCGGCCGGTGTGGCCTGTGATTTTGCCAAAGATGTGGACGAGTTGATTGAAGAACTTTCCTCTGCTTTGCCGGCGTTGCTTGAAACCGAAGAATATAAGGCGGCGCTCGGTATCATCAAACAAAAGTATAAATCTAAAAAAGATGAATATATAGCCGTATTGCAACGCAAGGCCAAAGGCAAGCGCGTGTCACTTTTGCATATGCAGATGGGTTTGGTGGTAGCGCCGATGAAAGACGGTGAGGTTTTATCGCCGGATGCGTTTGACCAATTACCGGAAGATGAGAAAAAACTGGTAATGGACGATTTGAACGCCATGCAGGAAGAAATTGAAAATGCCACGCAAACTTTGCCGCATTGGGAAGAAAAGCAAAAAAACGAAATTGATGCGTTGCGTGAAAAATTTGTAAAAGCAGCCGTTAAAGAGCCGATTGATAATTTGCGCCAAAAATATCGCAAAATCAGTGCAGCGGCGCACTTTTTGAAGTCTATTCAAAATAATATCTTAGATAATATTGATGAATATTTGCCGGAAAATAAAACCCCGACGGCAAATAGCGAAGATGACCCGCTGACTGCTCTTTTGAGCCGCATGAAACAGCCGGAAGAAGATAAGTTTTCCAAGCTTAAGGTTAATGTTATTGTTAAAAACAAGCCGGATGCCGGTGCGCCGATTGTTATACTTGACCACCCGACGCAAGGCAATTTGGTCGGCAAAGTGGAGCGAATCCAGCAATATGGTGCATTATTAACTGACTTTACGCTGATTAAAGGCGGGGCTTTGCATCGCGCCAACGGCGGCTTTTTGTTGCTTGATGCGCGCAAAGTTTTAGAACAGCCTTTTGCATGGGACTCGCTTAAGCGCGCCATTGCCTCCAAGTGCATTAAAATTGAAGCGCCGAGCGAAGAAACCAGCTTTACGACCATTTCGCTTGATCCGCAGCCTATTCCGTTAGATGTGAAAGTAGTTTTGACCGGCGATTTTGATATTTATGATTTGCTGTGCGAACGCGATCCGGATTTCAGAGATTTCTTCAAAGTGGAAGCCGATTTCGGTATTATCATGGATCGCACCGAAGAAAATGAAATTGAATATGCCAAGCTAATCGGCTCGCTTTCTAAGAAAAAAGGATTGCGCTCGCTCAATAAACAAGCTGTGGCGCGCGTGATTGAATATGCCTCGCGTTTGGCCGGCAGCTCAAACAAATTAACGGCGCACATTTCATCTATCGGCGATTTGCTGCGCGAAGCCGATTATTGGGCACGTCAGTCTAATTCCAAACAAATCGGCAAAAATCACATAGATCAGGCCATCGGGGCTCAGATTTATCGTGCTGATCGCGTTAAAAAAGATATGCTTGAGCAGATTGATCGCGGCACGATTTTAATGGACGTTAAAGGTGCACGTGTCGGACAAATTAATGGTTTGGTGGTATACGATTTTTCCAGCTATTCATTTGGCAAGCCGACGCGAATTACCACGCAAGTGCGTATCGGCAAAGGTGACTTTGTGGATATTGAGCGCGAAATTGACATGAGCGGACCTATTCACACCAAAGGCGTGCTGATTTTGAAATCATTGCTTTCAAATCGGTTTGCCAAGAATATGCCGCTGTCGTTATCGGCCTCAATCGTGTTTGAGCAATCATACGGCGGTGTGGACGGGGACAGTGCATCTTCTACCGAATATTACTGTATGTTATCTGCTATCAGCGGGGTGCCGATTAAACAAAATATTGCCGTTACCGGTTCAATTAACCAATTTGGCGAAATTCAACCGATTGGCGGTGTTAATGAAAAAATTGAAGGTTTCTTTGATGTGTGCAATCATCAAGGTTTGACCGGCACGCAAGGCGTGATTATTCCACGCACCAATGTTGAAGACTTGATGCTCAGAGCCGACATTGTGCAAGCTGTGGAAGAGAAAAAATTTACCATTTATGCCATTGATTCGGTAGATGACGGCATTGAGATTTTGACCGGTATTAAGGCCGGCAAAAAAAATGCCAAAGGCGAGTATCCGAAAGGTTCAATTAACCGTTTGGTGCAAGATAATCTGCAGGCCTTTTATGCCGATTATGCGCGCTATGCCAAAGAAACACACGGTTGTATGTAAGAAAAATTTGCCGAGATTACTCGGTCCACTGCGTAAGCAGCACGCAGTCTGCCGAGTAATGACACTTTTATTATATATCCGAACTTCAGTTCGGATATATATGGGCACTTTCCGACTCCCTTTGCACAGTTGGTAAGAAAAATATCAAAGATTTATTTATGGCGTTGATGCCACAGCAGGCGCAGCAGACGAAATTGCGTTTTCAGTGATAATTCGCTGAATTTGATGATTTTATCATGCGCCAGCGCCAAATATTTTTGCTTGAAAAAATATTCCAGCTCATCAAGATTTTGTGTGCTTTTGCTGATTTTTGAAAGCACCATTTTTAATGATTGAGCAATGCGTTTACGGCGCACAAACGGCCATTCGGCCATTTTATTATGCACCATAAAATATTGATAAACAAAGTTTATACCGGTGAAATAATCTGCCACTTTTTTGGTGGAAAAGCGACTGCGAATAATGGACGGCGAAGTTGTGTTGTAATGATACAAATTTTCGTTGATGTAGGCATAAGAACTGACCGAAGCGACCAAACAAGCCGTCCATGGCCAATCTTCAAAATATATACCCTCTATAAAGCGATAATTGCGCACAATATCGGCCCGATAAAGCTTATTCCACGCCACCGCCGACACATAGCGGTTTTTGTTGGTGTATAAACTTTTCAAAGGGTGTTTTGCAATATGATAATGCACTTGTTGCGGTGCATATATTTTCACATTCGGAGATTGTTTACCCAGACGACAAAACTTTGTGCTGATAACCAGAGACTGCTTGCTTTTTTCAGCCACCGTATAAAAAATTTCCAGCGTTTGCGGATGCAAATAATCATCCGAATCGAGAAAAAACACATACGCACCTCTGGCTTCATCAAGCCCGCGATTGCGTGTGGCAGACAACCCTTTATTTTTTTGCGTGAAAACTTTAATGCGTTTATCTTTTTTGGCATAGCGGCGCAAAATTTCACCGCTGCCATCGGTTGAGCCGTCATTTAAACAAATAACTTCAATCTCAGGCAAAGATTGGCACAAAACCGAATCTAAGCAACGCGGTAAATCTTTTTCCACGTTATATACCGGAATGATAACTGAAACTTTAGGGTTGGCGTTCATATTTTTCCCCAAAACAAGAAAATAGCCCTGCAAAGGGCTATTTTCTTACTTTTATTTCATTTATTTTGCCGCATCAATTGCATTTTGCAATTCGGCAGCGCTCATCGCTTGAACGTGTTTGCCGTTGATTAACACAGCCGGCACACCGTTAATGGAAATATTTTGCGCCAATTCGTTTACTGCCTTCATATTAGCGGCAACTTCATCAGATGCCAAATCGGCTTTATATTGTGCAATATCCAAACCGATTTTGTTTGCCACTTCATCTACGGCGGCTTCATTCATACGACCGCCAAATGCCATTACTTCTTTATAAAACTCGGCAAATTTACCTTGTTTGTGTGCCGCATAACCGGCTTTTGCCTGATAATCGGAAATCGGAGATACAAACGTCAGCGGTTTAAAAATAAACTTAACATCGGCATTAGCAGCCGTAACTTTTTCTAACTCAGGCGCCAAACGTTTACAATAACCGCAAGAGAAGTCAAAGAATTCAACCACAACAACTTTGGCATTATCCGGACCGATAAACGGAGCATTGGCACTGTTGTTGATTTCATCCATATATTTTGCCATAGCTTCTTGGGCGGCCTTTTCTTCTGCCGCACGCATATCATCCTGATATTTTTGCATAGCATCAATAATCATTTGCGGATTGCTTTTCAAAGCTTCTGCCACTTCGCCGACAAAATCTTGAGAAACGTTCTGAGCAGGTTTATAAGTTTTCACTGTTGCAACAGCAGCTAAAATAATAGCCACCGTTGATAAAAGAATAGAAAAATTTTTCATCAGTTTTATTCCTCTAATTATTTATTGTTTAAACAGCTTTAACATAATCCGCTTTTTTACATTTTGCAAGTCTTAAACAAAGATTTGCAAAAAGATATGGACATTTTTATTTTTTTCGCTACAACATAATATTATTAAGGAGAAAAAAATGTTTAATGCAAAATTTTCACTGTTTTCCGGCGCACATGAACTGGAACAAAAAATTGATGAAATGCACGATCAAGTGTTGGAAAGCTCTCTTTATTTTAAAGAAGCTTTTGAAATATATTTGCAAGAAGGGCGCAGCCAAAATTATCGCCGTGCCAGCAAAAAGATTAAAAACATAGAATCTAAAGCCGATGATTTGCGACGCGAAATTGAAAGCCGCTTATATATCAGAAATTTGATTCCGGATTTGCGCGCCGATGTTTTGATGTTGGTGGAAAATATTGATAAAGTCATTAACGAATTTGATGAAGTGGCGCACAAGTTTTATATTGAGCAGCCGGAAATTCCAACCGATTTTCAAGCCAAATTTCGGCTTTTGGTAAAACAAGTTTGCGAATGTTCCGAAAATATGGTGATTTGCTCACGCGCCTTTTTCCGCGATTTTGCAACCGTGCGTGACTATTCACGCAAAGTCTATTTTTTGGAACATGAAAGTGATAAAACCTGGGCAGCTCTTAAACAAGACGTTTTTGATTCGGATATGGAATTGGCGCACAAAATTCAGCTGAACACCCTTATTGAAGATTTGGCCGATGTCGCCGATAAGGCCGAAGATTGCATTGATGCCGTGTTAATTTTCACCATTAAAAGAGATATCTGATGGATTTGAGCTATTTATTTTTCCTCAGCAGCGGTTTATTTTTAGGCTGGTCGCTCGGCGCCAATGACGCCGCCAATATTTTCGGCACGGCGGTCGGTTCCAAAATGGTGCGATTTCGCACGATTGCCATGGTGGCTGCCGTATTTGTGATTTTGGGCGCCGTATTTGGCGGTGCCGGAACCAGTGAAACATTAGGCGCACTCGGTGCAGTTAACGCATTAGCCGGTGCTTTTATGGTAGCTTTATCTGCGGCATTGGCCGTTTATTTTGTTTTGCGCATGGGGGTAACGGTTTCTACCTCTCAAGCCATTGTCGGCGCCATTATCGGCTGGAACTTATATGCCGGAAAACCTACCGATTATGAAACATTGACCGAAATTTGCCTGACATGGATTGTTTGCCCGCTGATTTCCGGTGTGGTTGCGGTTATTTTATATTTCATCATTAAAAAATTGCTCAAATATTCCAGTATGCACCTTTTAATACTTGATCAACTGACGCGCACAGGTTTGATTCTGACTGCGGCACTCGGGGCATACGCTTTGGGCGCCAACAATATCGCCAATGTGGTCGGGGTTTTTGTGCCTTCAAGTCCGTTTAAGCCGGTGCACATCGGTTCGGTGCTGACCTTAAATCCTCAGCAGGTGTTGTTTTTGCTTGGTTCGCTGGCCATCGGTGTTGGCATTTTGACCTATTCCAAAAAAGTGATTATGCGCCTTGGCAACAGCTTAATGCGTATGACACCGATGTTGGCACTGATTGTGGTTTTAGCACAAGCCATTGTTTTGTTGCTCTTTTCTTCGGTCAGTTTACATAACTGGCTGATTGCACACTCATTGCCGGCATTGCCTTTGGTGCCTGTTTCAAGCACACAAGCCGTCATCGGCGCCATTGTCGGATTAGGTTTAGCCAAGGGCGGACGCACCATTGACTGGGGAATTATCGGCAAAATTACGGTGGGTTGGGTTGCCGCACCGCTAATGGCTCTCGGTATTTGTTTTGTCAGCTTATTTTTCTTGGCAAACGTATTTAATCAGACGGTTTATATGCCGTAAACTTGCCACAATTTAACTCCAATCATAATTAGGTAAGCGTTCAAATTTTTCTTTCAACGCCTGATAGGCGGCAGATATGCGTTTAAACTTTTCTTCGGCATCAACATCTTCTTTATTGATATCGGGATGATATTTTTTAGCCAGTTTTTTATATTGTGTTTTCAGCGAATCCGGTGTGATGTCACGAATATTCATTTCAAGGGTTTTAATATGGCGTCGCTCTTCCAGCGTAAAATAAATGCCGTCGCGGGAATATTCCTGATTGGAATCGGTGTTATTGCCGTAGCCGGAATCAAAAAAAGCCGCCTCGTCCCACAAATCGTAACCAAACTGATAATGAACTTTTGAGGAGAAGCCGCCGCGAAAGTGCATTTTGCGTTTTATTTCCTCGGCTTCTTCTTCCAGTCCTTCATCAGCATAATAGTTCCATTTGGCATTATATTCCTGCACATGCTTAAGGCAAAACCAATAATACTCTTTTAAGCGTCGGTCTTTCGGTGCGCGATATTCGCCTTTTTCAGTGCACCCCGGATGGTCACAAGTGTGTGCAACTCTGTCATTTTGCGGGGCATAATATTTTTTAGTGCGTTTAGTCATTTTTTCATTACTTTTTCAAAAACGTTTTATTTTAACGATGTTTATAAATAATGGCAAGTCATTTGCAAACAAATTTTTTGTTTATTATAATTATGGTAAAGGAGATTTTAAATGCCGGAATTGCCTGAAGTTGAAACCATTAAACGCGCCGTTGAAGCAGCCCTGAAAGAGGCTGTGATTGAACGTGTTACGGTAAAACAACCGTGTTTGCGGCAAAATATTCCGACTGACTTTGCCAAGCAAATTACCGGTGCACGAATCCGCACTTTTGAGCGCAAGGCCAAATATATGTTAATGCATCTTGATAATGGCAAAACCGTGATTTGGCATTTTGGTATGAGCGGCAAAATTAAAATAGAATCCGCTACAACACCGAATGAACCGCAAAAGCATGACCATGTGATTTTGGAAACCTCTAAAGGCCGGCTGATTTATAATGATCCGCGCCGCTTCGGACTTATTGCACTGTGTGATACCACAAATTGGCGCAAAAATCCGTTGTTTATAAACCTTGGTCCGGATCCGTGGGACGAATCGTTTTCGCCGGATTATTTGGCCGCTAAATTGGCACACAAAAAAACAACCATTAAAGTTGCTCTTTTAGATCAAACTATTGTCTGTGGAATCGGTAATATTTATGCTTCGGAAATTTTATATTTGGCGCGAATCCGTCCCGACAGAACTGCCGAATCCATATCGGTAACCGAGATTAAACGCCTAATAAAGCTAACGCGGCAAGTGTTGCAACAAGCCATAGAAGCCGGCGGTTCCAGCATTCACGATTATGTTCACCCCGACGGCGATATCGGGTATTTTCAAGAAAGTCATTGTGTTTATAACAAAATCGGGTTACGCTGTCCGCAGTGCAGATGCAATTTTGCAAAAACCGGCGGCATAAAAAAAATCGTTTTGGGCGGCCGCTCAACGTTTTATTGCGACACCTTGCAAAAGTAGGAGATTAACAAAATGTCAAAGTATATTTTAATGTTTGTTTTTATGCTGGGAATCGGCTGTTTACGGGCCGCCGAACAGCCAACGACTTTTATTGAAGGCATGGACGATGTGCCGTTGCCGCAAGGAATGTCACAAATTACGCAGGACGATTTTTCGTTCGGTAACGAAGAAACGCGTTTGTTGGAAGCTTATTTGACACCTGCGGCAAAACAAACAAAAACTTCTTTTGCAAAAATCGGCGATTTTTATAAAGAATCGTTACCGCAGTTAGGGTGGATATATCAAGGGAATCGCGGGAATGACTTGATTTTCTATCGTGAAGGTGAAACGCTGGAAGTGGTTAAAGAAAGCCACCAACCGCTATTGGTGCGGATTACGGTAAAAACCAAGCCGTAGGCTCTTAAAACGCAAAAAACGGTAAAAAATAAAAAAAATGTAAAAATTTTGTTGACTTATACCCCTTGTGGTGTTTATAACATCTAGCAGAATAAAATTTGTTTTAACAATATATATAGAATAGGAATAAATAATATGGCCAATCATAAATCGGCAAAAACAAGAATAGTTAGAAATAATAAGCGTGCCATGATTAACGGTGCACGCCGCAGCCGTGTCAGAACTTTTGTGAAAAAGGTTGACGCTTTAATCAATGCCAACGATAAAGAAGCAGCTACTGCTGCTTTGCGCGTTGCCGAATGCGAAATGATGCGCGCGGCTCAAAAAGGCGTGTTCCATAAAAACACTGCTTCACGCACTATTTCTCGTTTGGCACAAAAAATTAAAGCTCTCTAATTTTTTATAGAGAATTTACATTTATTTTTCTTTAAACGCAGATTGTTTCCTTGCAGGATTCAGTGTGCGTTTTTTTGTGATAAAATATGCCCAAATACCGCGACTCTGCAAGAATCCGTTGTCAAGAAAATTAATTACAATGTTCGCAAAAAGTTCTATTGAATTTTGTTTTTTTCCTGTTAACAATTTATTCATAATTCAACTTTGGAAAAAATGTTTTTTGGAAACTTTAATGACTGTAAATTGATATCTGTATTTATATAATTGGTATTTTTACTTTATTATATAGTCGGCTTTTGTGGTTTTTAACAAGTTTCAAAACATAAACAGGTTGAGCGAATTGGGCAGATGAAAAACGATTTTTAAGTCGTGATATTTTGTTGGGCTGACAGATAATGGAAATTTATCTTATCAAGCCGATAGAAACGGTTTAGTTATCGTGACATCTTTTGGTTAAATGAGTTCCGGCGTGTGAACAAATATTTGAATGTAAAATATTTTGAGCACCAAAGAACAAATATATTATGAAACAGGAAAGAAAAATGGCTGAAGAAGCAAGATATAATGAAGACTTATCTATTCATAACCAATGGGATGAAATTTGTAATCAATTAAAAATGGAATTCGGCGTTACCGCTTTTGACAGCTGGCTTAAACCGCTCAGCGTCAGTTCTTTTGATAACGGTGTAATGCGAATCTGCGCACCGACAGCATTCATGAAAAACTGGGTGATTGCGCACTATTCCGATCGTATTCATAAGATTTGGGAGCATAAGAATCCGGATATTCGCCAAGTTGAATTCATTGTTGAAAACACCACTTCGCGTGATTTATTGGATAAAATCAAATCATCACCGAAACCGCATTCCTTTTATGGTCCGCGCACTTTTAACAGCCCTTTGGCGCAAAATGATGATGCATGGACAACTAAGTTAAATCCGGCCTATACCTTTGAAAATTTCGTAGTCGGTAAAACCAACGAATTTGCTTATGCCGCGGCACATAAAGTTGCCGAATCGCGCGGTGTTTCGTTTAATCCGTTATTTTTGTATTCGGGTGTCGGTTTGGGAAAAACACATTTATTGCACGCCATTGCTCAATACATTCAGCAAAATGATCCGAATCGTCATGTTCTTTATATGTCAGCCGAGCAATTTTTATATAAATTTGTGAACGCTTTACGTTATAAAGATACGGCGGCATTCAAAGAACAATTCCGTGCCGTAGATGTTTTGATGATTGATGATGTGCAATTTTTAGCCAACAAAGAAAAGACACAAGATGAATTTTTCTACACCTTTAATTCTTTAATGGAAGGCGGACGGCAGATTATTTTATCGGCAGATAAATCGCCGAATGATTTAGACGGCATTGAAAACCGCTTAAAGTCGCGTTTAAACAGCGGTTTGGTGGCCGATATTATGCCGACAGACTTTGATTTGCGTTTAGGCATTTTGCATAAAAAAGCCGAACAGTTGGGCATTGCATTGCCGCAAAACGTGGCTGAATTTTTGGCTCAGAAAATTGCCTCAAACATTCGTGAATTAGAGGGCTCGCTCAAACGAATCGCCGCACATTCACAGCTTTTATCCGGTCGCGAAATTACTTTAGATATGACACAAGATGTTTTGAAAGATATGTTGCGCTCTATTGACCGCAAAACCACGATTGATGAAATTCAGAAGAAAGTGGCGGAATATTTCAACATTTCCGTTAAAGAAATGCAATCTTCGCGTCGGGCACGCAATGTCGCCAGACCGCGGCAAATTGCGATGTATTTGGCCAAACAGCTTACCTCGCGTTCATTACCGGAAATCGGCCGCAAATTTGACCGCGACCACACCACGGTAATGCATGCGGTGCGCAAGGTTGAAGAGCTAGTTTTAGAAGATACTTCTATGGCTGAAAGCATTGAGGCTTTGCGACGCACATTGGAAAATTAACTTCCAAAGCGTTTCAAAGCATACAAAAAACTGTTGAAGACTCGCTCTTTTAACTTCTGATTAGACTTTAAATTTGCTAGATTGGGCTTATTGGAAAATTACAGAGAGTAAAGAAAATGAAGTTTACCATTGAAAAAGCGGTTTTGTTAAAAACCTTAAGTCACGTGCAAAACATTGTTGAAAAAAGAAACACTGTTCCGGTGTTGTCCAATGTGCGCATAGAAGCAGATAATAACGGCATCAGCTTTAAGGCAACCGATATGGATACGGAAATTACCGAAATTGTTGACGCCAAAATTATGGAAAACGGTGCCATTACCGCACCGGCTCATATGTTGTATGACATTGTGCGCAAATTGGCCGATAATGCGGAAATTGAATTAACTTATCCTGATGAAAAAGAGCAACTCAGTATTGCTTCGGGACGTTCTAAATTTTCGCTTTCCACCATCGGAGTTGAAGATTTTCCGGTGATTTCGGCAGACACATTACCAACCAATTTTGAAATGAAGCGTGAAGAATTAAAAGATGTGATTGATCGCACGCAATTTGCCGCGTCTACAGAAGAAACACGTTATTACCTGAACGGTTTATACATTCATCCGAAAGATGAAGGCGAAACCAAAGTTTTGCGCATTGTAGCTACCGACGGCCACCGCTTGGCTTGCGTTGAATCGCCGTTGCCGGAAGGTGCCGCTTCAATGCAAGGAGTGATTTTGCCGCGCAAAACCGTGGCGGAAATTCGTAAATTACTTGATGACACATCTGCCGAATCGGTTAAAATTGCTTTATCTGACAGCAAAGTGCGTTTTACAATGGACGATATTACTTTAGCGTCTAAACTGATTGACGGAACATATCCGGATTACGAACGTGTTATTCCGACCGGCAACAACAAAATATTAGAAATCAGTGTTAAAGAGCTGTCAAAAGCGGTAGACCGCGTTTCTGTAGTGGCGGAAAGAACCCGAGCCATCAAGCTGATCGCCAACAAAAATCATGTTATGATTACATCTTCCAGCCCTGATTTAGGCAGTGCTTTAGAGGAAGTGGAAGCAAGCTATGAATCCGAATCGCTTGAAATCGGTTATAATTATCGCTATCTGTTGGATATATTGGCAGAAATTAAAGGCGAAACAGCTAAAATCAGTTTTAACGACAGCTCATCGCCATCTGTCATTCATGACACGTCTGATACCAGTGCTATTTATGTTTTGATGCCGATGCGGGTATAGACGTGCAACAACCAAATGAAAAAATACAACAAATTACACAGTTAAAGTCAGGCGTTGAGCGCCTGACTTTAACTGACTTCAGAAATTATAAAAATTTGCGCTTGGAAGTGCCGATTTCTCCGATTGTAATCAGTGGCGCAAACGGCACAGGAAAAACCAACATATTGGAAGCTTTATCTTTTTTAACGCCGGGACGCGGCTTGCGCAGTGCGCGCTTGGCCGACATTAAGCGTATTCACAGCGTTTCGGATACAAATTTGCTATCTGCCGATACATGGAGTGTGGCTGCCGATGTTCTGAAAAATGATGAACCGCACACCATTGGCACGGCTTTAAACAAAATTAACCGTGAAAATATAGATGACACAAAAGAAGATGAATTACGCGTATATGAACGGCGAATCGTTAAAATTGACGGGCAAAAAATTACCCAACAAAGCGAGCTCGGCAAATATATTTCCGCCATTTGGATTACCCCGCAAATGGACAGATTATTTTTGGGCGGTCCGCAACCGCGACGCAGCTTTTTAGACCGCTTGGTCTATGCTTTTGATTTGGAACACGCTAAGCGCACAGCTAATTTTGAGCATTTGTATCGGCAATGGTATCAGCTTTTGAAATCGGGCTGCAATGATCATCATTGGTTGCAAACCATAGAATCCGACATGGCGGCTTTGGGCGTGGCGATTGCCGCGGCCAGACGCGAGCTGATTGCGCGCCTGAATACATTTATTACACAAGAGCCGGACGATGTTTTTCCGAGTGTGCGGTTGGAATTGGCCGGCACCATTGAAAAAATGCTCAATAGCGCGCCGGCCATTAAAGTAGAAGATTTTTATGCCTCTAATTTGCAAAAGCAACGTCGTAACATAGTTTATAACGACTCGGCTGATGGGGTTAATCGCACCGATTTTAAGGTTTATATGCAGCAAAAAAATATGCCGGCCGAATTGTGTTCAACCGGCGAACAAAAAGCTCTGCTGGTCAGCATTATTTTGGCGCAAACAAAATGCCAAATTTTAGATAAAGGTTTTGCACCGGTTTTGTTGTTGGACGAAGTGACAACGCATCTAGATGATAATAAGCGCGACGCCCTGCTTAACAAAATTAAAGATTTACAATTACAGGCATGGATTACTTCAACCGATGCAACACAATTTGCCGTTTTGCACAATTTCGCGCAATTTTTAGAAACAACACAATTTGCTTAAACGCAAAAGAGCCGGCTATTTGCTGCCGGCCCTCTTTCTTTTCATATGATTTTATTTTTGCAATGTCACATAAATTTCATGAGCATTGCGTGCTTGCCGTAAGGTTTGGCATATTGCCGCATTCTTAAGCGGTCGTGAAAATGCCGCCAAAGCCTGCAAATGATCCTCTCCGCTTTTTTCCGGTGAAATCAAAAACGACAGTAAATCGACATTTTTTCCATCAAACGCTTCATAATCAAGCGCTTTGCTTAAGCGAACAAATACCGTTATTAATTCATCAATTCCGGCAATTCGCGCGTGAGGAAAAGCAACACCGTTGCCATAACCGGTTGATCCCAGATTTTCGCGTTCATTTAAAGCATCAAATACCGCATTCTTATCAAGCACCTTTTTGGTAGCAATAAAATCGGCCACTTTTTCCAATAAATGCCGCTTATTATCCGCATCAACATCAATCAGAATCATATCTTCCGATAAAATATCAGAAATATTCATATTTTTTACCTTATGCAGTTAATCCTATTCTGCCGGTTCAACCCAGCCGATATTGCCGTCTTTGCGGCGATAAACCATGCTGATGCGATTGTTGGCACTGTTACGGAACATCAAAGCCGCTTCATCTGCCAAATCCATATACATTACAGCTTCGCTAACCGTGCAAACCTTAATGTTGGCATCGGTTTCCGCAATAGTCAGCGGCGCACTTTCATCAATACTCATTTCATCTTCGGTTTCCGTCAGCGGGAAAACAGACTCATGAGCCATTTCCACTAAGCCGCTTTTGCCTTTGTGATCATTAAGCTTATTTTTTTGGCGACGCAAACGTGAAGCAATGTGATTATTGGCATCATCAAAAGCCGAATACGGATCGCCGGCCACGCCGGTGCCTTTTAAGACAATATTTTTGGCCGGATGCACGGTAACTTCAGCGTGAAAATCTTCGCCTTCTTTAGAGAAATAGACGTTGCAACTGATTGGAGCCGGAAAATACTTATTAACCGAATTTTCCATACCTTCTTCAACGCGATTACGCAATCTGTCACTAATATCAACCTGTTTTCCTGATAATGTAATTTTCATAATATACCTCATAATGTTAAGTTTTTGGCACCATCGCCAAATTGTTTTGTTTATAGTATAATACTTTTAAGCAAAAGTAAACACTTAATAAAAAGTATTAGCGTAAAATGTTACCAGATTTTTGCCACTAGCCCACTGCGTCGGTGTCATATTTATGCCGGTTTGATTAGCGCTGTTTGCTTGTGCCGACACATTAAATGCGCTTGGCTCTTGATTGGAAGCTGTTATATTATATTTATTCTTTAACATATTTTAATAGATACTATATAGAATAAAGTCCATGTAAAACATCAAAGGCACATAATATGATGAAGTTTGTTTCTGTCTTGGGATTCTTTTTGGCACTCTGCTCAAATGTTTGGGCGGATGTATGTTATGATATAGATAGCAAAACAGCAAAAAAAGCTATTGAAATTATTCAAGCTCAAAAAGAGATATATTTATATTGCTCAATTTGTCAAGATGCAGAACCTGAGCCAATCCATGTAAATAATCTACAAAAAGGTAATCCCGTTTATGTTAATGATATAGCTTTAGATTTAGCTCATACTTATTATAAAAAAGGCAATAAATTTGTTAATCTTGGTGTTGCTTCGGGATGTATTAAAACAGGAGAATATGGTATTGCAGCTGAATTAGATAACTTACCAAGTATTCACCGCATTAAAGAGAATAGTAGTGAATATGCCAAGCAGAATACTCAAAAAATTTATGTCCAATGTGTTGAACAGATACGCAAGAAAGACCCTATCACGACAGCTGATATGATGGAACAAGATGCTGAAATAAATGATTGTTTAACAAATGCTATAAATCAAGAAATCATTAGAGGATTTGCTCCCAAACAACAACAAGAAATGATTGAATATATAAGCCAAATTCGTAAAACAATTTGGAAACTGTATTTTGACATATATGCAGGAAATAAGTATTGTTATGGTGCCTGTGGAACAATCACGAATATTTTGCCGTATGCAGATGAAGGAAAAATATTAATGGATATATTAGAAAAATTAATTTATCTGAATCTAACTAAGAACGGATATTAAGATGATTTTTAATATCCGTTCTTAGCATCTATTATTTTTGAAAACGAAGAAATCTATCTGGCAAACCCTTAGAATAGTTTTCATAATTAGGATTGCGATTAGTTTTTCTTTCATTTTCGTAGTCAGACAGTCTAAAATCTAAAATCGCATTATTCACTTTTACAGTTTCTTCCGGAGATAGCTTATTTAATGCATTGATTGTTTCTGAACCAAATATACCATCTTCTTTAATATGCATGTCTGTGTTTTGATTTATAGCCTGCTGAGCCCAATATGCAGGAGCCTCTGGACTATGATTGAAAAACGAATCAAACATTGTTTCTTGTAAAGACTCGGAAACAATTTCTCCTATGCGATACTTATCAAAGTAATCTTTCCGAGCAATTTGTTTACTTTGATTGTACGTTAAATCTTTAACATTTTGGGGATATCCTTGTGCTAAATCAGGATGAACTGTTTTAAATCTATCTAAAGTTTTTTGTTGAATTCCCATATTGGTTGGAGTATCTATTCTATTTGATCTGTCTTCATATCCCCCCTCTTCTCCTAATGTTCTATTAAATACTCTTTCAAAAACAGCGTCCTGCGTCGTTAAAATCATGTTACCGTCCGTCATAATATTTGGTGAAGTTAACTGCGCATATTGATTTAATCCATAGTTTGAAACCGGAACTATTCTTAAAGGTGACAGAAGTAACGATTGACTTGTCTGAACATCATTTGTTACCTTATTATTCTGCCGCATTTCCATGTTTGCTTCTATTGTCGGCCACCGACCCGTTTTCTTTAAGATATCTCTTATCGGGTTTCTTACTGCGGGATTTTTGACAACTCCCCACTGCATCGGTGTCATATTTATGTAGAAGCAAGAAAAGGAAAACCTCTCAATCAAGGGCTCTTTTGTATATAAAGTATATGACAATTGATACCAAAAACAAAGGCATAAAAAGCTCAAACATTCCTAAAAACGATGTTTGCAACATTGTCCAATTTAAAATTCCATAGTCTGATTTTATGAGCCATAATAAATAACTCCAATAGAACATCAGACAGCTGCCTATTTCGCTTATCCGCCATTTTAGGGATAAATTTTTTCTTATTATTTTATACCGAATAAAATCATATAGCAGATATACTATAAAGTAACAGATATATGCTGAAAAATAAAACTCAAATGTAAATATACATGGTTTTATTCCATCAATCCATTGATACTTTTTACCATAATTCCAAACTGATGAATCACAGCTATCACCTTGCGAATTTGGTCCCCAAAGGACTTGAAATAATAAGCTTATAATGATTATTGTTAACAGAAACCAACATATATAAAGTATATATGAAACATTACTTTGTATGTATGATGTTTGTTTTATCTTAGCTTGAACTTCAGATTCCATGGTTTTTCCTCATATATTGTTTTTGTTCTGGCACCATAGTCATTAACTTGCATAGCCCCTGTTGAGTTATAGAGCGTCGCAACTTTTTCTATTGTAGGGTTATGAATGGAATTTTGCAACTTTTTTATGACTTGCACACCTAGTTCAATATTTTGTTCCGGATTATAAGTATCATAATGTAGGCCGTTAAAATCTCCCCAAGTGTCTCCACGTATATTCATCGGCATTTGACTACCAGAAAGATTATACCTATCCGCTAAATCATTCAAAACCACTTTATGCCCTGTTGCAGCTTCATTATACATAATAGCCTTAACTATATCTGCATCTACATTATATTTTTGTGCGTATTTCTCTATTATATCATTATATTTATTGACATAATTATAACCTTCAGGAAAAGATGTATACACTGGCATATTTTGATTTGCATTAGAATTATTTTCAACATCCAAAAATAAATTCTGACCATTTGTTAGTTTCTCTATCCGCTCATCTCCCGTCAAAAAATTATCATAAGGGCGTAAAGATTGCTGATTGTATTCTTGCCACAAAGTGCGTGAAAAATTGTTATTGCCAACATCATATAATACATCATTGTTATTATATAAGTCATATCCGATGTTACCGTCAATTTTGGTATATGACTTGATATTGGCTTTATTTTTATTAAACTCTTGATTTCTGGTTACCGTTTTCACATTTGCTTCTATTGTCGGCCACCGACCCGTTTTCTTTAAGATATCTCTGATTGGGTTTCTTATTGCAGGATTGTTGACAACTCCCCACTGCGTCGGTGTCATATTTATGCCGGTTGGATTAGCGCTGATTGCTTGTGCCGGCACATTAAATGTGCTTGGCGCTTGATTGAAAGCACCGACGGAACTTTGTCCGAAACTGTTGCCGCCCCCATCGCCATTGTCTAACGATAGTGCGGATATATCTCCTGCCATTGTATTGCTTTGCAACGGTTCTCCGGTAAAAGCATTTACCTGCGACGATGAAGCAAATGCATTGTGTCCGAAACCGCCACCGAGATTGCTTTGCGAGGATGTTGTTGCCGGTGCAGAATTATTCTGCATCGTGCTTTGCGAAAACAACCCGGCGTTAAGCTGTTGTTCGGCGCTGATATAAGGTGCCTGCGGCGCCTGATTAAAAGTTTGCACACTGTCTTGTATGCGGTTTTGTGCCAATGTGTCGCTTAAAGTGTTGACGGTTTGTCGTGCCCAGTCATTGGCGTTGGTGTGATTGTCATTTAACATAAGTTGTTACTCCGTTTGATATTATTGTTCAAGTTGTAATGTTCATTTTATAAGAAAGGATAGAGACATAATAATAAGCCAATATAATATATTTCTTATTTAAGAGAGTGCCATATTAAACCGCAAAATTTAATACGGCTGATAAAAGAGCAAAACAGAATTAAGAATTCACAATGGAATCAGACATCCAATTCCATAACAGTCATAACATATTTTTTAACATACGTCAAGTTTAAAATAAGAAAAATCCAAAAAATATTTATGTGAGATATGAAAAATCATATTACTCCGGCAAAAATGAAGGAGACGAAAATGCCTCCTTGTATCAAAGCAGCTATTTTTACAATGAGAAATTATCACCCAAATAAACTTTGCGCACTTCTTCGTTAGCCACAATTTCTTCCGGTGTGCCTTCCATTAAAACCGTGCCAGCGTGCAAAATATATGCGCGATCAATAATATCAAGTGTTTCACGCACATTGTGGTCGGTTATCAAAACACCCAAACCGCGATTTTTCAACTGCGCCACCAATGAACGAATCTCGCCCACCGCAATCGGATCAATACCGGCTAACGGCTCATCAAGCAAAATAAAACTCGGTTTACTTGCCAACGCACGGGCAATTTCCAAGCGACGCCGTTCACCGCCGGAAAGCGCTAATGCCGGAGATTTGCGTAAATGAGCAATTGAAAATTCATTGAGCAACTCTTCCAGCATATTTTCGCGCATACTTTCGTCATCCGTTACAATCTGCAAAATCGCTTTAATATTGTCCTCAACACTCAGCGTGCGAAAAATGGACGACTCTTGCGGCAAATAACCGATGCCCATTTTGGCGCGCTTATACATCGGCATTTCGGTAATATCTTGACCGTTAATATACACATCGCCGTAATCCGGCGTAATCAGCCCCGTCACACAATAAAAACAAGTGGTTTTACCGGCACCGTTCGGTCCCAAAAGCCCGACAGCTTCGCCTTTTCTGACGTGTAATGACACATTTTTCAAAACCGTGCGCTTTTTATATTTTTTGCCGATATTAAAAATCTCTAAAATATCGGTATCATTATTTTTTTGTCTGACCATTGTTTTTGTTTCCTTTTTTATAAAACGTGCCGCTGATGCGCTCGCCTTTTTCGCGTCCCATAATACGGCTTACCGATGTTTGCAAATCTGTTGTGGCATGACCGCCGCGCACAAAATTGCCGTCTTGGCTGATTTCCACATTATCCCACAATTCCACCTGTGAATCATTCGGCTTATATTCACCGCGATCACCTTTAGCCTTGCCTTTCGGCGTAATAATTTCCACGTTGCCGAGCGCTTTAATATATTTTACTTTTTGTTCTTTTCCTGCTTCCAGATAAATCACCATCTGTCTGGCTCGCAGTTCGTTTTTATCTTTATGCACCGTTACCAAGCCGCCATGGGCGTTTTTATAGCCGGATTTTGCACCGAAAAGCTCTATTGTGCGCTGATTAACATCATAAATTGCCACAGCGGCATTGGCGGTTTCGGTGGTTGTTTTAATACGCACATGACCATAAGCTTCGGCGCGTTTGACTTCACGCGGTTGCGTATCTGTTAAAAAAGCCACCAGTTTATCGGCATAAATTGTTTTTTGATCGCTCTGCAGCACCACATTACCAACGGCCTCAAGTTTGTTGTCGTTATAAAAATATTTGCTCTGTTCTTGCGCCGTCAAAATACCGCGTTCATTAACCACCTTTGAGCGACCAAGCAAAGTCAGTTCATTATTCTGCTTAGAATAAGTCCACGCCTCGCCCTCTAAATTTCCCCAATCGCCGGATGCCGTGATTGCATCTTGTCCGTGGCCGTATTCGGCATTAAAATCATAAGAACCGCTCTTTGTATCTATCGTTGTTTTTTCATTAACAAGCGCATGCACTTTTTGCATTAAATCCAATGTATTGGCGTTTTGGTCATATAAGCCCTCCGGTGCGGTTATCACGATTTTGCCGTCATCGGTCGGAATGATGCCGCACGGATTAACCATTTTGTATTTTTGCGAACCGGCCTCAGTTTCATCAACGCTGTCTGCCGTAATGCGATTGACTCGGTTTTTAGAATCGGTGGCGCTGAACACCGTGCTTTCCATGTGCAACTGTTCCATCTCATTTTTGCGCGGCATGGTCACATTATTTTGCAAATCAACGCTTTTTCTGATGTTCGGCATAACCACCATCACCCCTAAAAGTAAAGCCGCAAAACACGGAAACCCGAGCTTTACAAAACGCATCCAGCCCGATAAAACCGGCGGATTTTTTTTAGATGCAAAACGGTCGGCAAAAATTTTGTCGTTGTCAAAATAATCGTCAATTTTGCGTGAATCAACCATTGTCTAGCTGGCTCCGGCTTTTAAGCAGTCATGAATGTGCACAATACCGATTGGTTTTTTATTTTCAACCACAAAAACATTGGTAATGCCGTTACCGGTCGTGTTCATTATATTTACAGCCTCTGCAATTAAAATATCTTTGGTAATTGTGCGCGGATTTTTGGTCATAACTTTAGACACTTTTTCACTGATTAAGTTTGGCGACATCCAACGGCGCAAATCGCCGTCAGTTATCATACCGATTAAATTGCCGTTATCGTCAACAATACCAACGCAACCAAGCATTTTTTCCGACATAGTTATTAACGCATCTTGCATGATTGCATCTTTGCTGATAAGCGGCATTTCATCACCGGTGTGCATAATATCCGACACATGGCGCAAAATGGAACCGAGCTTACCGCCCGGATGACGCAATTTAAAATCGTCTTCGGTAAAGCCTTTGCGCACCATCAGAGCCGCCGCCAAAATATCGCCCATTACCAAAGTTGCCGTTGTGGAAGACATCGGAGCAAGACCGAGCGGACAAGCTTCTTTATTATCCGGAAGGCGCAAAATTAAATCACTGTTGCGCCCCAATGAACTGTCCGGATTTTTGGTAATGGCTATTAACGGTATGGAAAAACGACGACAATACGTTAAAATATCAAGCAATTCTTTAGACTCGCCGCTGTTTGAAATGGCAATAACCGAATCGTCTTTAGTCACCATGCCTAAGTCGCCGTGACTGGCTTCACTCGGATGCAAGAAAAACGCCGGCGTGCCGGTTGAAGCCATTGTTGCGGCTATTTTATTACCGATATGCCCTGATTTACCCATTCCGGTTACAATGACACGGCCTCGCGTGTTTTGTAAAATATCCAACACTTTTCCCAGTGTGTCATCCAAACTGTTTTCCATAGTTTTCAGCGCTTCAATTTCGCGGTCAATGGTTTGTCTGGCCACATGTATATCAGAAATTTCAGTCAATTTCGTTCTCCTATTTATCTATTTATGTAAATCATACGATTTTTTTGTTTATTGGCAAGTTTTATTTGCGCTTTATGCCCGATTGTTTATGCCAATTTGCAAATTTCACTTGAATTTTAGCGTATTTGCTTTAATATAATTTTTGCCGACAAGAGATTGCCGGCGGAGTGTCCTAGCTCCTCTCAAAGAAAATGACTCCTCTTTTGGGGAGCCGGTGGAATATATTGAATACATCGGACTGTCTTTGAGCAGTTAGGAACTCCCCGCCTTGAAGGAATTTCAGGCGGTTTTTTGTTAAAATTAGCAAAAAAGAGGAGTTCTGAAAATGTCTATTCCCAATTTAATCTCACAAGATATTCTGGCTGAAATATGTCCGCAATTCAAACAATTACGACTTAATCGTGGTATCAGTATTGAAGAATTGCACAACGCCGTGAACATCAGTGTCCATTCGCTCAAGCGCATGGAACAAGGCAAACGCTTGCCCTATAGCTATTTTAAGCGGTTGGCAAAATTTTACGGCGTTAATGTGCGTATTATCTTAGAATGAAAGCATTATATTTTCTGTAAAATTTTTTGTGCAATCTCGCGATATGCTGCGCTATGTGGGCTATCCGGTGCAGCTGCCACAATCGGTGCGCCGCTGTCCGAACCGCTGCGAATTTGCATATCAAGCGGAATATCGCCCAAAAACGTTTCACCCATTCTTTCTGCCGTGACGCGTGCGCCTTCATGACCGAAAATATCGCTACGCTTGCCGCAATGCGGACAAACAAAATAGCTCATATTTTCAACAATTCCGAGCACCGGTGTGCCGATTTTTTTGAACATGTTAACGCCTTTTATAGCGTCTATCAATGCAATATCCTGCGGTGTTGAAACAATCACAATACCGGCGAAATCAACGCGTTGCGATAATGTAATTAAAATATCTCCCGTTCCCGGCGGCATATCCAAAACCATAACGTCAATTTCGCCCCAATCGGTATCAGTCAAAAGTTGTTCAATGGCACCGCATGCTTTTGCGCCACGCCAAATCAGCGGTGTGTTACGGTCAATCAGCGCCCCGATGGATACCGACTTTATGCCATATTCCAAAAAAGGTGTAAAATGCCGACCGTCAGCCGAGCTGAGCGGCGTGCCCTCATAGCCGAGCATGGTTGGCACGGAAGGACCATAAATATCGGCATCAACTAATGCCACGCGCTGTTTCAAATCGGCCAGTGCCAAAGCCAAATTTACCGCTGTGGTTGATTTACCGACTCCCCCCTTACCCGACGCTACGCCGATAATCTTTTTAACCCCTTTAATTTGCCATTTTTCAATAGCTTGCACACCGATATTAACATTTTGCGCCTGCACAAAAACAACCGATATTTTAACCTCGGGCAACACCTTATTTATGTCCTGTTTCAGGGCATTTACCTGTGCCGCATCTTCGTTAATATTTTGCAGTTGAATAATCAGCCGATTGCCCAGTAATTTAATATCGGCAATATTTTCAGCCGCAAAATGTTGCTGCACCAATGCTTGAATTTCTGCCTGTGTCATTTTCATTTCTCCGTGTGGATATTATGCGATATCACATTGTTTTTGTTTATGCTTTGCATTATGTTTATGCTATAAATTCACTTTTAGCAAGAGGAAAGATTATGGCAAAAAAAACTAATCCGTGGGATAATGGCGATGACGACGGTATTTGGACCGCCGAAGGCGATGTTTTAAAGCGCAGTAAAATTATTGATTTTGCAAAAATCAGTAAGCTACAATCGCCGAAAGACAACTGGAACGGCTATATAAAATACGGCTTATTGCTGATTTTGGCACTGTGGCTGACATCGGGTTTTTATCAGGTGCAACCAAGCGAACAAGGTGTGGTATTGCGTTTCGGCAAATATTTGCAAACGACCGATGCCGGCCTGCATTACCATTTGCCGGCACCGATTGAAGAAGTGATTAAGGTTAACGTTACGCAAGAGCGCAGTATCAACCTTGGCACCATGGATAACCGCTATCGCAATGCGCGCAATACTGCTTTCACGGAAAGTCACATGTTGACCGGTGACGAAAATATTGTGGATATTAACTTAACCGTGGTGTGGAAAATTAAAGACGCCAAAAATTATCTTTTCAGCATGCGCTCGCCGGACGAAACCGTCAGCGTTGCGGCACAATCAGTTTTGCGTGAAATTGTCGGTCAATCGGAAATGCAACCGATTATTACCGGTGATCGCGGCAAAGTGGAAGATGACACAAAAGAAGAATTGCAACGCGTTTTAGATGAATTTGATGCCGGCGTGCAAATTGTGCGTGTAAAGTTGCAAAAAGCCGACCCGCCGCGCGAAGTGGTTGATGCGTTTAATGAAGTGCAACGTGCCAAAGCCGATATGGAACGTTTCAAAAACGAAGCCGAAGCCTATCGCAATGAAGTAATTCCGAATGCCAAAGGTAAAGCGGCGCAAATTTCGCAAGCCGCCGAAGCCTATCGTTCGGCCACAGTCAATAAGGCCGAAGGCGAAGCAAAGCGCTTTGCATCTGTGTATGAGGCCTATAAAAACGGCAAAAGCGTTACCGTGCGCAAAATGTATTTAGACGCTATGGAAGAAGTTTTACAAAAATCGCATAAGGTTATTATTGATCCGTCGCAAAAAGGCAATATGCTGCCGGTTCTGCCGCTCGGTAATAATAAATAAGGGAGAAAAAAGATGACGAGATATGGTTGGTTGCAAGGATTGATCGTGGTATGCGGCGCTTTGCTGATATTGTTTTTCAGCTCGGTTTATGTGGTATATCAGCCGGAACAGGCGATTGTGTTACAATTTGGTGAGCCGGTGCGTTTGGTTAACGAACCGGGGCTGAAATTCAAAGTGCCTTTCATTCAAAACGTGGTGTTTTATGATTCACGCCTGTTAAACTTAGATCCGCCGGCGCAAGAAGTGGTGCTTAATGATAAAAAGCGTTTGGATGTGGACAGTTTCACCCGTTATAAAATCGTTGACCCGCTCAAGTTTTATCAAACCGTGCGCACCGAAGAACAAGCACAAAGCAAATTGGCAGAAATCGTTAATTCATCTTTGCGTAAAGTTTTGGGACGCGTTACTCTGACTGAGTTGCTGTCGGAAAAACGCAATCAAATTATGCAGGATATCAGCGCCACGGTAAAAAAAGATGCCGAGGCCATCGGGGTTAGTGTGGCCGATGTGCGTATTCGCCGTGCCGATTTGCCGATTGAGGTTATGCAGGCCATTAACCACCGCATGCGCACCGAGCGCGAACGTGACGCCAAAGAGTTTCGTGCTAAAGGTCAACAAGAAGCTCAAAATATTCGTGCGCGCGCTGATAAAGAAGCCACCATCATTGTGGCCGAAGCAGAAAAAAATGCACAAATTACGCGAGGTCAAGGCGATAAAGATGCGGTGACATTATGGAACAATATTGTCGGTCAAGACGTTAATTTCTACGAATTTTATCGCTCGTTGGAGGCTTATCGCAAATCTTTGGCCGATGATGACACGTCTTTAGTGCTGTCACCGGACTCGGAATTTTTCAAATATTTTAATCAGATGATGAAAGAACATTGATGAAACCGCTTTATTTACTTATATTGCTATGTTTATGGACAATGCCAAGCAGTGCCGAATCGCTTCAAGAACCTGCACAGCAAGAGCTGTCGCTGGAAGATGTGATTGAAAGCGTCAGTCCGGCTGTGGTGGAAATTGCCGTCGCGACAACCGATGGCGAACAGATTTCCGGCGCGGGCTTTGTAGTTGGCAAAGACGGATATGTTGTAACCAACGCGCATGTGGTTGAAAATGCCGCAAAAACAACAATCATCACAACTAATGAAGATGAATATTCCGCCAAAATCATCGGTATAGACAGTAAAACCGATGTTGCATTGTTGCAGGCGGATCAACCGCTCGGGTTAGCACCGGCGCAATTTGCCGATTCGGATAATGTGCGCGTCGGTAACACTGTGTTTGCCATCGGTAATCCTTATGGGCTTGGCAACAGCGTATCGCTTGGTATTATTTCGGCCAAAGAACGCGATATTTCCAGCGGTCCGTATGACAATTTTTTGCAAACCGATGCGGCCATCAATCAGGGAAATTCGGGGGGACCGCTGTTTAATCTGCAAGGCGAAATCATCGGTATGAATACGGCAATTTTTTCTACTGACGGTCGTAATCAAGGATTAGGTTTTGCCACACCGGCCAATATTGTGCAATGGGTTGTTAATCAGCTGCAAAAAAACGGCCGCGTGGTGCGCGGTTGGCTCGGTATTGATGTGGGATTGGTTAAGGCTAAAGAAGATCCGACAATCAAGCAACTGGCAATTGTTTCAATGAGTGAAGATTCTCCGGCTGCCACCGCAGGTCTGAAAGTGGGCGACGTTATTGAGCGATTGGGCAATATCAATTTGAAAAATGCCCGCTTATTTGCCGGCGAAATTGCCGCCACCAAACCTGATACGATTCTGCCGTGGACTGTGCGGCGCGACGGCGTTTTAATCAGCGCCGATATTAAAGTCGCAGAAATGCCTCAAGCACAAAAAGAAAATCAACCGGCGGAACCAATCGTCGTCAACGATAAAAATTGGGTGCACCTAACCGAATTAGATGCCAAAGGTTTTTATAGCGACAGCAAACAACGCTTCATTATTACCGAAATTGACCCGAACGGAGTGTTGGCCGAAAAAGGTATTGAAGTCGGACAGAGTTTGCTTTCTCTGAATAATAAAAAAGTTTTCGGCGTAGAAGATTTGCGTGTTAAAATTAAAGAAGCACGCGATATCGGCCGTATGACTTTGCAATTTGACAACAACGGCGAAATTGATACTGTCATTATTGACATGAAAGAAGAACAATGAGCCGCGTTGACTTTTATCATTTACAAAAACAATCGCCGGAAGAAGTTTTACCGGTTTTGCTGAATAAAGCCTATGCTGCGGGTTGCAAAATTTGTCTTAAAACCATATCGGAAGAACGGGTGACTTATTGGAACGGCTATTTGTGGACGTATAATGATGAAAGCTTTTTGCCGCACGGCTCAAAAAAAGACGGATTTACCGAAAAACAGCCGATTTTTTTAACCGCAGAAAATGAAAATGCCAATCATGCCTCGTTTTTATTTTTGGTTGACGGTGCAGAAATAGAACCGACCAAATGTGCCGATTTTGAGCGTGTGTTCAATTTGTTTGACGGTCACTCGGACAACGCATTGGCTCAGGCCAGACGCTTATGGAAGGCTTATAAAGAAGCCGGATTGGAAATTTTTTATTGGCAACAAAACGATAGCGGTAAATGGGAACAAAAGGGCTGATAAATTATCGTCGGGCTCTTTTATATATTATCAATATTCCGGACGCGCCAACGTCAGCGCGTAAACCTTTTTGGCGCCGGCCTTTTTAAGCACCTTTGCGCATTCCGCCAAGGTTGAGCCGGTGGTTTCAACGTCATCTATCAGCACAATTTTGCGCCCCTTAATATTTTGCGGCTTAATGACCGCAAATGCCTGTTTCAAATTATTGCGTCTGGCCGCACCGCTCAGCTGCACTTGCGGAATGGTGTAACGCACCCGTTGCAATGAAAAGTAATCGGCATCAATATTTGTTTTTTTCGCCAAATGCCGTGCCAACAGTGCCGATTGATTATAGCGCCGCTCCAACAGACGTTGGCGATGAATCGGTACCGGTATAATCAAATCCGGCTCGTCATCCCAAATATCACGACCGGCACGCCATAGCATATCGCCCAACACAGCGGCATATGAAGTTTTATCGGCAAATTTAAACCCCAAAATAAGGTTTTTGGAATCGTCATCATAGATAAAAGCGAATCGTTTGAGCGCAAACAACGGTCGTTTTTGTGCCAAACAAGCACCGCAAATCTGCTTTTTTCCGGCCTCTTGTGCCATCTCATTGTCAAACGGTCGGCCGCAACATGCGCACATCGGCGCTCCGATAAAGCGTATTTTATTGAAGCATTCGGCACATAAACTATTACGTTCGCTCAAAATTTTGCCACATTTTATACAACGCGGCGGCAACACGGCATTAACTAACAAATGGCAAAAATCATATATAAAATCAATCATTTAGATGTAAATCCGCCAATGCCTGATGGATATAATTCATACGGTCAACCACCGTCATTCCGGCCGCACTTAAAACTTTTTTCTTATCTTGCACCGAAGTCAAACCGTGAGTTAAAATATCGGCGGCATAACCCATGGTTGAAGCAAACGGCAGCGACTCGCCGGCCACAAACGCAATAACCGGCTTTTTATGCGGCAATTTTGCATAACATTCGGCTGCTTGCAATTCATAAGCATTATCGGCTTTACCAATTAAAACAACCGCTTTAGTGGCATCATCTTCCATAAATTTTTCCAAAAGCGGGCAAAAATCTGTGCCGATAATCATATCGTCACCCAAACCGATAACCGTTGATTGCCCCAGCCCTGCGGCATTTGTTTCCAGTATTCCCTCATAAGTCAGGGTAGAAGCACGTGAAATAATACCGATTGAACCTTGGTGCAGCAAATCTTCCGAAAAAATTCCCAAACGCGCTTCGTTCGGCGTCATCAGCCCCGGTGTATTCGGACCGATTAACATGGTTTGTGAGCCTTTCAGCATGGCTTTAATCTCCAGCATATCGTGCACCGGCACCCCTTGGGCGATTGAAACCGCCAACTTCACTCCGGCTTCAACTGCTTCGCGCACCGCTTGTTTAACGGCACGAGCCGGCACAAAAAGCACACTGGCATCAATTGGCATATTTTTCACCGCTTCGCGCACATTGGCAAACACCGGCACCCCCAAATGCTCACCTTGCGTATAATTCGGCGATGTTCCGGCCACAACATTTGTGCCGTTATCAATTGAACGCTTCACATGAAATGATGCCTGAATGCCGGTAATTCCCTGCACCAAAACCCGTGTATTTTTATCGGCCAAAATAGACATCAGTCATTTATCTCCATTTTTTCAATCAATTTATCAATCGCCTCATTGGTGTTTTCGGCAAACACAATCGGCAAATTGGTTTGGCGCAAAATTGTGCGGGCTTCGTCTTTATTAGTGCCCTCCAAACGCACAATCATCGGCACGTTTAAACCCACCTCCTGAGTGGCGGCAATAATACCGTCGGCAATTAAATTACAACGCAAAAATCCGCCCAAAATATTGATTAAAATACCCTCCACACGCGGATTGGTCATAATGATTTTAATACCTTGCGCAATTTTATCTTTATCAACGCCGCCTTTAACATTCAGCGCGCACGCCGTATTCCAACCCTTAGAGCGAATCACGTCCATCGCCTCTAAAGCCAGCCCTTCGCCGTTAACAATGCAACCGATATTGCCGTCAAACTCGGCATAGTGAAAACCGTTGCGTTTGGCTTTTAATACACGCGGTTCTTCTTCATAATCGTCATGCATACGCCAAATATCCGGATGCCGAAACAGTGCATTGTCGTCAAAGTTAATTTTGGCATCAAGTGCTAACAATTTTTTAGTGCGAGTCACACCGACCGGATTGATTTCAATCATCTGTGCATCTAAGTTCACAAAGGTAACGCGCAGTTTGTTGAAAAACTCTCTAAAGCCTTCCAAATGCGTTTTATCCAGCGATAAAAAATCAAGAATCCGCATTAACCGGCTATCACTTATCGGCTCGTTATACGAAAGTGGCAAGCGCAATATTTTATCATCTTCACCGGTCTTAAAATCAAGCAAATCCCTATCAACCACATCCGAAACCAACAACACCATTGCCGGTAGCGAGCTGTCAATAATAATGCCGGCATAAAACAACCGCTTTACATGTTTAAAAGCTTCAACGTAAACTTTGCTAACCAATTTTCCTTTGGCGCCGGTTTGCTCGGTTACCAGCGTATTACCAAGCATTTGCGATGTTTCATAAGCCACATTTTTAATTTGTGTGACCTGCCGAATGCCGCCTTTAGAATTTGCCGCATGCTCCAAAAAATATCCCGAATGGCGTGCACCGGCTTGAATTTGCGCTTTAAGCATCCACGGCCCGCGGGCGCTGATTTTTTGCGCCACACGTTTAGCCTCTGTCGGCGTATAAGCAATTCCGCCGGCCGGCACCTCAATTCCGTATTGCGCCAAAATTTGCTTGGCCTGATATTCGTGAATGTTCATTTTTGGTCCGCTCACTTTGCGTTTTGCGCATATTGTTTTATTTTCTCAATCATTGACATCATACCGTTACGACGACTCGGTGTCAGATTTTCCTCTAATCCGAGTTTAGCAAAAATTTTTTGAACATCAACCTTTTTTATTTCATCGGCAGATTTATCGTTATAAATGGTAAACACAATAGCAATAATCCCTTTTACCAAAAGTGCATCGCTATCGCCGCAAAAATGAATACAATCAGGCTTAAACTGCGGCACCAACCAAACTTGCGATTGGCAACCTTTTACCAACCACTGCTCGGTCTTAAAAGCCTCATCCAGCGGCTCTAAACGGCGGCCTAAGTCAATTACATATTGATATTTTTCTTCCCAATTTTCAAAAAAGCTGAAATTTTCAATCAGTTCATCAATATCCATTAAAACAACTCCAATAATTCTTTGGCTTCATCAGTCATTTTATCCGGGCTCCAAGCCGGCTCCCACACCAATTTTACTTCTACCTTGCCGACACCGGTCGTTTGCGCCACGGCATCTGCCACTTGTTGCGGCAAAACACCGGCAATCGGACAGGTCGGCGCTGTCAACGTCATTTCAATATACAAATCGCCGCTGTCTTGCTGGTCTATTTTATAAATTAACCCCATATCATACACATTCAGCGGAATTTCCGGATCAGATACGGTGCGAATCTGCTCTACAATATCAATCATTTTGGCTTTTTCGGTGCCGTCGGCAAGCGCCTCACCGGCATAAGCGGAATATTCCACCGGCGTCGGTGCCTCATTTGCATCATCGCTCACACTCATCGCTTGCAACAAACGACTTTCTGTTGCCCCAATGGCATCTTCGGAACTCACTTCCGGCCATTCGGTCACAAATTCATCTCCTTTTTTTACTGCATTATCTGTCATCAATTTTCTCTAAAGAATTTTTCTGCTTTTAAAAGTGCATTTATCAGCGCATCAATATCTTCTTTGGTGCTGTAAAGTCCCAGTGAAGCACGCGCCAACGAAGTATATCCCATGCGGTTTACCAGCGGTTCGGCACAATGATGTCCGGTGCGCACCGCCACATTTTCTTTATTAAGCACAAAGGCCAAATCTTGCGGATGAATGCTGTTTACAATAAAGCTGAAAACCCCGCCCTTATTTGGTGCAGTGCCGATAATTTTGAGGTTTGGCACCTCATTTAGGCGTGCTGTTGTATAAGCCGTCAACTCACGTTCATGTTGCATAATATTTTCAAGGCCGAGATGTTGCATATATTTTAGCCCCTCAGCCATACCGATAGCCTGCACCGAAGCGCTGGTGCCGGCTTCAAAACGCGCCGGAATCTCAGCAAAAGTTGTGTGTTGATAGCTCACATGCTCAATCATATCTCCGCCATATTGATACGGCGGCATGGTGCTTAAAATTTCTGCCTTGCCGTAAAGCACGCCGATACCGGTCGGACCATAAGTTTTATGGCCGGAAAACGCCAAAAAATCGCAATCCATGTCTTGGACATCAATTTTATGATGCACGGCAAATTGGCAGGCATCAACCAATATTTTAGCACCAGCCCGATGTGCAGCCACGGCGATTTCTTTTATCGGGAAAATTGTGCCTAAAACATTGCTCATGGCAGTTACGGCCACCAGTTTGGTGCTGGAATTTAATGCGCGCAAAAATTCATCTTCAATATAACTTCCGTCGTCAGCAATTGCAAAAACCCTTAAAGTAGCACCGGTTTTAGCACATATTTGCTGCCACGGCACCAGATTGGCGTGATGTTCGGCCTCAGAAATCAGCACTTCGTCGCCGGCACGCAAATTTTGCATACCCCAAGTTGCCGCCACCAAGTTAATAGATTCTGTAGCATTACGCGTCCAAATTATCTCTCGCGTTTCGCGAGCGTTAATAAAAGCGCGAACGGTTTGACGTGCTGCTTCAAACTCCTCTGTTATTTGCTCGGCAAACCAATATGAGCCGCGGTGAGCATTGGCATAACAGGTTTGATAAATCTGCGCCATTTTATCAAGCACACACTGAGGTTTTTGCGCCGAAGCCGCCGTATCCAAAAACGCTACCGGCCGTCCGTTTAACGGGCGGTTCAACAGCGGAAAATCTTTACGTATCTGATACACATCAAACATTTGTTTTGCCTTTAATTTATTTACCATATTTAGACCGCAAAAAAATATTTTTCAAGTATAAATATCAGATTTGGCGGCACAAAAGAGCTTATTTGGTCTCCCGCGTGCAAAAATTTAGATTGAAAGGTTGACAAGCGTCGTATTTTCAGGTAGAAAATGCAAAGAATTATGTATCCGTAGCTCAATTGGATAGCCGGAGCGAAAAAAACAACCTCTAAATGTTGTTTTTCAGCGACGGGCGAAAGCTACTTAATAAGCCAAAGCGGCAGCTGTGGCGCATTTAGTAGACGAGTGACCGAAGCAATGTGCTAACATTGCAAGAAGTCGGCCTCCGAACGGCTGTAATGGTTTCTGTATTTTTATGTATCCGTAGCTCAATTGGATAGCCGGAGCGAAAAAAACAACCTCTAAATGTTGTTTTTCAGCGACGGGCGAAAGCTACTTAATAAGCCAAAGCGGCAGCTGTGGCGAATTTAGTAGCCGAGTGACCGAAGCAATGTGCTAACATTGCAAGAAGTCGGCCTCCGAACGGCTGTAATGGTTTCTGTATTTTTATGTATCCGTAGCTCAATTGGATAGCCGGAGCGAAAAAAACAACCTCTA